>WLWI01000471.1_pt1 | contig 38474 bp, 38 predicted proteins | sample 6701501 | NCBI WGS metagenome assembly WLWI01 (sample SAMN12718690, study PRJNA515312) | sponge metagenome | isolation source: marine sponge | host: Mycale hentscheli | place: New Zealand: South Island, Marlborough, Capsize Point | collected 2014-11-01 | reverse complement strand
CCGCAAAGCCACCCTCACCAACCCGCTTCTCACCCATCAAGACCTCCGTCATAGCGATCACTCTAAAGAATCACCGTTTCGACAAAGTTGCTACCCATTTCGCAGAGGTCTCCTTGAGGGGGGAGGGAAAGGGTGGGGGTGGACGGCGATGTGCACTGCAAATGTTGGAAGCACATAGACATCTCGACGAAGCTGGCCGGAGCAAACCTCCGCCCTGTATAGTGCTGGCCTAATCGTTTTCATCTTGACGGCCTGAATGACAATTTCACCACGAATGATCGACACAGAGCGCCCGCGCGTCTTCCTCGTCGGCGCCGGGCCAGGCGATCCGGAACTGCTGACCGTGCGAGCGGTCCGTGTGCTGGAGCAGGCGGAAGTCGTGGTGCACGACCGGCTCGTATCGCCGGCCGTCCTCGATCTGGTTCCAGATCATGCGGAGCGCATCTTTGCCGGCAAGGCCTCGCGCAAGCACTACATGCCGCAGGAATCGATCAACGAGGTGCTGGTGACACAGGCCCGAAGTGGCCGCAGAGTAGTCCGGCTCAAGGGCGGCGATCCGTTCATTTTCGGACGCGGCAGCGAGGAAGCGATGCATCTCGCAAGCCACGGCATCGCTTTCGAGATCGTGCCGGGGATCACCGCGTCGATGGGTTGCGCTGCCTATGCCGGGATCCCGCTGACCCATCGCGGCATGGCGAAGGGCGTGCATTTCGTTACGGGGCACATGGCGGACAATGGCGACCTTGACCTGGATTGGAAGCGGTTGGCGGACCCGGATACGACCCTGGTCATCTATATGGGGCTGATGAAGATCGACCGGATTTGCCGCAACCTGATCGACGCGGGTCTGCCCGCGGCGACGCCGGCGGCGGCAATCGAAAACGGCACTTTGCCAACGCAGCGCGTCGTCTCGTCCACGTTGGATGGTCTGCCGGGCCGAGTTTCGCAAGCCGGCCTCTCCGCGCCGACCTTGTTTGTCGTTGGCGCCGTGGCGGCGCTGTCCGAGACGCTCGGTTGGCACACCGCGCCCGGGTTGGAGGAAAGTGCCGCCGGCGATTAGCAGCGTATTTGGGAGGAAGCTTTGCCATGACGTCAGCGAGACCAAACGCGCCGTTCACCACGCTGCGCTCTTGGATCGATAGGCTCGAGGAAACCGGGCGCCTTGCCAGGGTAAAGCCGGAGGCGCCGCTCGAATTTACCTTGGCGGCGATTGCCAAGCGCTGCGATGGCGAGAAGGCGACCCTGTTCCCCAAGCCCGGTGGACATGATCTTTCCATCGTCTCCGGCATCGTGTCGTCGCGGCCGTGGATTGCCGAGGCGATGGGCGTCGATGAAGACGACATGCTCGACCGGTTTCGCGATGCGGTGCTGAACCCGGTTCCCTGGACGGAAGTTGCACCGGAACGCGCGCCAGTCCACGAAGTTGTCATCGACAGCAATATCGATGTCGCCAAGGCGCTGCCGATCCCCGTCCATAATGAACATGACAGCGGCGCCTATATCACGGCCGGTTTGGTCATCGCCGCCAACCCCAAGACTGGCTTCCAGAACGTTTCCATCAACCGCATTCAGATCAACGGACCAGATCGGCTTGGAATCCTGATCCTGCCACGCGATCTGCACCGATTCTACGATGCGGCGGAAGAAGCGGGGGAGGCCCTGTCCGTTGCCGTTGCCATCGGTGTCGACCCGCTGACTTTGCTGGCGTCGCAGGCGATCCTGCCGATCGACCGCGACGAGCTGGAAGTCGCCGGCGCCTTGCAGGGCGCGCCGCTGCCGGTCGTCAAATGCCGCACGAACAATGTTCGGGTCCCTGCCGAAGCGGAAATCGTCATCGAAGGCCGGTTGCTGCCGGAAGTGCGGGAGGAAGAAGGGCCGTTCGGCGAATTCCCGCAATATTACGGGCCGGCGGGCAAGCGGCAGGTCATCGAAATCGATGCGATCACGCGGCGCAAGGATGCGCTGTACCACACGATTGTTCCGGCCGCGATGGAACATCTGCTGCTTGGTGCGATCCCACGCGAAGCGTCGCTCATCGCGCATTTGCAGCGCACCTTTCCCAGCGTGCAGGACGTGCACCTGTCGCGCGGCGGCGTGTGCCGCTATCACCTGGTCGTAAAGATTGCCAAACGTTGGGACGGCGAGCCGAAGAACATCATGATGGGTGCTTTTGCCGGTCACGCGGACATCAAGCAGGTCACCGTGGTCGACGAGGATGTGGATATCCGCGACCCGGTAGCGGTCGAATGGGCCCTCGCGACCCGGTTCCAGGCGGCGAGCGACTTAATGGTGGTCGCGGGGGCGCAAGGCTCCCGGCTGGACCCTTCCGCCACGGACGGGCGAGTCGATAAGATGGGGTTGGACGCGACCAAGCCGCTGGGCGTGGATCCATTCACCTTCACCGTCGTGCATGTGCCGGGCGAGGACGACGCGGCGCTTGATGACTGGTTGAAGCCGCCAAATGCTTGAAAGGTGCGACTTTTTGGCCGTTATGATTGTGAAGAAGGCGGAGACGATCTAGCATAAGGGTGTGTATTTGATAGTGCCCTTCGGGGCGAAAGGAGCAAAACGAATGGCTTCGGCTGTGCTGAACGACGCGGACGCGCCGGCCACGATTACCGTAAATCCCTTAACCATCAATATCGGCGCGGAGATCGGCGGGGTCGATTTGCGCAAGCCGCTGCTGCCGGAAACTGTGACGGAAATCCGGGCCGCGCTGCTGAAGTGGAAGGTTATCTTCTTCCACGATCAGGAAATCGACCACGCGCAACACCTCGCTTTCGTCAAACAGTTTGGCGAGCCAACGGTCGGGCACGCGGTCTTTGGCCATATCGACGGCTATCCGGAAATATACTCGATCGCGAAGAAGCGCGCGGCGAACCAGTTCGGAGCGCCGAAGATGGTGGCGCCCTGGACCGGCTGGCATGCCGATATCACCTCGGCGATCAACCCTCCCGCCTTCTCGATATTGCGGGGTGTGACCTTGCCCCCCTATGGCGGCGATACGCAGTGGACCGATCTCGGTGCCGCCTATCGGGGGCTGTCGGAGACGATGCGCGGTTTCGTGGATGGGCTGCGTGGTTTGCATTACACGGCAGCACCCGCGGTCGAACCAGGAACCAAGGCGTATGAAGACTATATGAAACGCCGGAAACTGGTCACCGAACATCCCATCGTTCGGGTACATCCGGAGACCGGCGAACGCGCGCTTTATGTCAGCCCGTCCTATCTGAAAGAAATCGTCGGCATGACGCCGCGGGAGAGCCAGCAATTTCTCGAATTGCTCTGGGAGCATGCGGTGCGCCAGGAATATACGGTGCGATACCGCTGGAAGGCGGGCGACATCGCATTTTGGGATAACCGTGCGGCATGTCATCATGCGCCGACGGATATTTTCGAAGTGGAAGGGGAGCGCCAGCTCTATCGGATTACGCTTGTCGGCGACGTGCCGGTTGGCGTCGACGGCACGCCCTCCAAACCGATCGAAGGCGACCCCATCACGGCTTACGCGGCGGAGTAGGAACGACATGAGCAATACGGCAATGCTTCACGATCTGGCGGATGCGCCGAGTGAAATCGAGATCAATCCGGTCAGCATCCATATTGGCGCGGAAATCGGCGGGGTCGATCTGACCAAGCCTCTCTCGGCGCAAGCGGTCCAGGAAATCCGCGCGGCGCTGTTGAAGTGGAAGGTGATCTTTTTCCACGATCAGCATCTAGATCACGAGCAGCATCTGGCTTTCTCGTGGCAGTTCGGCGAATTGACCATCGGCCACGCCGTGTTCGGCAATGTGGAAGAGCACCCGGAAATCTATTCCATCGCCAAGCACCGCAAGGCGAACCGCTACAAGACCGGCGAGAAGATGGAGAAGCCCTGGACCGGCTGGCATGCCGACATCACGGCGGCGATCAATCCGCCGGCGGCCTCGATCCTGCGCGGCGTCAACATCCCGCCCTATGGCGGCGATACGCAATGGACCAATCTTGTCGCTGCCTATAACGGATTGTCGGAAACGCTGCGTGGATTCATTGATGGGTTGCGTGGCGTGCACAAATTTGCGCCGCCGCAGGGCGCCGGATCGTCCGAAGATTATCAGGAGCTGCTGCGGAAGCGGGGACAAACGAGCGAGCATCCGCTGGTCCGCGTGCATCCGGAAACCGGCGAGCGGGCACTGTATGTCAGCCCGTCTTTCCTCAAATCGATAGTCGGTCTGACGCCGCGCGAGAGCGAGCAGCTTCTCGAACTGCTGTGGGAACATGCGGTGCGCCAGGACTTTACGGTGCGGTTCCGCTGGAAGGCCGGCGATATCGCTTTCTGGGACAACCGTCAGACCTGCCATCTGGCGCCGTCCGATATCTTCCAGATCGATGCCGACCGGCAGCTCTACCGGACCACGCTCGTCGGCGATGTGCCGGTCGGGGTCGACGGCAAGCCGTCCAATTCGCTCCAGGGCGAACCGATTCTCGCCTATGCGGCGGAATAGGCCGGTTCCTGCTTAACTGAACGGCAAGACGTGTCGGTGCTTTGCCGCGGCATCCGTCGTGGGTAAAATGACGGGGTAGGATCGAGCAGGCGTTTCAAGGAGATTCAGACCATGGACATGACATACAGCGAAGCCGATTTGGCGTTTCAGGCCGAGGTTCGGCAATTCTTCGAAGAGAACCTGCCCAAGCCCGTGCGCGAGATCGTTCGCCGGACGCCATCCTATGTTTCCAAGGAAGACATGATGGCCTGGCACAAGGCGCTGTATAACAAGGGTTGGATTGCCCCGGCGTGGCCGGTGGAATATGGCGGCACCGGTTGGACGCCGACGCAGAAGCATATCTTCAGCGAAGAATACGGCGCCTATGATGCGCCGCGTCTCAGCGCTTTCGGCGTCACTATGGTGGGTCCGGTCATCTACACCTTCGGCACGCAGGCGCAGAAGGATCAGTATCTGCCGAAAATCCTCAATGGCGAGGAACTGTGGTGCCAAGGCTATTCCGAACCGGGGGCGGGCTCGGATCTGGCGTCGCTGCAGACCCGCGCGGTGCAGGACGGCGACGAGTATGTCGTCAATGGCCAGAAGATTTGGACCTCGCAGGCGCACAAGGCCGACCGCATCTTTTGTCTGGTGCGGACCGATCCGGACGTCAAGAAGCAGGAAGGCATCAGCTTCCTGCTGATCGACATGAAAACCAAGGGCCTGACGGTGAAGCCGATCATTTCCATTGATGGCGGCCACTATTTGAACGAAGTTTTCTTTGACGATGTGCGGGTGCCGCTTGCGAACCGCATCGGCGAGGAGAACAAGGGCTGGACCTATGCCAAGTTCCTGCTCGGTCACGAGCGGACCGGCATTGCCGGCGTCTCCAAATCCAAGCAGAAGGTAAAGAAACTCAAGGAGATCGCCGGTGTCGAGCGTAATGAGGGCGGCGCGCTGATCGACGATCATGCGTTCAAGTCGCGTATTTCGAAAGTCGAAGTCTCGCTGTCCGCGCTGGAAATCACCAACCTGCGCATGATGGCGAGCCTTGCCGGTGGCGGAAACCCGGGCCCAGAATCCTCGACCCTGAAGATCAGCGGTACGCAGATCGAGCAGGAGTTGAACGAGTTGCTGGTCGAGGCGATGGGCTACTACGCGCTGCCCTACGGGGCGAGCCAGGTCCGCCCGGACGTGAACGAGCCGCCGGTCGGCCCCAGCCACAGCGTTGGTCTGATGAGCGAGCGCCTACTGCGCCGCGCCGCGTCGATCTATGGCGGCTCGAACGAAATCCAGCGCAATGTCATCGCCAAAGCGGTGTTGGGACTGTAGCGCATGGACGATCAGGAATTTCAGCCGCGCCGCAGTTTCATCTTCATGCCCGGCGTTAGCCCGGACATGTTCCCCAAGGCGCTGGCGACTGGAGCGGACATCGTGTGCATCGATCTGGAAGATGCCATCGCGCCGCAGCACAAAGAAGACGCCCGCGCGAAGACGATGAAGCTGTTCGAAACGCCGCAGGCGAAGGACGGCGTCGAGCGCATGGTGCGGATCAATTGCCTGCGGACGGTGGATGGTATGGCCGACGTGCAGGCTGCCGTGGCGAGTTCGATGCCGCCGCCGGCGCTGATGCTGCCCAAGGTCGTGTCGCCGGACGAGGTGAAGGCGCTCGATGAACTGCTCACCGAACACGATATGCCGACCCGCCTGCATGTCATCATCGAGACCAACGCGGGCCTCGAAGCCGCCTACGATATCGCGCAATCGAGCACCCGCATCGATGCGATGTTCTTTGGCGGGGTCGACATGGCGGCCGAGCTGCGCGCGGCGAACAAGTGGGAGACGCTGCTTTATGCGCGTTCCCGCGTTGTGCATGCGGCGGCCGGGGCCGGCCTGGATGTGATCGACGTGCCGTATCTCGACCTCGACGATATGGAGGGCATGGCGCAAGAAGCGCAATTGGCGGCGGATCTGGGTTTCACCGGCAAGGGGTCGATCCACCCCAAACAGATCGCCCCCCTGAACGAGATCTTCAGCCCGTCCGAAGCGGCCATCGCCCACGCACGGCGCGTGATCGCGGCGTTCGAAGAAGGCGACAGCGGCTTGGTCGTGCTCGACAACAAGTTGATCGAGAAGCCGGTGCTGCGCACCATGTACCGCACGGTTCGCGTGGCGGAGAAGATCGGAGCGGCGGGCTAAAACCTACTCCTTGTGGACCACCATATAGGTATGGACATAGTCCATGCCCTGCCCAGCGGGGTTTTCGCGCACGAAGGCCTCGTAGGAATCGTAGAAGCGGTCGATGATTTCGGCGCGTTCCTCGAGCGGACGGTCCGTCGACAGGCCGGCGAAGAAGACGCTCTCGCTCCAGGAGCGTAGCGTCGGGATGTATTCCTTGGCGAATTTAGCCGCGTCGCCATGCTGTTCGTAATCAAGCCTGTAGGGGCAATCGATCACCTTCGTTTCGATATGATCAAGCCGCAGCCCGGCTTGATGGACCGGATTGCCCGGATCCACCAGCGGGGCGCTGCATTCCTCCACGTCGCGGTAATATTGCGGGAAGGCGGTGGCTTCATACTCCGCCATGGTCATCGTGCCGTCCTCGGCCATGGCGCGCCACAGCCTGTCGAACGTATCGAACATATCCACGCCCTCGGTGCCGCCGAGATAGCGGCCTTCCTCGTCGCGGCAGAAATTGACGAGCACGAGCCGCCCGCCGGAGACCAGTTCGGTTGCCCGGTTGCCCAATATCCGCATCCAGTCGGCACGGCCCTGCTCGGCATAGGCGGCGCGCTCCGCACCCTCGGCGCCCACCATATGCACGTGATTGGTGATCGGTCCGGGCCGTGCGCTGATATAGTGCGACGAGGTCGCGGAAAAGCCGAAGTGGAGCGACGCGTCGGGGAAAATGCGCTGGTGAAAGGATGTGCCCGAGGCGAAGACGTAAAGATCGTCGAGGTCTGGCGCATAGGCGGGAATGTCTGTCAGGCCGTGTACGATCTGAAAGACTTGGCTGAAATCGTTCCGCGGCAGATCCGTATAGGTCATGGTCAACGGGCGTGAGGGGGCCTGTTTCCGCACATGGCGCAGCGCCTTGCCGATCATATCGATCGAGGTTCCGCCGTCTGCGCAGCCCATATCGGCCATCGCGAAGACGCTGCCGTCGTCGGGAATGTTCATCGCGTCCAGCGCGCCGAGCACCAGCGGCGCCGCGCCGTCGATGCAAATTTTCGCGCCAGTGGTCGCTAGCGAATAATAGCCGCTGCCCTTCATCCGGATATCGCCGGACGTGTTTGCCTGTGCGGTCATGTTGTCCTCTTTTCCATTTTCCCGGTCTGTCCATAAGCCGTTTGCGCGCAAACCGTTAGTGCGGAAGCTGAAGCGCAATGGTTCGATGACCTTAGCATCTTGTCGGACTGATATATCACTAGTATTGTACAGCCGAGGGTGCGGTGACGCGCGAGGGGATTTCAATGGGTTTGATCTTGCAAAAACACACCTGTGAAGAATTGCAGAGCGTGCAATAGGTTGACCAAGTTCCACGGATCGATAACATTCGCGACGGGGGACGAGGCGTAACTCGGATAAAAATCCTAAAAGAAGTTTCGCAAACAGCGATACCGGACATTTCAGACCAAATCACAACAGGGAGAGTCACATGATAAAACGAGTTATTAAGGGCGCGGTCGGCGCCGCGGTCGGCTTGGGGATGGCTGTGGCCGCCTCCGGTACCGCAAATGCACAGGCGAACTGGAGCATGGCCGCGCCTTGGGGCGGCGGTGTGTTTCTCGAAGACGCCAAGGAATTTGGTGCGTTGGTCAAGGATCTGACGGAAGGCCGCGTCAATATCACGGTGTTTCCGGCGGGCACGCTCGGCAAGGCGCTGAAAGTGACCGACACGGTCAAGTCCGGTGTTGCGCAGGCTGGCCACAATTGGATGGGCTATGACTGGGGGATCGACAAGACCACCGTCATCTTCGGTGGCTATGTCGGCGGCCTGACCGAGGAAGAGTTCTTCCTGTGGCTCTATGAGGCCGGTGGCGCAAAGATGTGGGAAGAATATCGCATGGAAAAATTCGGCGTCGTGTCGATGCCCTGCGGTATTTTCCCCTCCGAGATTTTCCTTCACTCCAAACGCAAGGTCACGAACCTGGCGGAGTACAAAGGAATCAAACAGCGCACCGCAGGTGCTTGGGCCGAAGTTGGCGGCAAATTGGGCGCCTCGACGGTGATTCTGCCCGGTGCGGAAGTGTATGCGGCGCTGGAACGCGGCGTTATCGATGCGACCGAGTGGAGCTCGCCGTCGGCGAACGAGCCGGTTGGTTTCCACAAGATCGCCAAATACATCATCTTCCCCGGCGTCCATCAGCCGGCTGCCGTGCAGGAATGTGAATTCAACAAGGGGGCTTGGGACAAGCTGTCCGACCGAGACCGGCGGATGATCCGGCTTGCCGCGCGCCTCAACACGTTCGACCAGTGGCGCGATCATGCCTACAAGGATCTCGGCGCCTATCAGCGTTTCGAGAAGTCGGGTAACACAATGTTGCGGCTCGAGGACAGCTTCATCCAGGCTGCCCAGAAAGCAGGCAATGACTGGGCCGACCAGCAGGTAGCGGGCAACGCCTGGTTCAAGAAGATGTTGAACCATCAGCGTAAGTTCCAGATGGATATGCAGGTCTATCCGAAGATGCGTTCCGGACCCGGCACGCGTCAGGCCATTGGCAAAATCCACAAATAGGCTGGATACAAGCCTAATTCGAGGGGGCGCGTTTCTACGCGCGTCCCCTCTTTATTCGATTTAATCCGAACAAAAAATTAGGACGCTGGCGATGGAAATGGTGCTGAACAGCCTGTCCGAAGCCCACACGCTAGTCATTTCGAACGAGCCGAAAGGCTGGGGCGCACTTCTTGGGCTTTTGATGGCAATATTTTACGCAACCTCGGCGATCATCGTGGTGGGCTTTGTCAAGGCGGTGATCCGGCGCGATATCTGGTCGTTTATTGGCCCGATAGAAGCGATAACGCGGGTCGCCGGTTATGTGAGCGCCTGCCTGATCCCGATATTGGCAGTACTGATCGTCTACGAGGTGATTGCGCGCTATGCGTTTCGCGCACCTACGGCATGGGCGTTCGAGATATCATACATGCTGATGGGCAGTAGTTTGATGCTCGCGATCGCTTTCTGTCTCCAACTGCGGCGTCATATTCGCGTCGACTTCTTTTACGACAATGTTTCAGAAAAAACCCGCGCCCTCATCGATGGCGCGGGTTTTGTCTTTTTCCTGCTGCCCATGCTGATTTGGTGCTCCTGGGGCCTGTGGGTGTACTTCTTCGAAGCGTACAAGGTGAACGAGGTTTCCGGTGAATCCGCCTGGAACCCGATCATCTGGCCGTTCAAATTTACCTTCACGTTTGGGTTTTTCCTCTTCACGATCCAGACGGTTGCCGAGACCTGCAAATGCGTTCTCGTATTGATGGGCCGTGACGTGCCCGAACCGGACGCTGGAGGTTTCGAATGAGTGTCGAATTTGCCCTGATGATGTTCCCAGCACTGCTGGTGCTGATCTTTCTGGGATTCCCCGTCGCCTTTTCCCTAATGGGCATCGCCCTGGTGTTCGGCATCATGCGGTTCGGGGATTCGGCAATCGGCCTGTTCGTCGCCAAGGTCGACGATGTCGCCTCGAATTATGTTCTGGGCGCTGTGCCTTTGTTTATCTTCATGGGGTCCTTGCTGGAACGTTCCGGCGTGGCCGAGCGATTATTCGAAGCGATCCATATGTGGACCCGGCGCCTGCCCGGCGGCCTCGCCATCGGCACGGTGCTGCTGTGTGTCGTCTTCGCTGCGTCGACCGGTATCGTCGGCGCGACGGAGACGGTCGTCGGCCTTCTGGCGATCCCCGTCATGCTGCGCTATGCGTACAATAAGTCGCTGATCTCGGGCACGATCTGCGCGGGCGGTTCGCTCGGCACGATCATACCGCCGTCGGTCGTTGTGGTTATCTTGGGTCCCGTCGCCGATGTTTCGATCGGCGACCTGTTCGCCGGCATGATCATTCCAGGCCTGATGCTGGCCGGTTGCTACATCGTCTACATTCTGGTGCGTTGCACGATCCGGCCCGAGGATGGCCGCCGTCTGCCGCGCGAAGATGACGAACCGCCCTTCATACAGAAGATTATCAGTACGGCCATTGCATTGGTTCCGCCCTTCATGCTGATCGCCCTCGTCCTGGGCTCGATCCTGGGCGGCCTTGCGACGCCGACGGAAGCGGCCGCGTGCGGCGCGGTGGGTTCGGTCGTCATGACGATTGCGTACCGTACGCTAACCATGGCGGTTATGAAGGAGGCGCTGTACAAAACCGTTGTCATCACCGCGATGATCCTGCTGATTCTGATGGGCGGTACGATGTTTGCGGGCGTGTTTACGGCGGCGGGCGGTCTGGTCGGCGTTCAGCAATTGATGGCGGCGGCGGAACTGTCGAGCTGGGAGACGATGGCGATCTTGCTGCTGATCGCCTTCGTAGCAGGTTTCGTGCTCGACCTGATCTCGCTAATGCTGATCGTCGTGCCGATTGCGATGCCGATCATCGTGAGTTTCACGTTCTTCGATCTCGATCCCGGCCAGATAAAGGTGTGGTTCTCGATCTGTTTCCTGATCATGATCCAGACCAGCTATCTGACCCCGCCGATGGCGCCCGCGATCTTCTATCTGCGCGGTATCAGCCCACCCGAGATCACGCTCATGCACATGTATAAGGGCGTGATTCCCTTCATCGTCCTTCACATGGTCGTTCTTGCCTTCGTCCTGAGCATTCCGTCGCTGGCGTTGTGGCTGCCGACGATCCTGTTCCGTGGCTTTGGCTAAGCGGGAGGATTCCTTATGGCCGGTGTGAAGGTGAAGGTGCCGTATGAAGTTCATCCGGACGCGCATGAGATGCTGAAGACAATCGTGGAGCGCTACGAGCTGCCCGACGAGTCGAAGGCCCTGCGCTGTCTGCTGGATTACGCGGCCACCGACGGGGATTGGGACGAAATATTCGCCAAGGTGCGCTGCCGCCGCTGCGGCTGACGGTCGTGCGGCCTGAATTGCCGGTATAGGCAAAAGGCACAAGGAGGTTCATTGTATTCCAGGGTCGGTAACAGTCGAGACCCAGGATAGGGCGGGAGTCCGGATAAAAAACTATCGCGATCAACAGAACTGGGCTTCCTGGACGAAATCTCAACAGGGAGGGTGAAATGATCAAGCGAGTATTGAAGGGTGCCATCGGCGCCGCAGTCGGACTGGGGATGGCTGTGGCCTTTACCAGCTCGGCGCACGCGCAAGCGAGTTGGAGCATGGCGACCCCGTGGGCCGGCGGCAAACCTCTGGAAGACGCCAAAATATTTGCCGGATTGGTCAAGGAACTGACCGAAGGCCGGGTCAACATTACGGTTTTCCCGGCCGGTACGCTGGGCAAAGCGCTGAAAGTGACCGATTCGGTCAAGTCCGGCGTCGCGCAGGCCGGCCATAACTGGATGGGCTATGACTGGGGCATCGACAAGACCACCGTCATCTTCGGTGGCTATGTCGGCGGCCTGACAGAAGAGGAATTCTTCCTGTGGCTTTATGAGGCCGGTGGCGCGAAGCTTTGGGAACAATACCGCCTGGAGCAGTTCGGCGTGATGTCGATACCGTGCGGCATCTTCCCGGCGGAAATTTTTCTGCATTCCAAGCGCAAGGTCACCAACCTGGCGGAGTATAAGGGGCTTAAGCAGCGTACTGCGGGCGCCTGGGCCGAAGTTGGCGGCGCGCTTGGCGCCTCGACGGTGATTCTGCCGGGCGCGGAAGTGTACGCGGCGCTCGAGCGCGGCGTTATCGACGCCACCGAGTGGAGTTCGCCTTCGGTCAACGAGCCGGTTGGCTTCCACAAGATCGCCAAATACATCATCTTTCCCGGTGTTCATCAGCCTGCCGCGACGCAGGAATGCGAGTTCGGCAAGAAGGATTGGGATGCGATTTCGGCGAAAGATCAGAAGCTAATCCGTTATGCCGGGCAGTTGCGGACTTTCGCGACCTGGCGGGCCCATGCTTACAACGATCTGTCCGCCTATCGGCGCATGGAAAAGGGCGGCAACACGATGCTGCGGCTCGATGCCGACTTTATCAACACGGCCCAGAAAGCGGGTAATGTTTGGGCCGATCAGCAGGTTGCGGGCAATGCTTGGTTCAAGAAGATGTTGAACCATCAGCGCCAGTTCCAGTTGGACATGCAAGTCTATTCCAAGATGCGGTCCGGTCCGGGTACCCGCACGGAAATCGGCAAAATCCACAAATAGTTCGGATCTGGGTCGAGTTTTAGGGTGCGCGCTTTCAGGCGCGCGCCCTTTTTTTTGAGACGAATCACGCTACCCGTCCTCTACCAACCAAAGACGTCATCCTCAATTTGATTGAGGATCCAGGCAACGATGCTGTCTTAGAGCCGTTCGTGTAGATGCGATGCATTACGAAGTGTCGCTTGATATGTCTGAAGCGAACCTCAACCGGGACGGTGGTATTGCGCGCGGCGGACTGGATCCTCGGTCAAGCCGAGGATGACGGGTGGCGTAACGGATGACACTTAGCGGTTGCTCGTTGTGTCTCGGCCCTAATCCCCTGCGGCTTCGTATTGCCGTGAGACCTCATCCATCTGATCGCCGCTCCATTCCTCTTCCTGCTGCAAGGCGAAGAGCGAGGTGTATCCGTCGGACCAGTCCGGCGACAGGATGCAGGGCCGCGGGTCGATGTGTGCCTCGCGCGCGGCGTGCCCTCGCACGATGGCACCGTCGTAGCGGGTCGGTAGCGGGTTGGCTGTATAGGTGAAGGCGTCGGCCGCGGAATAGACATTGAGCAGTAATGGCCGCCCTTCGTTTGAGAGATTCGGCTTCGATCCATGCACCGTTCGGCAATTGTGCACCGTCACCGAGCCAGCCGGACCCATCAGATATTCCGCCAGGTCTAGCGCGACCGACTCGAGATCGTCGTCGCCGATATGGCCGACCCATTGGTCTTTGTCGTTGTACTGGCTGAACAGTTCGCCCTTATGGCTTCCCGGGATCACACCGAGCGGTCCCTGCTCGGAACCGACATCGTGCAAATAGGTGCCGATCGTCAGCGGACTGTAATTGGTGTGCGCCCAGGACTGGATATCCTGGTGCCATTTCACCTCTTCGCCGCCTTCGGCCCATTTAAAATTGAGCTTCGCGTGGTGAAATTTTACGTCCGGCCCGACCAGGTCGGCGGCGATATCCGCGATCAGCGATTGCGCGGCAAATTCCCAATATAGCGGATGGTTTTCCACCGGCGACGACAGCCGGCGCAAGCGTGGTGTGTCGGGGCCATGTCCCGGCTCCAGATCGAAAATAGCGTCCGATTGGCGTACGGACCGGCTGCGTTCGACCATCTCGTCGGTCACGCTGCGCAGGCGTTCGATCCAGTCCTGGGGTATGATCGATTCCAGCAGGACATAGCCGTTCTCGAAATAGGAATCGCGCTGTGCCTGGGTCAGAACTTTCGGGGGGTGTGCGCTTACTTTCTCCGGATACATTGTCGGCCTCATTTGGCTATGGTCGTCGGAATTTAACGCGGTTGTCTTTTAATCATCGCACTTTGTGTACTATATTACTGATATATCAGAGCGGCAAGAAAGCACCGAGGAAACGATGGCGATCGTGACGGAACCGGCCAATGACGCAGCGGCCTACGCGACACTGACCGATCTTGCCTACCAGCGGATCGAAGAAGAGATCGTGATGCTGAAGCTGGCACCGGGCAGCATCGTTTCCGAAGCGCAATTGAGCAAGCGTACCGGCATTGGACGGACGCCGATTCGTGAGGCCTTGCAGCGGCTGGCGCATGCCGGACTGGTCTTGATCCTGCCGCGCCGCGGAATTCTGATCTCCGAGATCGATATCCGCTCGCAGCTGCAACTGCTCGAAGTCCGCCGCGCGGTCGAATCTCTCGTGGCAGGCAATGCGGCCGACCGGGCGTCCGAGGAAGAGCGGGAACGGTTCCATGGCATTGCGGACGAGATGTTGCGGGCCGCGGAGACCGACGATGACCGCGCCTTCCTGCGGCTGGATCGGGAACTCAACGATCTCTCGGTCGAAGCGTCGCGGAACGAATTCGCGTCGAAGTCGATGCAGCTGATGCAGCCACTCTCGCGGCGGTTCTGGTTCATCCACTATCAGGAAGTCGCTGATTTGCCGCTGTGTGCCCGGTTGCATGCCGAGGTGGCGCGGGCAATTGCCGATGGCGACCGGGAGGGGGCGTGTGCCGCTTCGGACCGGCTGCTTGACTACATTGAAACCTTTACCCGCGCGACGCTGGATTCGCCGCGGCGCTAGAAACATTGCATCGAGGGAAATGCCATGAAACCCGAACAGATCCTCTCCTATGAGCCGAAGGTACTCACGCAGGAACAGCGTCAATCCTATTTCGACACCGGCTATCTCATGGTCGAGAAATTCATTTCCGAGGAATGGCTCGAGCGGCTCTGGGCCGTCACCAACGGATTTATCGATGAAAGCCGGGACCATACGATGTCGGACGGCAAGTTCGACCTTGAGCCGAACCACACGAAAGACGATCCGCGGCTTCACCGCCTGACGCAGCCGGTCGAGCATCACGAAACCTATTGGGAATTCGCCAGCGAGGGGCCGATCGTCGATCTATGCGAAGACTTGCTCGGTCCCGACGTCACGTTCCATCACTCGAAGCTGAATTTCAAATATGGCGATGGCGGTGAGGAGGTGAAGTGGCATCAGGACATCCAGTTCTATCCGCACACCAACTACAATGTGCTGGCGATCGGTCTGTTTCTGTCGGATATCGACGACGAGATGGGGCCGCTCGGGATGGTCCCCGGCAGCCACAATGGCGAGCTGTTCAATCTCTATAACGATAAGGACCAGTGGGTCGGCGCGATAGACGATAAGGATATCGACCGTGTTCCCTTGGAAAAGGCCGCATATCTGAAGGGTCCGGCGGGCACCGTCACGGTACATAACGCCCGCACCGTGCATGGCTCGCAACCGAACCTGTCGACGCGGATGCGGCCGTTGCTGCTAAACGCTTATTCGTCTGCGGACGCTTTGACGGTCACGCCGCACCCAAGCCCGAGCCGCTATAACGGCACCATCGTGCGCGGCAAGCCGGCGCGCTGGGTCGAATACGACCCGCGCCCCTGCCTGGTTCCGCCGGACTGGTCGGGCGGCTATACGTCGACCTTCGCGCTACAGCAGGAAGAAGACGCGGCGGATTAGGTCTCTCTAACGACTGGGTTGCGCAAGGAGCCGATGCCGCTGATGTCGATCTCGCAGACATCGCCATGCTTCATTTGCGGCGACTTGCCTTCCGTGCCCATCCAGATGACATCGCCGGGATAGAGCGTCAGATATTGCGACATGGCGCTGATATAGCGCTCGATCCCGAACAGCATGTTGTTGGTCTCGAAACTGATCGTTTCTTCGCTATTCAGTCGCACCGTTGTCTGTAGGCTATCGAGATCGATGTCGGTTTCGATCCAAGGGCCCATGGGTTTGAACGTGTCGGCGTTCTTGCCGCGCCAGAAGGTGCGGTCGCCGCGCTGCCAGGTGCGCTCGCTGACATCGTTGCCGATGGTGTAGCCGAAGACGCAGGACAGCGCGTCAGCTTCCGAGAGATGTTTCGCCTGCTTGCCGATCACGACGACCAGCTCGGCTTCGTATTCCACTAGTTCCGTGGCGTCCTTGGGGATGACGATCGTGCCGTCGTGACCGATCAGCGCGTTGTTGGCGCGGTAGCCGATATCGGGCTTTTCCGGGACGTTGGGCTTGGCGCCGCGCGCCTCGGCCTGCTCCATGATGTGCGCGACATAGTTCAAGCCCGCCGCGTAAAAGGTCTTCGGGACCACCGGCGGCAGCAGTTTTACGCTGTCCAGCGCGTGCGTTGCGCCGGTTCGCTCTCCGCCATCGAGGATGTCCCCCGCGATGACGGCGATGGTGTCGCCCTCGACGATGCCGCACGCAACGGCACCGTCCTTTTCAAACCGTGCATAACGCATGCTGCTGCTCCCCCGTTGTCCGCTGCTACATATTGATGCCGCCGAGCGTCGGCATGCCTTTTTGAACCGCCGGGCGGGCGCCGATAGCGTCGTACCAGCGTTTGACGTTCTTGAATTCGCCAAGGTCGACCTTATGCCGCGGATGCCGGTGCGCCCAAGGGTAGGTCGCGATATCGGCGATCGTATATTCGTCGCCCGCCAGATATTCGTTGCCCTCGAGGCGGCGGTCCATCACGCCGTAGAGCCGGTGCGATTCCTTGACGTAGCGCTCGCTGCCGTAGGGCACTTCGGCGTCGAGGCCGAGAAAATGGTGCGCTTGTCCCAGCATCGGACCGAAGCCGCCCATCTGCCACATCAGCCATTCCATCATCGCGACCCGCTTGCGGGCATCGGCCGGGATGAACTTGCCGGTCTTTTCGCCCAGATAGATCAGGATCGCGCCGGTTTCGAAGACCGAGATGGGTTTGCCGTCCGGGCCGTCGGGATCGACGATGGCGGGGATCCGGTTGTTCGGCGAAATTTTCAGGAATTCTGGCGCAAACTGCTCGCCCTTGCTGATATTGATGGCGTGCTCTTCATAAGGCAGGCCGACTTCTTCGAGCATCACGGAAGCCTTGCGGCCATTCGGCGTGGCCCAGGTGTATAGATCGATTGTCATGGTGAGTCCTCCCTGAAAGATTATTGGCGCGAGACCTTTTCGAACTCGCGCGCGGTATCTGTATAGATCGCGCCGCAACGACGCCGTGGGTGAATTCTATTTGTCGTGCTTGCTGCCGCCGAGGCATTCCGGCGATTGCATCACCTGGCCGCCCTTCGCGGTCCATTCCTGCGGCGTCATCGTCTGCATCGACAGCGCGTGCATGCCGTCCTTGAATTCCTGTTCCAGTATGCCGTTGACCCGCTGATGGCGCCGGACGCGCGGGATGCCGTCGAAGGCGTCGGTCACAATGACGAGCTTGAAATGCGATTCCGAGCCTGGCGGCACGTTGTGCATGTGGCTCTCATTGATGACGTCCAAATGCGCGGGGGTCAGCGACTCCGCGATTTTCCGCTCGATGGTTTCCTGTACGGTCATATTTTCGGTCTCCTGCCTGAAAATGGCGGCGGCTCTATTTTACGAATTTTGCGAGATCCTTGCGAATCTGTGCTTCGAAGGCGTCGTTGAATTTGCGCATCAGGTTCTCCGTCAGGGAAAACCAGACTTCTTCGCGTTCCAGGAGGGTGGCGTCTTCCGGCACGGTGCGGCTCTGGTTCGCGGCGGCGGCGACCCGCGCCTTCAGCCTGCGATTGGGGTTGGTGGCTTCGATCACCATCTCGATCCGCCCGTCGTAGCGCCACGCCTGATCCGTCGTGAACGCGCCAGTCAGACCGCCCTTCTTGTTCAGCTTGGTTTCCGTTGCGGTGGCCTGGTGGATAATGACACGGGCCTGGCCGCTGCTGCCGACCGCGGTCAGCCGGTCGGCGATCCAGCGTTCCGCCGCAACGGCGGGAGGCTGCGGGAACTCATGCCCGACATGGGGTTCGGTTAACGGCGGCTGATAGCGCGGCGCATAGACGATTTCCGCTACGTCGAGCTTGATCGGCGGCAAATGCGTGAAAGTGATTTCCGGAAAACGCGGCGGTGCGACCGCCGCGCAGGCGGTCAGGGAGAAAGCCGCCAGCAAGACCATAAAGCGCCAACCCTTCAGCCGCATCGTCCATCCTTTCGTTCGTGAAATCGCTCCCCTCAATATGCGCGCCGGATATCGAGGCTTCAAGCCGTATGAACCGGCTCCAGCGACAATGGATCGAAGATCTGTTCCGCGTTGCAGAACTGGCAGGTCACGGTGATCCGGCCGTCGATGGTCATCTCCTCGCGCTCGACGTCGCTTAGCATCGAGACCGCCGCCTGCATTCGGTCCCGCGAACAATTGCAGGCGAATTTCAGTGGCCGTGCGGGAAAGACCCGAACTCCATCTTCGTGAAAGAGCCTGAACAGCAAGCGGTCCGGCGCCAGATCAGGATCGCAAAGCTCTTCCGGCGTACAGCTGCCCATCAGCGTTAGCGCCGTGCGCCAGCCCTCTTCGAGTTTGTCGCGCTCGAACGGATTTTCGTCTTCCGGCAACCGCTGCAGGATGATGGCGCCGCCGCGCCAGCGGTTCTCCGCATCGCGGCAACAGGCGAGTTTGACCGCCGCGGTGTACTGGCTGGATTGCTGAAAGTAATGATGCACGCAGTCGGCCAGGTTAGCACCCTGCAAATCGACGATGCCCTGGTGCTGCTCGGTGTCGGGTCCTTGATCGACCGTGAAGGCGAGACGACCCGCCCCCAGGAGCCGTGGTATCGGCGCATCCGACACCCCGTCCGGTATGTCGTCTTTCACGTCGGCGTAGCCGCGGATCGCTCCGTCCGTGGTGACGTCGGCAACAACCAATTTCACGGGGCCGTCGCCGCGCGCCTGTAAGCTGAAGACGCCGGAAAATTTCAACCCGGCGGAAAGCCCGGATACGAGCGCCAGGGCCTCGCCCAGCAGTACCGCCACCGGTTCCGGATAATCGTGTGCCGTCAAGGGCGTATCGAGCGCCGGGCCGAGCCGGACCAGCCGGCCGTGCAGCCCGTTCGCATCGATCATGAACGGCCGGATCAAATCGTCAGCGTCGTCGGCAAGCGCCGTGTCGCTCACGAAAGGCACCACGCAAGGATGCCCTTTTGCGCGTGCAAGCGGTTCTCCGCCTCGTCCCACACGACCGACTGCGGCCCGTCGATGACGCTGTCGGTGACCTCCTCGCCGCGATGGGCGGGCAGGCAGTGCATGAAGATCGCATCCTTGTCCGCACACGCCATGAGCCGATCGTCGACCTGATAGGGGCGCAGTAGATTGTGGCGCGTCTCGGTCGCGGAATCGTTCATCGACACCCAAGTATCGGTCACGACGCAGTCGGCGCCGTCCGCGGCTTCCCGCGAGTCGGTGGTTTGCCGGATGCGTCCGCCCTGAGCATTCGCCCAGGCAAGCACTTCGGGATCGGGTGGCAGTTCCGGCGGGCAGGCGAGGCGTAGCTCGAAGCCGAACCGGACCGCGGCCTGGATCCAGGTCAGCGCCATGTTGTTGCCGTCGCCGCTCCACGCCACGACCCGGTCGCGGATCGCGCCGCGGTGTTCCTCGAAGGTCATGACGTCAGCCATCAGTTGGCAGGGGTGGGTGTTGTCGGTCAGCCCGTTGATCACCGGGACGGTGGCGTGCTCGGCCATTTCAGCCAGATTGTCCGCCGCCGTGGTGCGCATCATGATGATATCGACGAAGCGAGACAGCACGCGTGCGGTGTCGGCGACCGTCTCGCCCTGACCGAGCTGCGCGTCCTGATGCGTCAGATGCACGGTATCGCCGCCGAGCTGGCGCATCCCCACGTCGAAGCTCACCCGGGTGCGGGTTGACGGTTTTTCGAAAACCAGCGCCAGAAACTTGCCTGTCAGCGGCCGCATATTCTCCGCCGTGCCGTCCTTGAAGGCCGAGCCGAGAGAAAGGATCTCCCGTAACGCGGACTCCTCGAAAGGCTCGATGTCCAGAAAATGCTTAGCCATCACCGGCGCCCCAGTTCTTGCCGACCGCGTCGATGATGTTGATCGCCTCGGTAATATGGCTTTCGTCGATATTCAGGGGTGGTAACAGGCGCGCCACATTGTCGCCGGCCGGAACCGTCAGCATGCCCGCCTTCTGGAATGCGACGACGACATCGCCCGCCGGAACGACGCATTTGATGCCCAGCATCAGGCCCGCGCCGCGCACGGACTCGTAGACTTCCGGATATTTCGCAACCGTTTCGGTGAGTTGATCCCAAAGGATGCGTGCGGTCCGGTCTACCTGATCGAGAAAGCCGTCTTCCAGCAGAACGTCGAGCACCGCATTGCCGACAGCGACGGCCAGCGGGTTGCCGCCGAAGGTGCTGCCATGGGTGCCCGGGACCATGCCCTTTGCCGCTTCTTCGGTCGCCATGAAGGCCCCGATCGGGAAGCCGCCGCCGATCCCTTTGGCGATGGCCATCACGTCCGGCGTGATCCCGGCCCATTCATGAGCGAAGAACTTGCCGGTCCGGCCGTTGCCGCATTGAATTTCGTCGAACAGCAGCAGGACGCCGAACTCGTCCGCGATTGCTCGCAATTGGCGCAGATATTCCAAATCGGCCGGCCGGATGCCACCTTCGCCCTGCACCGGTTCGAAGACGATGGCAGCGGTTTCCGGACCGATGGCCGCCCTCATCTCGTTCAAATTGCCGAACGAGACCTGATCGAAACCGTCGACCGCGGGGCCGAACCCTTCCAGGTGCTTGGGGTTTTTCGCCGACGCGATTGTCGCCAGCGACCGCCCATGGAAAGAGCCCTCGACGGTAACGAACCGCCAGCGCTCCGGCGCGCCGTTTGCGGAATGGTACTTCCGGCACAGCTTCAGCGCGCCTTCCATTGCTTCAAGGCCGGTACTGCAGAAGAACACCTTGTCGGCGAAGGTCGCCGCGGCCAGACGGTCGGCGAGCCGGGTCTGATCGGGAATCTCGTACAGGTTCGAAACATGCCACAGCTTCGCGGCCTGATCCTGCAAGGTCTTTACCAGATGCGGATGCGAATGCCCGACGGCGTTCACCGCAATCCCGGCGGCGAAATCGAGGAATCGTCGCCCGTCCGTCGTGTAAAGATAGGCGCCTTCGCCTCGTTCGAACGTAAGATCGTAGCGACCATATGTCGACATTACCGCGGACATCGCAGAGCCTCCTGATTGGCCTGTAACAGGCGTTTCAAATGAGAAAGGCGCGGAGTATCGACGCTAGTCCGGAGTGTGTCAACTTCCGGTAGGCCTAAGTATTAAAGCAACCCATGCGCGGTTAACTCGCGTGACAAAGCGCGCGGCTTCGTAAAGCGATGCCCGTGAAATCCCAGCCGCTGCGCGGCATCGATATTGTCCATGCGGTCGTCGATGAACAACGCGTCCGTCGGATCAATATCGTAGCGCTCCAGCAGGATGCGGAAGAGTGCCTCATCGGGCTTCTTCTCGCCCTCGAAGCCGGAGACGACAATGCCTTCGAAGAGGTCGAGGAAATCGAACTGGTCGCGCGCGTGCGGTCAGGTTTCGACCGACCAATTGCTCAGGGCGAACAACGGAGTGCCTTTGGATTTGAGCGCGCGTAGAATATCAACGCTGCCGTCGATGGCACCGGTAATCATCTCCGGCCAGCGCTTCCAGTAAGCCTCGATATAGTCAGACATATGCGGGTGCTGTGCGGTGAGCATCGGCACGGCTTCTTCGAACCGCAGGCCGCCGTCCAGTCGAAGGATCCAGTCGATATTGCAGATTTCGGCGAGGAACCGCTCCATTGCGTCCTCGTCGTCGAACATTTTCCGAAAGAGGTGCCGCGGATCCCAGTCGATCAGGACGCCGCCGAGATCGAAAACGACAATTGTCGGCGCACTCACGAGACCGCGGCACCCGCCTCGACGAAGGCGCGGAACATCTGCTCGACCGGCTCCCGGTTCAGGTCTCGCGTGATCATGACGATGCGGCTGCGCCGGTCGTCGTCGGGCCAGGCGTCGAGCATCGCTGGCGGGTGGAAGATGTGCTGGACGCCGTGCACGGCCACGGGTTGGTCCGTGTCGGTGACATGAAGGATGCCCTTCACCCGCAGCAGCGCGTCGCCGTGCACCGAGATCAAGGCTTCCATCCAGTCGGCGAACGCATCCCATTTCATGGGTGCGTCCGCGGTCAAACAGAAGGACCGAATGCGATCGTCGTGGCGGTTGACGTCGTGGTGATGGTGGTGCCCGTCATGGCTCTCTTCCTCTGCATACGCTTCCTCGCGCAGCCAACGTGCGACGTCGGGCGATTTCGTCGCCGGGTCGTAAAGGCCCAGACCGAACAGGCTGTCCGGTGCGACCGCGCCATGCGAAACAGTCTGGATGGAGGCCGCCGGATTGATGCTGCGCAGACGATCGGTCAGCGCCTCGGCAGCCTCGTCGGAAATCAGGTCCTGCTTGGTGACCAGCAGCCGGTCGGCGACGGCGGCCTGCTTGACCGGCTCGAACTGTGTATCCATTTGCGACAGCCCGTTGACCCCATCCACTGTCGAGATGACGCCATCGAGCCGATAGCGCGCGGCCAGTAAGGGATCGGTCATCAAGGTGTGCAGGATGGGCGCGGGGTCCGCCAGTCCCGTCGTTTCAATCACCAACCGCGCGAATTCTGGGACCTCTCCCGTCACGCGGCGGCGGTACAGGTTCCGCAGCGTGTCGATCAGGTCGCCGCGGATCGTGCAGCACAGGCACCCGCTATTCAGCACAACGACATCGTCGTTGGAGGACTCGACCAGCATGTGATCGAGGCCGACTTCACCGAACTCGTTGATGACGACGGCGGTGTCGTGCATCGCCGGATCTTTCAGCAGGTGCGACAGGACAGTGGTCTTGCCGCTGCCGAGAAATCCCGTCAGCACTGAAATCGGCAGCCGTTCGCCGGCCTCGTGAATTTGCACTTCGGTCATGGGGTCGGTTATCCGTTCGGTCGGCAGTCGGGGCAAAGCCCGGTGACTTCGATCATCTGCCGCTGTGCCAGGAAGCCCAACTCGCCCGCACTGCGCTGAACCGCGTCATTGATGCTCGGGTCGTCGAGCTCCGCCGCCGCGCCGCAACTTTCGCAGATCAGGAACTGACCGGTGTGGCGTTCGTCCGGGTGCGTACAGCCGACGAATGCATTCATCGACTCGATCCGGTGGATCAGGCCGATCTCAATCAGAAAATCGAGCGCCCGGTATACCGTGGGTGGCGCCGCACGCGGATATTCCGATTTCAGCGCTTCCAGGATTGCGTAGGCCCCGATGGGCTGGTGGCCGCTCCAGATCAGGGTGAGGACCCGCTGTCGGATCTTCGTAAACCGCATGCTGCGTTCCGCGCAAATCTGGGTCGCCACGTCGATTGCGGTATCGATGCAGTCCTGATGGTCGTGCGGTTCGACCGTGAAGGCGTGCGGCAGTGGCATGACCCCTATATAGCACTCGTACGGGCCGCGTTACAGGGGCTCGGGATCCTGCGGTCTGATGGAGCATACCCCCCATCCTAGCCTTCCCCCTCAAGGGGGGAAGGGATAACCAAAAGATCGTCCAGAATATCCCCTCCCCCTTGATGGGGGAGGGCCAGGGTGGGGGTGGACGGCGGTTAGGTTGCCCTGTCGCACAGCGCCGCAAACCTGCATTGCACACCCGCGACGAATTAAATATGTTGCGCCGCAACAAAATTATGAAAGGGTCGATGCATGGATGACGTTCGCTTGAACGAAGCGCTGGAAGGCTATCATATCGATGAATTGTCGGTCGGCATGACGGCGGTGTTCGCCAAAACCATAACCGAGGCCGATATCGTTCTGTTCGCCGGCACATCGGGCGATATGAACCCGATCCATGTCAACGATGCCTATGCCAAGGAAACCCGGTTCAAGGGCCGCATCGCGCATGGATTCCTGACCGGAAGCCTGATTTCGACCACGCTGGGCATGAAACTGCCGGGTCCGGGCTGTATTTATGTCAAGCAAAGCATGAATTTCCGGGCGCCGGTCCGGCCGGGCGATACGGTCGAAGCGCGGGTGACCGTGACCGATATCGACCTTGAGACAAGGCGGATTACGTTGGATACCGTTGCATCGGTGGGCGATACGGTGGTGATCGACGGCGATGCGGTCATGATCGTGCCCAAGCGCCGTTAGGCTGCGGCAGAGGGCGCGATTTACTAAACGCCGAATACCCGCTACACAGCGCCGAACAGGTTCGAAAGCGGGTGGTTGGCATGCAGATTGTCCGAAGTTACGAGAACGTCCCGGAAGGCGCGCGCAATGGCGTTGTCGTGCTGGGAAATTTCGATGGGGTCCATCGCGGTCACCAGGCGGTCATCGGGCATGGCATCGAACTGGCGCGGGAAGCCGGCATACCGCTTGTCGTCCTGACTTTCGAACCGCATCCCCGGACGTTCTTTCGGCCGCATGATCCGCCCTTCCGGTTGACGCCGTTTCACAACAAGGCGCATCACATTGAAGCATTGGGCGTGGATGCGCTCGTCGTGCTGACCTTCGATGAGGATTTATCCCTTCTCGAAGCACCTGATTTCGTCCAGCAGGTGCTCATCGACGGCTTGGCGGCCCGGCATATTGTGGTAGGGCTGGATTTTCGCTTCGGCCATCTACGGAGCGGCGATACGGCGCTGCTGGAAACGCACGCAGAAAGCGGCGGCTATACGGTGACGACGGTCGCCCCGGTCGCATCCGCCGATGCGGAAATTTATTCGTCGACCCATATCCGTGAGAATGTGGAGGCCGGCAAGCCGGGCCACGCGGCGGCCATGCTCGGCCGGCCGTTTGAGATCGAAGGCAAGGTCGAGTCCGGCGATCAGCGCGGCCGCACCTTAGGCTTCCCGACGGCGAATATCGATATCGGCGATTATATCCGCCCTGCCCGCGGTGTTTATGCGGTCCGGGCTGGGATCGAAAAAGGCGATGAAGTCGTCTGGGTGGACGGTGTCGCGAATTTCGGCAACCGGCCGACGATTGGCGGCGATAGCTTGCTTTTGGAAACCCACCTGTTCGATTTCGATGAAGATATCTATGGACAGATATTGCGAGTCGCCCTGATTGAGTTTTTGCGCCCGGAACGGAAGTTCGACGGTCTCGATGCGCTAAAAGCGCAGATTGCCGAAGATAGTGCCACCGCACGCCGGATTTTGATGGTTCGCGCTGCCGGAGCAACTTGACCTCAACTAGAGGCATGCATAGGATCGCGCGCCCGCCAATAGGCGGAAAAAATTGATGTTTCTCGCGATGATGGAGCCCGTGCAATGAGCGCGGATTACAAAGATACGGTCTTCCTGCCGAAGACCGATTTCCCCATGAAAGCCGGGCTGCCGAAGCGGGAACCCGAATTGCTGGCGCGGTGGGAGAAAATCGACCTCTGGGGTCAGCTTCGCAAGCAGTCCGCGGGGCGGGATCCGTTCATCCTGCATGACGGGCCGCCCTATGCGAACGGGCACCTGCATATCGGACACGCGCTCAACAAGATCCTGAAGGACGTCATCAACCGCTTCGAGCAGATGCGCGGCCGCGACGCATACTATGTGCCAGGATGGGACTGCCACGGCCTGCCGATCGAATGGAAGATCGAGGAAAAGTACCGCAAGGCGGGCAAGGACAAGGACGAGGTGCCGATTGCGGAGTTCCGTCAGGAATGCCGCGAATTCGCCGATCACTGGATCGATGTTCAGCGCGAAGAATTCAAGCGTATGGGCGTGATGGGCGAATGGGACAACCCCTACACCACGATGGCCTACGACGCGGAAGCGCAGATCGCTGCCGAACTGATCAAGTTCGCTGAAACGGGCCAACTGTACCGGGGCTCCAAGCCGGTCATGTGGTCGGTGGTGGAGCGGACGGCGCTGGCCGAGGCGGAGGTCGAGTATGCCGACCATACCTCGTCGACCATCTGGGTGAAATTCCCGGTCACGAAAGCCTCTGCTGATTTGGACGGCGCTTCCGTCCTGATCTGGACGACGACGCCATGGACCATCCCGGCCAACCGGGCGGTTGTCTATTCTTCCGCCATTACCTACGGGCTGTACGAAATCACCGCGGCGCCCGACGACAATTGGGCGAAGGCCGGTGACAAGCTGATCCTCGCCGATGCGCTCGCCGAAAGCGTCAAACAGGCGGCGCGCATTGAAGAATGGACCCGCCACGCGGTGGTCGATCCGTCGCGTATCGAACGGTGTGCGCATCCGCTCCGCGGTCTCGACGGAGGCAATGGCTATTGGGACTACGACGTGCCGATGCTGCCGGGCGATTATGTCACGGACGAGGCGGGAACCGGGTTCGTGCACACTGCACCCGGGCACGGCGCGGATGATTACAACACCTTCACCCAAAACCGCGACGTGTTTCTGGCTGTCGGGTTGGAGCAAGTCCCGCACACGGTCGGTGAGTATGGCGAGTATTACGACAACATCCCGCTGCTCGCCGGCAAGCGCATCTATGACCAAAACGGCAAGAATGGTGATGCAAATCAAGCCGTGATCGATCTGCTGGTGCAGGCTGACGGTCTGATTGCGCGGGGCCGGCTGAAGCATCAGTATCCGCATTCCTGGCGTTCCAAGGCGCCGCTGATCTTCCGCAACACGCCGCAATGGTTCATCACCATGGGTGACGATCAGGGCGATGACGGTTTGCGGGCCAAGGCGCTGAAGGCCATCGACGAAACGGAGTTCTATCCGGCGAGCGGCCGCAACCGGTTGCGCGGCATGATCGAACAGCGCCCGGACTGGGTGATTTCGCGGCAGCGCGCCTGGGGCGTGCCGATCACCGTCTTCGCACATCGCGAGAGCGGTGAGGTGCTGGTCGACAAGGACGTCAACGCCCGCATCGTCGATGCTTTCAAGGAACACGGTGCGGATGCCTGGTTCGACGGCAAGCCCGAACAGTTCCTCGGCGACAAATATAACGCTGCCGATTACGAGCAGGTGACCGACATTCTGGACGTCTGGTTCGATTCCGGATCGACGCATAGCTTCGTATTGGAGCACCGCAACGATCTACGCTGGCCGGCCTCCCTTTATCTTGAAGGTTCGGACCAGCATCGCGGCTGGTTCCATTCTTCGCTGCTCGAAGCCTGCGGGACGCGAGGCCGTGCGCCGTTCGAGGCCGTGCTGACGCATGGGTTCGTCATGGCCGAGGACGGCCGCAAGATGTCGAAGTCGCTTAACAATACGGTCGTGCCCCAGAAAGTGACCGACCAGTACGGCGCAGAAACCCTGCGCCTGTGGGTCGTGGCTTCGGATTACTCCGAAGATCTGAAGATCGGGCCGGAGATCATCAAGCGGTTGATCGATTCCTATCGCCGGATGCGCAACACATTGCGGTGGTTGCTGGGCAATCTCAGCACCTATGACGCCGCGGCGCGGGTGCCGGTGTCGGAAATGCCGGAACTGGAGCGCTGGGTCCTGCATCGATTGCATGGGCTCGATAAGGCCGTGCGCAAGAGTGCGTCGGAATACGATTTCCACAGAATTTTCCGCGAGCTGCATGATTTCTGTGCGGTCGAGCTGTCGGCATTCTATTTCGATATCCGCAAGGACAGCCTGTATTGCGACGCCGAGGATAATCCGACGCGCCGCGCAACGCTGACCGTGCTGGACGAGATCTTCAACTGTCTGACGGCGTGGTTCGCGCCGATCCTCTGCTTCACGGCGGAAGAAGCATGGATCGCCCGCACCGGCGAAGCGGCGGACAACAGCGTGCATCTGCGGCAATTCCCGGATATCCCCGACGAATGGCGTGACGATGCCTTGGCCGATAAATGGAACACTATACGGCAGGTTCGCCGGGTCGTGACCGGCGCGCTGGAAATCGAGCGCGCGGAAAAGCGCATGGGATCGAGCCTGCAGGCAGCGCCCACCGTCTATTTGAGCGCAGAGGCAATTGCCGCCTTCCAAGGTGTCGATGCGGCGGAAATCTCAATCACGTCAGGTGTGACGCTGGTCGAAGGAAGCGCTCCAAGCGGTGCCTTTACACTGGAAGACGTGCCGGATGTCGGCGTCGTCGTGGATCCGGCAGACGGCGACAAATGCGAGCGTTGCTGGCGCATCATGCCGGATGTCGGATTGGACACTGGGCTGCCCGGAATATGTGGCCGCTGCGCCAGTGTGGTGCGGACGTTGCGCCCGGCGGCGGAGTAAAACGCCATCCCTTTGTTCCGACTTGGGATCAGTGTCGCTGTACTCGTCATCGCAGCCGATCAGCTGTCGAAGTGGTACATCCTGAACGAGGTAATGGCGCCCCCGCGCATTATTGAAGTAACGAGCTTCTTCAATCTCGTGCTGGTCGGCAACCGTGGCGTCAGCTTCGGACTGTTCAGCAGCGATGCGGCTTGGGTGCAGCCGGCCTTTGCCGTTTTTGCCGCGGGTGTTTCAGGATTTCTGGGTGTGTGGCTGCATCGTGCGGAGAACAGGTTGTTGGCGGTGTCGCTCGGCGGTGTTATCGGCGGCGCGCTCGGCAATGCGGTCGATCGGCTTTGGCATGGCGCGGTGATCGATTTCCTCGATTTTCACGCCACCGGCTATCACTGGCCCGCGTTCAATATTGCGGATTCCGCAATAACCGTTGGTGTGGTATTAATTATTCTGGAAGGGTTGTTTGTGGACCGGAAGGAAAGCAAATAACATGCAGCGCTATTACAGCGGTAGCGGTGATGGGAGGCGGAATTAATGAGAATTCGTAGCCTTGTATCTTTTGTTGTTGGTGTTTCCGCACTCACCTTGCTTGCCGGATGCAGCGACAGAAGCGGTAATATTTTGGGGTTCGAGAAATCGTCGCCGGACGAATTCGCCGTGGTCAAGCGCGCGCCGCTGACCTTGCCGCCGAACTTCGGCTTGCGCCCGCCGCGGCCCGGTGCGACGCGCCCACAGGAAGTGTCGGCGCGCTCGGAGGCAAAGAAGAGCCTGATTCGCACGGAAGCCAAGCCGCAACGCACGCGGCGGAACGTCCGGGCGGAGGAGGAACGGCGCGCCGCCGGCCGTTCGGGCAGCGAGGTCGCGCTGTTGAAACTGACCGGTGCGATCAATGTCGACCCGGAAATCCGCGATGTCATCAACCGCGAAGCCGCCGGTGCGGCGAGCCCGGAGGATACCAGTTTTGTGGACTCCTTGCTGTTTTGGCGCGACAAGGAGAAAAAGGCGGACAATTTCCGCACGGTCGTCGACGCGAAGGGCGAGTCGCGCCGGTTGCGTGAAAATGAAATTCTCGGCAAGCCGGTTACCGAAGGCGTGACGCCGACGATCAAGCGAAAAGAAGCCGGATTGCTGTTTTAGGGTCCATTTGTGATCAAATCGCCGTGCGCGGGGGCGGATAACCTTGAGCGCCGGCAGCTAAAGCCCCATCTTCTCCCTGACGGTTTCAGCAGTTTCTGGAGTGCTCTATGCAGCGGCGCGCCCTTTCGCGTTTATTGACGGTTTTCCTGTTCCTCGCCGGTGTGCCCTCGGTTGCCGGTGCGGCCGTGTTCAAGCCCGAATCCTTTACCCTCGACAACGGGATGCAGGTGGTCGTGGTGACCAATCACCGCGTGCCGGTCGTCACCCACATGGTCTGGTACAAGGTCGGTGCCATGGACGAGCCGCCGGGCAAGTCGGGTCTGGCGCATTATTTCGAACATCTGATGTTCAAGGGCACGGAAAAACTCAAGCCCGGCGCGTTCTCGGCGACGGTGGCGCGCAATGGCGGGCGCGAGAACGCCTTCACCTCGCAGGATTATACGGGGTACTTCCAATCCGTGGCGGTCGACCGGCTGCCGTTGATGATGGAGATCGAGGCCGACCGCATGACCAACCTAGTGCTCACCGACGAGATCATCGAGCCGGAGCGCCAGGTTGTGATCGAGGAACGGCGCAGCCGTACGGAGAGCGATCCGTCCGCCATCCTGGGCGAGCAGCTCAACACGGTTCTGTACCAGAACTACCCCTACCGGATTCCCATAATCGGCTGGCGGCACGAGATCGAAAACGTGACGCGCGAGGATCTGTTGTCCTTCTACCGCGACTGGTATCGGCCGAATAACGCGATCCTGGTGATCTCCGGCGACATTACGATGAAAGAGGTCCGCCCGCTGGCGGAAAAATATTACGGCGTCATTCCGTCCCGGCCTTTGCCCAAGCGAGTCGCCTGGGTCGAGCCGCCGCTGAAGGCGGATCGGAAAGTCGTGCTTGAACATGCGCGCGTGCGCCAGCCGACCTGGTCCCGGCGGTTTGTGGCGCCGAGCCAGATGTACGGCGAAACCGCGCTGGCCGATCCTTTGCAGGTCCTGGGCGAAATCCTGTCCGGCGGTGCCACGAGCCGGCTCTACCGCAAGCTCGTCGTCGAGCAGAAGATCGCCGTCAGCGCCGGCGGCTGGTACAACGGCCGCCGCCGGGGTCCGGGCGTGCTCGGTTTTTATATCTCGCCAGCGCCGGGCAACGAGACTGAAGCGGTCGGTGCGGCGATGAGCGCAGAGATCGATCTGCTGGTGGAGAAGGGTGTCACGGACGACGAAGTCGCGAAGGCCATCCAGCGGCTGCAGGATTCGGCGATTTATGCGCGCGACTCCTACAGCACGCCGGCGCGTGTCCTTGGCGGTGCGCTCGCCATCGGCCGCACCGTTGCGGATGTGGAATCCTGGCCGGCGCGGATCGGCGCGGTGACCACGGAGGCCGTGAACAAGGCGATCGCCAGGGTGCTGAAGGACCGTAAGTCCGTAACCTCGCTGTTGCTGTCCAAACCGACGACCTGACCAGGGGAAACCGAATGCAATCGCGCTTCCAGAATTGGCTTTCGCCTGCCGGCTTAGGCGCTGTGCTGCTGGGACTGGCCGTCCTGCTGTTATCCGCCGCGCCGGGCCACGCGGTCACGGTCGAGCGGGTGGTCAGCCCCGGTGGCGTCGAGGCCTGGCTGGTGCGCGATCACAGCGTGCCGATTACGGCGATCGAGTTCTCGTTCCGCGGCGGGGCGGCGTCCGATCCCGCTGGCAAGACCGGGTTGGCGAGCATGACCACGAGCCTGCTCGACGAAGGGGCGGGCGAGCTCGATAGCCAGGCCTTCCAGGGCCGGCTCGAGGATCTGTCGGTGCGGATGAGCTTCAACGCCGGGCTGGAAACGGTGCGCGGCAGCTTCAAGACCTTGAACCGGAACCGCGACGAAGCCGTGACGCTGCTGCGCCTGGCGCTCAACGAACCGCGCTTCGACCCGGAAGCGATCGAGCGCATGCGGCGGCAGATCACCGCTGGCCTGAAGCGCAAATCGACCGATCCGAACGTGCTGGCAAGCCGGGTCTGGCGCCGCGCCGTCTTCGGCGAACACCCTTACGCCCGGCCGGTCGATGGTACGCTGGGATCGATCAAGGACATCTCCGTGCAGGATTTGCGCGGCTTTGTCGCCAAGCGCTTCGCGCGGGATAGGCTGATCGTCGGCGTCGTGGGCGATATCACCCCGGACGTGCTGGGTCCGATGCTCGACGACATCTTCGGCGGTCTGCCGGCCACGACCAGCGCGTCGGGCCCGTCGGACGTGGCGACCGGGGCCGGCGGCGAGACCTTCGTCGTGCAGATGGACATACCGCAAAGCGTCGTCGTGTTCGGCCATGAAGGCGTGCGCCGCAAGAGCCCGGACTACTACCCGGCCTATGTGATGAATTACATCCTGGGCGGTGGCGGGTTCTCCTCGCGCCTCTATCACGAGGTACGCGAGAAGCGCGGCCTCGCCTACAGCGTCTACAGCTATCTCAATCCGATGAAGCACGGCGCGCTGATTACCGGCGGCGTCGCAACGCGCAACGATCAGGTGGCGCAGTCCCTCGCCGTGATTCGCGAGGAGTGGGGGCGGATGCGCGAGGCGGGGCCGAGCGCGGACGAACTGACCCACGCGAAGACCTTCCTCAACGGCTCGTTCCCACTGCGCCTCAGCAGCACCGGCAGCATCGCGCGCATGCTGGTCGCCATGCAATATAATGATCTGGGGCTCGACTATATGGATCGCCGCCAGGACTTCATCAACGCGGTCACACTGGCGGACGTGCAGCGCGTGGCGCGCCGTATGCTCGACCCGGATCAGCTCACCGTCGTCGTTGTCGGCAGCCCGGAAAGCGTGAAGCCAACCGCCAAGGCGCCGGACATCGAAAGCTAAGGAGGGGCGGGAATGACAGCTCACACCGCGCAATGCGCTTGCGGGTCGCTGCGCGTGACCTTGCAGGGCGATCCGGATGTGGTGGTCGCCTGCAATTGCACCGATTGCCAGCGTCGCACCGGCAGTCCGTTCGGGGTCGGTGCCTATTATCCGAAGGCGCGCATCGTCTCGATAGAAGGCGATACCGGAAGTTTCGCCCGGCAATCCGATACTGGACGAACCCTGACCAACCAGTTTTGTTCGAACTGCGGCACCGCAGTGTACTGGACTCTGGACATGCGCCCCGACCATATCGGCGTCGCGGTCGGTTGTTTCACCGACCCGTCCTACATGCCGCCGGCGCGTGTCGTCTGGGGCAAGAACAAGCACCACTGGCTGGACTTCCCCGACAACATGCCGGTGTTTCCGGAAGCGGCGTCCTAGGTTATGGGTCCATGACCTAAAGTAAGGTCGGTTTAAAGCGCGTCCACTCGCTGCGCGATCCGCTTCAATGCATCGGCATCGATGACGCCGAGCGCGTTCTGTTCCGCTTGGGTAAGCTGTGCGAAGCGAATCCCCCAAAGCAGCGCGGAGAAAAAGCCGCGGACGGTGCCGTTCTGCTCTGCAGAGCTATGTTGCGACGCAATATAGGGGCCGTTGGTTTGTATTCTGGTAATGTCGGACACGATGCTTCTCTATTCTTTGTTACGGTCGGTTTTGCGGCAAGCTGGGGGCTCCCCTAGCTTGCGGAGCTGACCTGTGTGAATCGGGTCAATCCTCGGCGTAAAACGTTAAATTTTCCCTTAACCTCTGAAAATAAAACATAAAACATCTCTCTCATCTCCGCTCTCTTGCGGTCGCGGCCCAGGGAGATGTAGTGGTTCAGGTCGGCGTCCGTCGGCGGCGCCCACGCTGGGTCTTGATGAAATTTTGCCATTTTATTTTCCTCATTTAGCCGTTGCAGGCTGAAATATCTGAATATCAATATATGCTGCGTCGCAGCAAAAATAACCGGCAAATGAGGCATGGCAGCCATAACGTGGCGGCATGGGGTGCCGTTAAAGGGACGGGTCCTGCCGTCCTGCGAGACCGTAATTCTACTCAGCTACTCCCGCTGTCGCGTTTGAATGTTGAATCCACCGATCCACCGAGAAATCCCACACTGAAACAAATGAAACCAAACTCTTCGTTCCACGACACATTACGGAAACAGCTCCTCCTCTAGTTTGCAATCCGTCAACCCGGCGCTCTCGCCGGAGGCTTGTCCTGCAAGCATCAATGAGGAAAGCAATTGTGATGAAGAAAATGCGCTTAACGTTATCATTCGCCATGTTGCTGGGGTTGCTCGTATCGGCCGCGCCAAGCGGGGCCGTTGTTATCGGTTACGCATTCAACGGCACCGTCAGCAATTCGGGCGTTCCCGGTGTATCGGCTGGCGACACGGCCAGCGGTGTATTCACCTATGACACCGCCGTCGTCGACTCCGATCTCGGCAACAATTCGCTCGGCAGATTTCTGTCCGGAACGACCATGTCCATGACGATCAACGGCATGACCTGGAGCCTCGGAAACGGGGTCGGGATTGTTCAGGACCGCACCGCGCCGGATGTGAATCCGGATACTTTTTTCCTTGGTGATAACGAAATTACCGGACCGGGTGCGGTTAGCGGCGTCAGCACACTTGGCATACAGTTCGTCGCGCCAAATACGCTCTTCGGTTCCGATTCCTTGCCGTCGATTAGCGAGCTGCTGGCAATGCTCGGCGATGGCGACGACACGGCCACCCTCGCGCTTATCGGCAATGAAGTCCTGAGCGTCGATATTCGCTCGGTAAGGATCGTCCCCGAACCCGGCGCGCTGGCCCTCTTCGGTCTCGGCCTTGCGGGGATCGGGTTTGTAAGGCGACGTAAGACTGATTGACGCTCCTCCTTTTTAGTCACCCCTGACAAGCGGCGCAGCCGCGCAGATCCGGGGTCCATGTCGATGCCAGACGCGGCTCAGCATGGACCCCGGATCGGCGGCGCGGTGCGCCCCGTTCCCCGACACCCTCGGGTCAAAAAGCCCGAGGGTGTCGGGGACGATGACGGGCACCCTGGGCGATAATGTCGTTGCGACGCAGTTGATTACTACGCTCGCCCCGTACCATTGTTTGCACCCACCCACACCACACGCCTAAAGTCGGTGACGTCGTCCGTTCCGCGTCACAACAGGGTGTCATTCATGAGTTTCGAACGTGTGCTGGTCGCCAATCGGGGCGAAATTGCTATTCGTGTCATTCGCGCCGCCAATGAGGCGGGGCTGGGGGCCGTGGCGGTCTATTCGGCGGACGATGCGGCCTCGCTGCATACCAGGATGGCGGATGACGCCGTCGCGCTGAGTGGCACCGGGGCGGCGGCCTATCTCGATGGGGCGGGGCTGATCGCCGCGGCGAAGCAGGCGGGTTGCGATGCGGTGCATCCGGGGTACGGATTCCTGTCGGAGAATGCCGGTTTTGCGCGTGCCTGCGTCGATGCCGGACTGTGTTTCATTGGGCCGGCGCCGGAAACGCTCGATCTGTTCGGCGACAAGGGCGCGGCGCGGGCGCTGGCGGAGGGGGCGGGCGTGCCGATCCTGCCGGGGACGAAAGCGTCTACTTCCTTGGATGACGCGCATTCCTTCCTCGCCTCCCTGGGCAAGGGTGGTGCGGTGATGATCAAGGCGGCGGCGGGCGGCGGCGGGCGCGGCATGCGGCCCGTCACGGACGCAGACGATTTGGCGGCAGCGTATGAGATTTGCCAAAGCGAAGCCCAGGCGGCGTTCGGCAACGGCGATTTGTATCTCGAGCGCTATCTACCCCGGGCGCGGCATATCGAAGTGCAGATTGCCGGCGACGGCACCGGCGCCGTGTGCCATTTCGGCGAACGGGATTGCAGCATTCAGCGCCGCCATCAGAAGATCATCGAAATCGCCCCGGCGCCGAACCTGTCCGGCGACTTGCGCGAACGTTTGACGGACGCCGCCCTCAAGCTTGCCGCAAAGGCGCAGTACCGGAATGTCGGCACTGTCGAATTCCTCGTCGCCGAGGACGATTTCTTTTTCGTCGAGGCGAACGCCCGGCTGCAGGTCGAACACACGGTGACCGAGGCGGTGACCGGTGCCGATCTGGTGCGGCTGCAATTCGACCTCGCGAATGGCGCCTCGCTTGCGTCGCTGGGCCTCGACAAACCTAGCGCATCCGAGCCGCGCGGCTTCGCGGTGCAGGCGAGGGTCAATATGGAAACCATGGGTGAGGACGGCAGCGTGCGCCCCAGCGGCGGGCGGCTTGCCACCTTCGAAATCCCATCGGGGCCGGGCATCCGCGTCGATACGTTCGGTTATGCCGGCTATCAAACCAGCCCAAATTTCGATTCCTTGCTCGCCAAGGTGATCGTGCACGGCACCGGCCGGGACTTCGCGGACGCGGCACGCAAGACCGTGCGGGCGCTGTCCGAGTTCAAGATCGAAGGCGTGTCGACCAACGTGCCGTTCCTGCAGGCCGTGCTGCGGCACGACAGTTTCGTTGGTGGCGACACGCATACCGGCTTCCTCGACGCAGAAATGCCGGCCTTCGTGAACGGCGAGACGGTCAAGAAGCGCTATTTCGAAGCCGAGCAGAAATCGTCGGCACCGAGACTCGACGCCTCCGACCCGCTGGCGATCCTCGAACATGGCCGGTCCGCGGCCGCGTCCGACAGCGGCGAGGCCGCCCCGGCCACCGCGCCCGACGGCACCGTGCCCATCGCGGCCCCCATGCTCGGCACCATTGTCAGCGTCACGGTACAGGAAGGCGATACGGTCCATAGGGGTCAGCAGATCCTCATCATGGAGGCGATGAAGATGCAGCATGTCGTCGCGTCCGACGTGAACGGCTACCTTCGGCGCATCGCCGTGACCGAAGGTGAAACGGTCATGGAAGGGCAGGCGCTCGCCTTCGTCGAAGAAGCGGAGATCGACGGCCCGGACGTGGCGGCCGCGGAAGAAATCGACCTCGACGAGATCCGCCCCGACTTGGCGGAGGTCAACGAACGGCAAGGCCTGACCCAGGATGCGCAGCGGCCGCGGGCGGTCGCGCGGCGGCGTAAGACCAAGCAGCGCACCGCGCGGGAAAATGTCGAGGATCTTTGCGATCCCGGCTCCTTTGCGGAGTACGGCTCGCTGGTGCTGGCGGCGCGGCGTCAGAAGCACTCCATCGAGGATCTGACCAAGCGCACCCCGGCGGATGGGCTGATCACGGGGCTGGGCCGCGTCAATGGCGACTTGTTTGCCGACGAAGACGCGCGCTGCCTGATCATGTCCTACGACTACACGGTGCTGGCCGGCACCCAGGGCAAGATGAACCATAAGAAGAAGGACCGCATGTTCGAGTTGGCGGAGAAATGGCAGCTGCCCATCGTTTTCTTCGCCGAAGGCGGCGGCGGCCGGCCGGGTGATACCGACGTGCCCTTCGCGGCCAATCTGCACACGCCGGCGTTCAATTTGTTCGCTAGGCTGAGCGGGCTGGCGCCGCTGGTGGGCATCACCTCGGGCCGATGCTTTGCGGGCAATGCGGTCATTCTCGGCTGTTGCGACGTGGTCATTGCGACCATGAACTCGACCATCGGCATGGGCGGTCCGGCGATGATCGAAGGCGGTGGACTCGGCGTATTTACGCCGGAAGAAGTCGGCCCGGTTTCGGTGCAGTCACCGAACGGTGTCATCGATGTCGTAGTCGAAGACGAGGAAGAAGCCGTCGCGGTCACGAAGCAATATCTCAGCTACTTCCAGGGCGCGGTCGAGGAGTGGGACTGTCCCGATCAGCGGCTGCTGCGCCGCGCGATCCCCGAGGACCGGCTGCGCATCTACGACGTGCGCACCGTGATCGATACCATGGCGGATACGGGATCGGTCCTGGAACTGCGCAAGGAGTTCGGGCTCGGCATGGTGACGGCGTTGGTGCGGATCGAGGGCCGCCCCGTTGGCATCGTCGCCAACAACCCGGTGCATCTGGCCGGCGCGATCGACTCCGACGGGTCGGACAAGGCCGCGCGCTTCATGCAGCTCTGCGACGCCTACGACATCCCGCTCGTCTTCCTGTGCGACACGCCGGGCAACATGGTCGGGCCGGAAGAGGAGAAGACGGCGCTGGTGCGGCATTGCTGCCGCGTCAACATAATCGGTGCGAACGTGACCGTACCGACCTTCACCATCGTGCTGCGCAAGGGCTATGGGCTGGGCGCGCAGGCCATGGCGGGCGGCGGCTTTCATTCGCCCTTCTTTGCGATTTCCTGGCCGACCGGCGAGTTCGGCGGCATGGGGCTGGAGGGCGCCATCAAGCTCGGCTTCCGCGACGAACTAATGGCCATCGAGGACCCGGACGAACGCATGGCGCGCTACGAGGAACTGGTCGCCGGCATGTACGCACAAGGCAAGGCGATCAACGCCGCCAGCCTGTTCGAGCTCGACAACGTCATCGACCCCGCCGATACGAGAGAGTGGATTATGTCCGGCCTCCGCGCCGCCCCACCGGTACCGAAACGCCAGGGCAAGAAACGGCCGTGGATCGATACGTGGTAGGGGGCGTTCTGCGCGTCGCGCCGTGAACCGGACCTAATGTGGGAATGCATGACCCGACCCTGTTGCCACCACTTGCGGTGACGATTGGCGATACGGGTTGTTTGTTGCACCATCCGCAGCCACGCTGCCAGTGCGTCACCCTCGGCTTGATCGAGGGTCCATGTTTATGCAGAGCGCTGGTGCCAAAGAGTTCTTGTAATTGTGTGAATGCAAGACCTGACCCTTCTTCCTGTTCCTGGGTCGCTTCCTGTCACCCGACCCAAGCGGCTATACGGATGGGCTCAATATGTATGTCTATGCGACGAACGATCCGGTGAATTTCGCCGATCCAAGTGGGCTGGCAGCAGCAGCGGTTGTGAATGTGGCGAGTGATGCATGGGACTTAACGGCGCCGGTGTTGGACGCCGTTGCTCAAAGAGCTAATGCGACTGTAAATGGAGCTTTTTCAGTATTCCCTGGGGTTGGGAACTCCGTTCGCGCGTTGGCGCGAGGAACGGGGGTATTGGGTGCGGAAGAATTTAACCGTTTTACCGTAGAAACCGCGATCTTAGGTCTAGCTTTAGCTGATGCAGCCAGTTGGAATTTTGGGGTCAGGTCTTGCATTCATACATTCATTTTTCTAGGATCGTAGCATGGCCCGACCATTGCGGATCGAATTTGCTGGCGCGCTCTATCACCTGACCGCGCGCTTCCGTTGGCGCACGCACGCCTACT
>WLWI01000469.1_pt1 | contig 38602 bp, 38 predicted proteins | sample 6701501 | NCBI WGS metagenome assembly WLWI01 (sample SAMN12718690, study PRJNA515312) | sponge metagenome | isolation source: marine sponge | host: Mycale hentscheli | place: New Zealand: South Island, Marlborough, Capsize Point | collected 2014-11-01 | reverse complement strand
GAAATGGTCCTTACCTGATCTTACGTAAGATGTATGAAGAAATTGCTGCATATACTCTCCAGCATTATTCCAGAATGCCATATTCTTATGCAACGGCCATCTTCTTCCATCAGTATATAGCATAATAAACTCAGTCAACAATTTGAGCTCCAATTCTGTCCATTTAGGAACAACCTGTGTTTGCCGTTTATACTGTTTGTAAAGATTCTTTCTGGGTAAAATATTTCTGTTTAACTTGGATGTATCCAGCAGAATTGACTTGGTAGATGCCATATCTATAACTGTCAACTCATCTCCATAATTTGTAGGAGTGCAAAATACACTGTCATCCATTGCAGTATACTATTTTTGGATTGAACCCAAATATGCAGAAAGAAATACAAAATGTTAGGAGAAATTCATAAATACAGTTAATAGCTAGATGTCTCAATTAGCTATTTCTACACAGTAGCTATTAATACTAGTTTTGAGGTACACAATTAATTTGCTAAGTTTTACAAGGAAAAACGGTGGGGGGCGCTGGGTGTCACCACATTAAATAAATATATAGACCTATAAGATCTAATTTATTCCAATACTTACCGATATTCTATCCTCAGTGAGATTTCCTGAAGCTCATAATTTCTACTGAATAATGTACTATTTTTGAAACGTCAACTCAGCACTTTAGTGGATCACGCGAGGATGTCCTATCCCCCCTGGGTCGAGGTCAGCTAGTTTGAGCTTTATCTTCTGAACTGGCTGCAGTATTACTTCGAGACTTTGGGGAATTGTTCAGGTAAAGTTAGTGAACTTGTAGAAAAAATTAATTTTTGAATGTCGTAATTTGTGGGCGGTTAGCCTGTGATTGTTTTGTACCTACAAGTGTGAAGTCATTTAATCACCGACTTACTGCAAGGCATGTACAGCTAATTGATTATGGGAACAAGTCCATTTTTCATATTTTACAAAATTAAGTCTTTGTTGACAGTTTTCAATAATAATAAAGTTAATATGTTGTGCAACAATGAAGATCGGACGATTCCAATAGGACATGCAGCAACAAGTGAAATCTGTCTATGGAGAATTTAATTTTTTTTGCTCACATTATTTTCTTTGTCTAGACCTTCAAAACCAATCATGATGTCCAGCCTAACCTAAAATGTCAACGGACTCTTAATCACTCCTGTATAGCAAGTGTGGATGGAATTATTGGTACATTTTTCATTAATGAGGTTGGTTGTTTGTGATTTTTGTTTTGTACCACAAATTGTAAACAGAAAATCAGTCTATTACTGGGTGTATTTGTTGCAATGAACTGGATTCTAATCTCCATAGTGGTACAGATAAGGAATGTGTCAACTAGTGTGCAGTTTGTAGTTAGAAACTTTAAATCATGTTAATACCCCTAAGCTTTGGCAAGAACAAGTTCACATTTAATTTTTAGTGAAAGTAAGTACATTTTATTATAAATACTAAATAAAAATGAGAAAATCTTGTGAAAATACAGGCCGGACAAACTGAAAACAAAGTAGATAAAACTGACTATGCTATATTGAATTTGATTGATCTTCGTCAGTTTCTTCTTCATATTCTAGTTCTTCAGAACCAAACACCCAATCCAAGATGTCATTGGCTTCATCTGGTACATCCGAGGATTCTCTAGTCACTTCTGTCAGGTATTCATCAACAGCAATGTCTAACAACTCATCATTCTCCTTCATCTGTGTGTTTGTACAGTTAATGCAGTCACACCCAATGGAACAGTTTCTACCTTTGTTCCTACATCTGCATCTCTTAGTGCTACATCCAGCTTTACACTTGCAGCCCTTCAACAAACCTGTAACTCTGGCGTCAACAGCGGCTACATTTGCTGAACTATCCCAGTCAGTGGTGAGTGAATTATTGTGGATTTTCCACCCATACACAGACATTGGTAGTAGCTGCACATTGTTTTTGTTCGCTTGACTCCACATATCAAATACCCAGCATGTTCTCTTCCAGTGTCTGTGCAAAGCATCTAGAGAGGGCAGCATTTCATTTTCAAAATGACATCTATCTCCAATAATTACTCTTATGCATAGTTTATGGTGACACAGAGGTGTTTGATCATTATTGAAAAAACGATGTGGGCTTCTGGGGTTGCTTGAAAGAACCCAGAATTGTTTTTTTTTAAGTAGTGACTCCTACTAGTCTCAGGAAAGAAAGAAAGCCCATTTCAAAAATATTGTCCCTCAAACCTATGTCAGCGAGTGTACCTGGTAAACGGCCACTCGTAATAAATTCTGCATGGTGGAAAAAATAGCGATAGAAAGTGGTTTTTCCAATTCTGCTAAAAAACGACGTGTAGTCACATCCAGTTACTACAAATAGTTTGGAGAACACTTGTGGGAGTAGAACACTGGGAATCAATGATAAGTCTGGGTCTTCTCCAATGGCTTGTAACAGTGCTGGCAGGTGTAGGAATTTTATCTCCTTTGATGTGTATTTATTTAGTTGAACAATCACATCTTTTAGTGAACCATGATTCAGTGACATTCCAATGTGATAGCAATCTGTGTCAGGTGACATAATGAGAATGTTTGACTGTTCAGTCTGTTTCACATGTAGCCACATCCACGTGTCAGTTTCCTCACTGTTACATGTATACAATGGGTTAGGATATGGTTGGTAACGGCCCATGTTGTGTCCTCAATACTGCCGCAGAATCCTCCAGCAATCAAGAGTATTTCCCAGGTGGAATTTTTTCCCCTGATGTTTGCAAGAAATGATTAGTCAAATATAGTACCAATTTTCTTTTGCATTTTCTACAGTTAATGAAATCCTCTCTCCACTTTGAAGGAATCTGTGTGTCGTTTGTAATTTCAGGACACAAATGGTTTGAAATCACAGTGTCACTTGATCGTTCAAATTGTTTGGGTGTCTCAGGAATACGCCCGGGATTGTCAAATATTCTTTTGAACCCCTCCCCTGTGGTACAATAAATCTAACGAACAGGAAGTCACCATAGTCACAAAACGATTTATGTGTTCCTATTGGGGAAGTGTTTATCATGAACATATCCTCTAGAATACAGCAGTCTGGTATACACCCTGAAGGAAGAGCATTTAAAAATACTTGACTTTTATAGCGCTTTTCAAAAATTGTGGTTGCAAAATATTTCTGTCCTTTCAGCGGTAATTCTTCATTGTCACATAGAGCCAGATGTAGTGCTATAAATTGTTCGGATACAGTTGTCACTGGTTGCTGGGATACTTTTGACCACAGAAGATTTTGTGTAAACATTTTTACACTAGTTTTATATCTTTCTGTAACTGAGTCATTCTTCTTTTGTTCACTTTTTTGTCCACAAAAGTGCAAAGTTTTCGTTTTCTTTGAGCTGGATGGACACTGGATTTTCCTGTTTTGTTATACTGTATGTACTTGTTAAATTTCTGTTGACCTATCTCACGAAAATTCAATAAGTCATGTATATCTCAATTTTATCTGTAGAGGACATATAAGCTTGCTAAGCACATTGTTCATTCTTGGGAGTCATTTCACCATGTCCAGTACTTTAAATTGGAACTTATATTCAGATTAGATTAAGCCTATTAAATATTTAGGCAACCATATAGCTATAGCTGACATCTGTCTATTAGATATTTAGCTTAATATATTCAAATTATTTTCAATTAAAAAGTGGTCTCCAATTACTCTACTTTGTAAAATGTGGTACCTGCAATACTCACTCTGAATCTTTTTCCCCAGCTGAACAAATTTTCGCAAATTCAGTGTACCTAGTCACTAGAATTATTTTCAATTTTCTACTTCTTTTGTCACAATTGTCTAGATACCAACTACCATTATTATTATGTGCTTTTATTTAAAAAAAATGATTATGCAAGTTATGTTAGCAAAAAATTGTTGTAGCTACCACTTCTACATTAATAAATACAATAAGTCTAGTATTTTTTCATAATACATTAAAACTTTCACCAATAGCTAAAAAAAGATCACTTAAATATATATGTATAAGAAGTTCATGTTATAATTGATTATTGTAGTTACATAATTAGTTTTAGTGGTCTACTGAAAACACAATTATACACTTTTTGCAATAATATTTGTTGTTATTTTTCCTCTTTTTGTGCAAATTTGTCAAAACCATTGAATCGCAACTTTGCTATTTTTCATTTAAATACCACAAGCTTTATGAATAAAAAAGGGCTATGAGTTACATTGAACATTTACCCCAACCAGTGAAACCATAGTTGTCATACATATCCCATCCAATCATGTCTTGATGAAAATAATCATGCTTTTATGCAACATGATTCACACATCCAAATTTCCCAAGCAGCTAATATTACAAAAATAAAATCAAATAATTGTATAATCACAATCACTTCACTTTACTTCTGTAAATACACATAAAGTAATTTTGTACTTTGAATATATTATGTTTAATTTTAAGTTTTTGTCATGTTGTCAGTAATCCTATTGTTTCTATCGGTCCAACTAATATTTCTTTTGTGCACACAACTTAGATCATATCTGATACTCATAATATTGTACCTCAAATATTGCGACTCGCAAAGTTCACCTTTCAGCTTTACTTCGCTAATTAAAATTGAGATTTCTGATTTCTTATTTATAGTACAGGCTTTCCTAAACTCATTTTTAAAGTCCATTTCATTTATGGAATAAGTTACTTTGTTTTGAAGGTCTTGTTCATATTAGCTAATATTATGCAAGTCAACAATCAAATTATATTGTTGAAATCACATCAAGTGATTAATTCTTCAGAGTATGTAATTGACATAGTTTCTTGCATATGGTTCCAAGTTGAATATATTCATCACAATTACATAAGCAGCTATGTAGTAAAATTTTTTCTACATCTTGTTAAACAGAATTAGTTACACATACTCTCAAGGTAATAGACACACTTTTTAAAAACTAATTTCACTTGCCAGCTATTTTAGTCTCTTTAGTCTTTTCTAGTATCTTCTAGCCTCTTTAGTCTCTTCAATTATATTTAGTCGTTCCTAGTTTTTATACTCTCTTCTAGTCTCTTTAGTAATTCTAGTCTATTTAGTCTCTTCTAGTCTTCTTAGTTACCCCCAGTCTCTTTAGTCTCTTCTAGTCTTCTTAGTTACCCCCAGTCTCTTTAGTCTCTTCTAGTCTCTTTAGTAATTCTAGTCTATTTAGTCTCTTCTAGTCTTCTTAGTTACCCCCAGTCTCTTTAGTCTCTTCTAGTCTTCTTAGTTACCCCCAGTCTCTTTAGTCTCTTCTAGTCTTCTTAGTTACCCCCAGTCTCTTTAGTCTCTTCTAGTCTCTTCTATAATAGTCTCTTCAAGTCTATGCAGTCTCTGTAGTATTTTTAAGTCTCTTTTGTCTCTTATTATCTTCCAGTCTCTAGTCTCTTCTAGTTTCTTTAGTCTCTTCTAGTCTCTCTATCTCTTAGTCCTTTTAGTCTATACTAGTCTTTTTAGTCTCTTGATGTCTCTTGTCTTAGTGTCTTCCACTCTCTTTAGTCTTTTCTAATCTGTTTAGTCTCTTCTAGTCTCTTAAGTCTCTTCTAGTAGCAGCTGAATTGCAATATATTTCTTTCCAGCAGAAATCTATAACTGCTACTACAACAGCTAATTAGCCTGATGGCCCCTTAGCCTCCCAGTTCCTCTGCAATAACAATGGCTTGCATATCCCTGAGTGTTGAAGTGCTTTTAGTGATTAGCCTGGGAGCCAAACTCTGGGGTGGTAGCAAATTACTTCTTCTTGTCTCCAGTTTATTCCACCAAAGTATGCATTACAGAGAAACCAACTAGCCACCTTTACTTTCTTCAGATACATAGCATATTTTCACAAGTTCTGTTTTAATGCTGTTAGTTTAATAGAAGAATGTCAATTACAATGAACTATTACTTATGTCTCTACTCTGCATGTTGTTCCAAGCTCTCTAGAAAGGAGTAAAACTCGTGAGCATCTTGCTTCTCTCCTTCACCTACATAGTCTATAATAAAAGCTAACATGTATTTTTAGATAATGTAATTCTGCATAAAATTGTCTACTATTGAGAACTTGTACAACATCATGATAATTCTAAAAAAATTTCTGTCCTATCTATACCTGCTGTGCACATGATGCAACAGATGGGGCAGGCACAGCTGATGGGTAATTAAGTAATTAAAATGCTCCAACAATGAGTCTATTTAGTATCATCAATTTAAAAAAATTATTTTAAAAAATTGCTGTAAGCGAGTCCAACATTTAAGCACTTGACAATTTATTCTTCAAAGCACTAAGAGCCACACTTTTGTAATCATTTAAAATAATATACCTGGATATCTAGCATGGTATTAATAAATCACATATTTTCCAACTACCTTGTGCCTTTTGAGTATTATGAGCAGAATTGTGACTATCTTGAATCAATGTCCATTTATGTAGCATTCCTAAGTTTAGCACTGCAAGGGAAGACTTACATGGACAAGCATGAATTGCAGTGGTAACTTTCAGCTAAAAGGGTTAAGTATATACTAGTCAATTGGTATAGTTCAATAAAACATTTTGTTATGTAATTTCTGACATTACTAATTGAAGTATATAGCGATAGAAATTTTATGGAGTCCTCAGCCTCTCCAGACCCTGCCCTCAGTCTCTTGTGTCATGCAGTGGTGGATCTAGAGACTTCAATGTGAATTTATTATTTTTTATTATTTTTTCTTTTTGCTTGAAATATAAGAAACTTCTTGTGGTGTGACTTGTGCCAAAAGCAATCTCCTAGGCTTAAAATTACCTACTATAATGTCAAAAACCTAGATAATGCTCTAGTAATTCTGAGCAATTTTACTCATTCTTTAAACAAATGTTTTATACCGAAAATGATAACACTGAAAAGCTACATTCTTCTTTTTCACCTGTCCTTACTTAGTGTCTTTCATCGATTGAGCGGTGGCCTAACAGAGGGAAACCCCTTACCATTTGGTCGCTAACCATAAAAAAATAAAAAATTAACTGGACATATATTAACCAATACTACATTCCACATAAAAAAAAATCCATAAAACGGTGAATATAACTGAGACAAAAATGTGTAAAATTTGTCATTGTGTAAAAGATATTCTGTAAATTACAACCATAAATAAAGTGTCTCTGTTGGTGGCTAAGGGATCTGCTGAAGAATGCGGCTATTTGCTGAGATTGGATCTGGAACGGATATTGTACTCGATAGAATGTGAAGTGTCTAGAAGATTCTGACCTCTGCTACTGCTACTGCTGCTTAACTGTAACCAAATTAGAAACATTAGAAAGTTAAAAGCAGAAAAAAGTAGTTGTGGCAATTAGACTAAATTAAAGTAGCTATACCAACTGCTTTGTTGTTGTTGTTGCTGTTTTTGTTTGTTTTTGTTTCACCATCTACCTGATTGTTGGATGTTTTTGATAGCTTTACTGAAGACTTGAGGTCCACTGCTGGTTGAGGTGGGACCATGGAAGGTTGTGCCGACTCCCAGCCTGCTACACAGTGCTAGAATACAAACAAGAAAAAAGAAGAAAACACTTTCAAGGAATACTGCTGCTTCTATATAGCTAATACAATTGCCTGCAATGAGAAGCACTGTTTTTCTTAATAGCATTAAGAAACTGTTACAATTTAGAAATGTATTATTGAATAAATGCACTCCCTCACCTTGGAGAGTCCCATGCTGTCTGAAGGATCAAAGCTTCTTCTGCGATGAACCTTAGGTTTGACTGTTGGCTGCACAAGTGAATGGGGAACACTGACCCTGTCAATTGGAAGATTAAGAACAATAAAACAAAAAAAAAACAACAACAGTCGTTCTGAGATGTGCTAATCTTCCCATTGATGTATTTTAACTTACATCATCAATATATTATTAGCCACTTAAAAGTTAGGTCCTACTACACATACCTGACACATCGCCTAGGTGGGCGTGTCCTAGAAGGCTTGTCCTCACATGTAGGGCAGGAAGTTCCCGGGAAGTGAGGCTGAGAAGACATGTGGACAGGAAGCAGGCGGCCATCAAGCATGTAAGAACTCACAGCTACAGTATGAAAAATGAGATAAAATAATAAAGAAATCGGTGGTAGTAGGCAACACGAACCTAAAAAAGCTGTCACACAATTGTACAAAGTATTGAGGATAATCTCATATTACATACTGTATTTGGTATTAGCTCACACATACACTCGTACACACTTCTATTCAGAGCCATAGAAATTAAAGCAGCTGCAATGTACATACAAGGACAAAATTTGCTGAACCATAGAAGCAATCTGTTATATTATTCAAATCATTGACTAAATCAATAGCAACCAATCAACTCTCATCTGCTGGTGACTTCTTGAATGGACACTTTTAATTATAACCCTAATTAAACTTAAACCACATCAGCCTCTTGACATTTTCTAAAGCTACTTCAACTTGCTTACTCGTAGCTTTGCCTTCAAATTCTCCCACATCTTCACTCTCACTGTGGTTCTCAGCTTCTCTGCTAGACTGCTCCTCTGATGAAGTTGGTAGCCTACAAGGAAGAAGGAAAAAAAAAAAAAAAAGGAAGTAATTTTATTGTTGATTGAAGTACCTTCCAAGCCTATATGATCAATCTCACCTAAATTCTGTCGCTTTGTGGCATTCAGCATAATTAACCCTACGAAATTCTCTCATTTCCTTAAAATATTCATCGTCTTTCTCACTCAAGTACGACTCCGATGTATCCAGCAGTCCTGCTATCCAATCATATCCCAAGTGAGGGTCCCCGCCCATACCACGCCCTCTGGGCATTTTCCCTTCTTTCCTGGACTGCGTGTATCGCCTTTCCATGGCTCCGTACTTGGAAGCGTTCAGAGACTCCACAAGCCTGTCTCCTAGGTTATGCACACGGTGAGACATCTTCGTAGTCTCACCTCTCTCCGGACTGCTCTCAGTGTCCGTCAGTGAAAACCCGTCACTCACACCTGCATCTCTCTGAGCGGCATGGCGAACTAATCTTCTACTAGTCGGAGTGAGGGGGCTCCTCCCTGTTTTCCTCGTGGGTTCATCATTTTCCACAAAACTGACAGTCAAACCTCGGCGGGACTTTTTCCCAACTCCAGAAGGTTTTAAAGAGGATGTTGCAGGCTTGGGATCTTTGATGGGTGACAATCTGCTAGTCCTACTGGTATCCACGACAATTCTGCTCAGTTTTGGGCTAGGAAGGGAATATTCCTCAGAGTTCTCCTTTTCGTCTTCTTCACGCAATACCCTTCTCAAGGAACGGTCACCAGTTCGGCGGCCTACAGGATCATGTGAAGGCTTCTGCAATGGCCGAACTGGAGTGGAAGAAGCTCTGCGTGGCCGCTTACTTGGTCCTTTCTGCAACAACTACAGAAAGAATAATTCAGCACTGTAAAAGCTATATATAGAGCTATTAAGCCTACCAAAATACCAACCAACCAAATATGGCTAGCTAATACATTAAATGACCACAAAACTGTGAACAAAATTAAGTGGAAAAGAAGTTGTTACACACTCACTTCATATTCTGGCGAGAGTTGACGCAGTCGAGCTCGTTTTCTGGGCACTTTGTCCACTCCATCAATGGCGACTGTCAAGGAGTCTCTCGATATCCTATCTAGTTTTCTTTTCACCAAAGCTGTTTGCGTCTCAGCCATTCTTTCTTCCGAAGGCTTTAGATTCTCAATTGTTTTCCACAAGGCGTGCTGACCTTTTTTCAGTTCGGCGAGCAAGGCCTTAGCAGGAGACTTGTCACAACTCATTTTGCGAGCAAGTGCTGGGTATAAGCGTGCAAACGCAGGGTTACTTATCTGTCGCTGCTCGCCGCCGCCTCGGTTGCTGCCCTTCGGTTGCCGCCCAGTATTCGAATTTGTCCCCACCTTCTATGTTATGGTGCGCGCCAAGTGGAATTGGCGGACGGATCTCAATCTAAAGCGCACCGTATCCACGAGTAAAGATGGCCACTTCAGTAGGACTAGGAATGAATCGTAAAAGTGTTCCTGGACCTGCTTTAGTACCGGCTGAAGAAAGCTGGATGAACCAGCCTGTCTCTACCGGTGTGAGTTTATCTTAGTGAAGTGCCGTTTACCATTTACTATAACCGATTCGAGTATCAATTATTTATAATTAATTCTTTTTATTGAATGGGTATGTCGCTCGTACAATTTATTGCCTAGAGTAGTCTGGTTTTGCCAAGAATTAATGAGCTGCTTTGACTGCTTAGTGTTTCATTGTGGTAGCACTTCTAATCAGTGGTGTATTATACTCAATTGAGAACAATAGGTCACATAACAATTCCATAATCATCAGGTTAATGATAGTCATACACATAAGGTTCTTTAAGTTTCTGCAAGTGGGTGTCAAGTTTTGTTAGATGGAATTGTTTAAGGAGTGAAACAAATTGGTTAAGCAGTTGGGCTGGTTTAATTGTGGTCATGAGCACATTAGGAATTTCACATTCAAGAAGTAGGAGTTCGTAATACCAGTCTAGACATGAATACTGAGGACTGATAGATATTTAGTAAGGTTGACCAGATATTTTTAGGCTTTTTAAAAAAAGGTGTTTTGCCCCTTAAAAATTATTATGACCTTCATGGAGAAACTTGCCCCCAAATTTTCATCAATTCCATGAAAATAAACCCACCTCAAATTTTTTAAAGAAAATGTCTATAATATAATCTATGAGGTTGTACACGGGGGAGGGGGTGTGTGTGGCTGTGTCAGGCTATTTCTTTGATCCTGATGGCCTATAAAATATTTTAATTCGACGTATTGTTTTTCAGACTTCTATTATGGCGGTGGAGTTTGACGGAGGTGTGATAATAGGGGCAGACTCAAGAACGAGTTCAGGAGTGTACGTTGCAAACAGGGTGTCGGACAAACTGACCGAAATAACAGATCATATCTACTGTTGCCGCTCTGGGTCATCAGCCGACACTCAAGCCATTGCTGATGTGGTGAAGCTGTACCTTGACCTCCACAGGTTAGCATTTCCCAGTTTTAAGTTGAGTCAATATTATATTCTAGTATTAGATAATGCACATGACATTCAGTAAAGGAAAGGACAAAATACTACAATTAGTGTAATGGCATAGAACATTTAGGAGAAAATAGCTTTCAGGGCAACCTCTAACTTCAGTTTCTATACTTAATAAACTTTATTCCAGTCTTTTAATGCATACTTTTCTTTCAAATCTAGATAAATTACCCATGCTCCAACTCCCATCTTTCCCCCCATTTAACCATGTGCTGCACTTTTACGCTTACCCTTTAGTTTGTACATGTATCTTCATGTAGTACTTAGTGATATTCTTTCAATGATTCAGTCATTCTCAGCTGAAATAAATTATAATAATAGCAAATTTGTCTCATTCTAACAGCCGATATTGTAACTTAAAACTTAACTCGAAGTTTCGTAAGTTTTAATTAACAGTATTGGCTGTTAGAACGAGAAAATTTACTATTACTTAGTGATAGTGAAAAATTTAGAAGCATAAGTTAAATTTGAGGTTTTGTGTTAATTTTTTTTTGTAATTAGACTGAAAAACAATGTCAGGCTAAGCACTTACAGGACCTGACAATTGATATTTTAATTTGGACTCTCAGGATAATGACCAGTACTTTTTGTGGTCTAATTTTTTGGGTTCTAGGTGATCACTTTCTTAGGTAGCTGTTGCTGTAGCTGTTCATATAATAATTTGGTACAATCACTGCAAGGTAGCTACATATCATTTTGGGGGGGATCAGTTTTGACCTCTCAGAATCTGAACCTCCATTTTTTCCCCTCTTCTGCCTCAGTAACTATTCTTAAGTCATCCTTCCCTGCCTCTTTTTCTTCCCCCTTCTTCAACCTACATTTTGACTTTGCAACTTAATATCAGTGTAATTTTGCATGTTAACATAATCACTGTAAGGGTCTCTTATGCACAACAACAGATTGTGACTGTATTGCCCTTCCTAAAATAAAAAAAAATTTTTTTTGCCCCTCCTAGAGATTTGTTTTCTATATACAGCCCCCCCCCTCAGATATGTTATTATTAACCCTCAGCGCGCATGCGCCCGGAGGGTTACAGTAGTCATCCTGTCTGTGTGTCATTCATTCATTCATTCAACAAAGGATCTCGAAGACGACGGCCTTCCAGGCTCTGAAACGATGTAGAGATAGAGAAATTTGCAAAGTAAGTCCCTTTAATATGCTAGAATTTTTTGTTTCGACTTAGTTTTCAAGAAAAAGCTAGTCGATTGTAGCCGTTCGTCGTACGATCGTTGTGCTAGTGCGCTACCAGTAACGCCCCTTTACCGCACGTTATAATCACGTGAGCTGAAAATTGCAGCTAGAGAATGGCCGGTTGGCTTGTAGTACTACTGCAGTTGCAATTGTCGCGCTTCACGCGTGTAAGGGGGCTCTAGAGTGGAGCTATATACCGCGGAGCTGATCTATTTTAACCTAGAGGCGTTCCCTTCGCTCTGTTGTTTGCTTCTTTCTTTGTATCGCCGTAAGTAGTAACTGTCTGTGTGTAAATGCTAAAGGTTTGAAATAATTTTTAACAGACGTTCGCTTCTACTGCTGATCTCTGGTGGACATACGCTGAGGGTTCGCACCTCCTGGTGCTTCATTACAGTTAGTAGTACATAATTTTTATAGCAATAATATTCCTAGTATTATATTTGTATTATATATGTACATTTTAAGTTTAAAATAATTGATTATTATTATATCTTGAAGCCAAACCCTGTACAATACTACTACAGGTGTCCATGCTCCTCACCAACCATCTGTCTCGTGCTATGGATCACTTAGTAGTATCTGAAGGTTCTGGATCAGAAGCTCTCCAGGATGCTCTCTCACTCCTGCTAGGATTGGCCAAGAGTCATTTGGGAAGAACGATCCTGTCACAGCCTGCCTGCATCTCCAAGCTTCTTCTTATCCTCACAGACCAAAGGTAAGCTCACTGTCATTTCATAGGCCAGTAGTTGGAGAGATTTTGTTAACTTTTTGAACTTGTTTTTCACTTTCAAATGAAAATCTTCACGCGACTTTTTAACACCAATAAAAATGATATTTTTTCTTACATGATTCTGATACATCATGGAAGGTCTGGTTTGGTAAATGGTGTATGTAACTTGTGAGACTGGATTCATGAAGTGGATGGACTCCTTCATTACTTCTTGAAGGAAGTGTGTAAGGATGATGTCGCTTAACAAATCAACAATAATTTCTCCTTAGAACTACATATTCTATATTTCAAATAAGTTTTTGAAGTGTAGTGATGTGTCGAGATTATTTTATATAAAAGACTAAAATTGTATTGCACAAGAGTTTATTATTTTTGTTTGTTGTTTTTCACCCCAGGCCTAGCCCCAAGCTGGTATTGATAGCTCTGCAGCTGTGTAGAATAGCCCTGCCTCTAATGACAGTAGCCGACTGCTCTCTCGTGGACATTCCCATGAGACAGTCCCACCAGTCCTCACCTTCATCCTCTCTCTCCTCCAACAAGATCAATGGCAAGAGGTTGGCTGCGGAAATAGTCAACTTGCTCCTGGCAAAGCTTGCCGAGTACATCGTACCAGATGCATCTGAGGTAGGGACCTAGACAAGCCTGTAAATGGTTCAGCAACACCTGATTAGTATTGTGTGGTAAATTTTTTTGTTTTGTTTTGTTTTTTGAGAATCTTGGACCAAAAGGTGCTTGTGCTTTGAAGTAACTTTCTACACATGTAGTTGATCTATCCATTCTTTTTAGATTTTACCCTGATTTTTCTCTCTGAATCAGTATCCTAACTTTATGAAAGAGCCTCATTGTATTCTTTTAAAGTGATTAGTACAATCTTACTTTAGTTGCCATCCTGCACCATTGATCATCTGCCACACCCACTATTTTGATTCAGGTATCCCATGACCAGTTACAGGAGGAATATCTTTCTCCGGAGGAACGAGACCACTCCCACCACAGCCATCAGCCAGTGCACTTTCACCACGACCCTGTTTTGGACTCTGACAACGGCATGGCGTCTGTGTATATCTACAAGAGAGAAGGAGACACATCTGCAGAGATTCTGCAGCCTCTGCTCAGTCAGGACCCTCGACACTTCAGGTAAGGGGTCTTTTCTGGACTCAACTTGTAGCCAAACTTACAAATATTACATGTACCTCTCCCTTTTTTTATGGTCTACTTTAGCTTCCTTGAAAACCATAGGCTATTGGCTTATTATTACTCTGTTATATTTCCCAATGTAGCAGACTGGGGCAACACAATCGTGAGGTGATGCAGATTGACAAGGCACTTACAGACCACGGCAAAGCGGAGGTTGTTATGGACTCCTACCGCTCCTGCATTCGCCATGCCCTGCGATGGGCCAGTATGGGTTCCACGGTGAGCGTTGAGTCTCCCAGTGAAGCTATTGGTGCCGAGCCTACCAGTGGAGCGGCCACTGACAAGAAGAGAGCCCATGCTGAGGCAGCTGCAAAGAAGAAGAACCAAGAACTGTTCAAGTCGGATCCCCCAAGGCCTTTCTTGAATGGCCAAGTGGCTTACTCACTGGCATCGGAAGTCATTGGACTTATTCATGGTCTGTTGACGGAATCGAGTGCAGCTGAGGTTTGGGGCACAGCTATCAAGGATGCCATTCTTCACTCCCTCCACTCCATCCCATCTCTGGTGCCCAGACTCATGGCCTATACCATGGAGGTGCATAGTTGTGTGGCTACTGGAACAAAGCCTTCTCCCCCCGATAACCTCCTCAACTCTGCGTGCATCGCCAACGCCACTTTTGCTGTCCTTGGTGGTTTTCAGGAAGCCCTCAGACCTGGCATGAGAGTTCAGGTGGTGGGTGGGGCTGTTGAGATGTGCTTTGGAACCATTCGGAGTATGGCAGAACGTAAGGGCATAGCTATTGTGCGAATGGAAGACGATCCCTTGTGCTTCGGACCCGACAAGACACTGGAGGTGCCTCTTTCTCGAATAAGACCTCCCAAGAGGGATACCATGCTTCCTCTGAAGCAACTAGGGGTGGGGCTGCAGTTGTGCACGGCCATCTGTTCTGTGTTGAACTCTACTGGCCCCTCCCTCACTCATGCCCACTCTTCATCGGATGCCAATACCGTTCCACTGGGCCTGTGTCGTCTGTTTGCAGAGCTGCGCACGAGAGCCTGCATGTGCCTGGCAGAGCATGTGATCGATCCTGCCATGGCAGAGCTCTTCCTGTCCCAGACTTCATCCGGGGAAGACCAGCCTTCTCCGAGAGAACTTCTTACTCAAGAAGCTGAGAGGTGCAACTGTGGCCTGAGGGTATCCCTTGTGGCCACACAATGCCAGAGTCTCCGTATGCTTTATAGAGACTGTGCACGCCCACCACCTCCAAGACCTTCCATTATTACTACCAAGGTGCAAACACCCAGTTCAATTTAGTGTGTGTGTGTGTGTGTGTGTGTGTGTGTGTGTGTGTGTGTGTGTGTGTGTGTGTGTGTGTGTGTGTGTGTGTGTGTGGTGTTGCATTTTTACATTTTTTTTTTTTTTTTGCACTTCATTTCTGTGTGTGTGTAATTGAAGGGAAGATAGGGTGAATATTTGGGTATATTTGTTTAATTATTTGCTATTTAATAGTGAAAGATAAAATAGAAACTTAAGTTGTTATTTGTTTTGGTATTAAAGGGGCAGTGGTATGACCGTTACTGTTAGGGTATACAGAAATTTTGCACTAGTGTTGTTGTTTTTTTAGATAGGCAAGTATTACCGTTTTGTGACTTTGGTGCAGCCTAAACAGATGCACCTGGACGTGTGTCGATCATGGCCTCCAGTGATTGCATGCAGCTTCACAGAGCAGCTCACATGTGTCACCTTCCAAGGGTCTTCTTCCATGTCTGCACCGGCACAACAGTCTGGCGATGATCACACTGCCCCCGTCAGACCCAAGGGCGTGGTCATTTATGCCACTTCATGTGTTGCCATGCAAGTGAGTATCTGTATGTGCATTACAATGTTACAATACAGAGCACATGTGTCATGTTTGATAATGGGGGCACTCCTTATGCTATTCATTGTCTGTAATTGCATGTGAACTCAACCAGGCTCCATCTTTCTACTGGGAGTTAGAGGTGTGTCACCTAGGAGGAGAAGGTTCCACAGACCTGGCCATGGGATACTCTCCTGACCCACCTGTGCAGCAAGAAGGGGAACAGGCTCAAACATGGATCTATCCCAAACACACTGTCCTAATGAGAAAGTACGAGGAAACAATTTTCTTGCAATGTGGTAGATCCTACACTACAAACTCTTGCATGAAATATTTACTTTTCCCTTATACATATTTTTTAAATGGAGTAGATATTTTCTGCTACACATTTAATTTATTGTGTGGCACTCATTAGTCCCCCCTGCCTACCTCCCTCCCCTTTGTTTTAATTCAGCAATGGAAGAGCCTGTCAAGTAAATGGAGACAATATTTTGGAATGGAACAAGTTTCGCCTGCGCCACTCCGTCAAGACGGGTGATTATGTGGGGTGTGGCTGGATTAAGACGTCAGATGAGGGAGAGCCAAGCCTTGGCAATGTGTATTTCACTCGCAACGGGGAGAGGTGTGCTAACGAGTTCACGGCTGTACCTGGAGGCATGTTTCCTTTCCTGCACATTCAGAAGAAAGTGAGTAGACATTGGCTGTTTGTTTGTTTTTTTGTTTTGCTCTGTTTTCTTATTTTATTATTTATTTATTTGTAAGGATGAATTGGAGTGTTTTAGATATGAGTTTATTTCCATGTGTTTATTGCCATGTAGTCCACCAGAGTAAAGGTCAATTTTGGTGATAGTCCTTTCCGATACTTGGAAGGCCACGCCCACAGGGATGCTGCAGATCTTTTGGAAGAAGTAGAAAGCTCTGAGGCTGTTGCCATGCTGTTTGCAGAATTGCCTTTTGCTTTAGAAGATACAGAGTCTGATGAAGACAGAGACCGCGACAAAATGGCTACCGACTCTGATCGAGAAGAGGGTGTAGTCGTAGAGCTGTCCCAGATGGGCCCGCCCACCAGAAGACTGAAAACCCCAATGCCAACCATAGGTTAGCTGTAATTCTATGAGTGTATGTGTGTGATAAAGTTCAGGGCTTGTTGTTGTTGTTGTTGTTTTGTTGTTGTTTTTTTGTTTTTTTATTGTTGTTTTTTGTAATTGTTTTTTGTTCTTGTTGCTTGACTCATTGTTTGTTTGTTTATTCTCTAGGCTACGACAGTGAAACTTCCCAAGGCTATCACAAGATAAAGAGTTTTGAGTCCATGTTGGAGAGTGGACCTCTCATTCGTCCAGGTGGGGGTGTCCAGGAGGAGGAGGAGGAAGAGGAAGGATCAGGGTCTGCTCAAGAGGAAGATGTGCATCTGTTGCTGGTGAAGGCCTGGGAGGCCAAGGTGTTCCCAGTCATCCAGAAGAGGTTCAGGAATGACCATGAGAGGAAGTCCGGTCTTGAGCAAATCAAGGGAGCTCTGCAATTAGGTAAAATAAAATCTTGCCTCCTTCCCCATCCCCTCATCTATTTCCCAGCCCCATCCATTCCCTTTCCCCCCCTTGACTGAAAAATCAACTGTATCTTGAAAACCATGTAGCAAACCTCTTGTAGAATGTTGGCTAGTGCAAGTAGGATGAATATCTGCAGTTCATATGGTTTTGATCATAATTGCATGCATTGTTTCTGTGTTTGTACAATCCTTTTGTATGCTCTTGCAGGAATGGAGACTATTGCTCAAGAAACTGTCGAGTTTTTGTATGAAGAGAATGGAGGCATTCCACGTGACCTTCACCTTCCCACCATGGACGATGTGAAGGCAGACCTCGGCAAGTTCACCATCAACAGAGTGAAGAAGGGCTCGGTGGTAGTGGTGCAGAAAGACTTGCCTTATGTGCGATGTGGTGGCCGGATGATGCAGAAGACCCAGGGCCTGACAGGGACTGTGTTGGCTGTCGAGGAACACACAGAAACTGTTCAGGTTGAATGCTACTTGCAAAACGAGGGGGCCCTAGTCCGCTTCTGGTATCCCGTGATGTCTCTGGAGCGCCCTCCTCCCGGCTACCGTAAAGCATCGTCACTTCGGAGTGCCGACGCTGCCAATATGATGGTTCACCGACAGCTGCTGAAGTGCGAAAGTAACTTAGTCAGTATGTACTGCAGGCAGGCCTTACTGAGAGTGCAGGTAATCACTAATCAGAGGGAGCAGGAGCTGATGGACCGCCTCTTGTTGGTATCAGAGCAGTGCTTTGCGGAGGCTCTGTTAGAGGGAGTCACAACCACCACCAACCCAGACCTGGCCCCTTCTCCTTCTGTTCCCTTAGCCCCCCTTGTTCTGTCTCCACTTCCTCTCTTCTATTCAGACATAGAGACTATTTCTAGAGAAATACAGCAACTCATTTCTCGGAAGAAGAAGGCGGGTTGCTTGTTAGGTCTGACTCAGAGCCTGTGCCAAACTTTCCTCACAACCCCACAAGATTTTGCCGTGATGGAGCTGAAGATCACGGAGGCTAAGGAAGTGATAGACATTGTGCATCCTGATGCCGCTTTCTTGTTGGTGTCATGCCTCGATGACAAAGCTGCTACTTCTAAGACTTCCAGGTGAATGGGAGGAATATATTATATATATATATATATATATACTAGTGATGTGCTTGAGCACAAATGACGAGTGAGCCTGTACACAAACAAAACACTTCAGAAGAATTATCAGTCCATTTCTAAAAGTATAAGTACATAGCTGTTGTGACTAACTTGATCTAGCATATACAGAACTACTTTCTTACCTCAACTTCCCAAGTACTGGTATTTTCTGTAGTCTCTAATATCACATTCTGATTATCTGAGTTACCAGTAGCTTTTGACAGCAAGCACTCGCAGTTTTTGAAATTATGTCTGGTAAAGGGTTTCAATACCATAGTAACCTTCGCCATAACATTTTGCAGCTTGAAAAAACAAACAAACAAGAAGTTTGAAGAATTACTGCACAGTGTTGAGTCTAACAGTAAGTTTAGACCTAAGTGCATCTTGTGGCATTTAGAAACAACATAACACAAAGGGGTAAACAATTAAATTATCTTGAATGATACAGGATTGCTAAACCGAAAGATTCTGTTTAGTGGAAGTATGGGAAGGGGTAGACCACGAAGCAAACACAAAAACGTGAGGGTCAAAGTACAAAATGACATACGTACATCCACACATATATACAAACAAACATCCCCGATTTCCCTCTGATAGTGTCTCACTAGCTTTGCTCGCTTGCCAATGATCAGTCAGATTATAAACCCCGTCTCTCTCTCTCTCTCTTTGCCTCCTTATATTCATATTGTTTCTTGCTTACAGTTCTAGCTACAAGTATCCATGGGCCAGAGTGATGTGCTACCAGGGAGGCCAGGGTAAAGGTGGCAGGCAGCAGCTCCAGGAAGTGGCTCGCTATCCCAGTCAGCTGAACCAACCATCAGCTTCACTACAATACTGTGGTCCTCAATATCCGGCCCTTTGCCTGCCATGCAATCGGATCCATGTGAAACTGGGGGGTTGCTCTACTCGGCCAGGCAAACTGCTGCACGTGCTGTCTCTACCTAAAGAATTCCCTCTGGCCTTGTCGTTTATACACTGCCTCACAGAGGGCCTGGCTGGCAAAGCTAATCGTCTCAGTAGCTGCAGCTCAGACTCTGCATTGTATTCTGTCATTAGTTCCGATGAGCTCCAGTCAATGCTTGTTTCACTCGAGGGTCTGTGCAAGTTCTTCTGTCGCATGGATTGCCTTATTCCCCTCAAAGAGCTAGTCTTGCACCTCCTGTCGGATGTCATTTGGACTCTCTGCTCTGTCCCATGGCCACACCCAGATTGGGAGGCTTCCGATATCAAATTGTACACTTTTCCATCCAAGTTCCTGCAGAGTGCACAAGAGGAGCTGCTCAAGGTGTACGATGGTGAAGTAGCTGACATATCTAAGGGGAAAGGGTCAAAGTCAAGTTTTCCTCCTCCTGAAACCATCGGTGCTGGAGGTCTGGGAAGATTCTCCACTTACTTCCAAGCACTTCTAGAATTCGTACTTGCATCTTTTCATTATCAGAATCACTTTCATGGGATTGATCTGCACCCGTCTTCTGAATCCACTGCCTCAGCCTCGTCCTCTTCCAGCTCTGTGCAATCTTCCTTGGCCACTCCCTCTCACACTTCTGCTTCGGGACTGTCATCATCTTCTGGTACATCAGTCTCTCGCTCGCCTGGGAATGCCGGCTTCTTTGATTCTCCTCTTGCCAAGAAGCTTTCTAAACGCCCTCGGCACCGCAAGGGAATCAAGAAAGATACCGCTGACTCATCGGTAAAGAAAGAGGAGTGGCTGCACACAGTGAGGAAGGCGGGGTCATTGCTGAGATCGGTGGCTATGTCGAGGGTTTCTCCTCAGTCTCTTGAGGATTTAACCAAGAAGGATGAGGGTTTTGCGTGCAGATACCTGCTGCCTCTTCCCCAGCAACATCCATGCTCCAGATTGGTAGTGCTGTGTGGCATATCACCCAGTGTGACTGGAGAAGATGCCGATTCCTCCATCAGGAAAGTTTGCAAGCTCTACGGTGGGTTATACATGGATGAGGTGTTCCGGAATTTTGAAGGAAAAGTAGAGGAAGCTGGATCTTCCGAGAAGGATGAGCCTAGCTGCGTCAAGAGTGATGAAGGGGCTGGTGAGAAAGTTCGTTCTGGATTAGGGCGTACCGCCATATTGGAGTTGCGTAGTAGTTCTTGTACCTCTGCAGTTTGCTCTGCTCTGTTAGCTAGCCAGGCTCTGCAGGAATCCCAAGACAAACTCTGCGCTGGAGAAGTCTGCACTCTGCAGGCTTTTGGAGTGACCAACTCATTCAGCTGTGGAGAGCCGGAAACAGAGGCTAATTCAGTGCTGCTGGACTTCCTCAGATCACGCCTCACATCCTCATCCGAGAAGGGCAGATTGTCTTCACCCACTATTAATGCTCTATGCAGAATTTTTAAGTCAGATCTTCAAGATTCTTCTGACAGTTTAGCAGCAACTCAAGTGACAGGATCTCTCAGTCAGATGATGTCCAGTATAGCAGAGATGGGAGATCTTACTCTGGAAACTTTGAAAGAAGAAATTTGGAAGAAGCATGCCGATGATAAAGGCCAATTATCCTGTGATGGTTTCATGAAATATATAGAGGGATGTGTCTTTGGCGGGGGAAAGGAGAGTGGCCCTAAACTTCTGAGAGGAGTATGGCAAGGTCTTCTAGATTGCGGTTATGATCTGCATTTGCAAGAGTACGTGTTTCTACTTAACAAGAAGAAGGTTTTTATTGTTTGTTATTCGTGTGTGTGATCCACAGGTATTTGGTGGACTGTCCAGATCAAGTACACAGTAGCTTCACCACGTCCCAAGACACAGCTCTGGTACACTATTTGGATGGACTCTGCCAGAATCTGTCAGTGGAAGCCAGTGCCATTCAGACCTGGGACATCTGCATCACGGAAGAGGATACAGTCAGCCAAGAGCTTACTGCTCTCCAAGGCAAGAATGCTACAAGTCTATTGGCTTAGTATCACCAGTGTTGTTGCAAGCACGGGCGCGTAAATACAGCCTATCAGACAAGTGATATTCTCTGGTATAATATAAAAGAATAAATTTATTGTGTGGGGGACAACTTAACCCAACCAAGAACACGGGGATATAGGAAATACTGCCATAAGCAAATTCCTATTTATTAATTCCTTTCTTATGGGGGAGTAGGGCGCAATTATTTTATTGTTTGTTACCCCTTATATGTATGTGTGTGTGTGTGTGTGTGTAATAGGCTTGTCGTTAAAGGATATTCGTCATCGTTTCTTCCAACTCAAGATAATAAATCACCAAGTGTCTATGCTCCTTCCTTTAGTTGACCTCCGCTCTAACCACCCTCTCTCTCTCGGTCAACTTATCTCTTCCCTCTCTGATCTTCTCTTCTACAATGTCAAAATATCCTTTTTGCATTCCGTCCTGAACGCAGCCACTCGACGCTCCCTGGACCAAGCTCCCCCAGAGATCAAAATGGACCCCCTGGAGGCAGTCGAAGGTGTGGTCAGTGAGCCTCATAAGACCCAGATGTGTCAGGCAGCACAGCAGATGCTCAGTGTTCCGTCTCCTCGCCTCTGTGTTGCTCTGGCCAGTGGAGGAGACCCCACTTATGCCTTCAATGTCAGACTGTCTGGGGAAGAAGTCCTTGGGACCAGTGAGTGCAAGGTTTTTATTAGCGTGATAATTTAGGGGTAGAGTAATTAGGTAATATTTGCCAGTTTTATTCTTTGTTACATACTATGTGTAAAAGAAAATGTAATTTTATTTGTATGATTTCCCTTCTTTTTATTTCAGGTGGATCCTTCAGACACTTTTTGTGGCACGTGGTGCGCGAGCTACAGTCATCAGCATTGTCCCTGCTGCTCCACTGCCCCAGCAACAGTGTAGGGATCAACCAGGGCAAGTTCATACTAGCCCCAGGCCCTATATCATATGCTGAGGAAAAGCTACTTCAGTTTTTTGGACAAGTCAGTATGCTTTAATTTTTTTATGCTTTTTTTTTTTTAATTCTAAACTTCTATTTGTTTTGCAATGTACAGCTTCTAGGTGTTTCTGTTCGTGCTGGAGTTCATATTGCTTTGGATTTCCTCCCATGCTTTTGGAAGAGCCTAAAAGGGGAGCCCCTGACAATTGACGACCTCAAGGAAGCTGACTATGTGACGTACAAGCTCACCAGTGATATCTTGAACTCATCTACTCCAGAAGAACTGCAAGAAATCCTGGGGTTCCAGGGCAGAGCAAGGCTACCCATGGCAGAGGAGGAAGTAGATTATTCCAGCTGTACTGGCCTGACCAGGAAGGTGTTCTTCACATATGTGGACTTGAATGGATCTGTAGTGGAGTTGGTGTCAGGGGGCAAAGAAGTAGAAGTCGAGTGAGTATGTATAGATTTTAGCATGAGTGGGGAAAGGGCAGTTTACAGGTGTGAACAGCTTGCTCATCAATGAATTTTACCTGCAGTGTGGCCCAGGACTTCCAAAGCATCTCGTGTTTTACCTGCGGCCTCAAATTCAACAGAATATGAAGTATATTTTATATACTGTATGGATATATGGCATAAAGTATAGGGTGTAAAACAGAATATTAAAGCTATCCTTGCCCTTCAGAAAGAAGCCATCATTCAAAACAGGTTGAGGAACAGTAACAAGCTCTGTTGTATTTTGGCTGCATTTTATTGATACTCTAGAGTGCAGTGCAGTAGGGAAGTATTTCACTCTCTACTCCTTACCTTAGTACAAGCTGGTTGACTAAGGCTAAACTCATGCGTGGCATTCTCTCTTTCTTAGGTTTTCCAACAGAAAGGAGTACGCTGAAGCTGTGAGACAGTCAAGGCTGAAGGAGCTGGCGTGTGGTTCGCTGATGAGCGTTATCAAGTGTGGGCTGGCCTCAGTCATTCCTCTGCAACTTCTGTCTGTTCTCACCAGCCAGGATCTGGCGCTGAGGGTCTGTGGAAAGCCCAACATCAACCTGGAATACCTCAAGGTAAGTAGTTTGACACGGGATTTGCTGCCATAGATGCAGCTGGTGAATTGATCGTCAGTATTGTTCTACATACATGAGTTGTTGAGACATGCCATGTCACGTGATTGTTCATTTGGCTACATGTTTCCACGTGCATGTTGGCAGTTTGCATTGTCCTCTCTCTCTCTCTTGTGTGATGTAGAGACATACCATGTATCAAGTCGGCCTCATGGAGACAGACAAGCATGTTCAATACTTCTGGAATGCACTGGAGAGTTTTTCACAAGTAAGGGGGGGGGGGGGGGGATGTTACAGAAAATTTCAGTTTTTCCCTCCTAAAAAAACTGGACATACTAAAGGTTGTGTGTATGAAGCCAACCTACTGTGATGGTCATCTATGTGTACATTAACTACTGAAAAATTTGTAATTTATAGGTAGCAGTTTACAATAGTGTTGTCCTTGCAGGATGAACTGAGAAAGTTCATTAAATTTGCGTGCAATCAGGAGAGGATACCATTTGGTCTACCTTGCAGAGATGGTCAGGATGTTGATATGAATGTACCTCCCTACCCCATGAAGATAGCTCCTCCAGATGGCAGAGGTAAGGGAAGCTGCATGTCCTGCTATACTTGTTGGGGGAGGTATTATCTGAGGGTGAAATTATGGAGTTAGAGTTCCTGTGTGTGTGTCATATATATATATATATATTTTGTTGCATAGGTCCCCCAGATAGCCGATACATTCGAGCAGAAACGTGCATGTTCATGGTGAAACTCCCTCAATACTCCAGCCAGCAAGTCATGACAGAGAGACTCAGATATGCCATCCACTGCAGAGAAGACCCTCTCAGTGGCTAATAGATTTTTGTAGTTTTTAGACAAACTTCATCAGTTTAGACCAAAACTTCCTCCTTTGTGCACTTGTGTGTGTGTGTGTGTGCACATTTGCGTCCTAGCATATCCTCATCCTATTTAAATTGATTATTATAGTGTAATAAAAGTATTATACAGCACTTTACAACTTTAGTGAATTGCATTTATTTATTTATTTAATTACTAAAAAAAATTAAATTTTAATCCCTTTCCTTTTGAGAAAACAAGATGTCAAAAACTATACCTGTCAGAGTAGTTATGGATAAAAACCCAGCACCAAAGCTAGAGTATGTGGCGGTCACTTCAGAGCGTGCCAAGAAGATTGCATCCTTCATAGAAGCAATTGAAGCAGGTGAGTTCGTCTACTGAGGTCGAATAGGAGGTGAAACTGTTCTCATTAATGCCCACCTCATGTATAGACAAAATCGGTCTTATTCTAAATGGAGAAGTGCAGCCGTTCCAAAAAAGATATAGTGACCTCCTGGCCGTCATTGGCGATATAGGAAAGGATGTAAAACCATCGTACACCAGCAGTAAAATGGCAATGGACAAGTTAAAAAGAAGTTAGTTCATTGTAGTGTAATTTAAAATTATAGCTAATACTCTTATGTAATTTCAGATGTTACGCTGGCCAGGACGCTACTGAAGGAATGTCAGTCGGACTTGGACAAGCTAAAAAAACAATGATAATCACATACTGATTCTCAAAGCTGAAATTTCATGAACAGAGCACATCATCATTTACTCAACTGATTCTCAATATTTTATTGCTAGTGATTTTGATTGACTGATTGTTTATAAATCCTCTCTCCATTATGTCAATTATTATTTATAGTTTCAGTTCGCAGCGCATTGAAACTCTAACCCCTGCTACCCGGTAGGGGACGTTAGAGAAAGGCGGTAGTGTCATCGTTACCAAGACAACAATATGAAGTGAAAGCTTGAAAAGTGCGCGCGTGTAGTTACTACACTGTTGTGAACCGATAGTGATGTCGGTGGTGCAGGAAGAAATAGTGAGCGCGGCTGCACTCGGAGTGTTTTCTAACAAAAGAAAAGAAATATTAAACCGGGGAGTGATAGATGACAGGTACACACGAGTGGCACCCGTACGAGCTGCGAAGAAGAAACTTACAAAACTAACATCTCAAGAAAGAGAAGCTGCAACAAAAATTCCACTAGAAACTTTAGCCACAGAGTGGCTTTCCACATTGGACATTGATCTAAACGCTAAGAGGTTCCTAGTGGATTCTCTGCTTCCTACTCTGGTTATAGGGCTGGAGAAACTTCTAAACGAAGTAACTCTGAGAGATCTGGCTAGTACCACTGAAGAGCAGGATGACTTCAATCCCATAAATTATTTGGCCCAATTTCTAATGCGTAACAATCCCTTGTATAGCCGGCAGAACTGGGATCATGCATATAGCAAGGCTATGAGACAAACCACAGAAGACATTGAAAAGCTCCTCGGCTCACTGGAAAACAAGAAATTAGAGGAGCTGAGGGAGAAGTCCCGACATCGGTGCCACGAGCAAGAGCTTAAGGTTGCCAAGAAGATGGAGGAGGATTCTAGGAAGGTGCAAAAGCTCAAGGGCTCATATTCCAAGTGGTTGAGTCCTGGAGAAAGTGCCCCTCCTCTTAGTGAGGTTGGTCTTTTTTCTTTTTCTTTTTTTAATTTTTTTTATCCCCTTAGCTACATAATATGCAAACAACAATATAATATAATTATTTTATATTCTGAATTATCTTGGTACTGTAATTATTATTTCAGTCAATGTCAGCTGAATAGATAATACAGAATACTGTTTTTACTATTGAATTAATCCAGGAAAATATACTACTTAAAAAATAATCCGATGTTGAGTACTTCAGCATTAAGTCTCAACATTGGGCTGTTGTAGGTAATATATTTTTTGGTTGTTGGTATATACAGAAGTATTATTTTGTGTAGATGAAAGCAGTACTGGAAAGCTGGATATTAAACCTTAAAGATGAGGAAGTTAAGTCTGCAGCAGAAGGTCAGTGTTCTGTTCACATTCACTTTGTGACCTCCTGCTAAATACTGGCCGTTTTATTTTGAAATACTGTTCTTCATGACTTTGAAAATGAGTTACTACTAGATTTTTTATGACCAATGACAGCACCAATTGTAACTTACAATGACTATTCATAACTAAAGCCCTTTTAACCGCCTGTGTCTCCCTACAGTATTTGTAGCATCTTTATCTTCCACTCTGCTTGGTTATTGCTGGGAAGAGAAGGAATATGTGAAAAGCATAGTGAAATTGGAGCTACCAGTGCAACCATTCCAGGAGCTGGTGGGCCACATGTCTCTGTGTGGCATGGAGAGGAGGAGGAGGTTCATGCAAGACAAGAGACGGTAAGTGGTTGGCTGTAACAGACATGGTTGGCATGACTGAAATAGGAGAGACTACTTGTGAATTAAAACTAGGAGCTACTGTCAGGTTTTTATAAATGCTAATGTATATACGATAGTTTATTTTTGTTGTGGTTTCAAGGTTTTGTTGTTGTCTTTCATTTGTTTTTGTTGTGCTGTAGTGAACAGATTCAAGCTGTTTTTGACCATTGCACTTTTGTGACTAATGTAAGCCAAAGATTTTGTTTGATATTTGTAAAATAAAATTAAAAAAAATAAATAAATAAAAAAATAAATAATAATAATAATAGTAATAATAATAGTAATAATAATAATGAGTATCATGTTGTCTCTTTTCACTTGCTGCACTGACAGACCAGTACTGTTGACAGACTCCGTGCAGTGTACCTGTTGACTTGCTACTATGACTCGCAATCTCCAGAGCAGCAGCAACTAGTTTTAAACCCACGCGAGTGTGAGTTCAGGGAGGAAGGGAGTGGCTGTGTACTGTTGCACATGCCCAGTATGGTTGAGTGATGATGCTTGGCGTTGCTTGCAGGGCCTATCATGGAAGTGGTAGAACTGGAAGAGCTCGAGGAGGAGGAGGAGCATCAGAGGCTGAGCAGTGGGGCCCCTGGCTCGGCTCTCTCTGAGAATGACGTGAAGGAGTTCTTAGAAGAAAGAGCTGAGGAAGTGGACATTGAGGGTGTGGAGGCAGGAACAGTAAAGGATGACACTTTGTCTGCTTCAGATATGAAAAAGTCGAATAGTGATTTGGAGGAGGGTCCGATTGCGGGAGATGCGGGCGGGGCAGTAGACCATGATTTAATAGGAGAGAGTAAACAGGCTGACGTGTCTCATCACGAGAAAGGCAGGGCCACGGGTGAACAGGAGAAGAATGACAAGGAAGCAGCACCTCTGGAAGATGCGGAGTTGGAAGCATCTGCCACTCCCACTTCTCTGCTGGAGCAGCGTTTACACACAACCAGCAGCACACGTGTGAAGTCGCTGCGACGCATGAGGCTGGTGTCTGGCATGGCATCCCGGGCTATCTTACACCCAACTGGTCCCGGGGGAAGCTGGGATCATGAGCAGTTGACTAAAGGGCAGTTTGTGCTTCTATTGGAGCAGTTCTTGGGATTGGAGCCTGAGGAAGCGACTTTGAACGCAGTGCTGCAGTATGTTAAGGAATACTACAAGGAAACTATAGAGGTAAAACAACAACAATAACAATAACATATTGTGAGATATTGGAGTGGAATTGAATAGACTTATACAGATTTGGTTTTTTATCTTTGGCCTTTTTAATCTGTCCACTAGTGCTGCAGGGCTAATATGGAAAGTTAGGAGGGAAAATATCGATGAAACATAATGACATTCCAGGGAGTCATTTTGAGAATATCTAATTAAGTGTGACCCTATATTGTTTTCTACTTTATTTGCAGAAAATGGAAATCTCCAAAGAATTATATGTATTTTTTTAGAACTTTGCTCAGTTGAGAAAAATAACAATAACAAACTATTATTCCAAATTTCGTTTGTAGTCCTGTAAGCACAGTACATTGTTGACAATTTCTACAGCACTTGGCAGAAACAGTTGATATTAAATATTTACATCTATTGTATTTTAAGCAGTATTTTCCCCATTTAAGTTGCATATACGTGTATTGCATATATGTTATGGTGTATAGGAGAGGAGAGAGAGACTGGAGCAAGCCAAGCAGATGGACCAGCAACTACAGCATCGTCGCTGTGTAGAGGAGCTGTTCCAGTTGTGGGACAGTAGCCTCTCGGGCTTCATCGATCTCAATGATTTCATCAACACCTTCGTAAAGTGGAAGGGATTTGAAGATGAAAAGTCTTTGACTCAAGGTTGGGGGATACAATGCAAATGTTTTTCAGCACAAAATTGAAGCAATGTTCGTTATTAATTATTTGTCGTGACATTGTGTTAACTTTGTGCAGCTCAAGTCATGTTGGAAAACATGGGGGTGGAGCATGGACGTATGACTCGACACCAGTTCTGCTCTTACCTGCACCAGGTCACTGCACGCATGGACCACTCCCACTTCCTTTCTCTCACTGACTTCCTAAGGACTAGCATTCAAGTAAGCATTGTGTGACTATTGCTATCCTCTGCTGTAACTCCACAATGTCTCAAACTTAGATCACGCAAGAAGAAGAAAGGAGGACAAAGATGCGGCGGAAATGGTTGAGTGATATGATCAAAGACAGCAAAACCAGTGACCTCAAGTTGAGCACCGCTCTGAAAAATGTAGTTTCTATCATCCACCAGGTAGGGTGGCACTCTTTATCTGGTACCAGTCGATGAAACTAATTTTTTGTCGTACTGGTATTACAGCAAAATATCCCCTTTCTATGGTAACTGCAGTGCAATGCGTTCATGGATGTGTGTGTGTGTGTGTGTGTGTATGATAGGATGCTGCTGAGTTTGGTGGCAGTAAGCAGATTTCTGTTGTTGTCAGCCTGCTGCAGAAATCGCCTGGAAAAGCAATGTCTGCAGACGTTGCCGACAAGGAGCCGCAACTACGAGTGAATGCTGCCTCCCATTCACTGCAGCCCGACATCATTGGCACTGTCTTATTAAAGGAAAGTAAAGTGGGCGTGAGCTATGAAGCCCTTGAGGATGTTAGGCCCGTGCATGTGGCCAATATCAAGGCACATGGAAAAGTTCATCATTATGTGCCAAAACATAACATAGATCAAGTATGTTTGGCATGTGCCCCTGTAATTATTTTACATTGATGAATATGACCACTTTGATCATCTTGCTTTAGTATGATGGTTCTCTGATTGTGGTACCAGTCCGCACACCTCCCGGGAATGCAGTAGGTGTAATCAGCATTGATAGCCTGCAGCATATTCTTCCATCCAGAGGCGTTGCCACAGGCAACACTCTTCCCTCAGCCTCAGGGAGTGCCTTGGGCTCCATCTCAGCAACAGAAAGTGCTGTAGAAGATGGCTTTCCTTGCTCTGCATCCACAATAGCATCGTCTTCCTTACCTGGTCTGTCATCGGCATTTCGAGAGCACGAAATTCTGTTCTATCAAGGCGTAGGTCAGAGTGTGGGGCAGATCTATCACTGGATCACGTGCCGTCTGACACTCCTCCGTGTTTCTTTGTCGGCTCTGAGGTGGATCCACAATCACTGCCCTTCTGTAAAGAAAGGAGAAATCTACTTGGTCACTGCCCCTCCAGCCCCACCCCCATCAAGCAAAACCCATCCTGATCCTTTTCTGCTGCACCTTATGCTCTCCACGACACCATCAGCCCCTCCCACTACCAAAATCAACCAGAGGGTTAAGAAGCACGATGCTCCCTTTAAGACCTACCTGTTTGAATGCGTAGAAATGTCTGAGCCTTTCTCCACTGAAATATTTGGTGAGCGACATTTGGTTCACCCGATAAGAGACAATACCGGCTGTGCAGTGGCGCTAGTTGATCTGACTCTCACGCCCACTCAAATGCAGTCCATAGACCGAGGACAACTCAGAGAGATAACTAAAGTTCTAAACCTTCTCACCTCCACATTCTACTACCTTAATTCTTCGTGGGAGGAGCCAAAGTTTCAGCTGGAGGGAGAGATGTTGAAGGGGCTCAAGCTCCAGCTTACAGAGACTGAAGACTTAAACTCTGTCGGTAAGTGCAATTGGTCAATGGACATGACAGGCTTTAATACTTTATTTCATTTTGTGTGTTTTGGCAATGTTTTTGTTAGGTTCAGATACTGACTTCAATTCTCTTTTTAATGAGATGATCTTGGAAGATTTGAGGAAGAGGATTGGTCGCATTGACAGCATGTGAGTCTCAATCATATCTAAAAAATAAAGTAATGATTTCGCCTCCTTGTAATAATCACGAAACCACGCCTCAATTGATGGCATAATTAGCGAGCGAGCGTAGCAAGTGAGACACAGGGGTAACACAATTGAAATCGGGGATATTTGTTTGTTTATATATATGTTTGGACGTATGTATGTCATTTTGTACTTTGACCCTCCGTATTTTTGTGTTCGCTCCGCGTTCGACCCCGTCCCAAACTTCACTAAACAGAATCCTCCGGTTTAGCGACCAATACCCGTATCACCTTAGAAATTGAATTGTTTACCGCTTTGAATTCTTTTGCGGGTGCAGTTAAAACGCAAAAACTTATGGGAGCTCCATTTCTATTCGAGTTAGTCGCTATTTGTCACAGTTATAAGCCCTACTCAACAGCTTCATTGTCCACTAGACGAACCACGAAGGTAAGTCTTGCGTAGGTATGTTCAGTTGTGTGAAAGTATTGTGCGTTACAACTACTATTAAGAATGTCACTAAGAAAACTTTAAATAACGTGACTTGATTTTGTTGCTTCTTTTTCAATTCAAACTGTTTCGGGGAGCGGTTACTATGGCATTGAATCCCCTTTACCGCATACGTAATTTAAAAACTCGACTTTATTTTAGTAGCTTGAGTGTTAGTTGTTAAAATCAGTCATTTAACAATAGTGTAGTTTAAGGCTCGCTCGCCATTTGTGCTCAAGCACACCACTAGTTAAATACCTATTAATTCGATCTAATGTATGAATAGCATGTAATTGAGTATTGAATTATATTTTAGCTTCTTGGCATTGATTGATGTCTTTTTGAAAAGGCAAAATACCAATTAAGACCTCTTGTGCATTATTTTATATACCAAAAAATTAATGATTTGAATAGTTTTGATGACTCCCCATTTTTGTTTTTTTGTTGTTGTTTTTTGTAATTTAGGGTGTTTGCTGAGCTGCGAAGTTATGTAGACCCACCTGAGTTGGTTTTTCAGGTTGTAAAAGCTCTCCACCAACTGCTGACTCCTGAAAAGGAGTGTGAAACATGGACTCAATGCAAGCAGGTATTCACACATTTCATTTAGCCTATATGATGCCCTAATTGTGGGAGGTTACCTGTAGATGGTTACAGTGTCCATGGTTCGAGCAATGAGAGAATACAATCCACTCAGAGTTCCAAATCACCCTAATCTTGCCACTGTTAAGAAATTAATTTCAGGTAAGTTTCTGACAGTATTTTGGATTCATTTTGTGATGTAGTGAGGGGAAACTATAAGACATATAGCATAATTATTGAGGAGAGGCAGTAGCATGTAAAGTGAGACAAGTCTCTGAACAAATACAACATTGAAAATACATTGCTAGACTTCTACTTAATAATGCGAGAGCATAGCAGCACAATTGATGACTGTGCATGATTTCGTGGATGATGAGTAACCTCCGATGATGAAGCAGTCACAGTCTCCGAAAATTCCAGAGTTAACAAAAAATGCAATTAATGTGAACAAAAAAATCTATCAAGTTTTGACCAGACATTTATTTTAGACAGTTATTTTAGAGAGCCACCACTAGACACTAGACAGCTCTATTTCAACATGCTATTAAAAGGTAAATATATCTTTCACATGCTGCTAAAGATTGATGCTTCAGAAATACAATTAATTATGGAAGTATTAGTCATTCTAGCTGAATCAACAATTGTATTTACAGCCAGTATGTTACTGTATTTCAGTACTGTGTGTTCTCAAATAGAACCATGTGCAATTTGAAAGCCAAAGTGGGGCACTGCACTCAACAGTTCCAAAACTGGGCAGAAATAATAAATCCCACCTTCAAATAATCAGCTCACAGTTTGAATAGTTGACCACTAACAAGTACCCTGCCAAACAGTGGCACTTAATTACAAACTTTTACAAATAGGATTGGAGCAGCATAGAGTTGTTGTTTTATTGTATTATCCTCAACCACTTAATTTAGTAATTACATCAGTCTGCTTATTTCTCACCTGCTTTTCTCACCCATATACACATACTACTACTGTCGTTATTATGGATGACTCCTACCAACTCTGTACAGCTTTATTCACACACGCCACCGTTGTTATTACAGATAACACTTTACCAGCCTGGTTTGATGACCCCTTACGGGCACAAACCCATCGCCGCTCATGAATTATTCATGAACACACCTCGCCATCTGACACATGAGTGTATATATGCAGTATGTTAAAAGATGTTTAAGATCTTCAGATTTAATATGGTCCTATAACCACACACACACACACACTCACACACACACACACACACTTAGCTACAGATATGTATCAAGACAAAGTTCCAAATGGTATAAATAGCTGGCACAATGAGCACATAATTAATTTTAAAGCAAAATGAGTTTGTTTTATGCTACTACTTATTATTTATACAAAATATATTTTATCAGGTATCCCAGTGAGTGCAGTCTATGAACACGGTTCCCTGCCTACCAAGTTTATTCACTTGTGGATACGAGCATGCATCCCTATATTGGAGCACTCGGCAGCCTCAGTTACTCCATAATAACCACACCTACCTGTGGAGTTCTACTGATGCAATGACATTGAACTTTGTATTACACCCAATGCCAGTGATATAATATAATATGTAAAAAAATCTTTATCAAAATTTTTACTTTCAATTCTTTTTTCTTTATTTTATTTTTTTGAAGATGTAAGGATCAATGTCCTTTCCTCCATACTTGTGTAATGATGAGTTACCTACCAAACTTTGAATTACTATGTCAGGGAACTTTCTATGGTTAATTAATTTTCATATAAAAATGTGCCACTATCTAAGAAAGCACCAACTTTTTCTTTACTAACTTACACACACTCTCTCTCTGCTTCTGACACCATTTCATTACTCTTATTAAAAAATATTAAAATATATAAAGCATGTGATATCTATGTTCCACAAGTTAAGATTCCCTCCCACTCTTCTCAAATTATTTCACCTCTGAAAATTAGACACAACATCAAATGCATTCATTCCAAGAAATGTTTACTGAAATGACATTATTCACCTTCACTTACTCACAAAGTACAAATCATGAAATCATTATCACAGAAAAAAATTGAAAGTGCACAAAATTCAGTCATTTTCTCATTTCATTGTACTACTTGACTACTTTTTTCTACTTTATAAAATAACAATTGAACAAAGTGAACATAATACAGCCACACTATTTTCAGCTATTCTGAGCAGAATTAGCTACTACTGATATAAAATTATATGACTTGAACACAATAAAATTCTAATTTGTAAAGGGAATTAAAAACAGAGAATATAAAATGGTACACAGCAATAAATAGCCGTCCAGGTGAACAATCACTCCAGCAGATTCTTTTTCACACCTGAAACTTTTCTGTGACCACTTCCTCGTATCCAAATCACATGTCCTTATCTTTGTACCAAGTAAATAATAACCCTTTGAGCAAGTAAGAATAGCTTGGTTACGAGTATACCTAGCCTGGACGATGCCATCTGTATCTACTGGGCCACATACCTCGCTAGCTGCCGCATATTGAGAAAGCAGACACCGCTTATTTCCACCTGACCACTGACCAGCCGATAAGCACACCCTTGTGTTTTCATTAGGAGGATACAATGTGTAAGGTGCCATGCAGCTATAAATCGCTTTAGCACCGACCCTACTATTGTTGGTGACATCGAGTATGAGATTGCTCGTTATTATTATTTCAGGGCAGACCACCAACTCACACTGTGGTGAACTGCCATCCCATACACCATCTCTACAAGAGACAGGATTGCCTGTGCCAATCATGCGATAGGACTCTTCACACGAGAAGGAAGCAACTGAAAACTCATTGAATCTGTCAGTATACTGAACAAGCAAACCATTGTTTGCCTCGAAGCCGTTTGTGCAATCCCTTTCAAATACACATGATGGTAAACTGTACCAACCTGCATCATAACATTTAGCTGTTTGTAAATGAGATAATCGGTATGACTCTCTGCAAGTAATGGTAACTCGTGAACCTACTCTAAACCCATTGGACAGCTCAATCGTTCCATTTTCCAAGTGAGAAAGAGCACCACACCCCCTCACAAAGCTCATAGAAAAATCAGAACCCAGAACAACAGTGCGCTCGTGAATTCCAGCAGAATTATTCACCATACACTTGAATGATCCTATTAAATCCCTCTCATTGGTAGCCCTAAGTGAGATTAGATAATCCGCGGTGCCAAAATTAATGATTGTCCTAGAATGAGAGTATGGTGATCCAGACTGCATGGGTATTACTGTGCCATCTTTAAACCAGCTATATTCCGTAATTGGTCCATCTCTGGTGAAACAATTGATTGACATTATGATTCTATCCACTTGCATCTTATATATTTCTGGTACACCTTTGTTGATATTGTATATGGCAACATGTATAACACTATTTTCAGGGAATGTCTGAGTGTCTGGTACTTCACAACGCATTACACCTACCATTTTTATGGGTACGTTTTTGCGGTGGAGCATAACTTTTTTCCTTCCTCTGCTTGAAAAGAAAACATCTTCATCAGTTTCATTTTTACTTCTAACCAGGCCATAGTGTGGATACTTCCAATGACCAAGATCTTCATTTTCACAGCATGCTTCCAAGGTAGTTTCACACTGCAGAGAATTTTGATCTGTTTCTCCAATATGATCTATGTACACTAGCCCATGATTTGGTATAGTCATACCATTAAGAGATAAACTTATACCAGAAGTCTCTGAATTGACTGAAATAAGAATACATAGAAAATGAAACCAACTGGCATTGGCCAGAATCTTTAGGAGTCCAAAAGGCTCCATAGTGAAGCGCCACCAAACGCAGCCCCTAAGCACAAATTCCTCACTACCCTGGGACTGTAGCGTTAGCGTGTAGTGTTGCAATCAATTGGCTCTGCGCACATTCCCGTCGAGTTCTCCATGCCGCAGTAGTCTCGTTACAGAACTGGCACAGATAATCATTTATTTGAGTATAAAGTCTTGTCTTTGAGAAACTCACTGGATATTTCATCGCTCAATCACCACTGTGTTCCTTTAAGGAGGGAAGAAATACGATAAGTCACTAGTCAGTCTTCCCAGATCCAGGAAAACTGCAAGACCAATTCTTGTGCCTGAAAACTACGTCTGTAAAGATTTTTCTGCAAATAGCTATGTCAATACCATCTAAGTGAAGAATTGTAAATGTAAACGATTCTCATTTGCTTTCTCACAGATCGTAATAGCTAGTTCAATTTAATGGAACACAGAAGTTTGGTTATACAAACTCGAAGCAATGATGACTCTGATCATGTAAATGGTCCTTCAATTTCCTTACCACTGGTGATGCAAACACTCTTTGTATGCACTGGGTGTGACTTCAATTTTTCTTTAATGAATTGGGCAAGGCATTTTTCATGGTTTATCTCTTGGCATTGGTGATGTCGGAGTCCGAGAGGAGCAATTAGGTAAAGGGTCTGTCCCGTGAGACTGGGTTCCCACGACTTTTACTTAGAACATATAGCTACTGTAGTTTTTGTATTGTGACAGAAGGACTTTAAATCTCTTAGAACATAGCTACTGTAGTTTTTGTAGGGACTTTAAATCTCTTAGGTCCTTCAGGGAGGGATTCTATATGTAGCGCCCCCGCCTTCAGGGCAGGGCTTCTATATGTAGAGTACCTCCAATTGTGTTGTGAAGGAACTGTTGCTAGGTTCTAAATTAATTAGGCGCTACGCGCAGTCGTTAACTACTGTTTTTAGGGTCCCTCAGGCCCTAGGTGTAGCGCCCTCGCTGCGTTCGGGACGCTACAACCAAGGACCTTCAGGGACCCTAAATACAGTAGTTCCCTCTGAAGCAGCGCCTAACTATTATGTAGTAACGCATTTTTAGTTAGTACAGAACCCGACAACTTTAGCCGGTCAACAATGATTCATTTGCGGGCCAGTCTGTTTTAATTCCTCTGCTTCACTGTCCTGAGCCTGGTGATGTCGGAGTCCTCCTGCCTAAGTTTATCCCTAAAGGGTAAGACTATACCGAATTACGGGCTTGTGTACATGGATAAACAGATCAAGACGCTCTACAGTGCAAAACTGACTTGGAAGTATGTTGTGAAAATGAACTTGGACATTGCTATCCCAGCAATGGCATTGGAAGTGAAAAGGAAAGTGGGGAAGGTGAATTGTTTTTAAGCAGAGGGAAAAAAAAAAACAGTTAGGCTCCACCGAAGAAATTCAGTAGTCAATCCAAAAGTCAAATCGGTGGGGCTAATACGATGTGAAGTTCCAGATAGTCAGACATTCCCCGAAAATAATTATAATATATATGTTGGCTTATGAAGGTTTACCAGAAATACAGCATATGTAATGTGGATAGAGTCCAAATGTCAATCAATTGTGTCTCCAGAGGTGGGCCAGTTACTGAATTCAGCTATTTTAAAGATTGTGCAGTAATACCACTGGAGTCTGGGTCTGCGTATTCTCAACTGAGAGAAATCACTGCTTTTAGCTCCGCAGATTTTCATATCTCACTAAAAGGCTACTAATGAGAGGGATTTAATAGGATCGTTCAAGTGTGCGGTGAATAATTCTGCTGGAAGTCATGAGCGCACTGTTGTTGTGGGCTCAGACTATTCTGTGAGCCTAGTGAAGGGGTGTGGTGCACTCGCTCACTTAGAAAATGGAATGTTAGAACTGTCAAATGGATTTAAATTAGGATCAAATGTAAACATTACATGCAGAGAGTCATACCGGGTATCTGATAGGAAGGAGTTCATTGTTATAATGCAGGTTCATTACCATCATGTGTAAAGGTAAAGGATTGTACAGGAAGGCTTCGAAGCAAATGGTTTGCTTGTACATACATTACACAGACAAATTCAGAGAGTTTTCAGTTGCTACTTTCTCATGTGAAAAATCCTATCGCATGAATGGCACCAATAATCCTGGGTCTTGTAGAAATGGTAAATGGGATGGAAAACCACCACAGTGTGAGTTAGTGACCTGTCCTGAAATACCATTATCAAACAATCTCATACTCATTCATAGGCATGGTAGTAGAATTGGAAAACTTCTGTATGGTGCGTAAAAAAAGATGCTGGAGTAATTGTTCATCCTGCAGGATTTTTATTGTTGTTTACTTCGTTATGTTCTCTATTTTTTATTCCCAATTTCTCATCTCAATCAATCAGTCTATAATTAATCATTTTGATGCCTTAACATGTCTATTATTGTAATCTTGACATGTCTATTATGTAATCTTGATTGGCAAAAACTCTTCAAATGTTCACATCATCAATAAAATAGTGGGAGGAGTGGTAACAATAATCAACAGTAAATATATTCTAATTCAATAACTGGCTAATAGTGTGGATGCAGTAAGCAGTGTTAGTTTAGTTAGCAACATAAAACTAAAACTAAAAACACTCAGTTCTGAAGTATTTTACTTTTGGTGAGAAAAACTTAAGATGTGCGAGCCTGAAAGACTTAAGCTAGACACTTCAGAATACAATAAATCCCATTAAACAACTACCAGTGGAGTGGATGAAAAACTAAAACTGTCCAGGCGCCATAAGCCTGGCCAAGAGAGAGAGAGAGAGAGAGAGAACGTTTACTCATAACGATATTCATATTATTGGACAGGTCCAAGAGACTTCACCTAGAACTTCGACGTTTGTGTGTTTGTGTTAATCATGTATGCATACCTCTGGTGTGTGTTATGAGTCCATTCTTTTGTCAGACTTGTCTGCGGGGCCACCCTGTAGTCAGGTATCACCTTTTTTCCTTAACTTGTTTACTGTTAGGCATGTGACTCTGGTAGTTATATATGCACTCATCTCTTTTTCACTGTTCAGTTCTTATCCAAGTTTTGAAGAAGTCGTTCTTGAGTCTCTCTCTCTCTAGCTAGCATCCAGTGTGTTAGCTAGTAAGGTGGCAAGTGGAGGAAATAGTAATTCTTATCTGGCAGGAGTACAGGGACTTAATCACCCTGGTGTCAACTGACAATCTCTGCGCC
>WLWI01000463.1_pt1 | contig 38892 bp, 36 predicted proteins | sample 6701501 | NCBI WGS metagenome assembly WLWI01 (sample SAMN12718690, study PRJNA515312) | sponge metagenome | isolation source: marine sponge | host: Mycale hentscheli | place: New Zealand: South Island, Marlborough, Capsize Point | collected 2014-11-01 | reverse complement strand
ACTTGGCCTTGCCGGCGATATCCTCAAAGGCAAGTTAACATTGATTGCAGGCTGCAGTGCCTTTACCGCCATTGAAGCCCTCGAAAATATTTCTTTAGCCGCCAAAAGCGGTTTTGATGGTGCATTGGTAACACCACCGCCATATGTGATGCCAACAGAAAGGGAAATATTTGAGTTTTATAAAGAAGTAAGTGCAAAAACCGATCTTCCGATGTGCATCTATAACTGGCCCCCTGGTACCAATGTAGATATGTCGCTGGAATTATTGAGCGAGCTCGCTGAACTTGAGAACGTTGTCGCAATTAAAAATTCCACACCCGATACCGGTAAATTTCTCAAAGTGTTTTTCACTCTGAAGGACCGGGTACGAATCTTTGGTGTACCTATGAACGAATTGGGCATTACCCTCGTGCAGCATCATAATGCCGATGGTACTATGGGTGCTGGCGGTATATTGGGAAGCGATCACGCGAATTTTTTTAACGCTATCTGGGACGGTGATATAGAAAAAGGACGCGCAATGGGAAATCGAGACCAAGTCTACATGACTGCCTGGTTTAACCCAGACTACACGGGCAAATTTGGTTCTGCTCAAGCCATATTTAAAGAAGCATTGAACCTACAGGGATTACCAGGGGGATGTCCACGACCTCCAATTTTACCATTGAGCAGGGAAGACAGTCTCAAAGTACGGGGAACATTAATAGAGCTCGGCAAAATCCAGGAATAAAATGGGAAAATATGATGTAGCGATTATCGGTGGTGGTTTGATCGCTTGCGCAGCCGCATATTATCTTTCCAAATCAGGTAGCCGCGTTGTTGTGATTGAACGCGGGCAGATCAATCAAGGAGCCTCTGGTCAGAACGCAGGTTCTCTTCACTTCCAGTTAGAACATCGCCTCATTGAGAAAAAGGACGAGTTAAGAAAAGAACTTGAATATTTCTCCGCGTTAACACTAATTGCTGTAGACCAATGGAAGAATATAGAGACAGAACTCAACTGTGACCTTGAACTGGTTATGGAAGGAGGTTTTATGGTGGCGGAAACTGCTGACGACATAAAATTACTTGAGGAGAAGTCGGAAATCGAACTTAGCCAGGGAATGACAGTTGAATTACTCGATGGTGATGCAGTTCGAAAAATAGCTCCTTATATAGGTTCCAGTGTCCAGGCAGGTCTACACTGTCCATATGAAGGCCAGTGTAATCCACGTCTCTTGACGCCTGCGTTTGCCAGAAACGCCCTGGCTAACGGTACCGAAATTCGAACAAACACTATCGTATCAAATATATGTTTCGAAAATGGGAAATGGGAAATTTCTTGTGAGAATGCTCTAATAAAACAAAAGGGTGAAAGGATATCTGCCGACCTGGTTCTGAATACGGCAGGTGCGTGGTCAAACGAAATAGCGCAGATGGCAAATTTTGAATTACCTCTTATGCCGATTGGACTAACTATTAATGTAACTGAAAAAACCAGGTCAGAAATGAGTCACCTGGTTCAGCATGCCAGTAGAAAGCTATCTATGAAACAGGTTAGTGACGGTAATTTGTTAATTGGTGGTGGTTGGTTTGCAGAGCTACAGACAAAGAATGGCAAGTGGAGCTCACAGGAACCGGCTTTGATAAATTCAGAGGCAATAAAGCAAAACCTTCGCGTTGCTGCAGATGTGGTACCGATGGTGAGTAAATTGAATTTAATCAGGAGTTGGACAGGTATCACCGCAATTACTCCGGATGAACTACCTTTGCTTGGTGAAATACCAGGCTCGAATGGTTTTTATGTCGCCGCGGGTGGTAATGGCTTTACGCTTGGTCCTACTTATGCACGACTAATGAGTGAGCTTATGCTAACCGGCAAAACATCTTTCTCACTTGAGCCTTACGCTCCCGCACGATTTCACTGATAATTTAGGCCTTTGTCCAAGCGTATAACAAATCAGGTAGAGAGACAGGAGAGTCTGACGCTCTATATTAATGGCAATAGCGTCTCTGCCTATCCGGGTGAAACCATTGCCTCTGTACTGTTTGCAGAAAACATAAGTGTTTTCTACAGAACCAGAAAAAACGAAGCCAGGGCTGCCTACTGTAATATGGGAACCTGTTTCGAATGTCAGGTAAAAGTTAAATTCCAGGACAATCAAGACTCCACGCACTGGCTACGTGCCTGCATGACACAGGTCGAAGCTGGTATGCAGATTACATGCGGGGAGAAAATAGAGAGTGACGGTCAAAGTGATGACTAAAACTGATGTGCTGATTGTTGGTGCAGGCCCGGCGAGTCTGGCTGCCGCGGAGTTACTCTCGAATTATGATATCGATATAAATATTATTGATGAACAAGCCAGGCCTGGCGGGCAAATATATCGTCAACCTCCTTCACAATTTAGAGTAAGAAATTGGTTGTCATCAAAGATCTATGCCAGTGGTAAAAACCTGCTAAACAGGGTTTCGCAAATAGATAAAATTCATTGGCGTTCACAGACCACTGTTCTGGGGATTGCGGTAAATAGTGATCTTGATTCGGCTTATTTACATAAAGTTAGTGTTAGTAATAAAAATGGTTTTGAAGATATTGAAGCGAAACATGTTCTGATAGCGACGGGTTGTCACGACATGTCGGTTGTTTTTCCAGGTAACAATTTGCCTGGTGTCATGGCGGCGGGCGGTATTCAGGCATTTGTAAAAAGCCAGCAAATTGTCCCCGGTGAGCGATTTATGTTTGTAGGTACCCATCCATTGCAGCTTATCGTTGCCGATCAGATAACTCAGGCAGGTGGCAATGTTGCAGGGGTTGTTTTTGCCCAGTCGTTTACTTCAGTGTTTAGATTGCTAAAGTCACCTCTACTTATCCTCCGTCATGCGCAGAAATTTCTGTATATCTCAACTACATTAGTTCGTTTAATAAGAGCAGGGGTAGGTGTCAGTTTTAGTAAAACGATATTAAGGGCGGAAGGAATTGATGCGCTGGAAAGCGTCTTTATCGCTACTACAGATAGCGAAGGTAATATTAAGAAAGAGCAATCGCATAGGGTTGCATGTGATCGACTAGGAATCTGTTTCAGCTTTCTCGCATCATCAGAACTCGCACGACAACGTGGCGCAAACTGCAGCTGGTCCAGTAAGGGAGGAGGCTGGATCGTAAAGGCTGACGAATGGATGTGCAGTAATATTCCTGGTCTTTATGTCGCTGGCGAAATTGGTGGTGTTGCAGGTGCGGAGGTTGCCATTGAAGAGGGACGTCTGGCCGGATTGGGTATTGCTAAGAACCTGGAACAAATAAGCTTTGAGAAAGCATACGAATTATCTAAATCTATACGTATTCGTTTGCGTCGGCTGAATCAATTTGCGGAGATGCTAAAAGATTTTTCCTATCCCGGCGAAAAATTACTGGAACAGATGAGGACAGGAGAGTCTACGCTTTGTAAGTGTGAGGAAATTAGTGTTAACGATTTCGAAGCCAAATTAGCAGACAATGTACATATTAGTAATGCCAATGCAGCAAAACTATTGTCTCGCACAGGTATGGGTTTGTGTCAGGGGCGTTATTGTCAATATCATATTACGCAAATGCTTGCTCGACATACATCAAGGACAGAACAGGAAATAGGTCCATTCACAGCACGTTTTCCCGCAAAGCCGGTGAATATTTCGGAACTTATTAAATAGAGATAGAAAAAACCTTCTAAAACTCAACTGCATCACAAAATGCTTCGATTCCTTTTTCTGGAACTGAACTAAGTCAGTCTCAATTATCTAATTCATAAGTTGTTTTGCTTCATGCAGATCTTTCAACAAGGTCTCCATAATTGCAGAAATAATTTGGCTAACCTTACTTATAAATTAAGAAATAAGATCGATGATAAATAAAAGAAATGTTCTTGGACTGTTATTTTTACTACTGCTAGGCAATGGACATAATGTCTTTGCAAAAGATGCAAAAGCAAAACCTGGTGAGGGCGAGGTGCTTTTGAAATCAAGTTTTCTGTTCCTGCCCCTACCAGAAATTCGCCAACAAACTATGGAATGGATGCGAGAGCGTAATCAAACCGACGTAGTGGCAGCACTTATCTATGCTCTTCGATACAACCCGGAAGATAAAAAAGAAATCCTGAAGACATTACGTACACTTACCGGACAAAAAATTGGTGCAGACTGGTTCAAGTGGATGTTGTGGCAGCAGGCCAATCCACAGATCAAACCATTCCCAGAATTTGATTCTTTCCTGTCTGATTTTTTTGCCGGTATAGATCCTGAATTCAAAATATTTATTCGCCCCGGTGTTAAACACGAGATACGACTCGAAGAAATCGCATGGGGAGGTGTTATGAAGGATGGGATCCCTGCCATTACTAACCCGGAACTAATTCCTGCTGCCGATGCGACTTACCTTAGTGAGGATGAGCCTGTTTTTGGCATAGAAATAAATGGCGATGTCAGGGCCTATCCTTACAGGATTATGGATTGGCACGAAATGTTCAATGACGTAATTGGGGGTGTGCCAGTGTCGCTTGCCTATTGCACACTTTGTGGTTCCGGTATTTTGTATGAAACAGATGTCGAAAATCGAGATAAACCTTTTGTTTTTGGTTCTTCAGGTTTTCTTTACCGTTCAAATAAACTTATGTATGACAAGCAGACTCACTCATTGTGGAATCAATTCACAGGGCGACCGGTAGTGGGAGAACTGACTGGCTCTGGTATTGAGTTAAAGATAGTTCCACTTGTGACAACTACCTGGGGGAAATGGAAGCGAAAACACCCGGATTCTAAAGTTCTATCTCTGGACACGGGTTTTGCACGTGATTACACGCCGGGCAGACCCTATGGTAGTTATTTTGCGAGTCAGGACTTAATGTTTCCTGTGTTGACGGGGGATAAACGTCTGAACCCCAAAGACCAGGTATTTGGTTTGCGTATTACAGGTGCAGAAAAATCCTGGCCTCTTACAGCGTTTACCAATACTAAGATTATCAATGACAAAGTGGGCGTCCTGCAAATTGTATTGATAGGAGATGCCGAAAGTAGAACTGTACGAGCATATCGTTCAAGTGGGCGACAATTTATGCAGAAGAATGGTGATTTAACGCGCATACTACATGACGGACAAGAATGGAAAGTAACGGAAAGTGGTCTATTAGGACCAGAGGGGGAAAACCTGGGTCGATTGCCCGGTCACCTTGCTTACTGGTTTGCCTGGAGCGGATATCTGGATAAGGCGGAATTTTATCAAAATTAAAAAAGAGGTTTAAAGGGGAGGATTATGCAAACTTTGATTATTATTTGGGAGCCAAATGAACTTTGGCATGCCCTTTCTGAAAAAGAACAAAAAGAATATTTGTTAGGACTGGATGTGATATTGAGCGAGGCAAGAAGTCATGGTGTCATGACACTCGGCTGGAGCAAGATAGATCATGGTTTATCCAGAGTGCCGAAGGAAGGCTACGTTGGTGTTTTCGCGATGACGAATGCGGATCAAATTCGTGAACTGGATAAAAATATCCAGCAATCCAAGTGGTACGATTATTTTGATTCTGTTAACGTCAGTATCGATCCTCAGGGTGGTACTAATGCCGAGCCGAGTCAGGAGTATGCGAGGCTACTAGGAGTTCAATTGGACTAACTCTGATAATTCCTGGACGAAGTTATTCAGAATTTTTTAAATTGGCTGCTAACAATTTGTTCTTACCAACAATAAGAGAAAGGCTTATCTTTCCTGATGCAACTTTTCTCTCTGAACAAAAAGGTCCAAATTTATGCGTATATGGTATCAAAGCTTTGCAGATAGAGAGTCTGCTCCAGGTTATTGGCGCACTTTACAGGAGTTTTTAGAAAACTTTGCCAGGCCTGATACTGACATTGATTTCAAAGGTATAACGCCCCCTGATTCATATGCCCATGCCGTTAGTGAGTGGCGATGTGGGCGTGAAGCAATAGCAAATGCGATCATTGCATCTGACGAGGGTTATGACGGGTATTTAGTTGGGCATTTTCAAGACTCAGGTCTTTACGAAGCAAGAGCGGCAGCATCTATTCCAGTAGTTTCTCTGGGGGAGTCGTCAATGTTGTATGCCTGCCAATACGGCCAACGTATTGGCATTATTACGATGAATCCTCGCTTTATACCTTTTCATAAACATCAAATTCGTAAATACGGATTGGAAGATCGTGTTCAAGATGTCCATGCAATGCAATTTGATCCGGGGCAAATACTTGCGGCTTTTGATGACGCCAACAGGTTCGATCAGGTTGTTGAACAATTTGAAGCACAGGCGAAACCCCTGGTCACAGCGGGAGTAGATGTATTGATTCCGGCAGGTGGTATTCCTATGCTATTACTTTCAAAAATAAGAAATTTGCAAATAGCAGGTGCGCCGGTTTTGAATGGTTTGCCCGTTGCCTTACGAATGTGCGAACTCGCGGTCGAGATGCGTCAGGAGTTCGGCCTAGAAGTTAGTCGGACACCGGAATTTGTCCGGCCACCTCGAGAGGTCCTGGATGAATTTTTGAATAATCCGAACTTACCGCAATAGTCATTTTCAATTTCTCCAATGTACCTAACAATAGAAGCAGGATTATTAGTATGAATATAAAGGGAAGTTGCCTTTGTCAGTCAGTAAAATATGAACTACAAAATGCAACGCTGCATGAAATAGCAAATTGTCATTGCCCTAATTGTCGTAAGACGCATGGGGCTGCTTTTGGCACCTACATTCCCGTAAGAGAGGGAGAGTTTCGTTGGATCCAGGGGGAAGAGTTAGTGACCCGTTTCGAATCTTCAGCCAATACCTATCGCTGCTTTTGTAGCCTCTGTGGCTCACCAATGGCGGCCTACGACGGTAAGAATATTCGCTGCCTGACTCTGGGTAGTACCGATGGCGATACAGGCCTCCGTCCTCAATATCATATGCATGTTCGCGATAAAGTAGCCTGGTACGAAATTACTGATGATCTTCATCAATACGACCTACGTGCACCAGATACAAAACCGCAAGTTGATCCTCTGGATAAGTAGGATGATTTTCATGGTGGCAAACATGATGGTAAGTAGAGCTGGTGCGTCAAAATTCACCAGGCTTTTCATCTTTACATTTCTTTTCATAAATACAGGCGCGAGTTTTGTCAATGCGAATGCGGCAGATGAATTATCAATCAGAACTACAAGAGAGGCGTCCAATAGCGCCATTGTAAATCAGGATATTGAGGCTTTTATAATGACCTTGATGCCTGACTACCATGTGGTTACGGCGGCAAATATGCAGTTGTCCGGGCATGAAGATCAACGCCGGATGATGAAGAGTCTATTCAGGAAATATCCCGATGCTATTTACGTAAGAACACCTTTAAAAATTGATGTTAATCCAGCCGCTGATACTGCTGCTGAAACTGGCTCATGGACCGGCACCTGGACACAGTCAGGTAAACTAAAGGAATTACAGGGAAGCTATTTTTCCAAGTGGACCAGGTTAAACGGAGTTTGGCTGATTCAGGCTGAAGTTTTCGTAATTTTTTAACTAATATTCACGTCATTCAATCTATTTAATTTTATCTTCAGTTTCCTCAGGCACCTGTCGTGCGGCATGATTAGCCCGTAAAGCAGCCTGGTCATAGACGCCAGCCATAACTGTAATTTTATCCATCAACTCTTCCATATACTCCTTCTCACGAGTGAAACTATTGAGTATTCGGATCAGGATGTCGCGACGAATTTGTGCATAGCGTTCTGTTTGTTGTTCGCCTTTCTCGGTGACCAGATAGCGTGTTTCGCGCTTGGCCAAGCCCTCTACTTTCTTCACACATTCAGCCGTTTCAAGTTTGCGTAGTGAATATTGTATGGCCGAAGGATCTTCCCGACTCAGGAAGTGACTTATCTCAGATATACTCTTTGGACTGTCTCGAAAGCGAACCACATGCAAAACGAGTGCGTCCAGAAAACCCAGGTCACTACCGCCGACTTGTTGAGTACAGGACACTATCCATCGACGAAAGGCCTCCGAGAGACAAAGCAGACTGAACTCAAAGTTTGTTACCAGTAACTCTTCTTCTGTCGTGGATAGAAATGAATCCATAAGAACATCATTGTTATTACTACTCATATATATCTCCAACTCTGCTCAACAATCAGATTTTCCGGGGTTTTCTTAAAATTTTAGCGTTCTGGATCAAAAAAGGTTTACTCGAATTTTCTATTTCTATAATATATTTTATAGCATAAATTATACGATAATATTAGTCCTAGCATAGTATAGCGGTCGGGGGGATTTCAACAACATGTCAAATTTTACCAAGGCGCCATTACCGCCAATGGAGCTGTCAGAATCTATTCAAAAAATATTAAGCGAGCTCGATGAGTCCTGCAAAGATGTGGAGGAAGCTATTACGATGCCTCCAGAGGTTTATACCTCGGATGACTGGTTCGAATTTGAAAAGCGAGCGGTCTGGGATCGCGAATGGATTTGTGTTGGTCATACAGGCCTGGTGCCGGAATTGGGCGACTACGTATCTATTACTGTTAATGATGATCCATTATTGGTTCTCCGTGACAGAGAAAATACTATTCGTGTAATGTCCGCAGCCTGTCCTCATCGAGGTACGGTGATAGGTGAAGAGAGAGGTAATGTAAAAAACACCTTTGCCTGCCCAATGCATGCATGGACCTTTGATCAAACTGGCAAACTGTGTAGTGCGCCAGAGATGGAATCTCATGCCTCACTAAAGGAGTTACAAAAAGATCATTGTCTACCTAACATACGTACTGAAATCTGGAATGGTTTTATCTTTATTAATCTGGATGGTGAAGCCCGAGCACTTGCTCCGAGACTAAAGCGACTTAGTGCAGAAGTAGCGAATCATCATCTTGATGAGATGGGTGCAGTACCTACGATCGACTGGTCTGACAATCCGTGGAACTGGAAATACATGCATGAAAATGCTATTGAACCCTATCACACTCGTTACCTGCACAAGGGTATACATGATTTCGCCCCTTCGAAACTGGCAACATTTTCTGAATGGGATGAGGCAGATGATGGTGCTGTATTTCATCCCACTGGCTTTCTTGAACTTGATGGGAATTTTACAGAAAACTACAAGAGCATGTATCCCACTATTGAAACACTGACAGAGAATGAACGTAAGCGAGTCATGTTCGCTTGTATCCTTCCGAACCTGTTTTTCGGTGCAGTCCCGGACGGACTTCTTTACTACATAATCCTACCTCAGGGCGCGAATGAGATTACCCTGCGTGTTGGTTTTCTATATCCGAAATCAACCCTGGCCATGCCAGATTTCTATGAAATCCTGCCAAAGGTAGTTGATGGCCTGTCCTTATATAATGATCAGGATGTGGTTGCGAATAAACGCGTACACAGAGGACTGAAGTCCCGTTTTGCCAATCGTGGTCGATATGCGCCAAATGAAAAGACCCTGCCACAGTTCAACCGATGGTTGGTCAATCGTTATAGATCCTATGCAGAGAGCCTCGAGAAGGGTACTAAAAATTCCAGGTCTGTTGCCTGAAGGCCCAGGAAAGAAGAACGATGAATACCCATGCTTCCCTGTTCCCGGCAGCTTTTAATAAGTTGGAGTGCTTTTCGGCCTGGGTACTGGAAGATGAGGTAGCTCGACGGAATTACTGTGTCGCTTCCAGCATGGAGGAAATCCAGTCATTTTACGACAGCATGTTGAGCTCAATGGAGGATATTCTTGATCATCTTAATCAATTTCCGTTAAATGACTTGCCCGCTGCCGAACAAAACTTGATGTCACTTGTAATGAGTTTCGTTGAAGCTGCTATATCAGTTGAAATGTTTGAACAACCGGATATTCCTTTCGGTGTTTCTATAGAGCGTTTTCAACCTTTACATCATCTTGTGCCTTGATGTCTTACTCCGGAGTTTCATCATGTATTGTGCAAAGATAATTTACCCAAGAGCGTCTGAAACCTTTTTCGATTTCGATCACTATTTTGAAGTTCATTTACCTCTCGCACTCGCGGCAATTAAGCCCTATGCCGATGTCGTTAAAGTTGAAGTCGATAAAGGTGAAGGGGGAATGAGTGGAGCTGATGACCTGCCTTTCCATTGTATTTGCTCTGTTTATTTTGACAGCGAGGAGGGCATTGCAGGATTTCGAAAATTGTTTGCAACACCTGAAGATGGTCAGGCTGTTGCTGATGATATTGCTAACTATACCAATAGCGCCGTTCAATTTCAGTTTAGTGAAACGATTGATCATAGTTAAGCATGAATAAACCGGACGATTTCCGCTATACCCATCAACATCCTGAACTGGGAGAGGCACCCGTAGATACTGAGCGCTATTTCAGTACTGAGTTTTTTGAAAAGGAAAGAAATAAAATTTTCAAAAAGTGCTGGTTAAATATCGGCCGGGAAGATGAACTTCCAGAACAAGGTGATTATATCGTTAGAGAGTTGGAAGTATGTAAGACCTCCATTCTGGTAGTGAGAGGGAAAGACGGGGAAATAAGAGCCTTTCATAATATGTGTTCCCATCGCGGTAACCCGGTAGCGTGGGAAGACCATGGACGATGTCCCGGTCTGTTTGTATGCCGTTTTCATAGCTGGAGTTATGATACTGAAGGGCGGCTCGTCAGTATTACCGATAGCGATCGTTTCTTCGATGTGAAGAAAGAGGACAACGGGTTAACAGCTGTTGCAATTGATAGTTGGGCAGGGTTTATTTTTATAAACCTTGATCCTGATCCAGAAGAAACACTAGCAGAGTTTCTATCGCCAGTCACCGATGCAATGAAGGGCTACCCTTTTGATAAACTTTCCTTTACTTACCTTTACAAAGCCAGGGAAAAAGTGAATTGGAAAATATTGCAGGAAGCTCAGCAAGAGGGCTGGCATTTACCCTATTTACATAAGAATACCCTGGCTAAAACGGCCACAAACGATGGTGAGTTGTTTCGTCATGCGGCGGTTAAGTGTTATGGCAAACACGGGCTGGTTTCATCTCACGCACCAAAGAATTACAAGCCAACACCTGCAGCCGCAATCAGTATGAAGTATGGTTCAGGCACTTTTGATGCCTTTGCAGTTGAAAATGAATCTGATGAGAAAGATGAGATGGTGTGGCATGGTGCCTTTGACCTATATCACATATTTCCAAACCTTTTTATTGGACTGTTAAGAGGATCTTTTTTTACCTACAACATCTGGCCAATGAGTACTGATGAAAGTATTTGGGAAGTTAGGTTTTATTATCCGAAAGCAAAAAATGCAGGGGAATTATTTGCCCTGGAGTACGGGAAAAGTGGTTTACGTGAGGCTTTGCGAGAGGATGCATTTACCCATGAGAAAGTGCAATCCGTCATTGCCTCTGGGGCTAAGCAGTTTCTGCATCTTCAGGACGAGGAGTTGGTATTACGAAATTTTAACCACTTCGTCTCAGAGTATGTAAATCGATAATAGTGTAATAAAAAGGTGTCAGATATGAGTAATGAACTGGAAGAAATTAAGTCTCTGCTAACAGGGATTAATGAAAAGCTAACGCACTTGCAGGACGTTGAGGAAATTCAGCGCTTAATTGTAAGTTATGCGCGGGGTTGTGATCGCGGCAATGATCCCGAAGCGATTGGACCCTTGTTTACAGAAGATGGTACCTGGGAGTGCAAAGGCTTTGGTAAGTACATCAGCCGCGACAAGGTAGCGCGAGGGCTTCATGGTATCGCAGGTGAGAAAATATGGTGGTCTTTGCACTATATGATTTCACCACAAATCGATATTGATGAGAGTGGTGAGTATGCCAAGGTGTTCTGGTACTTATGGGAATCTGCTACCGTTCCCAACCCCGACACAGACGAAGCGGAACCGCACTGGATAGGTGGTACTTATGATGTGGAAGTCGTGAAGCAAGGCGGCAAGTGGTTTTTCAAGACCATGGAACTGAAACTCAACATGGTCAGCCCCTACGGTGATGGTTGGGTGAAATCCAAATTCCTTGGCGGAAATAGAAGCACACCCTTCCTTATGAATCTGGATGCAGGCAAATATTACTGGTGTTCCTGCGGGAGATCCGAAAACCAGCCTTTTTGTGATGGCTCACATAAAGACACTAAACGTACGCCGATGGAAATTGAATTAAAGGAATTTCAACACGTAGCGCTGTGCGGTTGCAAGTATTCCAAAACAAAACCTTATTGCGACGGTTCACATTTGAAACTAGGACTTGATTGAGCATTCTATTTTGTTAGATTAATAGAACTACAGTTTTTGTGAACTTCCGGTATCTACAATAACTCATGATCTATAAATTGAAACACAAATGCTAAGTAGAAGAGTCTTCCTGTTATCTGCATTCGCCTTGCCAGGGCTTCCCTTGTTACAGCGTTCGGCTTTGGGAAAAGAACTGCTTTCGTCAAAAATACTGGTACTCGCTGAGAATAATTGTAGTGATACCAGTATTTTTTCTACTTGTTTGCCCTCGACATTAATTGAAGCCGATCCCAGTGCTGTATTGCTGGAATTGGATAGTAATTTTCAATCAGGAGAATATGAGTTTGTCTTTGGGCTAAGCCGAGACTCGAATTTTGTGTTGATTGAGCAATATGCACAGAGCTCGTCATATCGCCTGGCCTTTCAGGGTAGGCATAAGTATGGATCGAAAGGGATGTCACATAATTTGCACGGTAATCAGGAAGTCATCCGTAATTTGTCCTCGCAAATTGTAGATGAGAGTGAGGATTGGGCAAAAACGATAAGCAAGGTTCCAGTATTATCAAATTATCAGGATTCACAGATGGTCAGTGAAGAGTTACATACAAGTCATATCTACCCGTCACTTAGTCCCGGTCACCTGGTTTCATGGCTGTTCAAACGTGAGCAAGCATGACAACTAAACCATTACCAGAATCACTTAGCAGAGAGCAGTTCGATCAGGCTGTTGCGGAATTGAGGGATGTGCTGGGGCCGGAGCGTGTTTATACCGATGACGTCAATGAGCTTCGCGCGTATAGAGACGTCTATTCCACTACTGCCGATGAATTACATATGCCATCAGCAGCGATTGCCCCTGAGTCCGTTGAAGAAATTCAGAAAATACTTGCTGTAGCGCGCAAATATACAATTCCCTTGTGGACCATATCTACTGGTAAGAATTTCGCCTATGGCGGTCCTGCACCGCGCAAGGCTGGTTACTTCGTACTTGATTTGAAACGTATGAATCGCATCATTGAAGTAAATGAAAAATACGGTTACGCAGTTGTCGAACCTGGTGTCAGTTACTTTGACTTGTATAACTATCTACGTAAGAAAAATAGTAAGCTCTGGATTGATCCGGCAGCGCCAGGTTGGGGTAGTGTACTTGGCAATATGACGGAGCACGGTGCTGGCTACACTCCCTATGGCGATCATTTCCTGATGAACTGTGGCATGCAGGTGGTATTGGCGGACGGTACGGTGGTCGATACCGGCATGGGCTCATCAGTACAAACTAACACAGCGCATTTACATAAATATGGTCATGGTCCGATTGTTGAAGGCCTGTTTACCCAATCGAACTTTGGGATAGTGACAAAGGTAGGTATCTGGTTAATGCCAGAGCCGCCAGGTTATCGCCCTTATATGGTGACCTTTCCAAAAGAGGAAGATCTATTTCAGATCACTGAGGTTGTTGCACCCCTCAGGTTGAATATGATCATCCCGAATGCAGCCACCACGGTGGGTCTTATTTGGGAGGCCACAGCCAATACAACGAAACACCAGTATTACCAGGGTAAGGGCCCGACACCACCCAGTGCGTTGAAAAAAATCGCTGAAGATTTAAATATCGGCATGTGGAATTTTTATGGCGCTCTCTATGGCCCACCACCCCTGATGGATAACAACTGGAAGATACTGGAAGAAGCATTTCGCAGCATTCCTGGAGCAAAATTCTTTTTTGAAGGAGATCGTCCCAACGATCCTGCCTGGGACTATCGCGCCAAATTAATGCGTGGTGTGCCAAACATGACCGAGTTTAGTGTTATGAACTGGGTCGGTAGCGGCGCTCATATTGATTTTGCGCCTCGCTCTCCGGCAACCGGTGAGGATGCGATGAATCAGTTCACCATTATTCGAGATCGCGCCCATGAATACGGTTTTGATTACATAGGGGAGTTCCTAGTCGGTTGGCGCGAATTGCTGGATGTCTTTATGCTGGTTTTTGATCGTACCGACGAGGAAGAGAGACAACGTGCTCACGAATGTTTTGGCAAACTAATCGAGGATCATGCGAAACAAGGTTATGGAGAATACCGTGCTCATCTAGATTTTATGGACCAGATCGCAGCTACCTATAATTGGAACGAAGGTGCTTTGTGGAAGATGCATCACCGAATTAAGGATGGTTTGGATCCGGAAGGCATCCTGTCCCCGGGCAAGATGGGCATCTGGCCTGCAAGGCTACGAAAATAATGAAATTGCTGCTTAAAAAGCTAATACCGGTCTTACTACTCACTACTATGCTGGTAGCCTGTACGGATGAGAGCGGGGAGAATAGACAGGAAGAACTGTCTTCAAGGGCTGCCCTTAATGAAATTGCGGCAATGGAACCAGCGGTAGATGGTGAAGAGATTTATAATTCATTTTGCCTTGCCTGCCATGCCGCCGGTCCAGGGAATGCAGGGACCATGCGTTTGGCGATGCGACTGGGAAAAGAAAAGTCAGTGTTAACTCAACGTGAGGATTTAAACGCAGTATACGTCAAGACCATTGTTCGTCAGGGCATTATGTTAATGCCGCCATTTCGGCCTTCAGAAATAACAGATAGTGAACTGGAAGCGCTGGCGACTTATCTTGCTAAATAAATTATTGTAAGAACATTTTAGGCACAGAGTGAGTAAAGAAACTGGAACGCTGCGACAAATTAAATTGATATAAATGACGACGAAAACCAAAAGTATTTCTCCTGAAGGTAAGGCTGTCGCTGAGCGAATCCGTTGTCTTCGTGATTTTCTTGAGCTTCTTGGAGAACATGGTCAATTTATTACCTGGCCTGATGCGGTAATGCCAGAGCCCGACATTCGTAAAATTGCGGTGGCGTCGAGTCGTGACTCCATAACAGCGCCAGCAATTATGTTCGATAGTATTCGTGGTTACCCCGGCAAGAAAATGGTATTGGGAGTGCATGGTAGCTTTACTAATATTGCACTTTTATTGGGTTATCCGAAGGGCACAACCATCAAGGAATTATTCTATGAATTGATAGACCGATGGGGCGCAGATCAACCTTTAATTGATCATATAGAGCCGGAGAAGGCAGTCGTAAATGAGAACCGAATTGAGAACGATATTAATCTCTATGACTTGATCCCGCTTTATCGTGTTAATGATTATGACGGCGGTTTCTATATTGGTAAGGCCAATGTGGTCAGTCGAGATCCTCTCGAACCTGATAATTTTGGTAAGCAGAACGTCGGTATCTATCGAATTCAGGTTCATGGTCCGGATCAGTTCAGTTTGCTTTCGGTGCCATCCCATGACATGGCACATATGATACGTACTGCTGAAGCTAATGATTTGCCTTTGAAAATAGCAGTTATGCTGGGAAATCATCCAGCCATGGCTATGTTCGCAGCCACACCGGTTAATTACGATGAATCAGAATACGCTTATGCTTCGCAAATGATGGGAAGCCCGATTGAGTTGACTAAGTCTGGCAATGGTCTGGATATCCAGGCGGGCGCAGAAATGGTAATCGAGGCAGAGTTAATTAATAACGAACGCATACTCGAAGGTCCTTTCGGCGAATTCCCGGGTAGTTATAGTGGTGTGCGCCATGTACCGCTATTCAAAGTGACTGCTGTTTCTCATCGTAATGATCCGATCTTTGAAAGTATTTACATTGGTCGTGGTTGGACTGAGCACGACACATTGATAGGACTGAACACATGCGCGCCAATCTACTCTCAACTAAAGGAAAGTTTTCCAGAGGTAGTCGCAGTTAATGCACTCTATCAACATGGTCTTACCGGAATCATTTCTGTAAAGAATCGTTATGCAGGCTTTGCCAAATCTGTTGCCTTGCGAGCACTAAGCACACCGCACGGTTTAATGTATTTAAAAAATATCATCATGGTTGATGATTTCGTTGATCCCTTTGATCTAAACCAGGTGATGTGGGCATTATCCGTACGAACTCGTGCAAGTGATATTACCGTACTCCCGAATATGCCCCTGGTGATGATTGACCCCGCCGCAGAAGTTCCCGGTAAAGGTCATCGTTTGATTATTGATGCTACAGGTTTTATGCCCCCTGATCTTGTCGGCAGTGACTCCAAATTGGTAACGCCACCTGCTGGTAGCGAGATTGATGATCTGGCGAAATATGTAGCTCAACTTCAAAAGGAGGCGGAAAAATAATGACATGTCCTCGTTGCCAGGCAGATGCAAAATTTCTGCGAACAGAACATCAGGGTAAGGAAAATGATCAGATAATCTGGACAGTATTTAATTGCCAACGTTGTGCTTTTACCTGGCGTGATAGTGAGCCGCCTGAATCGATTGACTATGAAGTGCGGGAAGCCTGGTTTCGAGTTGAGCCCGACAAGCCGGAGAAGTATCACCACAATATTCCCCCGGCTAAACCTAAGACAGATTGAGAAAATACCTAGCATTGCAAAAAAGCGGAAATGATATTACAACTTGAAAAAAAGATTGGTAAGACGAAATTTATTACACAGGATTCTGCCGCTTCAGCTAAATACAGAGTCAGGTATGGAAATGTTATCCTTGGTATTGCTCTACCTAAAGATACAGATGAACTACGCTCTATTGTACTGGCGGCAACTGAATTAGAATTTACAATTCATGTGCATGGCTTCGCTGCACCAGGTGCAGAAGATCCTGATAATGTCCTGATTGTCGATCTAAAGGAAATGAACCAGATTATCGAAGTTGATACAAAATCGGCGTATGCCTTGATTGAAACCGGAGTTAGTAATCAACAACTCTATAATCATCTACAAGATAACAATACTGGCCTCTGGATAGATTGCGACCGTAATGGCCAGGAGTCTATAGCAGCCAGTATCGCAGATCACGAGTTTGGCTATACCCCTTATGGTGATCACATGATGATGCAATGTGGTATGGAAGTTATGTTAGCCAATGGTGAACTTGTCCGAACTACAATGGGTGCACTACCTGGCAATAACATCTGGCAATTATTCAAGTGGGGGTTCGGTCCATGGGTAGATCCTCTGTTTACCCAGTCCAATTTGGGCATCATAACCAAGATAGGTGTTTGGTTAATGCCTGCTCCGCCTGCTTACAAACCCTTCATGCTTAGCCTGGCTGGGAAGGAAGATATTGCTGCCGCAGTAGAAATCCTGAGGGACCTAAAAATAAATGTCATCGTGCCCAACTCAGTGGTGATAAGTAACACCTTGCTTGATGCGCATCCGTATATTAAACGCGATGATTATATCGGTGCTTCTGGGGTGGATATTGAAAAAATAAAGGCAGATATGCATCTGGGAGACTGGAATCTCTATGGTGCCTTGTACAATACACCGGATAATGTTGAGCTTTTGTGGCCGATGGTAAGTGGCGCACTTGGCAGTATCAAAGGGTCGACCCTTTTTACGGATGACAATCGAAAAGAAGATCCTGTCTGGGCAAACAGAGAAGGCTTAATGCGTGGTATCCCAGTCGAAGGTTTTGATAATCTCAATCAAGGGCAGGGTATATATCGTTGTGACATTGGGATTGCTTGCCCGCCGAGTGGTGAAGATATATTACAGCTTAATACTTTGGTCTCAGACATCCTGCAGAAGTACAAGTTCGATAATTTGAGTGAATGTGTTGTAGGCTGGCGTTCAATAGTCAAACGAAACTATATTCTGTTCGACAATAATTCACGAGAACGCACCGAAAAGTGTGTAAATGAAATAGTAAGTTCAGCAGCAGAAAAAGGGTTTGGTTTAACTCACAGTAACTCGAATCATCCAGAGCTAAGGATAATACAACGAGTAAATGCTGGCATGGCATTATTGCAGGACCGATTGAAGGAAGCCCTGGATCCAGATCTGATTCTTGGCTAATTGATTGGAATTGTCTGCCCTGGGAAATTTCATTTCCTCTAATATTCAGTTACCCTTTTTTAGTCCAGGTCGATACAAATCATACAGGAAATATTTATGCGATTAATTTTTGTAATCCTGACCCTTACTTTGTCATTATCCTCAGTAGCTGAAGAGATAGAGTTGCTTGTTGAAAATGTAAATATAGTCGACGTCGAAGAGAAAAAGATTCATTACAACATGAACATCTGGGCCGCCAAGGGGCGTATCAAGTTAATAGCAGATAGTAACGCGATTCCGAAAAATGTTCGTATTAGATTCGACGCACAGAATTTGTATGCAATTTCTGGTCTTTATGATGCTCATGTCCATATCGATACGACAGAGCGCCTCAAATTGATGCTGCCCGAAATTTACGGAGAAACTATCAGTGATTCAGAAATAGATGATGATATGGCAGCTTACATGGCATACGGTGTTACAGCTGTGGTGGTTCTCAATGGAAATGAATCGGTACTTAAAGCGAGGGAGCGCTCAAAAAAGACGGGAAGTTTTCTACCACGTATATTTTCTTCATCCCCCATTCTAGATGGAGCTGAAACCCATAACCCTGTCCACATAAAAATAGACGGGCAATCTGAAGCGATTGCGGCGGTTGACAGTGCGGTCGCTTCAGGCTACGACCTTATTAAGGTATATAACGATCTCGATTCGGAAACCAGAAATGCTGTAATTAGTCGAGCGAATAAGGCTGGTCGACCAGTTGTTGGTCATTTACCACCGGCAATGTCACTTGACGAATCACTTGTTCCCGGATTTTCAAATGTTGCTCATGCAGAAGAGATAACCCGAACATGGGATGGTGAGGATTCTACATATTTTACTAAAGCTGTCACATTGATGGAAAAACATTCAATTACTTTCACTCCAAACCTGGTCGCCTATCGTGAAATAGCTGATGAAATAGATAACATTAAGAATCACCTCGCCCAAAAAGATTGGAAATTGACGCCACCAATTGCACGCGTCTATGCAACACCACCATTTAATGGTTATGTAAAAGATTTTGGTGGTGAGGATATTCGCGAGCGCGCTATTAAACACTTTGTGCGTAATGCAGCCAGTATGGACGAACTAACGCTTTTGGCTCACAAGGCCGGCGTCATGATATTGGCAGGAACGGACACCGGGAATCCAACTATGTTTGCTGGGCAATCGTTGATGCGAGAGTTGAATCTATTAGGAAACGCTGGTTTAGATGCTTACGATGTACTATCTGCTGCCACAATAAATGTCGCAAAGATGCTTGGGCATGAAGATGAATATGGGTCCATCGCAAAAGGAAAATTTGCAGACATTGTTCTCTTGAATGTAAACCCGGTTGAAGCTAACACATTAAAGAGAGAGAACGTAAGTGCAGTTATAAAAGCCGGAGTACTGTTTGACAAGAAACGAATCGCAGGCGAAGTTAAGCGCCTCGGCATTGTTTATGATAAACGTGAAAACAGATACTATAAGGCAGCAATGGAAACTCACTCAGCTGATTAATACAAATCAATGTGACAAGTTATAATTTGGGTTATATTTTTACAATGCTTCTAGTGATTGTGCAATAGACTCGAAACTGTTTAACCTGCGTTCATTGATATCACCTCGTTTTAATGCTTCTCTCAATTCACAACCAGGTTCATTTTGATGCAGGCAGTCACGAAACTTGCAGCGACCTAGATAGGGCCTGAATTCAATAAAGCCATCTAACACTTGCTCTCTTTCCATGTGCCAAAGGCCGAATTCACGAACACCAGGAGAGTCAATTAAATCTCCTCCATTAGGGAAGTGAAAGAGCCTGGCGGTAGTGGTGGTGTGCATACCTTCACCATGTTTTTCAGATAACTCACCTATTTTTATATCAACCCCGGGTAAAAGAGATTTAATCAATGAAGATTTACCTACACCAGATTGTCCAACAAACACGCTAGTTCGATCCTTAAGAAAAGTTTCAAGAGCTTCCAGACCATTCATAGTTTTTGTTGATGCATTGAGTACTTGATAATTGAGTTGCGGGTAAATCTCTAATAGTTTTTCGATTTGTGTACGATTTTCGTCTGTTAATAAATCAAATTTATTCAGCAAAATAAGTGGTTTAATAGATACAGATTCTGCTGCCACCAGGTAGCGATCTATTAACTGGGAATGGGGTACTGGAAGAGGAGCAAGCACTATTACAATGTAATCAATATTAGCCGCTATTGTTCGTTGTTTACCCTGGATGTCCGGTCGGCTCAACTCCGATTTTCGTGGCTCAACGGCGACAATAACACCAGTGGGATTTCCACTGTGCCAAACGACCCGGTCACCTGTAACTGGCGTTTCAAGATTAGCGCGAAGATGACAACGACTAATTTTTCCAGTGTCGTCGCCTTGCTGACATTCGACATCGACCTGACTGCCGTAATTCGCAATAACGAGACCTGTTTGCTCTTCTCCAAGTTCACCTTCATTCAACTGGTGCTCTATCAGATCAGCACGTTTATTTGCTCTCGCCGTACGTTCTTCTTGAATTTTCTGTACTCGCCAGGCTTGTCGGCGGCTTAGCTTACGTTTAGCCATGAGCCTCCGGACCTAAACGTAAATAAGTCAAAGTATTCAACATTGATTATTTCCCTAGTACCTGGCAGCCATATTTTTCACCCAGATCGCAGGCTTTTTTTGCATCACTCATGGCCAAATCTCTTTTTCCTGCATGTAAATATGCTCCCCCACGTTCCATATAGGCGCGACCGTTGTTACTCACTTTGGAAAGATATTTTGTCCAGTAATTGGCAATTTCATCAAATCGTGATTGTTTTGCCAGGATTGCATCAATATGCAGGTAGGCGTCAAAATATTTAGGATCCACCTCGATGGTTTTGAGAAAATCATCAAGTGCCTTTAACTCACTGTTATTTTCTTTATACGATATTGCACGATAGTAGTAACCTTCCTTATCATCAGGTTCATTCTCAATATGTTTTGAGAACAATTCAATCGCATTTATATAATCCTGACGCTCGTATGCCAGCCAGCCTTCCTTCAATTTGGAAGTAGATATTTCCATAACTGAAGTATCTTCGTCAGGCCCTTCGTCAATATTGAACCACAATAAATAGCCCAGTATTATAAGAACGGGAATAATCGCATAAACAATCTTTTTACTTGAGACACCCGTAATTTCGGAGGCGTCCTGTTCTCTAATGCTGGAAAAATCCTGGGCTATGACACCAGTGTCAAACAAAGAGTATATATTTTTCGCTTGTCGGTAAAAAACAGGCATCTCTTCGGCGGACATTCGACGATCGTCAAAGTATACAAGCATACTTGTGCCACTTGATTCTACACACAGCGATTTGTTTTTTTCGAAATATGCCGTAATGTTGCTTGAGAAAAATGAACTTACTTCTCCAGAACTGTCATCGCCCTTTAGTAAGTATTGTTTTGAAAATACCGGTCTGTCTCGAAAATTAATATCAGTATGGCCAAAGGCGTTTTTAATTTTGTGAAGCAAACGTTCTGGTCGTAGCTCAAAGGATGGTAAAGTCTTATTAAACTGCAGCCATGCCACAGTTTGACTGTATGTAAATGAACTATCGCCTGTATCCACCTTATATTTGTAACCGAACAATACGGGCTCTCCGTCGCCAAAGGGGCCAGATATTCGATTAATTATCTTTTTGGAATAACCTTGTGATAACAGCGGAAATTTCTTGCGCTCGGGGATCATCGACAGTGAATCCCGAGCATTAAATTCGAGGCCCATGTTCTTTGCTACTATACGCAGAGAAGACGTCCTGTGTTTTTCCCAGAAATGATAAATAATATAGAAAGCTGCAATTAAGAGAATCCCATATACAAAAAACTCTGCATTCTCCATGTATCTCTCTCCTTAAAGGAATTTTGTTAAAACTAGTAACATTACTACTTTATAATTTAACCCCGGTGTTCCGCTATGTGCTTAATTCCATCCAAACAACATAGACAATGGGCAGAATAGCGAGAACAGTTGCAATAAAAATAAGGTGAATATCACTTCTATTTTTAACGGCAATCTCATTGCCATCGGGAATGAGGCTGCCACCAAAAAGAGAACTGATATTTTTTGCTTGTTCAAAAAAAATAGAAATTTCCCCTGGTTTTAAACGTCTATTGTAAAAATAGATGAGCATACCGGACGAACAGGCTTCGATTGAGAGTCCCTGGTGTTTTTCAAAGTAGTCAGTGATAAAACCCGAAAACAACATGGATATTTCAGAAGAAGAGTCATCCCCCATTAGTTGGTAACGCTTTGAAAAATGCGGTCTATCTTTGAATTTTATATAATCACCTTTTAACTCGAATTCCTTTGTAAATACTGAACTATCTTTAATTTTAATGGGCTCCAGTCTTAACAGTTTGCTGACTTTATTTAACATACTTTCTGGTTTCATTAAAAAAGCAGGGAGTGATTTATGATTGGGACACCAGGCAACAGTTTGACTAAAAGTATTAGAACCGTTTCCTGAGCTTAACGTGTATTTGTAACCAAAAATGACTGGTTCGTTCTTGTTATGAGGGTTAGAGAGTTTGTTCAATATTGTTTTGTCGCCACCCCGATTGAGGAGGGGGAATGCCTGATAGTCTGGAATGGACTCGTGCGAATCTTCCTTGGTATATTCCAAACTGAGGCTGTTCGAAAATTCTTCCAGCGTTGCCGCTCTTTTCTTTTCCAAAATTCGATGCAGTGCCCAGAAGATTCCCATCAGAACAACAAGTACAGCGAATATTACGATTTCGTTCACGCTACTTCCTTCTCCTGAGGAGATTAAAAGAAATCAACTTCTTACTTTACTATCGAACTCCAGTTTTCACTAATATGTTGAGCTGACTTCATAGCCATGGCGTGAATGGTATAGGTTGAGTTTACACAGGAGCTGGTGGGGAATATCCCGCCACCACCCAGCACCAGGTTTGGAATATCATGACATTGTGCATTTTCATTTGTAACTGAAGCTAGGGGATCACTGCCCATTATGGTTCCACCCATAATATGCTGGCCGCCAGGCGGGCTATGCCAGGCTGCTTTTGCACCGGCCGCTTTAACAATTTCTAAACCTTCTAACGCGGTTTCATCAAAAAGCTTTCTGGTTTCAGAATGCCAGGTATGCATAACCTTTGCGAGAGGCATGCCGTATTTGTCTTTTTGCTCACCAAGTTCGATTCGATTCTCAGCTAGAGGTATATCTTCAATTACGGCAACCATCGAACTCATGTGATGCGATCCTTCACGCATAAAATGATGTAAATCATCACCAAATAAATCTGCCCGACTCATAGCAATCCCGAGTAGGTCATTTGGTTTTAATGCTAATGCGATTTCCCATTGCTGAGAACCGAAGGCACCTTTTTCTTTATCAAATCGATCCTGGTTCAACAATTGTCCACCTGTCGTACCAATATAGTTCTGCATTTCCTCTTCAAACATTCCGAATACAGTTACAGCAGGGTGTGACATTATGTATTTGCCTACCATACCGCTGGAGTTACCCAATCCCGCTTTGTGTTTGTCTGTTGCCGAGTTCAACAGAATCCGAGGGTTTTCAATTGTAAATGCTCCGAGGACAACGGCTTCTGCATGCTGTTCATGTCGAACTCCCTGGCTATCATAATATTCCACACCAGTGGCACGTTCGCCTTTTTTGTCAGTGAGCACGCGGGTAACCTGGCAGTCTGGTCGCATCTCGGCGCCAGCCTTCAGTGCGCGTGGAATGTATACAACCAGGGGGTTTGCCAGTGCTCCAGTTGGGCAACCTGCATCACACCAGCCATCCCAGATGCATGCATCACGTCCTTTATAAGGTCTTGAAAGTACCGCGATGGGGATTGGGGAGGTATGCATATCACGTGCTGCAAAACCTTTTGCCAATACATTACCGTGATTTGATACCAGTACGGGTGGCAAAGGATAAGGATCGCCGGCAGGACGCCAAATCTCTTTTTCTGCATCGCCTGACAGACCGACATCGCTTTGTACTTTATCGTACCAGGGACGAAGTTGATCATATTCGAACGGCCAGTCGAGTCCCACTCCATACAAGGAGTACTCCTTCATATCTTCGGGGTGATAACGTGGCCAGACGCCATAATGATGAATCGCCGCACCACCATAACCATGACCTGCATTAAAGTTGTACCAGATGCTGTCTTTACCTTCGTCGACTACATGTGGAGTCGCCCACTTTAGACGTCGAGCCCATATTTGAGAGCTGTATAAATCATCCAGTTTTCGCGCCGTGCCTTTCTCAAGTACTACAACACTCTTGCCAGCCTCGGCAAGTACGGCAGCATAGACGCTACTGGCGGCACCGCTACCAACGATCACCACATCCACCTTCTCATTGGTTTTCATGACCATCCCTCCGGCGGCAGGATATGTTCTGCGTAAGGAACACCTAGTTTCTTAAATCCTTCTACCGTGCCATAAACAACATCAACTGCGTCATTTCGCAAGGCGTGATAAACGAGCGGAGACGGTGGCCCCTTCCAATCTGGCGGATTAGCATCACGAATCGATGTTATCAATTTTGCGCCTTCCGATTTGTTCAAAGCCCCGGGTTTTTTGTTAAATTGCGTTTTACTTAAATCCGCGAGTGCATGCAGGGCAGGCCTATAAAAATCAGCATAGGGCGGTGGAAAACCGAAATACTTCAATACCAGTAGACTATCATTGGCGTCGACGCTTAATTGGTGATCAACAAAATGTGCAATGCCTGCTTCTTTGGCACCGGGCAGTATGATCTCACAGATAGATTCCAGCAGGGCGATCTCATCAGGTGTTAAGACGACAAAGGGTATTTCTTTTGCGTAGGCTTGTGCTGGAGTCAATACTACTGTCGATCCGGCCAGGGCAAAACTCAGTGTTAGGCCGCCCTGTTTAACGAAATTTCTGCGCGTTAATGTCATAACCAATGTCCCTGCTTGTATAATGAGTTGTATTTTTAATCAATTATGCCTTGCAATTCTCTTTGCGACCAGATGAAAGCGCTGCAAAGACAAGCAGTGGTCTATGCATGATTGAATTTATGCTAAATTGCATCTAATTCCGTGAGGCTGTAGCGAGGAAAGCAAGTGTGTTCGAGGATTGATACAAACCGGGGAACTGGAATATGAGTGATATTCATCGTTTATTAGTTGACGAGGAAATCGATCGTCGAACCTTTATTCGTCGATTAGGGCAGGCAGGTATATCAGTTGCAGCTGCTTCAACTATCGCCACTAGTTTGGGAGCGGCAACGGGCAGAGAAAGTCAGGCAAACACTTTACCGGAACCCGGTCGCAAGCTCGAAAATATGAGTGGCGGCGATGTTATGCTCGAATTTTTAATGGATTGGGATGTACCTTATATATTCGGCCTGGCAGGCTCGGAAGAAGTGGGCTTACTTGATGCATTGGTCGAGCGACCAGTGCCGTTTGTTACCTGCTTACATGAAAATGCTGCAATGGCTATGGCAGATGGTTTTTCCCGCTCTACTGGCAAGACTTCTATTGTATCCCTGCACTCCATTGCGGGTGCGGCATATGCGCTGGGCCAAATAGTAGGTAGTTTTCGTGACAGGGTGCCGGTGGTGGTTTGCGCTGGTCGACAGACCACAGACTATCGTGGCCAGGACGGTTTTCTGGAAGCAGCTAACTTACACACACTGCCTGAGAATTACGCCCAATGGACCTGGGATGTAACCAGCGGTGAGACTATCGCTGAAGTGCTAAGACGTGCCTTTATGTTTGCCGAAGCTCCTCCAGGTGGCCCGACCTTTGTCACATTTTCTCATGATCTTTGGGCAAATAATGTCAAACAGGCAGAAATCATTCCGCGCTCTCGTTCTAATGTTGATCAATTCATCCCAGCACCTGAATCCCATGTAAAAAAGATCGCAAATAATTTGCTAGGCGCAAAGTTGCCAGTGATATTTCTTGGTAATGAATGTATTCGTCATGACCCCAGTGATGCCGTAGGTGAAATAGCCCAGTTATTAGGTGCACTGGTGATGACTGCAGGCAAGATTCCCGCAGTATTTCCAACCACGCATCCGAATTATGCCGGTCAATTTCACACAGACGATCCGAAATTGAGCGCTAATATTGATTGTTTCTGGAGTCTCGGTGCGCATATGTTCAAGCGTCCGATGAAACCTGAGCAGCCCTTGATTTCCAGACAGGCGCAGACGATGCACACCAGCCTTGCGAGCATTGATATTGGTCGAAATTATCCTGTTGATACGGCAGCATTTGCAAATATTGAGTCGACTGCGGAAGCCGTATTGGCTGAATTGAAAACACGTAAACTGAAATCTTCCGCGATTAGAGAACGTAAACGCTGGGTACTTGAATATGACGCGATGCGCCGTAAAGCACTTGCGGATACGGCTAAAGCCGAGTGGGATAGTAATCCCATTGCCACGTCCAGACTGATGATTGAGCTGGATCGCGCGATGGATGATGAAGCCTATGTGGTTTCCGAGATCGTGACATCAGATGATCATATTCGTAAGTATTTGACAATCGATCATAAGATGACGAAAGAGAAACGTCGCCGTAATTTTGATACCACATCCGGAGTACTTGGGTGGGGAATGGCTGCTGCCATTGGCACAAAAATCGGTAATCCCCAAAAGGAGGTTTGGTGTCTTACAGGGGATGGCTGTTTCAATTTTGGCAGTCAGGCCTTGTGGTCGGCTGCGCGTTACGAGGTTCCCATCGGCATAATCATTTTCAATAATGGTCAATATCAGGCAAATCGTCTCACGCAAATTCGTGCAGGTGGTAAGCGCATACTAAAGTCAGGTCATTTTATTGGTGTCAATCTCGGGCACCCTGACATTAATTATATCTCTATGTCTGCTGCCTATGGCATAGACGGAGAACAAGTAACAGAACCAGGTAAGCTGGCAGCTGCTTTGAAGCGTTGTCGTCGTGCAATGCAGGACGGCCGACCCTATGTTGTTGATGTCAGAATAGCCAAACGCTTTGAAGGAAAAGAGTCAGACTGGTATGATTTTTTCTCCGTAGCCAAGATGCAGAATGCGCGAACATAGTATTAGAGTAATACAGTCTGTTGAATTACAGAATAATTTGTTGTTATTCATAGGCAGGACCCTAAGCAACGGTATCCAGAATCAGCGTTGAAAACGATTAGCCACAGAGGTATTCCTTTGTTAACACTCTGTGTCCTCTGTGGCAATGTATTGTTTTTTTGATTCATTTATTTTCAGGAACTAACTTACGCGTTTTTATTAAAATTTATTTAGATTTCACAACTTCGAGACAATAAGATGACATTTTTAAATATTCATAATACCGCCAGAAGCTTCATCATTTTTATCATTAGCATTCTTGCGCTCACTTTAAACGGTTGTGGCAAGGATGAAGAAAGTGATGCCAAAAAAGAAACGCCTGAATCAACTACGAAAGCCATAGCAGCGAGTGCCTATATGAATGGCCGAATTTATACAGTCGACAAGGAGAATACCTGGGCGCGGGCTATGGCGGTTAGCGATGGTAAAATTATTGCGGTTGGTAGTAATGCTGAAATAGCAAAACATGTCGACCAATCCACTCAGGTTTACAATCTGAAGGGCAAGATGTTAATGCCTGGAATCCATGATATGCATGCTCATCCCATGCAAGGTGGTGAAAAATTTAATTTCCAATGCAGCTTTCCGTTTACCGTTACCGTTGATGAAATTGTGCAGAAGATAACGGAGTGCGCAAAAAATACGCCAAAGGGTGAATGGATTCGAGGTGGTCAATGGGCTATGGAATTATTGGAATCATCCACTGTTCCTCATAAAAAAATTCTCGATGCAATAACAAGCGAACATCCAATCTATCTTGGTGATTCAACTGTACACGGAGCCTGGCTGAATTCCAAAGCACTTGAAGTGCTGGGAATTGATGCGAGTACACCGGATCCAGTTGGTGGCGTCATTGTTAGAGAGGCCAATAGTACGGAACCGACTGGAGTACTCATCGATAATGCAGCATATGATGTGTTGAAAAAAATTCCCACTTATACCGTGGAGCAATACGAAACAGCTTTGCAATGGGCTTTACTTGAAATGAACAAGATGGGTGTCACTGCGGTGAAAGATGCCCTCGCAGATAGAAACACACTGATTGCCTACAAGAACCTCGACACGAGTGGTCGACTGACCATGAAAATGAGTAGCAGTATTGGTTGGAAGATGGCCTGGACAGACACACGTGAAACAGAACTTGATAGTATTGAATCACGTGCAGACTATGCCACAGAAAACGTTGGCACAGATTTTATTAAAATCATGCTTGATGGCATTCCGCCAACACGTACGGCAGCAATGCTGGAACCCTATGTCGCTGATGAATTACATGGTGATAAATTTCTAGGTAAACTTATTCACTCGGCTGAAGATTTGACCAAGGATATGATTTACCTGGACGGTAGAGGTCTGACAGTCAAGATCCACTCAACAGGGGATCGAGCTGTAAGAGTAGCACTGGATGCAATCGAAGCCGCGCGTAAGACAAATAGAGGTTCCAGTATGATGCATGAAATCTCTCATGCAGAATTAATTCATGCAGATGATATTCCCCGCTTCAAAGCCCTGAATGTTGCCGCTGAATTATGTCCTATACTCTGGTATCCCACACCTTTGGTAGAGGTAATGGCACAGATCGTTGGGGAAGACGTCGCCGACAGGTTCTGGCCGATTAAAACATTGCATGAAGCTGGCGCTCACATGATTTATGGCTCTGATTGGCCTTCCGTAGTGCCTGATCCGAATCCATGGCCTGGTATTGAAGCGATGGTCACTCGCCGCGATCCTTATGGACTTCGGGAGGGTGTGCTTCGAGCCGATCAAGCGATTGACTTAGTGACAGCAATACGAATATTTACAATAAATGGGGCTGTTGCGGGAAAACATGCAGATAAAACAGGCAGCATTGAGGCTGGCAAGTCTGCAGATTTCATCATCCTCGACAGAAATATTTTTCAGATACCAGAAGATGAAATCAGTGAGACCAGGGTCCTATCAACTTTCGTTTCCGGGATCGAAGTTAGTAGTTTTAAAAAGTAAATACTATTTTGTTGATCAGTCCTTTATCGGATGATCTTGGAGTTGAAGTCTCCAAGATTAGTTTGTCGGGTGAATGTGATGATGCCCTGATATCAGAATTAGTTACTTTAGTATATAAGCATGCAGTTGTTTGCATCCGCGAACAACCATTGCAACCCAAGGAGCTTGAAAGCTTTGGATCTAAACTGGGTACGCCAGTTCTTCACAATGAAGTGAGTCTTCGAATGCAGGGATCACCTGCTGTGATGTCTCTGTCTAATGCCGATGATAGAGATGACAGACAATTAAATGGGGGGGCACATTGGCATACAGATCTTGTTTACACCGAAATACCTGCAAGCTTCACGATGTTGCATGCAGTCGCTGTGCCTGAATACGGTGGCAGAACCTTATTTGCCAACCAGGTTGCTGCTTACAATATGCTTAGCGATGATAAAAAAGAAAAATTTGATGAATTGACAGTAATACACTGTTACGAAGGCAGAACTGATGGCTCGATGCCTGAAGTGTTACACCCATTGGTAAGAGCACATCCGGCGAACGGCATAAAGATGCTATACGGCGCGGCTGACACGGGCATAGGCATAAAGGATATGCCAACAACGGAAGCAATGAAAATCTACAATGAAGTAGGTAAATACGCAACACAGGATAAGTTTGTTTATCGGCATCAATATAGATTAAACGACGTAGTGATATGGGATAACGCACAATTGTTGCATTCCGCTGAAGTATTACAACGTGCTTCGTCCTCGCAAGGACAGCGCATAATGCACAGAGTATCTGTTCGAGGTTGGCCCTAAGCAAACGGGTCTACAGATCTCCGACATTCTAGTTAGCTTGTTACCGGGAGTGACTTCAGCGTTCTACTAATCGGGTTTAATAATTTACGTATTGGTATTGAAGCCTGGCGATAGTCTGAAAACTCTCAGAATTTTTGTTTCCCCCAAACTTCTGCAAGACGCTTATCTCTGCCACATGTGTAGCGATAGTAACGATAGCGGACCGGGTTTTTCGTGTAGTAGTCTTGATGATAATCTTCAGCCACATAAAATCGACTTGCTTTTCTAATTCCTACCTTATTCTTCCCCGGAAATTTCTTATTCTTGTTAATCTCAATTTTTGAATTAATTGCGAGAGTCTTTTGATCAATACTATGGTAAAAAATGACGGGGCTATATTGTTCTCCTTTGTCGCAGAACTGGCCATCTGAGCGCGTTGGATCAATATTTTTCCAATAAACTTCAAGAAGTTTTTCGTAACTGACTAATGCAGGGTTGAACTGAATTTGAACGGCTTCAATGTGCCCGGATTGTCCAGAGGAAACATCTTGATAATTCGGGTTTATTATATGTCCACCTAAATAACCAGAGGTCGTTTTAAATACGCCTGCGAGTTTGTCAAAAGGAGGTTCCATACACCAGAAACAACCACCTGCAAAGGTTGCCAGAGCGAGTTCAGTGCTGGCGGCATTATTATCTGAGGTACTATTCACAGAGCTGAATGTGAGTGTCAGAAAAATCGCAATAATTGCTTGAGCTTTAAAAAGCATAATTAGTTCTCCAGATCAGTCCCTTCGTTATAGGCTAGAGCTGTAATCCATACTATGGGATTCCATACTGTGCGATTCATTACCCTTGTCTACCGTGGCTTCCATACTATGCGACTCCATACTGTGGGACTCGTTACCTTTATCCACGGTCGCTTCCATACTATGGGATTCCATGCTGTGGGACTCGTTACCCTTGTCTACGGTCGCTTCCATACTATGAGACTCCATACTGTGAGAGTCATTACCCTTGTCTACGGTGGCCTCCATGCCATGAGAATTATTACTTCTAATCTTAGTAGGAGAAGTATTGTGTGATATGCGAGTTCTAACTGGTTTGGACTGACTGCGAGTTCGTCCAATATATTTTGGATCAATTAGAACAGTGATATTTTTAGATAAGCGTTGAGAGTCTGAGCTCACATCCAGGATAAAATCCAGATACAGCTCATTTACTACTTCCTTACTTGTTATGTGAATATACTGACCATGAGGAGCATTTCCCTTCAAGCTAAAGTCGAGTTTCCCTAGTAAGTCCAATCTATCAATTCCGGCACTGGCAAATGCAAATTTATCAGCGACAGCAACCTCGGTGATATCCGTATTCCCTTGACCGAATTGTATTACCGGAATCCTTGCATTTAATGGTTCGTTATAAAAAGAATCCAGTTCTATCTCACCCAAAGTAATGGCAGATGCATTTACTGTAGATATAGCTGTGATCATCAAATATATGATTAATATTCTCATTGGGACCTCTATCGTAGTGGTGAATAGTTAGACTAGCTTTTACGTTTTAATGCAGAGTCTTTTAAGGAGCTTAATGAACTTGAGTAATTGGTTTGCAGGACACGACTGACGCGAAAGCCGACGTTGTAATAGCGAAATTCTCTTGGATCGGTTCCTCGCTTTGCTGCACGAATTAATGCCGGGAAATTACCCCACGAACCACCGCGATATACGCGATTGCCGCAATTGCCCTGAAGTCGCGGCTGACCATTCACTGGTAGGCCATCATAGTTATCGTTCCAGCAATCCGCCGTCCATTCCCACACATTCCCCAACATGTCGTGAAAACCGAAGGCATTTTCATTGTATGTGGCGACAGGAGCGGAATAGGCGTATCCATCTTCACAAACAAAAATATTTTCAGATGAACGACTTAAATCATTCATAACGGCACGAGTCAGATCGGAAACATTAGCATGTGCACAGGCGCCTGCATTCTGGCCTTCCCAAAATCTCGCACTACTACTTCCAGAACGTGCAGCATATTCCCACTCCGCTTCAGAAGGCAGGTTATATTGTTCACCGGTGTCATCTGATAGCCATTCGATATAGGCGAAGGCGTCATCCCAGCTTACACATACGACAGGGTGGTTTTCGCTTTGATCGTAATTAGGGTCTTTCCAGTTGCGACCGGGTTCCCAGCGCCAGCCGTCATCAAATATTCGGCAGCCAACTTCAGGTTCGTTTTCAGCTGTCGTGACGTAATCTGTGGCGTTAACAAATTGTTTAAATTGAGCCACGGTGATTTCTGTTTGACTAATCGCAATAGCTTGATCAAATTGAACGTTTCTTTGTGGACCTTCATTTTTGTTGCGCCCAGTTTCTTCCGGAGCACTGCCAATCATGAATTCTCCGGCTGGAACTACAATCATAGAAGGACCTTTCATACCAGCTTTCAATTCATCACTGAACATTGTGCCTGGTTTTGTGCTGATCGTTGCTGAGAGCAAGTCGTTCTCGACAGAGTCTAAATCTGATGTTGGTTCTGTAGAAGAATCACCAAGACTCACTACTTGCTCAGGATTGTCATTTTCTAAAACTGAATTCGGAGCTGAAACGGAAGACACACTCTTTTCAACCACAGTTTCATCATTTTGCGAAAATAAGATGGCTACCAGCACTACACCTATAAGACTTGCGGCGATACCGTAAGGAAGCAAACCTTTTTTCTTTGTTTCAGGAACAGTAATGGGATCCTGGTTAACATCCATTTCCTGCGTGTCGCCCAGGCTATGTGTAATTTTTCTCCTTGCATCGGCCTGTTGCTTAATATCAGATGAAAGGCGTCGTGATATAGAGGTTCCTAATAATTCACTTGTCCATGCAGAGATATTTTTAGGTCTCTTTTCCTCATTGAACTGCATTGCATGATCAATAGCCTCCAACAGACACTGACTATACTTACCTTCACCTATCTCAACTGCCGGTACCAAAGGATCGGGTCTTTACTTGATTAGCGAACTACCTCGCATCAAGGCGTCGACAGGATTACGACCACAGATACATCGATAGAGCGTGGCGCCAAGACTATATATATCTGTCCACGGCCCCTGTGCATCAGCCTGTCCCGTATATTGTTCGTGTGGTGTAAAGCCAGGGGATACTAGAGCTGTTACCTGGGTAGTCGCTTTCTTGGTGTCATGTGCAGATCCAAAGTCAATCAATACCGGATTCCCGTCTTCACGGATCATGATATTTCCAGGTTTGATATCCCGATGAATGAAGCCAGCATCGTGTACTAATTCGAGTCCTTCAAGTATGGGTACAATAATTTCCAGGAGCTGGTCTTCGACAAGAGTCTTGTTGGTACGTAATATTTCCTTTAGATCCTTTCCTCGTTCATAGGCCATTACCATATAGGCAGTGCCATTTTCTTCAAATACATTGAGAACTTTAACGACGTTAGGGTGATCAAATTTTGCAATTGTACGCGCCTCACGAATAAAGCGCTTTAAGCCTGCTTCATATTCATCAGCATAAGACGGCTCGGCAGTAACACGGTCATCGTCCCCACGAGTGGCCATATCCGATGGCAGGTATTCCTTAATTGCAACTTCTCTATCCAGATTGATATCTGTTGCAAGATAGGTAATTCCAAATCCCCCTTTACCCAAAACATTTTTAATTCTATACCACAGGAACAAACTATTTTCCTGAAGAGTATCGCGCGTATTGTTGTTCACTTGAAAAAACCTCCACTACACATATTTATCAGTTGCAAAATAATGGGAGTGCCCCCGGATTTAATTTCAGGCATATGGTTTTGCCCGAGATGAACATGATATTTAGATCTGCTGACCAACGATTGTCTCGTTTAAATGATCACCCGGTACAGCAAATTCGCAAATATTCGGCTGCAATACGATATGTACTGCATAGTTCACATCAGATAGACGTCTGAAAAAGAGATCAGTTCAAAATAAATCGAGTAAAAGTTGTTATATGGATATGCTAATTTGGAAAAAAATGATTGAATCAAGCTCGGAATGAGCGGTACTTTTTGTAGAGCAGATAGATACGACAGTGCAATTATATTTTGGTTCACTAATGGGCTCTTATTTGGACAGCAATTGAATGTACAAATACTTCCTAAACCAGCACAATCCCTTTTGAACGCCAAAATGGCGTCAAAATAAAAATATTCGAAAAGGGAAAAACGGCTAAAATAGCGTACTAATCAGAAATAATAAAAATAATGGGCAATAAGCAGAAAAAATTCCCTCTCTTCTTTGGTTCGACCGTAGTCCTTGGCTGTTTTTTTGGCATGATGGGTGGTGGGGCCGCCATGTTGTTTACCAGCATGGGTGTTTTAATCAAGCCACTCACCCTGGAATTTGGTTGGGGTCGTGATGAGATTTCCTATGGGGCTACTCTCATAACATTCGGCATTATTATCGGCCTACTCACTTCAGGTTTCTTAATTGATAGGTATGGTGCACGTCGGGTGTTAATCACATCCGTTGCACTGACTATTCTTGCCATTGGGACGGGGCCTCTGTACGTGGCTAGCCTGCCTTTGTTCTACACAATGTTGATTCTGGCAGCAGTTGTCAGTGGTCCAACGAATACAAGTGGTTATGCAGGAGTCATAGCAAACTGGTTTGATCGGCGACGCGGTTTGTTCATTGGTATCAATGCATGTGGTATGGGAATGGGCTTTGCTCTTGCTCCGTTCATTACCAATATGGCAGTAGAAGCCGCGGGCTGGAAGGCCGGATATTATAGTCTCGCACTATTTATGCTAGTGGTGTCCTTGCCTTCGGTGATTTTTCTTATTATCGATAAACCGGAAGATGTGGGCTTACTTTCGGATGGTGATGAAAACGGTCAGGACGACCTGGAGTCGAATTCAAGTGAGGAAGTGAGTCTGAGTGTAAAGGAGGCGATACGAACCCCCACTTTTTGGCTAATGGTTTATATCATTGCGGCTCTTGCTTTTTCACTTCAGGGTACGCTCATTCATCTGGTACCTCTTTTGATTGATAGAGGTATTGATTCGTCGACTGCCGCATTGGTGGCTTCCTCGGTCGGCTTAAGTATGGTTGCATCCAGATTAGTGGTTGGCTATTTGCTTGACCATATATTTGCACCCCGCTTAGGGATGGTAGTATTCAGCTTCGCCGCACTAAGCCTGGTTATTCTCCTCTTCACCAATTATTTACCCTTATACTTTCTTGCTGCAATTTTAATTGGCCTTGGCCTCGGCGCAGAAGGTGATTTGGTGGCTTACATGGTGAGTCGCTATTTTGGTACGCGAAATTTCGCATCCATTTTTAGCTGCGTATTCAGCTTTTATATTTTGGGAACAGGCGCAGGCCCGGCAGTATTTGGTAGATCATTTGTAAATAATGGCGATTACACGCAAATTCACTATATATCGATTGGGGTAATGTTGAGTGCGATCATTCTTTTCGCCAAACTTGCGCCCTATGACCAACATCTAAATAAGTTGGCAAGCAAAAAAGTTTAGTTATTTCCCTGCTTCTCCACATGTAGCAGGGATTCAACTACCTTATCAAAATCGAGAGAGCGTCCTCGAGCAAGACCAGTCTCAACTTCTTTGGCAGAAAGTTTATCTTGCAGACGTATAAGTAGCGGTTCGGCAAACATATGTAGGGCCTCTTTCGGAGCAGAGGGATTGGCAAATACAAAACCCAATAGATTAAGTGCATGCTCATAATTACCTTTGTCTGCGGCGATACCTGCCAGTGCAGCCAGAATTTCCAATGCCGCAGGAATCGCCTGAATTTCAATCGCCATTCTTAAGGACTTATCATAATATTTTAGAGCACTGTCAGTGTCTCCAATCATGGTACTGACGTGGCCAAGATTATGAATAACCATTGTCATACCAAATTTCTGATTAATTGACTGGTAGATACTCAGCGCTTCCTGGTAATGACTAATGGCTTCATTGTATTTGCCATTCAAACGAGCATTTTCACCAAGAATATTCCGTGCCCGACCTTCGGTTGAAAAATCATTTGCCTGGTTAGCAATAGAAGTTGCTTTTAATAATTCCACCTCTGCAACATGGAAATCTTTGTTTATAGCAGAAATTGCACCTAGCCAGAGATGAGAAAAAGCAAGGGTAGAGTAGTCACTAATTGCGCTTGATATTATTATTGCTTTGTTCAGATATTCTTCCGCATTTTCAAAGTGTCCCTGTTTGAAAGAATTTAGACCCAGATCGGCCAGGGCACTTCCGCTTAGAATCACTTGACCAAGACTTTCAGCAATCTGTAGGCATTCTAGTAATGAGGACTCAGCCGCAGGCCATTGTCCTTGCTCGATATAAACCTTTCCGAGGCGACAAAACAAATTAGCGCGGAGTGTTACTCCTGAGATGTCTTTCTTGTTTTCTAGCAATAACAGGGCTTTTTGTAATGCCTCTGCTGAGACGACGTAGTCTCGATTAAGACTTGCCTGTTTTGCAAGTACACTAAGATCTGTAGCCTTCGAGAAAGTGTTCTCGGAGACATCAAGCATTTCGTTAGCGTATGTTGGTTGCGTTAAGACTGAAAGGAGCAAGGACAATGCGGCAATTTTTTTAATGGCCATAAAGAATGTGGATTAAAAAATCAATTCGGTTTGTATTTGGTCAATTACTAAAGTGTTTTCTTAAAACTTGTAGATACATAAGCATAGCCAACACGGCGGTAAATGATATGACATAGCCAACGCTTGTATAGCCACTATTAACAATTATGTATCCCGCACAAACTGGGCCAATCGAAATCCCAACAAGATTACAGCCATTTGCTGCGACCATCGCACCTCCCTCAGGATCGAGTTCACCATTGAGTCCAAAAAGATAAGGGATCACAAACCCATAGGCAAATAGATAAGATAATTCGACTGCTATGTAGGTAGTTTGTGATTGTGTTTGCGTGATAAGCAAATAAGAAATTGCCATCCATAGTATTCCGACGAAAATTGGCAGGATTTTACCAATACGTGTGCCGATTATGGCGGCGAAAGCAGCACCGAGCATTCCGCTGACAAGTGCTCCACCCAGTACAAGGCCAATAGTATCCTGATTCAAGCCAAGCGAGGTCGCGATGCGTTCCTGAAAAGTCCAAAGAGAAGAATCACTGACACCTATCAAAATCATTGCAAGAACAGAAGGGAATAAAAATATCTTTAGATTTATTTTACTTTGAGATTCCTCGGGGTCAGGGAGGGTGACATTCTGCTCAGGTATAAGTCTAAGTAATAGCAACATGATTAATGTCCAGATAGCGAGGAATCCATAAATACCTGTATGTGCGAATCGGCTTATAAATTCCGGTAAGCAGATTAAAAAGCCTGCAGCCTGCATCTGACCGACAGCAAATATTATTGCGAACATTCGTTGTGGGTTTTGACAACCCGCGACAATAGCGTTACCCGCGGCAAGAACCATTCCTGCACCAATGCCTGTAAGAGCACGATAAAGGATCAATGCTATGTAAGAATCGGATGTAGCTGACAAGCCGTGTCCTAATACAACAATTATTCCCCCTATTAACGCCAGTCTGCGCTTGCTCAGTGAGGAAATTCTTGGCGCTATCGCAAACAGGCTAAGCGCCAATGCTGTCAACTCTGCAGTTGCAATGGTTCCAGCCTGTGCTTCGTTTAGATCAAGTGACTGTATTAGTGCGCCAATTTGCAGCGGCATCAGCATATAAGAAAGATAGCCGACACCATAAATAGCCGCGAAGGTACTCAGTATTATATTTTTTTGCGATATGGAATTGCTCATGAATGTACGGATAATTCAATTTTATGACGGGATTAAGGATACATTTTAATGAGTGTGGTAGTTTGACTTTAACACATAGTCGAGTAAACTTGACTAAGTTTATTTCTACAATAGCCGAATGTGAGGCCCGATTATGGCAAAAATGAGCGAGGAGCAGCGTTTACACTATAAAACGCTGGATAAAGCAGCTTTTGATTTCAGTAACAAAGAAATAAGCGAGTTTTTCGAACGCGCCGCACCTCAAGGCTATAACCTGGATACAACCGGTTTTCTTGCTCACCCGGGCTTTTTTCAGGCGCCCCACAAACAGGATTTGACAGATGTCGATATCGCCATGGTTGGTAGCCCACTGGATCTTGGCGCTATTGGACTCGCCGGTGCTCGACATGGGCCCAAAGCGGTGCGTGAGTGGTCGCGAAACTATGGTCCGATAAACGATGTCACCGGAAACATCCCCTTTCAACAATGCAATATTATTGACTATGGAGATGTGCAGTGGTCAGCGACTGACTTGCAAACAAGGTTGGAGGACATCGCGAATGTCTTTAAATTACTCGGTGAAGCAGGGATTAGCACTCTTAACTGCGGTGGAGAACACACGACTTCTTTTGGCGTTTTAAAAGGCTTATCACAAGCGCATGATGATGAGGCCTTTGGCCTATTACATATTGATGCACACTGCGACACTATGGCCACCTGGGGTGGTGATGCGGTTAATGACGGTTCCCTGTTTCGACAGGCTGTACTGAATGGTTTTATAGATCCGGAACGTACCGTTCAGATCGGAATTCGGGGGCGTTCGAATTTTTTGTGGGAATTTTCACACGATAGCGGCATGACAGTAATCACCACGGATGAAGTGTATGGAAAAGGCTTGCAGTATGTAATCGATAAAGCGAAAGAGATAGTTGGTAAGGAAAAAACTTACTTGTCTTTCGATGTTGATGGTCTGGATAGTTCTGTAATGATGGGTACTACTGGTCCGGAACCTTTTGGTCTTACACCGAGACAGGTGCGAGAGATTATTCTCGGCGCACGAGGACTAAACATTATAGGTGCCGACATGGTTGAATTAAATCCGGGTCGGGATACAGATGGTATTTCATCTCATACTGCTGCAGCGCCATGGCCGCATATCCCGCCGCGCTGAACAGCG
>WLWI01000460.1_pt1 | contig 39157 bp, 34 predicted proteins | sample 6701501 | NCBI WGS metagenome assembly WLWI01 (sample SAMN12718690, study PRJNA515312) | sponge metagenome | isolation source: marine sponge | host: Mycale hentscheli | place: New Zealand: South Island, Marlborough, Capsize Point | collected 2014-11-01 | reverse complement strand
ACCCACAAAGCTATGGCGGCGTTGGAACGGCGATGGGTCCGGTGTCCGGCCTTACCCAAGTGGTTTGTCCACATGGAACCCACGCCGACTTGATGCGGAGTGCTTATTTTTCTGGAAACGCCTTAACTCTGGTGGTGGGTTCTGAATCACATCATTGTACATATCACATGCCTTTCACCAAAAATCACTATTATCTAGTTTTTGATCTATTTGCCGCGCAATATTTTTGTTTGCTGAGCTATGCGCTCTCGTTGCTTCTCGCTTAAACCGTGTTTGTAAAGAAACTCAGGTTCATGTAGCACATGGTGCTCCTTCATTTCTTGGTCGTCGATATCCCGGCTTAAATCACAGTCGAAACGGACCATAATGCTGTGTTGTCGCGACCAATCGTTGGCGGCATTGGTGCAGTGTGACAGGCCCCAGGTAATCCCCTTGCCGTCTTTTGTATCGCTAAATGCGTCCGCTACGAATGGACCGCCTGCGTCCGGCATCATTTCAACGGTAGACGCGATGGTGAAATTTACCCAGTCTTCGGCGTACTGGATGGTATTGGATTCATTCCCGTCTCTGATGGCAAAAGCAGCAACGCCTTCTTTGAACGGGAATAGGGTTGTTTCGTGCCCAGAATTCAGAATCGGGTTCAATGGGTGTTTTGCGAAGGGCCCCAGCGGATGATCGGCCATGGCGACCCCTTGCATGCGGATATATTTGGGATGATCGGCATTGCGGGAAAAATCCGATTTGTAGTACAGGTAGATTTTGCCATTGTGAACAAGCGGATAGGGGTCGTGGATCGAGTCCTGGTCCCATTCTCCGGCAGTCCCGTTGGGAATCACAATTTTATTATACGGTGTCCAAGGGCCGTCGGGAGAATCAGCCTGCGAAACGGCTACCGGGCAGTAGTCTCCCTTGATCCCGCTGGCTTCCATAAATCCCTGGTAGTACAGATAATACTTTCCTTTCCACGCCAGAATGTCGGGGGTGGAAACCGAGCGCCAGCCGATATTCGGCTTAGGTGGACGGGGAGCCGCGACGCCCTGCTCTTCCCACGTAAAACCGTCCGCGGATGTCGCATACCAGATATCGGCCAGGTCCCAATCGGTAGAAGGAATGGTGTCACTGCATAGTTTGGGCCCTTTGGGGGACACTGGCGTGTTTCTGTGGGTATACCAGACATAGTACTTGCCATTTGCGTAGATAACCTTGGATGGGTCGCGCCGCGAAATGGTTCCGTCTCCGCCATTGTAATCAAAACCTTCCAGCTTAGTGTATTTAAACTGCGTATAAAGCGCATTGGTTTCGGGGCGAATGCCCATATACGCGTCATAGTTTCTTTGCATTGCCGCGCTTAACGGACGTTCGGGTTTTTCGTTCGGTATATCGTAAGGGAATGCTGCCGGTGTGTTCATATCTGCTCTCTGTTTTTTGGGAATTGATTAGGTCTCGATTTTTAACGATCCCCGCATCGCCGTCGTCCCATCCGACCAAGGGGTTTTTGGAATTGATTAGCAGATGATGTATAGGAAATATAAAGGGCCTTTTAGGGGTTAGGGCAAGCGGTGTGGGTGTGGGTGAAGCGGCCTCGCTGTGCGCGGCGCCGGCTTGCCTGGTGGGGTGCCGGCCTTAGTCCGCCCGGGATTCCATCTAATAGTCCGCTCTGGTATAAGATCATTTCGAGTCGCCAACTGGGATCGTCGACGTCGTAGACGTGGTCCAAGTGGCCGATATTGGTGCTGTATTTGAGGATCAGGGACCAATTAAACGCGGTGCCTCCACAGGCGGGGCAGACAGTGGCGTCGTGCGCAAAGACGCGGGTAAATAACGCCGCCCAGGTCAGTCGATGGGGCGGAGGGGCGGAGCGAGTGAGTCCCCAGGCGTCGCACTCGGTGGCTAACCCGCGGTGCCGTCGCCAGTTGACCTTGTATGGGCGCAGCCGCGTAAAGGCCTACACGCGGCTGCAAAGAGGGCGATAAGAGGCCGATATGGCTTGACCCGGCGTCCTAAAAGGTCCTTTATAGCTGTTGCGCAGGCGACCGCTATTTCCAACTTAGATAACTCCAAATCGAAGATAGTATGGCTGAGACAAACGAGCTGAAACCTAACCTTGCCTATCTCATCTGGCCATCGCTCAAACTGGCAAATTCGCCGACGTGTGGGTTCCACGTCAGTCAAACGGCCGCAAACAGTGGGAATAGATATGCCTCCTCAGTCTGAAATCCAAAGCGCCAAAATTCAACAAGCCGACATTCAGCAGCCTAAGGCGGGCGGTGCCATCACCGTGGCTGCCACCGTGCACGCCACTGAGGCGCGATGCGAGGCCATGCAGCCCGTCGTGTCTCAATGGCGACCCTTGTCGACGCCCCGTTTCGCCGCCTACGACGCGACGACGACGGACGGGCTGATCTGCGCCGGTTATTATGGGGCCGTCTTTGACGGTCGCCATGTCTATAGCTGTCCTATCCGTTCACACAGAGAGCGGGACAGCGTCCACGGGCATGTTTTGCGTTGCGATACACATGGTGACTTCCACGATCCGTCCACTTGGGAAGCCTTTGACGCAGGCGGCACGGATGGACTGAATACGGTGTGCTACTATGGGGCCGCCTTCGACGGACGTCACGTGATCTTCGCACCTCGTGATGACAGTCACGGCTACCACTCGCGGATCTTGCGCTATGATACACAGGGCCCTTTCAAGGATGCGGATGCGTGGTCGGCCTTCGACGCGGATCTGCCGCATTCGGCGCAGGGGGCTGCTTACGATGGCCAGCATGTCTACTTCTGTCCCGGCTACGAGAGCGTCCCAGGCAAACCGATGACTGAGGGCCTTCTCAGTGGCAAGGTCATGCGCATGGATACGTCTGCCGACTTCAAGGAGGCTACCAGCTATCGCGTCTTTGACACGACAGTATTGGGCCCCGAAGCGGTCTGCTTTGATGGCGGCGCCTTTGACGGTCGCTTCGTCTACTTCGTGCCATTGCTTCATGGCGTCGTCTTGCGCCATGACACGCAGGGCCCTTTCGACGATCCAACCAGCTGGGAGGCCTTTGACGCTCGTGCAGTGGGTATAGGGATGAATGTCGGTGCCGTCTTCGATGGACACTGGCTGTACTTCTGCGCTTATGGTCATTCGTCCATGGTTCGCTACGATACCCGCAAACCCTTCACCGACCCGAGTAGCTGGGAGCAGTATAATGCCGCCCATACGGATGGAGTCGACACAGGTGGATTTGATGGCGGATTCTTTGATGGGCGCTACGTCACCTTCTGTCCGTGGACACGCACACCACCCCCAGGTGGGACAGATTACCATTGCAACTACCTGCGCTACGACACGACACGATCCTTTGCTGACTCAGCTGCGTGGTCGGGATACGACGCCAGTGCGACCGATGGGCTTGAGTCACTAGGCTACAACGCCGGGGCTTTCGATGGCGGGTCGTTCTATGCAGCACCTCTCTATGCGGCGGATGGGGAGGCTTTTCACGGACGGGTGATGCGTGTTGACACCCTCGGCGGGGATGGGGCTTTCAGTCTGCGATTTTGCGACTACGGTCACAATGGCGGCCTGTGCGCCGCGGTGCCCGGACCGAGTTTTCTGGTTAATACGAACGGTGGCGTTCGCAGTGCGGCGACACACCAACCTTTGGCGGCCGGTGTTCACCATCTGGTCGGCGTTTACGACGGTGCGTCGCTGCAGTTGTGGGTCGATGGCCGACTGTCGGCGCAACGCGAGGCTAAGGGGGACCTGCTTGCACCAAATATTCCTGTTGCGATCGGGCATCTCGGCGGCGGCGGCGCGAGCTTCGATGGCCAGATTGAGGGAGTCGTCGTCGCCTCAAAGGCGTGGACCCCCGAGCAGATTCGACAGGCCTTCGAGCAACAACGCGGTTGATTTCCGTTCATCGTGCCGAAGAGGGGGAGAGCACCGGCGTTCGCCTGATTGCCAAAGCGGACTTCCTCAGCAATCTGTTAAGTGCGTTTAGTGTTGACCTGTTGATTCTGATTAAGCTGCATCGCTATGAGTCACGTCAATCAGGATACGGCGACAGCAAGTTCACAGATACCGTCGCCGTATTGCGTGTGAAGAAAGATCTCAAGCTTGAATACTTTAAGGGCGCAGTTAATCAGGTCAAAAATCCAGGCTGAAACTTCATCTATAGCTGATCGGTGGGGAAACACCGCCTCCTTCGACGTGCAGGCGGGATGATCTCGAGGGCTGCAAGGCGCTCACGCTCCCCCCTTTTCGGCGTGCCCGAAATGAGAGAAGTCGTCATGCAGCCCCAATCGATCCATGATCTGGCGCCAGTCGATCTGCCGCCACACCCCCGCGTGTTCGTCACTGGGGAAGGCTTGCAGTGGTGTCGTTCTCTGACCGAGGAAGCCGTCTGGGCCCGAGCCGCGTTGAGCCGCCTGCTAGAGGCGGCCGATGCGCCGTGTGAATGGAGCGACCCCGTGCGCCCCGATCATGGCCCGGAGATGCTGAACCACGCTTTCCGCCAGATTCTCGCCTTCCATCTTACTGGCCGAGGGTCGTACCGCGATTCGGCTCTCGCGGCATTCAGACGAGTCGCGGAGGCCTATCTGCGCTGGCCACTCGTGGATGGCCACACGCGTGGGGCCGCCTATGGACTGGGCGAATCCAGGTTTACCATTGCGTTGGCCCGAGTCTACGATCTGCTCGCGTCGGAGGGCCTCGCCGATGCCGACCGCGAGCTGTTCCTGCAGGCTCTGGCCCTCACCCAGGAGACCACCGACCGGTGCCGTCATACGACCTGCGGAAATCACAACACCTGGAACCTCGTTGCCCGCCTTGCGGCAGGCCTGTCGAGCGGCGAGACCCGTCTCGTGCGCGACGCGCTCGATGGCTGGACGTTCAACAGCGTACCCCGCTACGGTCTCATACACCAGCTTCGACATGACATCCTGTCTGACGGGTTGCACTGGGAACGCACGCCCGGATACCATTTCTACACCCTGATGGCGCTAACGGGTGCGGCCACTATGTTGGCCAACGCAGGCGTGGACATCTGGCACGCCGAGTTGTCCGCCCAAATGAGGGATGACGGACGCGACTTGCATCGGGCTTACGGCCCAGAAGGGGGCAAGTGTTTGAAGGCTGCTTTCGACGCCCCATTTTACGCTACGCTGGGCAATGGTGACTTCAGCCTGCTCCACGACTCGGGGCTGTCAAACTTGCGGGGGGTGTGGATATGGGGCCCGCTCTACGAGCTTGCGTACCAGGCCTATGGCGATCCGAAGTACGCGTGGCTGCTGACCCGGATCGAGCGGGAATACGCGGACTGGCCCGGACGGAAGTATCCGCGCCTACCCATGTCGCTGCAGTCCCCGGCAGGGGAGTGGGATTTTGTCCTGTTGAAAGACGCCGAGCACCCGTCGGGGCATTTCTCCCTTGCAGAGGACTGCAGCATCTCCCTGGCGGGGGTGCACCGCCAGGGCTGCACGCTATTCCCGGTGACGGGGGTGTCGATACTGAGAAGTCGGCCGGAGGATGCGACCGGTACCGCCGTGCAGATGTTCTGGGGGCCGCACAGCGCCGGGCATCAGAGCCCCGCGGCGCTGTGCCTGGACCTGTATGCCAACGGCCGCTGCCTGAGCGCGTCCCCACAATCGGCCGGGTACGAGGATCCGCTGCACCTGACCTGGCTGCGCTCGACGATCGCTCACAACACGGTGACCGTGGATGGGCGACCGATGGTCCCTTATGACAGGGACGCCGATTCGATTTGGAAAACGGACGAGGCGCGAGGTCTAAAATCCGACGGGGTTCTGGAGCTGTTCCAGCCAGAAGGCCTCTTCAAGGCGTGCCGAGCCTCGAATGAGGTCGTGTACCCGGGAATACGGCTGGACCGAACGCTGGTTCTCACCGACCGCATTGTCCTGGACCTGTTTCGGGTCGTCGGAGCAGGCCCGCATCGATACGACTATGCGATGCATATTCTGGGGACGCCGACCGCAGCGACGGAGAGTCAGGATGGAGTGCCCTTCCGGGATGCCGGGTATCGCCACCTGGAGAATGTGAGGGCGATCAGGGCACCGACCGGCGCCGCGGATCTCGCCTGGGAGACGGCGTGCGGTCAGCTGCGCGCCGTGGTGCAAGCCGTTGACGGATCCGAGTTTATACTTGCCGATGATCCGGTTTCAGAAGAAGTGCAGGCCCTGGGCGCACTGGAGCCAATCCCCCGTCCGAGTGCGCTCATTGTTCGGTCCAGAGGAGACCAGGCGATGTTTATGTCGCTGTGGAGCACGGAGGCCCATGACTTGGACATGACCGTCGAAGACGGCCGTGCCGATGGGGATGTCGCGGTGAAAACGCGGATCGGATCGCAGATTGAGCGATGGCATCTGCCGTGGGCGGCAGAGGAGGTGACCCACGAGCAGCTTCCGGATTCTTGGGACACGGAAAAGAGACCATGCTGGACGGCAAGCTGAAAATTTTAACCCTGAATCTAAATAACCAGCGTCCAGATCCGCGCGGCGACCTGTTGGTCCGCGACGCAGCGGTCGACCTGCGACCGGATCTGATCTCCTTGCAAGAGGTCGACTGGAACGGCGAGGATGCGCACCAAGGGGTGGCTATTCTCGAAGGGTTGGACTATCAGTCCATCCACCAATTTGACTTGCAGCGCCCGGATCGACCCTACGGCACCCTGATTGCCAGCCGCTGGCCTATCTCGCGTTCCGAATGGGGTTGCAGTCGCTGCACGGTCGCAGCACTCGTTTCGTTGACGCCTGGACAGCGGCGGGCAATGAGGGACCGGGCTACACCTGGGCCTGCGAAAACGCCCTGGTCGAGGAAGTGGCCGAACGCATCGTGCGCGAAAAAGGGCATCGCCGCCGGCTGGACTACATTCTCATCGGGGCGCCTTTGCTGTACAGCGGTTATGCGCACGTAGAGACGTGTCGGGTGGTGCTCGATCGGCCGCGCGACGGCGTCTGGGCGAGCGGACACTTTGGCGTGTTCGCAGAATTAGCCGTGTATCCGCATGACGCATCCGAGCCACAGCAGCAATAGAGATTGGGGATAAATCCCGTGAGAAAAGCAGATCTGCACCTCCATATGCACGCGTCACAAGATCTTCCGGGCCTACACCTACATGGGCTCTCGCGGCTTGACTACAAATATGGTCAGCGCGATCGATATCGCGCTGTGGGACATCCGCGGCAAAGTGCTGGGATTGCCGATCTCCGAGCTATTCGGCGGACCGGTGCGCGACGGGGTTCCGATTGCGTCGGCGAACGGCTGTACACGCGCGGGGAATTCGTACCGATTCTCGAAAACGAACTGGCCGACTTCATCATGCCGGACGTGACCTGGACCGGCGGCATCTCCGAACTGAAGAAGATCGCGACCATGGCCGAGGCGTATTACGTGCCCATTTCGCCGCATGACGCCAGCGGCCCGATCAACGTCTTGGCGGGCGCGCACGTGATGGCGTCGGTGCCCAACCACTACCGCGTCGAGACTACCCGGGCGAAGCTGAATGCCTACAATGCCTATATCGACCACCCGCTCGACATCCGAGGGGACAAGATCTATTTGTCAGACCGGCCCGGTCTGGGCATCGAGTTGGACAAGGACTACATGCGTGCCCATGCCCTCGAAGGCTACGGAGGGTAGTCGTCAGCATGAATTTCGGCCCCATAGACGATGTGAAGCGCGGCCGCGCAGCGGCCCCCCCGTGGCGGGTCAGGGAGCTGACCTTCGACAACGCCGGCGAAGGCCTGATTCACTCGTACGCATCCCTGTTCACTATTGCCGACTACTGGCCCTACGGCTATTTCACGGACCGGCAGCGCTGCGAGTTGCCGGGCAATCTGTTTCGCGCCCGGGCCTCTGGCGCGGACGGCCACCAACACCACTTCCTGGCGCCCGCCTTCTGGGGCGCCGTCAACCGCTACCGCATGGTGGACGGCCGGCTTCACTACGCTTGGCGCGTGCGGACGCCGCAACGCCGTGTGGCGGGCGGGCGTTTTTCCTACGTCCGTCCCTCGCAGGGCCCCTGGGAGATCTGGTGCAATCGCGACGAGAATGACGCCATCGCATGGACGCTGCGCCTGCTCGACGGCGGCGCCTGGACGACCCGAGCGCTGCCCGCCCATCCTCCCGGCGACGACGGCTGGATGGACGTCCGAATCATCGCGGACCCTCGGCAGTTGAGCCTGCAGCTCGACCAGCAGCCCGGCGTCACCTTCGACCACGACGCCTACGTGCAGCCCTTCCACGTTCAGTTCGGCAGCGGTCAGTCCCAAGTGGGCGGTGAGGAGGTGGTCAGCCAGTTCCGCCACGTCTACCTCGATGTCCTGCCCTATCCCGATCCCGGCGTCGAGTTCGACGAGGGGCCGGAGGATCTGCGGCCCGGCGATGACGCGTTCGTGGGCTACTTCCAGGCCGCCACGCCGGCCGTGCCCCGCGCCTCGGAGGGCGATATGGTCGTGCTGAAAGACGGCCGGCTGCTGTGCGTCTACGGCCACTATCACGCGGGCGAGGGCTGGGACTTGTCGCCGGCGCATCTGGCCGCGATTACCTCCGACGACGGGGGCCGCACCTGGTCGCAGCCGCGCCGGATGATCGGCTTGGAGGAGGGCTCGGCCGACAACGTCATGTCGGTGAGCCTGCTGGGGGCCGCCGACGGCGACCTGCTCATCGCCTACGTCGACCAGACGCCCGAGATGAAGGCTCGGGGCTTGGTGCTGCGTCGCAGCAGCGACGACGGCCGCACTTGGTCGCCGCGCCAGCCGATCGCGCCCGACAACGGCAATATCCACCAGGCCAACAACGCCTGTCTCGTGGCCCTGAAAAGCGGCCGCATCGTGCTGGCCATGCGGGAGTACGTCGACGGCATTCGCTGGCCTTACGCCCTGTTCAGCGACGACGACGGCCAAACCTGGCAGGCCGGCAGGCACGTGCCCGACCCCGAACTGACGGACGAGCAGCAGCGCGGTCAGAACGTCAACGAGCCATCGATCTGCGAGCTGGCCGACGGCCGGCTGCTGATGACCATGCGCTCTGTCGCCGGCGGGCAGTTCTTCTCCTGGTCGAGCGACCGCGGCGAGACGTGGACCAAGCCCGTGCTCTCGCCGCTGCGGGGCGCCTGCTCGCCCGCCATCCTGCGGCGCATCCCCCAAAGCGACGACGTGCTCGCCCTGTTCACCTACCACTACGGCAACCGCACGCGCCTGCTCAGCGCCGTTTCCGCCGACGGCGGGCTGACGTGGCGCCACCTCAAGCGCGTCGAGCGGAGCGAGTACCACGGTTACGGCTATGCCAGCTGCATCTTCGTCGACGATCGCGTGCTCTTCGGCTATATGCACAGCCCGTCCTACGAGGCGCTGTTCCGTTTCGAGGCGCAGCCGGGCTATATCGATGGACGGTTCGTGTCGCTGCCGCTGTCGTGGTTCTACCGAGATGTAGAGGCCGCGACGAACCATATCAGGCCTGACGCCAGGCAAACACTAGCCACACACCGACCGACACCCAGGGGGCCACAATGAACTCGGAATTCGAGGAAATGATCGAGCAGGCGATTGCAAGGTGCACCATGCTCTCGCCGGCGCAGGCGCGGCACTACCTAGAGCGTGGTTGGGTCGTGGTGAAGGGCGCGTTTTCGAAGCAGATCGCGGCCGATATCGTGGCCTGTTCCTGGCGCGAGCTAGAAGAACAGGGCATCATGCAGGACGACCCGGAGACCTGGAAGCTGGGGCCGTACACGCGGACCGGGGGGCCGCCCAACGTGAGCATCATGGCCTCGCGCGGCGACGAGGCGGCGGCGGCGCAGATGCTGGAGATTAGGACGCGCTATGGCCTGCCGCCGAAAAGCCCGCTACTGCACGACGTCGCTCCACGCGCGCTCGGCGCTCAACTCGACTGCGTCGGTGGCCCAGATCGGGTCGAGGAGCCGGAGCTGATCAGGATGGTGGACTCCGCCGCCGTCAACCTGTGCAAGGAGGACGGCGACCTGGGCGAGGCGGGGTGGAGGTCGACGCGCACGCCCGGCTGGCACAAGGACGGCTGGCACTTTCGCCACTTCCTCGACTCGCCCCAGCAGGGGCTCCTGCTGGCCTTTTTTTACTCCGACATCCTGCCCGATTCTGGCGGCACCCAGATCTGCGTCGACTCCGTCGGCGCCGTCGCGCGGCTGCTGGCTCAGTACCCGGAGGGCATCCACCCGGACACGGTCCAGTCCTACATCGGGCCGCATTTGATCAAGGAGTGCCGCGAGTTCGAGGAGCTTACAGGGGAGGCAGGCGACATGGCTATCATGCACCCGTACATGGTCCACCGCGTCGGGGGCAATCCCAGCGGCAGGGCTCGCTTCGCGCAATTCCCTTCCTTCAAGCTCTCCCGGCCGATGCAGTTCGCCCGCAATGACCCGAGCGAGTACAGCCTCACAGAGCTGGTCGTACTGAAGGAGCTTGGCCGGTTGAAGCGCTTCGACTTTGCGACGCAGGCGGATTACCTGACGTATCCCCGAGAGGATATCACGCCGCCGCCATCGCGAACGGAGGAAGAGCGGCGGACGATAGAGCTGGAGCTGTATCAGGAGCAGCAGCGGATGGCGCGGACGGAGCCGGAGTGGGCGCAGGAGATGTGGACCGTGCGAGATCGCCCAACTCATAGTCGCAGGTAAATCATCCTGGCCAACAGGAGATCGAAACCGACGCTAATTAGCCCCGTAGTTTATTCCCCTAAAAGCCCAAACTGCTTCCGGCGTTTTATACGAACTCGCAGCTTCGGCTAGGAGGTTGACATGGGTAGTGGGTTTTGTTCGGTAGACATAGCACCTCCTTATATGATCATCAGCTGTAGACCGCCTGGATCATGGCGTTAATATAGCCGAAGCAGTAGGAATAGCCCTGATAGGAGACTCTGGGGTCGTCGGGGCTGTACGGGACATGGTCGGGGTCTATGCCGTAGCAGTAACCCACGTCCTTGAGCGCCTTGAGCACTTTGAAGAAATCCATGTCGCCCTCGTCGGGCAGGGCTTCGCGGAAGCTGTAGCGCTTGCCCATGAGGTTGCGGTAGTGCACCAGGAAGATGGTGTCGCGCTTGCCGAAGTACTCGATAAACGGGAAGATCTCGGTCGCCGAATCCTCGCACATCTCGGCGATGGAGCCGACGCAGAAGTTCCAGCCGTGGTAGGGGCTGCGCTGGATATCGATAAAGCGCTTCATGCCCTCGAAGTCGTTGAGGACCTTGTCGACGCCCTTGTAACCGGGAGGCGTCGGCGGGTCTTCCTGCGAATTGCCGAGGCGGACCTTGTATTCTTCGGCCACCGGGATCATCCGTTCGAGCAGGTACTCGATGCGCTCCCAGTGCATTTCGGCGGTGACGCGCCCGGCGTCAGTCAGCGTCTCCTGCTCCTCCTTGGGGATCTTGTCGAGGCGGAAAGCGGTGTGCATAAAGCCGCCGCGGCCCTCTTCGTCTTCGGTGCGGTCGATGGGCAGGATGCAGGTGTTGTAGCGCAGCGAGTCGATGCCCGCCCGGGCGGCGGTGCGGATCATGTCGCAGACGATGTCGATCTCGCGGTCGCGCTCGGGGCTTTTGCCGTAGTATATGATATTGGGCAGCTGCTCGTAGATCGGGATCGAGCTCATGTCGAGCCAGATCCCAAAGGCCTCGTGGCGCTCCCGTTCCTGGACCAACTCGTCGAGGTCCCAGCCCTTTCCGGGGTGGAAGGGGAAGCGGCCCGCCTTGTGGCGCACGCCGTTGCGCTGCAAAAAGCGCAAATTCTCGTCGGACGAGTCGAAGTTCTGGGTGCGGACGTACATGCGGTCGCCCTTCGCCGGTGATTTGTCGGCGTCCCCGGCGACGGAAGCGGCGGCTTCGCCGGCGGCGAGACCTTCTTCGTATGGATCGGTCTTAGGCATTTGCTTATGCTCCAGAGGCGGAATGGGCCAGCCGGGAATTCAGCAGCTGGTGGGAGGAAATGCAAATTTGCTCGAGTTGCAGCCAAGTTGAGTTATGAAAAGTAGTACTGATTCGGCTAGTCGGTCAACCGCACCGCCGCTGCGGGGGAAGTAGCAGGAGGATTTTAATGCAGATGAAAGTGCGCTTTCCGCATAGCGTGATGGTGACGTGCTGCGGCGGCTACCAGGGCTATTTGCCGCTGACCTATGAATACGACCGGGGTGGCTACGAGGCCACCGAGTCTTCGACGCATTTCGCGCCCGGCACGGGCGATCGGATATTAGAGGCGATTTTACAGCACCTGGAAAAGGAGTGATCTCGATGGCGCATCAGCGAATACGCAGCGGCAATGCCCGCGACAGCTTCCACGCCCCGGGCGTGGACTTTGATGCCAGCAAGGCAGTGGTCGGCGGGGACCAGGTATTTCTGGTGGGGTGCACCGGCTTGACATTAGATGGTAAAGGCTTCGTCGGCGAGGGGGACCCCGCGGCGCAGGCGGATCAGGCGATGCGCAATATGCGGAACCTGCTCGAGGAGGCCGGCGGCCAGATGGAAGATATCTGTCTGATCAATAACTTCACTACCAACAGACCCGACCGGGCTATCGTCTATCCGGTGATCGCGGAACACTTACAAGGCGTCAATCCGGTCTCCACCGGGCTGATCGTCAAGGATCTCGCCGCGCCCTATATCACCTTCGAAATAGACGCCTGGGCGGTGATCCCCCGCAACCGCCAGCGGGGCCACGAGCACTTTCGGGTGCTCAACTCCAAGGGCGGTTTCGCGGTGCCGGGTATGAGTCTCGATTGCGCGCGGATCATCCGCGCCAATGAGCATTTGTTTTTCCAGGGACAGACGGGGATGACGCTGGATGGCCGGTCGTTTATCGGGGCGGGCGACCCGGCTAAACAGGCCGACGTGGCAATGCAAAACGTGCGTGATTTGCTCGCCGACGTCGGCGCCGGGGTCGAGGACGTGTGCAAGATAACGACTTATTTTACCAATCCGGCCCACCGTGCGCTTATCTATCCGGTCCTGGCTAGGCACTTCGAGGGCGTGCAACCGGCCGTTACCAGCATCGTCGTCGCGGGGTTGGCGCAACCGGAGATCGACTTCGAGATCGACGTTTTCGCGATGATGCCGGGGAACAGCGGCCACCAGCGTTTTGGCGTCGACGGTCCCCATTTTCCGCCCGACTTCGGCTGTCCGTTGAGCCAAGTGGTGCGCTCGGGCGACTTTGTGTATATCCAGGGGCAGAGCGGTCTGCGGCTGGACGGCAGCGGTCTCACTGGTGCGGGGGACCCGGCGGCGCAAGCGGAGCAGGCGATGCGCAATGTCCGGGAATTGCTCGCGGCGGCGGGCGGCCGGATGGAGGATATCTGCAAGATCACCCCGATGGTCACCGACCACGCGAGCCGGGCGGCGGTCTATCCCGTGATCGGCCAACATTTGCGCGGAGTCCACCCGGTGTCGACCGGCCTTGTGGTCCCGGAGCTGTCGCAGCCCGGGCTGGATTTCGAGATCGACGTCTTTGCCGCGATCCCGTCTGAGCGAAGTACGACGTGAAAATTACCGCAATTAAGACCTTTGTCGCCAATGCCAGCGGCCATACCAATGACCCCACGACCTGGCTCGGTCCCTGGCGTCCCGAAGAGGAAACTTCGGAGGCGGAGCAAAATTGCCGCGTCGATTTTACCTGGAAGTATCGGGAGCCCGCTTCCTAACAGTGGCTGGTCCGAGTATTATTCCCTGACGCTTTGCTAGAGGCTATCCCGACTTGGTCGCGGCCGAGAGCCCACCGAAGAATAGATTCTATGGCGTCGGCATGCTCGCCATTGACGACTGTATCTATCACTTCCTCGGCGCGCCAAACCGCCCCTCTGATAAGCCCGCACCCCGTTATGTCGGGAGCAAACTCATTTTCTCGCCCGACCAGGGGCGGAATTGGAAAAACCAGGACGGGTCAACCCTGTGCTGGGAAGACTGGGCGGATCGAAATCACGGCAATATGATTTTGGTAGTGTCGCCTCTGAAATATCCGCGAGAATGTGGTATACGGATTAGGCAATAAGCGCCCTGCGGCAAGGGTTGAATCAAAAGGATGCACTCCATGCAAACTATGCTCATAGACGACCAGCCCCAGTTCTTCGTCGACGACCACCTGGTCGACAATCGCTGGGGCGTCGAGTATTTGACCGAGACGGTCACCCGCGTCTTCCACGCGCCGGCCAAGCATCCGGCCAATCCCGTGATCGCCGGCCGCGGCGGTTTTCTCAATGTGGTCCGCGAGGGCGGGCGCTACCGCATGTGGTACCAGGATTACTGGGACCAGAGCATGGAGCCGCGCAAATACACCTACGGTGTCGGCTACGCCGAGTCCGAAGACGGTATCGACTGGCACTTGCCGACGATTGGCCGGCACGAGTTCAAGGGCACCAAGGATAACAATATTGTCCTGCTCGGCCCGCAAGGGGGCTGGGCGGCATCGCCGTATCTGCTCGACGTGCCCGAGGAATACAAGCGGGGCTACAAATACCTGCTGCTGTATCTGTCCGACGAGGACGATGGCACGCGGCTGATTGGCTCGCACGACGGCATCGATTGGGACCGGCAAAGCGACACCTGCATCGCCACAGGGTTCACGCCTGATACGCACAGCAGCATTGTCTGGGACCCGCGCCTCGAGCGCTTTGTTTGGTTTACGCGGGCGACCAATCTCTACAGCAACCGCGGCGCCCGACGCAAGGTCGCCCGTCTCGAGCACGGGGATCTGTGGAGTGAGTGGCCAATCCTGAGCGAGAATATCCTGCTGCCCGACCAGCTCGACGGCGCCGACCTGCACAATTATTTCTACGGTATGCCGACCCGCTACTATGCCGGCGTCTACTGGGGTTTTTTGTGGCCCTACCAGCACCAGGAGGATATTTACACTGCCCTGGCCTGGAGCCGCGACGGCAAAAACTTCCAGCGGCCCGTCAACCGGCCCCGTTTGATTGACCTCGGCGCGGGGGGCGAGTGGGACGGGGGTATGGTCTGGGCCTCCAATTGGCTGGAGGTGGGCGACGAGTGGTGGATTTACTACGCCGCCACCAGCGGCCCCCACAAGGAGATCGATCCGGGGCCCGGCATCGGGCTGGCGGTTTTGCGCCAGGAGGGCTTCGCCTCGCTGCGCGGCCCGGCCGGCGGCGGCTTTGTGGTGACCAAAACGCTGCAGAGCCGCGGCGGGAGGCTCTTGGTCAACGCCGACGCGACAAAGGGCGAACTGCGGGTGCGGCTGACCGACTACGGGCGCGAGCCGTTGCCGGGCTTTGAGGTGCCGAGCCTGCCCATCACCGGCGATGGAGTCCGGCAGGCGGTGCGCTGGGACGGCGGGGCGGGGATCGTGCCGGCGGATCGGGCGCTGCGCCTGGAATTTGAGATGCAGGGCATAGTCGATCTCTACAGTTTTTGCGTTTCGCCTGAGGGCCGGGCCCAAACGCTGGAGTGATGCGGAGGTAAGCAGTGTTCGAGCACGTCGTGGTTGCCATAAATCTTCAAAAACCATATGACAGCCCTGATAGACAATACCTCAAGCAATCCACTCCATAGATGGGCTCAATGATTCAGTACGACCACTTCTACACCTATTCAGAGATCGATGCGTTCGCCCAGAAGCTGGCTGGACGCCATCCGGGTCTCTGTCGCGTCGGGTCCCTCGGCACGTCCCGCCAAGGGCGAGACATCCAATTGCTCACCCTCACCGACTTCACCAGCGGGCGCGCCGAAGATCGTCCAGGCTTCGCCATCCACGCCGGCCTCCACGCACACGAACCCGCCTCCGCGCACGGCGCCCTCTACACCGCTCGTCAGCTCGTCGAGCATCACGCCAGCAGCGACCTGCTCTCCCGGGTGGCGTTTTTCATCGTCCCCCGCCTGTGTCCCGATGCCAGCGAGTTCTGCATCGCCACCTCGACGAGGGTGCGCAGCCGGACGGACTTTGACAACCGCGAGCCGGGCGTCGTCTATCCCGAAGACATCGACGGCGATGGCCTCATCCTGACGATCCGCCAGGAACATCCTGGGGGCGGACTCATCGTCGATCCCGATGAACCGAGACTCCTCATCGATCGCCTGCCGGACTCGCCGGGCCCCTACTACCGAACGTTCCCTGAGGGGCTGATCCACGATTGGGACGGTGGAGATCGAATCCTGCAGGGCGGGCTGCAGTCGTTCGTCGCCGACCCCGTATTGGCCGGCGGCGGAAACTACGATTGGAACCGGAACTGGCCCTACAACTGGAAGCCCGAGCAGACCGGCGCGGGCGCCTATCCTTTCAGCGAACAGGAACTGCGTCACTTTGCCGATTTTCTCTTCGCTCACCCACGGATCTTTGCGGTCCTCGGCTACCATTGCGGACACGCGTCGGTCATTCGTCCACCCGCGAGTGGCTCGCGAGCGGACCTCGACCCTGACGACGATCGGCTGATCGAGGAACTCGCCCGGATCGGCGTCGAATGCACGGGCACCCCCATCCTACCCCTCGTCACCGAAAAGAGCCCCGGCAAGGGCGGCCACTCCCTCGACACGATCTATCATCATCTGGGGGTGCTGGGATTTGAGCTGGAGCTCGGTACGGTCACCAACAACGCTGGGCTGACGACCGAGGAATTCCTCGAGTGGGAAGACGGCGATGCCGACCGGTGGAATCGCCGGCTGCTCGCCTGGTGGGACAATCGCGGCCGGCCCGAACCCCTGTTTGAGCCCTGGCGGCCCTACCACCATTCCCAGCTCGGACCCGTCGAGATCGGTGGGTGGCACTACACGGCGTGGGATAACCCGCTCGTATCGGCGCTTGAGCCGACACTGGAAGGGTGTCATCGATTCACGCTTGAGCTCGCCGAGCGCCACCCCCACGTCTTCGTCGCAGGGATCGAGCAGAGCCAGGGTGAACTCACCGTCACGGTTGGCAATGGCGGGCGACTGCCCACAAACGTCACTCGGAGAGGGTTAGATCTCCAAAGACTGCGACCGCTCGAAGCTCACTTGACCGCCGGGGGCGGACGACAATCTTCCATAGTCCTCGATCATCTGGGCGCCGGAAACCGGGTCGACATCGACTTCGCCGTCGGCAGCGAGCCAATAGATCTCGTCGTCGACGGGGGAACGGGCGGACGTATCTGTCAACGAATAGGGTCATAGGTCGGTCGCAGGGACAGGGGGAAGTATTCAATGAGATCCTGCGCGATCTGGAGGCGGTTCCACGCCAACGCGCCCTACAAACCGTTTGCATAGGGGAAAAGCCAGCCGCGTGTGGTCGATCACGAGATTCTGGCCGTCGTGTTTCAGGAGCTGCTGCTCCGACGGGGCGTAAAGCTGTTGCGGCACACGCGGTTCGTCGATGTGAAGGAATCGAAGGGGCGCACCAGGTGGTCGAGGAACAGGGCGCCTGTCTCGATGTGTTAACCTTCCTCTCCGGCTAGAACGGAATATCGCTAGGTAAATGAAATTACTTACATTATAGATAAACAGCATTGTATCTTCCGAGACACCTACGCTTTTGCCGTCGCACACGAGTGCCAATTGGCCTTTGGGAATGTTGGGTAAAGCTCCTACTCGACGAGATTTAATACATAGAAGAAGCGTACTATGAAAGCCTATAGCGTGGAGAAATAGGTCGCCGCTAATCGGGAACTAAAGCTGGAAGACAGAGCCCGTCGTCGAAGACGATTGGGAAGTCGCACAGTGATCATTTTGAAATAATGTAAAATCGGGGTCTATTATGCACATTGAGGACTATATAGAAATCGAACCTGGCTTCCGCAGCGGCAAGCCTTGCTTCAAGGGCACGCGCATAACGGTATACGACGTGTTGGAATACCTCGCCGGTGGTATGGATCAGGACGAGGTTTTAGCTGACTTTCCCGCTTTGACGGTTGAGCACATCCGCGCCGCCTACGCCTTCGCCGCCGCGCGCGAGCGTCGATTGGCCTCCGGGATTCTTGGTTGACGCTGATTTCGTTAAGTCTTTGAACTATCCACCGTCGCCATTATGCCTGCCTTGACGGGAACAGACAATCCGTGCCGCTTCGCCTACCCGCTCGTCCCACCTCCACCGGCACTCAGCAGCATTGCCTTGGTCTCGTCCGTTAGCCGAATGTGCGGCGGCGACATGCCGGGCAGCAAACCACTCGGGTCGCTTTCCACACGCGCCAGCGGATGGAGCTTGGTGAGCGCCGGGTTGGCGGCGTAGTCTTTGTTTTCCCGCGGCTCGTTAAACCAGCACGGCGAGAACTCCAGAATGCGTTTCTGCCGGGCAGTCAGTTGGGGGTCGTTGGTATCGTAGCCGGCGTTGCCGTGATGCATGCCGAAAGGGACATACTTATAGAACAGGGTGCGGCGCTCGCCCTTCCCCGCCCACGGAATGGTGCCGTGTTTGAGCTTCTCAGTGAATAATATGCAGTCCCCCGCCTTGGCTTCGACGCGGTGCACCGGCACTTCGTCGTCCCAATTCGGCAACTGCGACGTCCACTCCGTATCACACCAATTTTGCCGCCAGTCGCCGTCGATGGCCTGCAGCTTCTGCTCATTGGCCGGCTTGTGGGTGCCAATAACACAGCCAAAGCCCCCGTCATTGGGGCCAACTGTTTTGAGTTCATACACACACGTGATATGAAAGCTGCTCGGGCCACCGTGGAGACCCCCGCCTTTGTCTGGGCCGTCTGTCGGGTTGCGGCCGGGCTTGTAGTGTATATTGTCGTGATCTAGCCGGAACAAGGGGCGCAGCTCGGCCGGCATATGGGCCGGGGCGTGGCCCCACGACGGGTCGCCGAGAAGCTCTTCTAGGATGGGCCACATGGTCTCGTTGTCGATCAGGTCCCTGTAGGCCTTGCTCCAGAACCTTCTGCCCGTGTAGGTGTTGCCGTGCCGATCGGTCGTTTCTTGTTGGTCGCGCCCGCCGATATAGTAGCGGTTCTGTTTGTCGGTGCCGGCCTTGGCCAGCGTCTCCTCCCGCTCAAAGATATGCTGGTCGTAGACTTGATTTAGCTCGTCTAGCTGCTGTTGATTGAGCACGTTGGGTACGATGACGTAGCCTTGTCGTGCGAATGTGTCGCGCATCGCGTCGTCCATCATATTTCACCTGTAGCGTCGAGGTTTATTGGGTTGGGCGGCGAAGGTCTCGGGGTTGTGGAGCCGCTGTGTCGGTTAGTCGAAGAAGTCCGCGTCGCCTTCCGAAAGGTACTTTTTGGCCTCTTTGGCGATCAGCTCGACACCCAGGCCGGGACGGTCGGGGACGTCGATCAGGCCGTCCACGACCGGAACGCCGTCGAAGCCTTCGGTGATATCGTACCAGAACGGCTCGAAGCGCGCGGGATACTCGAAGGCGATGAGGTTGTCCGGCAGCGTCGCACAGACCTGGATCAGAGCGGCCAGGCCCAGGATGCCATTGGCCGTACCGTGCGGCGCGATGGCGATGCCGTGCAGATCCGCGTGCTCGGCGACCCATTTGATTTCGGCCATACCGCCCACGTCGCAGGGATCGGGGCCGATCACATTCACCGCGTGGCTCTCTATTAGGTGTTTGTAATTTTGCCGCAGATAGATCTGTTCGCCGCAATGGATGGGCGTGGTCGTGGCGTGTGTCACGTCGCGATAGACGTCGTGATTGACGTAGGGCGAGTAGTCGCCGGTAATCGTGTCCTCGATCCAAAGCAGGTTCAAGTGCTCGACCGCCCGTGCAAACTTGAGCGCGTCGAGCGGCATATAACCGGGGCCCGCGTCGACAGCCAGACCGTAGCTGGTGCCAAGCGTCTCCTTGGCGGCGGTTATGCAGTCGATGAGGTGTTTCATCCCGTCCTCCGTCAGCACGCCCTTGTGCGGATAGGGGAATGGGGCGTCCCTCTGGACCTCGCCGTAGAAGAAGTTGGGGACATCCCTGACCATGGAGGAATGGAAGGAGGTGGGCAGCTTGAACATGCTGAAGCCCTCGGTCAGCGATTTGCCGTGTTCGGCCCACTTGACGTAGTCCTCCGGGGTGTGGCCGACTTTAAGCTCGTGGTGATAGAGCGTGCGGTAGGTCCGGACTTGGTCGCGCACCTTGCCGCCCAACAGACGGTAGGCCGGAACGCCGGCCGCTTTTCCGGCGATGTCCCAGAGCGCATGCTCAATGGCGCTGACCGCCGAGCCAAAGGGCTTGAAGGCGCCGCGCACGCGTATGCGGCGCATCACGCGCTCGACGTCGCGCGGGTCCTGACCGACGATCCAGTCCTTGAGCGACAGCACCTGCGGTTGCACATAGGGTTTAGGCGTTTCGATCTGGCTCCAGCCGGTGACGCCCTCGTCCGTGGTGATCCGGAGGACAGGGCTGTTTGCGATAAGGGCACATTTCAGGTCGGTAATTTTCAACGGTAGAACTCCTTGGCTGTATGGACGCGCGTAGCATCGGCGCCGGTTTTGCGGTTTTCCCACGCCATAGTCTGAAATAACTGTCCTGGTGCAGATTGGACGGCGGGTGTAAAATACACTGGACGCGCGCTCGAGTGTAGTGAATATCGGAAATAGAAAGGTCCTATTAGACGGCGGCCGATCTATCTTACTGGAAACAGGAGGTTGGCCGGTATGCTGGGGCCGCTTCTGACCGATAATCACGACCTCTGACACGGGGATGTCAATCGACCTAGCAGAAGCTAAGAAAGACAAAAAAGGAGTTAAAGATGGCGTTGAAGGTTGGGGTTGTTGGGTTGCGGGGGATTGGGACGAATCATGTGCGGTGCCATATGGCGGATGCGTTGTCGGATTTGGTGGCGGTGTGCGATGTGGTGCGGGAGCAAGCCGACAAGGTGGCAGAGGAGTTTGGGGTGAAGGCCTATTACAGTCTGGCGGAGATGTTGGACGGGGAGCCGGATTTGGTTGTGGTGGATGTGTGTACGGGGGGGTACGAAAATGGCAGTTGGCACTTTGAGCCGGTGATGGAAGCCCTGGAAGGGGGCAAGCATGTGCTGGTGGAAAAGCCCTTGTCCAACGATGTGGAGGAGGCGCGGCTGATGGTGGCCAAGGCGGCGGAGTTGGATTTGTACTTGGGGTGCAATCTAAATCATTATTTTACGCCGCCGGCGGAGCGAGCGCGGCAGTATATGGACGAGGGTGAGGTGGGCGAGTTGATTTATTGCGTCCACAAGATGGGATTCCCGGGGGGCGAGGCGACCTATAAACCCCAGGGCGAAGGCAAGCTGGCGGGGTTTCCCTACGCCCATATGAAGGCCTTTTTGAGCCATCCCTTCAGTGTGATGCGCTATTTTTGCGGCGACGTCACCCATGTGCAAGCCTTTGTCAATCGGCCCAGCTTTCGCAAAGGGGCCGGGGATTTGATGTTGTCGGTCAACAGCATCAACGTGCGCTTTGCCAACGATTGCGTCGGTCACCTGCTCAGTCAGCGGGGGGATACGACCTTTGGTTTGGGTGGATGGTGGAGTGTCGAAGTAGGGGGGACGCGGGGTACCTTTTGCATTGAGAACTGCATTGAGAAGGTCAGCTTTTGGCCAGCGCCGGGTTCAGAAGGGGCGGCCGCGCCCGAAAATCTGCAGCTGGGGGCGACGCCAAAGCCAGTGGTCACCGAGTCGGGCAGCAGCGATTTTGGCGAAACCTTTCCCAATCGGATCCACGCCTTTATGGAGGATGTGAGCAACGGGGTGCCTAGGGACCGTTTGCGGGCTTCGGGGCGGGACGCCCTGGCGGCGCTGGAATATACCTGGGCGGCGATGGAGTCTTATGAGGAAGGGGGGGCGCTGGTGCGGCCTCAACCGCTGCCGACGGTGCACGGTGCTCCCTAAGGGGGCTTTAAATGGCACAGTACTAGGAGTAATCTAAACTGGGAATGAACTTACTACGACAAACTCGATGTAGGTCGGAGTAACTGGCGGCGGCGGTTGGCCCCAACGCCGTCGTTGTTGGCGTCGTGCCCGGCCATTTTCATGAAAACGAAATCCCACTGGAGCAGGCAGTCGATCTTGCGCCGCAAACCCCCTGGAAGGAGTGCCTTTGCAACCGCCCGAACCCCAAAGCCCCACCGAAGCCCTCGACCTGCAAAACAAGATCGCCGACACCCTGGCTGGCAAACGTCCCTTCGACAACCGCTACCCCTATTTCCCGCCCGACTACGACGTTCCCTTCCTGCACATCGGTACCGAGCGCCAGCTCTTCCTGGACAATTTCATCCTCGACCACCTGGAAAACGTCGAACGACACTTCCCCAAACCCGAGCGGTCGGCCGGTCCCCTGGTCCAGGGAAGTGAGCTGCCATGGGAAAAAAGCGCTTCGATCTTTACCGCCGCGGCGCTGCACGACCCCGAGGAGCGGAAATTCAAACTCTGGTACTGCACCTCATTGGGCAACGACCCCTTTGGCGACCAGGGCATGATCATGTGCTGCGCCGAATCCACCGACTGCATCCACTGGGAAAAGCCGCGGTATCCCGACTGCATCCCGCACCAAGACCACAGCGCCACCAATATCGTCCTGGAGGATTCCGGCCACCACATCACCCTGGCTCGCAATCACGACCAGAGCGATCCGGCGCGCAAATACCTGCTGGCCCACAACCCCGGCGGCAAAGCCCAGGCCGCCGGCCAAGGGCCCCTTTCCACCTTCTCCGTCTCGCCCGACGGCCGCGTCTGGACCACGATCAACGAGCACACCCCGTACCGGCACCATCATTTCCAGCGCCCCATCTGGGACGCGTCCATCCAACAGTGGATCTCCTACAGCCAGTATTCGCACCACTGGAATTTTCTGCACCAAAAACGCCAGATCGGCCGACAGACCAGCGACAATTTTATCAACTGGTCGCCCAAAGAGGTGGTGCTTTCCGGCGACTGGGACCCCAACCTGCCGCCGCATGTCGAATACCACGACTTGTCGGTCCGCAAAATCGGCGGCCTCTACATTGGCATCCTGACCGAGTTCGCCGCCGAGCCGCAGTGGTGCGTGCGCGAGGGCCACAACTGGCGCGACACCGCCTACGCCGGTCTAAGCCTCCACGCCAGCCGCGACGGCAAACGCTGGCAACGGGTCGGCAACGCCGCCGAATACTGGGTCCCGACCGGCCCGCCGGGCACCTACGACTACGGCTTTGTCAACAATACCGTCGCCGGCCAACTGGTACACGAGGGCAAAACCTATATTATGTATGGGGCCCGCGGCGAAAAGCAAAGCTGGTACGGGCGCCCCGAACAGGTCTCGGCCGATCTCATGCCCGAATCGGTCTTCGCCCGGGGCCAACGAGAACGCCAGGCCCTGGTCGACACTCTGGACACCTACCCCCGCTACGGCCAGACCATTGGCGCCTTGATCCTGCGCGAGGACGGCTGGGCCCAGCTCAAACCCACCTACGAACAGGGCGCAGTCATCACCCGCCAGTTTGTCTTTGAGGGCAATACCCTGCGGCTCAACGCCGAGGCGTACGGCGGCTACTTGCGCGTCGAACTCCTCGACCCGCATTTCAAGCCTTACCCCGGATTCTCCACCGACCAATGCCAGCCGATCACGGCCGCTAACCCCGACCAGATCTGGCATACCGTCTCCTGGAAAGACAACGCCGATCTGCGGACTCTATGGAACAAGCCCGTCCGCCTGGTAATTCATCTACATCAGGCCAGCCTATATGCCTTCCAGTTTAGCCAAAGCCCAGACTAATACCCCGTAAACTTTCAGTTTTAGCCGTGGAGCTCAGATTATCTATGAAGACGGAATTTTTTTCGAAGTAGGTAAACTCACATACGATAGAAATACCCGAACCGTCCCGTAAGTTCCTCCCTGCTGGAAGTCCTCCAAGTACACAGCAAGGGCGGACTATCCGAGGCGGGCATGACCCGTCTACTTGGCTAGCAGCTTATCGAGCGCCTTTGCCAGTTTCTTGGCGTCCCCGTCCCCGGCTTGATATCCCTTGTGCACATGGCGCACGATCCTCCGCTTGCTGATCACGAAGGTCGTCGGCATGCTTGGAGGATCGTACAATTCAACGGTTGCCCCACTTGGCTCGAAACCGGCCTTCATCTCTTTCAGGTTGGCTGCTCCGATGAACGTTTTGCCCTTGGCAGGGTCCTTGTCGATGTTCACCGCAATGAACACCACATCTTGGCTCTTGTACTTCACGGCCAGCTTCTCCCATGCAGGTAGCTGCTTCTTGCACGGCTTGATCCAGCTGGCACCAAAGGTCACCACCACGATCTTGCCCCGATGCTGCTTGAGCTTCATCTTGCGGCCTTGCGCATCCTTGACACTGACGAGCTCGACGGCCCTATCGCCCTCGCGGATCTCTGCCGCTGCGGTCGAGGGGAAGAGTAGCAGCGAGCCCGCGAATGTGGCTGCCAGGAAGGCGCACAGCGAGAAAGAAGCAAACCATCGACGTCGTATCAGCGAGCAGCTTGTCGGAAGATAAATGGTCGTGTTGCACCAACCTTTGCAAGATTAAAAAAATTGCGCGGGTAGCTTGTAAGCCTCCAGAACAATGAACCAATACGGTCTCATCATCAAGAATGCAATTGATTATGCGGAAAATTTCTCAATATTCTGTTCACCCCCGCCAATTGGCGGGGTATCCCCGTTATACAAGGCATCTTTCTCAATATCCCAGTCGTCTCCGCTTGGACGACGCATGAGCCGACTCTGGCACAACGGAGATGCTCCGACCTTCTCCTTCACGCTACCCGATCGATGCGCCGCCCTCACCGTCTCGGCCTGGGTCCACAGCGACAGCGCTGGTGCAGAAGGCCTGCAACCCCTGGTCTCCAAGTGGGCGCCCCGGGCATCTTTCGACGCCTTTAGTGCCTTTGACGCCAGCAGTACCGACGGATTGGATACCCGCGGCTTTTACGGTGCCCTCTTCGACGGCCAGTACATCTACTACTGCCCTATCCGCCACCGAGAGGACCGCACTTCGGTGCACGGCTGCGTCCTGCGCTACGACACTCACGCCAATTTCAAAGAGCCCGACGCCTACTCGGCCTACGATGCCGGCGATACCGACGGCCTCGGCACGCGTGGATTCTACGGGGCGGTCTACGACGGGCGCTACATTTACTTCATCCCCCGCGACGACGGCCATGTCCACCACAGCCGCTTCCTGCGCTACGACACCAAGGGTGATTTCAAAGACTCACAAAGCTGGGCCGCCCACGACGCCGACCACCCGCATTCCTTCCAGGGCGCGGCTTTCGACGGCCGCTATATTTACTGTTGCCCTGGCTATACCAAAGCCGGCGCCGAGCCCTTTGGTGACGCTGCCGAAAGCGGCGTGGTCATGCGCGTCGACACGCAGGGCGAATTCAAAGATCCCGCCAGTTATCGGACCTTCGACGCCCGCAGCCTAGACGACAAAGCCGTCTGTTTCGACGGGGCGGCTTTCGACGGCCGCTACATTTACTTCATTCCCCTGCAAACCAATACCGTCCTGCGCTACGACACCAGCGGTGATTTAGACGCCGCGGCAAGTTGGCAAATCTTTTCTCCCCAGGGTATGGGCGCCAACGTCGGGGCGGTCTACGACGGCCGCTACCTGTACTTCGTCCCCTTCGGGCACGGCGATATGCTCCGCTTCGACACTGGGGGTGTCTTCGGCGATTCCGGCGCCTGGCACATTCACGACGCTACCACCACGCCCGGCATTGGCCCCACCGGCTACAAAGGCGGCTTCTTCGACGGCCGGTATATCTACTACACCCCTTTCCGCGGCCCCATGCCCGAGGGGGCCGACCACTACCACGGCACCCTGCTGCGCTACGACACGACCGGCCCTTTCGCTGACACTTCGAGCTGGTCCGCAGCCGACGCCGGCTACACCGACGGCCTGCACACCACCGCCTATACCGCCGGGGCGACAGATGGCCGCTACCTCTACGCCGCCCCCTGGCGCGGCGACCGCGACCAGGGTTGGATGCACGGCCGCATCCTGCGCTACGATACCGTTGGTGCTGACGCCTCCTTCAGCCTGCGCTTTGCCGATTACGGACACAACGGCGGGCTTTGCGCGGCGCTGCCTGGCCCGACCTTTATCATCAATACCGACGTCGGACCCTTTAGCGTTAGCGCCCACAAAAAAATGGACCCCGGCTGGCACCACCTGGCCGGAATCTACGACGGGCAGCGCGTCAAATTATATGTAGATGGGGAAGAAGTAGCGGCGCGGGCGGGGCGAGGCATACTGGCGCACAACGACGTTGAGGTGGCGGTCGGCCATCTGGCCGGTGCGCGCTTTGCCGGGCGCATAGGCGAGGCCCGGATTGCCCCCGCCGCCTGCAGCGTCGAACAGATCGCCGCGCAATACCGCCGCCTGGCCTCTGCTAGGCCAAACTCCACCGATTAATGCGAATACCGCTTCCGATCACAGCTCGGCCGGGCCTAGCTTCCAGGTCGCAGCACGGCTTTGGTCACCTGATCGGGCGTATCGACCACCGCCCGGTAGGCCTGGCCGCCTTCCGACAAGGGAAATTCCCGGATCCAATCGAGATGCTTGAGCGCCCCGCCTTCGAGCGCCGCGATGGCGTCGCGAAAGTCGTCCGGACGCGCCGAATACGTACCGACCGAAGTGACTTGCTGGCGAATCAGGTGATTGAAATCGGCCGCCGTCACCGCCGAATGTAAACCAAGCCAGCCAATGCAGCCCATCTGGGCGACAGAGACAACAGCCATTTGCCGCGTCACTTCCAAGCCCACGGCTTCGATGACCGTCTGCGCTTTGTGCCCACCGAGTTTTTCGCGCACCGCTTCGCCGATCTGATCGGGACTTAATTGCTGCGTACAAATGGCATCGGTCGCCCCAAGACTAAGGGCTACATCGAGACGGGATTGGACCAGGTCGACCGCAATGATCCGCGGGACCTTGCGAAAGGCGGCGTAGACCATTGCCAACAGCCCAATCGGGCCTGCCCCGATAACTACCAACGAGTCAGCCGTCCGTGCTGAGCCCATCAGTCCCTCACTCAAGCACGCATATTTCACGGATTGGATTGAGGTAGCAAATGGTTCGACGAGGGAGCCTGCTGGTCCCAAGAGTTCCTCGCTAATGTCGTAGGCGATGCGTTCGTCGACCGCCATGTACTCGGCGTTAGCGCCCGGCAAATGAATGCTGAAGACTTTGCGCTGGTCGCAGACCTGGGCATTGCCATTTTTGCAAAACTCACACTCGAAACAGGGCACCATGGGATACAGGGCCACCGGGGCGCCCTCTTTCCATTCCTTTTGGCACCGGTTGGCCTCGACCACGCGGCCGCAGAGCTCGTGGCCGAGGACCAAAGGGGGGAAACGGTTTGCCGATACACCGGTGTACGCTTCGAGCTCGGATCCACAAATGCCGACGGTATCGACACGGACGAGAATTTGGCCTGGTTGCGGACTGGGTTTGGGGCTGTCTTTTAGCTCAACGCGGCGTGGACCAGTCCATTCGAGGGTTTGCATCTTAGATAGTTTCACCATTGAATCCATATCCGGCTTCGCGTAAGCCCGTCTGCATACTTTTTATGCTCGTCGACGAAATTCAAAGAGACCCCTCGGCCATGGCGCCTCAACCGGCGTAGGCGTCGGCGCGCACGCCGCGCACCCCAGGATCGGCCACGACCAGCGAGCCGGCTAGGGGCTCTGCCGCTTTCGCCGCCTGGTCCATGCCCTGACATGCCGAGGTGATGTACAGCTCGTCGAGACCGGGGCCGCCGAAAGCGCAGGAGGTCACATTGGTCATCGGCAGTTGTAGCTCCCGAATTAGCGCGCCGCTCTCGGTATCGTAGTGCTTGACGCAGGACCCGCCGTAGACCGCGATCCACAGGTTGTCCTCCGCGTCGATGGCCATGCCGTCGAAAATGCCCGCGCCCCCGTTTTTGCATACCACGCGCTCGTTGGCGATGGCGCCGCTGCCGATATCGTAGTCGTAGGCGCGGACGTTGTTGAGCGGTGAATCGATATAGTACATGGTCTGCTGGTCGGCGCTCCAGACGATGCCGTTGGAAATGCTTACCGGCGCGATCTTCTCGCTCACTGAATGGTCGGTGTCCAGGCAGTAGAGCTTGCCCTGGTCCTTTGCGCCGGTAAATTCCATCGTCCCCGCCCACAGGCGGCCGGCCGGATCGCACTTGCCGTCGTTAAAGCGGTTGGCGGGAATGGTCCGTTCGGGATCCCGGCCGATGGGGGTGATCTTCTCGATGTCGAGGTCCAGGTGCGCGAAGCCGTTGTGCAGCGCCACCACCAGCCCGCCGCTCTGGCGTTTAACCACCGTGCCCACCGCCTGGCAGGTTGGAATGGTCCGGTTATTGCCGCTGGCCGGATCGTAGACATACAGCTCGTGGCTCAAGATATCCACCCAGTACAGCACGCCCGCGTCCGCGTCCCAAATCGCCCCTTCGCCGACGAGTGCGTCTTTCTCCACCAACAACTCGACATCAACCTTTTTACTGCTCATATCCGTTCCCTCCAGAGATAGTTGACGCCGAAACGGTAGGCATCCCTCCAGACCCTGTCAAACGACAAAAGCCGGACCCGGAAAAACTGGATCGGCCTACAACTCGTCCGACCGCCTACCCCTGGAACGGCACAGCGGGAAACTGGGCAGCGAACGCGCGACGGGGGGAGACCAACCTTCTCCTTTGCCCTCGACGATCCGGCTTGGGACGACAAGGAGGGCGGAGCACAGCGCAATGACGGAATATACCGACACTAAGCAACCGCTCGACGGCATTCGCGTGCTGGATCTCTCCCGCCTGGTGGCGGGCAACGTGCTGAGCGTGGTGCTGGCGGACTTCGGGGCGGACGTGATCAAGATCGAACGCCCGGGACGGGGCGACGATCTGCGGCACTGGCAGGAGGACGGGGTCGAAACGTGGTGGCAGGTCTACGGAAAACGGAAAGTCGTACGAAGGACTCTAGAACAGGCCTTGGGGACTTCGGAGGCCACGAGGCGAGATTCGGTCAATCCGCCAAATAACGCTCCAACGCCTCATTGACCACCTGATTCAAATTGGTGCCCTTCTCTTTGGCGTAAAGCGTCGCCTTTCGATGTAAATGGCTGCCGGCCCGCACATTGAAACTCCCTTTAAAGGGCTGCTCGGGGGCCTGGCCCTCCTGTCGGCACAATTCGAGATAGTCCGCCACGGCCTCTTCAAATGCAGCGCGCAGCGAATCCACATCTGTCCCCTCATAGCTGACCAAGCTGCGAATAAACTCGATTTTGCCATGGAAGATCCGGTCTTGGTCGTCGTAGTGCGCTGAGCCCGTATATCCTTTGTAAGTCATCATGTCTTTCATATCAGACCCTCTTGTTCGAAGACTTCGATTATCTGGATTAGCTGATATTTCTTAAGCAAGTTTCCCGGATGGGGCTGATGCAGGCTGATAAAACCGTGATCCGGATGGAGAAAACGCCTGCGCGAGCCAGCCGTTTTGCCCGGCTTGACTTGCTTATATCCTAAACCTTTTAGCAAGCTGACTAAATCGCCCCATGTAAAATCGCTGGACTTTTGCCGCAATTTGGCGATAAGTTTCTCCTGGCGAGCCATAATTTGAAATATCATAGATTGTATCGACATTTGCAACTAATTTTAGTTGCAAATAATAAAAAGAATCCTCTTTGCCGAAGCGCCGACTCACGGCAAGCGTCGCACACTGCTTGGCCGCAAGCTCTAATAGGCCCTTTATACATCACAGGACGGTATAAATTCATTACATTACTGTCATCCATCGTCAGTAACCGCCCAGCTTGCCTGCCCGGAGAACCTATACATCATGTTCAGCTTAAAATCCCTGCTGCTCGTACTCGCGGCGCTGTGCTTTGCCGGCTGCGGCGGCTCGGATACAGCCCCGGACGGTCGGACCCAGGTAAAAATAATGGGCTGGGGCAATACGACCTCTATGGCCAAGTACGAAATTCTGGAAAAGGCTTTCGAGACGGCCAATCCCGACATCGATATGAAGGTAGAAATCCTCGATGGGGAGACCTATAGGCGCAAGCTGCCGGTCATGATCGCCAGCGGTACGGCCCCGGACATTTTCGAATGCGTCCCCGAAGTTTCAACCTCTTTCCCCTCCTTCGCCAGCAAGGATGCCTATGTGGATCTGCAACCCCTGGTCGAACGCGACGGGGTCGATCTGACGCAGTGGTTTGCCAGCGTTATCAAGAGCTGCCGCTACCAGGGCAAGCTGTACGTATTGCCCAAAAAACTCAACAACCCCGCTTGTGTCCACTATAATATGGACCTCTTCGATGCGGCGGGTCTTTCCTATCCCAGCCGCGACTGGACCTGGGAAGAAGCCCGGGCGATGGCGCGCCAGCTGACCCGCGACCTGGACGGCGACGGCCGCATCGACCAGTGGGGCCTGGCCTGGCCTTTGGCACAGGGCTATCAGGCCCCCATGATGCGCGGCTGGAATTGGACCCGCAACAACGGCACCGAAGTCAATATCGACGATCCGCTATTTTATCAGAGCATGCAGTGGATGGCCGATTTGATCCATGTGGATCGGGTCGCCCCCACCCTTGAAGAAACGGAGGGCGCAGGCCTGCCGGGCTACCAGCTTTTCAGCACCGGCCGAGTGGCCATGCAGTCGGGCGGTCGCTGGCAGACAGCCCACTACAAACGCGAAATTGGCAACGCTTTTCGCTGGGATACGGTGTGGATGCCAATACCCGAAAAAGGCGCTCCCCGCCGCTATCAGATCGGCTCGGAGGCCTGGGGTATTTACCGGGGATCGCCGGTGGTGGAACAGGCCTGGAAGGTCCTCAAGTGGATTTCAGGCCCTGCTGGCTCGCGCGTTTTGGGCCAGATCGGCGGGGCCGTGCCGGCGGTGAAATCAGTGGCCATGTCGGCTGATTTTCTCGACAGCAATCCGCCCAGTCGCCCGGCCAACCAAATGTGGCTAGAGGCGATCGACTACGCCGTCTGGCCGCCGCTGGAGCCGCGGTGGGCGCGGATTGAAAAGATGATGGAGCAGACCTTTCTGCTGGGTTGGAGCGGGGAGCGCCCCTTCAGAGAGCTGGCCTTTGAGCTAAAGCCCAAGTTGGACCACCTGCTGCAGGCGCCTTAAAAACCGCGGAGCAGGAGAAGGAAGGGGCCATGGCCCGCAAAAGTGGCATTCGGCGCGAAGAGAGCTGGTACGGCTGGCTTTTTGTCGCACCTCACATTGTCGGCCTGGTGATTTTCACTATCGGGGCGATCCTGGCTTCGGGTTATCTCAGTCTTACCAAGTGGGATCTTTTTGGCGCGCCTGAGTGGGTCGGCCTGGACAACTACCGCAAACTGCTAGACGACGAGATTTTCTGGAAGGCATTGGGCAACACCGTCTACTACACGGGTTTCCGGGTGCCCATCAGTCTGGTTCTGTCCCTGGGGGTCGCCCTGCTGATGAACGTGCAAATACGGGGCATTCTCTGGTGGCGGGTGGTCTACTTCGCCCCGGCCGTCTCCTCCTCGGTGGCCATCGCTCTGGTCTGGCGCTGGATCTACAGCAAGGACTTCGGCCTGCTCAACTCCTTTCTGGGCTGGCTGCATTTGCCCGCCGTCAACTGGCTGGGCACCGAAGCCCTGGCCATGCCGGCCATGATCGCTATGTCCGTGTGGTGGTCGGTGGGCACCAATATGGTCATTTATTTGGCGGCACTGCAGGGAGTCCCCGAACAACTGTACGAAGCGGCCGAACTGGACGGCGCCGGCATCTGGGGCAAATTCCGCCACGTGACGCTACCCCTTATCACGCCGACGACCTTCTTCTTGCTGATCATGGGCACCATCGGCTCGCTGCAGATCTTCGATATCTTCTTTGTAATGACCCAGGGCGGGCCCAATTTCGCCACCACCTCCCTGGTGATGTACATCTTCCAGAATGCCTTTGAGTACTTTGCCATGGGCTATGCCTCGGCCGTGGCCTGGGTACTGTTCTTCCTCATTCTGCTGCTCTCCCTGATCCAGCTGCGTTTTTCGGGCTGGGTCCACTACGAGGGAGAGCGGTCGTGAAACAGCGCAAAACCATCCGGGTCGGCCTCTATCTGCTCGTCGCCGGAGGGGGCGCCTGCATGATTGTGCCCTTTCTGTGGATGCTCAGTACCTCCCTCAAGACCACGGCGCAGTCCATGGCTTTCCCGCCCGAGTGGTGGCCGCGTCCCTTCGTCTGGGAAAATTACACCCAGATTCGCCAGTACATGCCCTTTTTCCAATTTTTGTACAACAGCGTCAAAATTGTGTTCTTGGTGGTCTTCGGCCAGCTGTTTACCTGTTCCCTGGCCGGTTACGCCTTTGCCAAACTGCGCTTCCCCGGCCGCAAATTTCTTTTTCTGGTCCTGCTCTCCACCATGATGATCCCGTCTCAGGTCACCCTCATCCCGGTCTTTGTTATCATGAAGTACCTGGGCTGGATCAATACGCACTATGCCCTGATCGTACCGGCATTCTTCGGCAGCGTTTTCGGCACGTTCTTGCTCAGACAGTTTTTTCTCGGTCTGCCCAACGACCTGGAAGACGCCGCCCGCATCGACGGCTGTTCCCCCTTCGGCACCTACTGGCGCATCATGTTGCCCCTGGCCAAACCACCGCTGGCGACGCTGGCCATCTTTACCTTTATGGCCACCTGGAACGACTTCATGCGCCCGCTGATCTACCTGAGTGATATGGACAAAATGACCCTGCCGGTGGGCTTGGCCCTGCTCTCCAACCACCAGGACATTCGCATCCCACTGATCATGGCCGGGGCGGTCTTAAGCGTGCTGCCGATCTTGGTGCTCTACGCCCTCGGCCAGAAATATTTCGTCCGCGGTATCGCCCTGACTGGAATGAAGGGTTGAGAACTCGGCATTAATAGCAAGACAGCGGAGCCTAGCGCAATGACGGGGTATACCGACAGTAAATCGGACAAATACCAGTACCATTGGAAGAAATTCCCGCTCAGAACGGTGCCCAAGCAGGTGTGGCCCGTCGAGGGCGAGCGAGAAAAATGACCGCTGTGCTGACGGCGATGGCGCTGGGACGAAGCGATTGTGCTGGTACTGCCCGGGCGGCGGTCGATTCGCCCTCGGATGGCGCCCTTTGAACCATTGCTGTAGTCCTGCAAATAATCTGCGGAAGTTTTCTTTGGAGAAAAGCGATGGATCCGACTCAGAAACAGCTTCTTTTCGACGACGCGCTGGTCGCGGATAAACGCGGCTTCGATCTGACGCTCAATCCGGCGTTGCGCACTGAATCTCCCGTATTGCAGGCCGAAGAATTGTGGGAGCGGGCCGGTGTGAGCTGGCCTAGTGTCGCGCGTGCTGAGGGGGCGAGTACCAGATGTGGTATCGCGCCGATCCGGGCGACGGTGGAGGCTCGTTGTTGTGTTATGCCACGTCCAGTGACGGCGTAGAGTGGGTGCGGCCAGAACTGGGCGTCGTAGAATTTAATGGGAGCAAGGACAATAATATCGTTGCCCGCAATTTGCAGGGCGGGGTGTTTATCGATCCGCACGACGCGCCCGAGCGCCGTTATAAGTTTATCGGCGAGGGCGTGACAAAGTGGGGCATCACCAGTTATTACGGCGGTGGGGCGCGCTTTCGCTATTTCAAGGACGATCTGCCGACCTGGAACTATCTGGCGGTGGTCGGTGCGCACTCGCCCGACGGCATCCACTGGAGCGAATATCCCGAGCCGATCATGCCCTGGTATACCGATACGCAGAACGTGGCGTTTTGGGACGACCGGCTGCAACGTTACGTCGCTTATGTGCGCTGGAACGAGCATTTGCGGGTCGAGGACGGCAAGCAGGTGGGTTCGTTTGATTACCGGGCAATCGGGCGGGCGGAAACGGCGGATTTTAGCGCCTTTCCCGCGCCCGCCAAAGTGCACGAGCCGGACTTCAGCCGGGTCGAGGACGAGGATCAGGCCGGCGGCGGTCTCTACAGTACGGGGGCGATAAAGTATCCCTATGCTGAGGACACCTATTTGATTTTTCCGTCGGCCTACCATCACACCAGCGACACGCTGGACGTGCATTTGGCTACCAGTCGGGACGGGGTGACTTTCGCGCGGTGGTTTGAGCCCTTTGCGCGGCTGGGGACGGCGGGACGGTTTGACGCGCGGGGTTTGTACGTGGGGCCGGGGATGGTCGCGGCTGGGGACGAACTGTACTTCTACTACGCCGGCGTGCCGGGGAGCCACGACGATGTCGACGAGCGCGTACCCGGCGCGATCGGCAGGTTGCGGGTCCGCCGCGACGGGTTCGTTTCGCAGGACGCCGGCGGTGACGAGGGGCGGTTGACGACCGTGCCTTTGGCGCTGCCGGGCGGTCGGCTCGAAGTCGATATGGATGCGAGTTCGCGGGGGTGGTTGGGGGTGGAGATCCTCGACTCCTCGGGGCACGCGCTGTGGGGCTACGCCCGGGCCGAGGCCGACCGGCTGTTGTTTAACGACCTGGCGCAGACGGCGAGTTGGCGAGGCGAAGCGGATTTATCGGCGCTTGCGGGGCGCCAGGTGCGGTTGCGGTTTATCGGCCAATTTGTAAAGCTATACGGCTTTCAATTTACGGGGGGTTAGTAGCCCGAGTAGCTGCCTGCTAGTCCTCTGTCCCAAGTGCGGCGCCCGGCGGCGCCAGATCGCTGCGTTGACCGAGCGTGAATAGATAAGCGCGTTTCATCGGCTTGCCCCCTCAGGCGAAACGCAAAAACTGTAGAGATCCACAACGCCCTTCATCTCAAACTCCAGGCGCAGCGGCCGATCCGCCGGCACGGCCGCATCCCCGCCATCCCAACGCACCGCCTGCCGGACTCCATCGCCGGTGATGGGCAGGCTCGGCGCCGCAAAGCCCGGCAACGGCTCGCGCCCGTAGTCGGTCAGCCGCACCCGCAGCTCGCCCGCCGTCGCGTCGGCGTTGACCAAGAGCCGCCCGCCGGGGCTCTGCAGCGTTTTGGTCACCACAAAGCCGCCGCCCGCCGGGCTGCGCAGCGAGGCGAAGCCCTCCTTGCGCAAACGCGCCAGTCCGATGCCGGGCCCCGGGTCTATCTCCTTGTGGCGGCCGCTGGTGGCGGCGTAGTAAATCCACCACTGGTCGCCTACCTCCAGCCAGTTCGACGCCGTGGCCATGCCCCCATCCCACTCGCCTTGAGCACCCAGGTCAATCAAACGGGGCCGATCGGCGGGCCGCTGGAAGTTTTTGCCGTCGCGGCTCCAGGCCAGGGCAGTGTAAATATCCTCCTGATGCTGGTACGGCCACAAAAAACCCCAGTAGACGCCGGCGTAGTAGCGGGTCGGCATGCCGTAGAAATAATTGTGCAGGTCGGCGCCGTCGAGCTGGTCGGGCAGCAGGATATTCTCGCTCAGGATCGGCCACTCGCCCCACAGGTCCCCGTGCTCGAGGCGGGCGACCTTGCGCCGGGCGCCGCGGTTACTGTAGAGATTGGTCGCCCGCGTAAACCACACGAAGCGCTCGCTTCGCGGGTCCCAGACGATGCTCCCGTGCGTGTCGGGGGTGAAGCCCCGGGCTATGCAAGTATCGCTTTGCGGGTCCCAGTCGATGCCGTCGTGCGAGCCGATCAGCCGGGCGCTCTTGGGCTCGTCGGTTAGATACAGTAGCAGATATTTGTAATCGCGCTTGTACTTGGCGGGCACGTCGAGCAAATACGGCACTTCCGCCCGGCCCCCTTGCGGCCCGAGTAATACGATATTGTTGTCCTTGGTGCCCTTGAACTCGTGCCGGCCGATCGTCGGCAAGTGCCAGTCGATGCCATCGTCCGACTCGGCGTAGCCGACGCCGTAGGTGTATTTGCGCGGCTCCATGCTCTGGTCCCAGTATTCCTGGTACCACATGCGGAAGCGCTCGTCTTCACGCACAACATTGACATAGCCGCCCCGACCAGCGATTACGGGATTGGCCGGGTGCTTGGTCGGCGCGTGGAAGACGCGGGTGACTGTCTCGGTCAAATACTCGACGCCCCAGCGATTGTCGACGAGGTGGTCGTCGACGAAAAACTGGGGCTGCTCGTTGATGGGCATACCTTGCAAGGAGTGCATCCTTTCAAACGCCCCTTGCCGCAGGCCAGTTATTGCCATTAGCTGGGACGTAGATCAATGGATAATATGATATCCGAAATTAGGTAGACAAGGAGTACGGCGTTTTTGAGAGGCCGCCGGGTAAAGGCGTGCACGCGGCAGCAAAGAGGGCGATTGGTTTCAAATGCACCCCGGGAACGGGCGCCCACTGACTAGATAGTAGTGCCTGTTGCCGTGGACTTTGCCATCGCGCAGATGCTCACCGTCGGCGGTCTGGACGAAATTGACAGATGGACGGTCGGGGCGGTTTGCGTGATCGCCCCACTTCGACTCGGCATCGGCATAATGCAAGGCCCACCCGCGCCTCTTCTGTGGCGTCTCATTGGGAGCGGTGGCATGAATGGCCCAGCGGTCGTGGAAGACAGCGTCGCCCCGATTCAGCGTCACCACGACCTCCTGCTCAAGCTCGCCTGCTGTAATACCCTCGCCCAACACATCGAAGGCGAATTCACCGTATCCCGCCGAGAGGGGGATGTAGTGGAAAGGACCATTGTCCAGGGTCACATCTTCAAGGGCAATCCAGCAGGTCACGCTTCGTTTGCTAAACTGAAAGAAGCCGTCCTGATGGTACCTGTTGGCGCCGCCATAGGGTGGGGTATCGTTCAACGGTGCTTTGCAGAAAATATGGTCGAACCACAGCTTCGCGTTGGGGCTGAGCAGCTCATGGAGAATGGCCATGATGTTGGGATGGGCGGCAAGTTCCCGAAATACTGCGTCGTTATCGGCCAGATGGTTTAATTGGCCGATCTCGTTGAAGGGGTCGTCGTTGGCCAACACCGCCTGTCGGGCAGCGGGGTCAACGGGTCGCCGCCGCACGGGATAAATTCGGTCTCCCCGCCGTGCGTGGCGAGGCGTGATAGGGATTTCGGGGAATTCAGCAAGAGCTGCTGCGGGCAATCCCGCCTGCGGAACGCTGTGGCTGTGACGCTCCGTCGTTGTCGTTTCGGCGTACTTTTCCTCTATCTTGTCACGCGCCGCTTGATTGCGTCGAAGATACGCATTGAGCTCTGCGGCGATTGCGTCGGCGCGTTGACATATTGTCTCGATGACGTCTTCAGGCAGCAGATTTTCGACAACCATGAAGCCATTTTCCCTGAAGTCGTCGTTCTTCACTTCACTCAGTTCCATATTCCCTCCCAAGTCAAGCCGCCATGGACTACAGCATCACGCCCCAATCGGGCTCGTAACGGTGGAACCGAGACGCCCGGTTATCTTCTCTATCATACATAGAGGCGGTTACCCATGCTGGTCGACCTCTCAGATGTGGCGTTGCATATCGAAAACCAACTCCATTGTAGCCCACCACTCCCCGTCTTTTGCCCCGGGGACTTTTTGCTGGAAGGTCCGCATCAACTCGTCCCATTCCCGCGCCTTGGGATTTTGCTCCATATAGCGCATGAAATCCCGCTCCGGCACAAAATCGTCGATGGCGGTCAGGAACATGAACATCCGCGTGCCCAAAAGAAAAATCTTCATATCGATGACGCCTATTTCTCTGGCGCCCTGTAAGGGCTCGGGCCACGGATTGGCGTGGTATTCCTTGTATTGGGCGATCACTGCGGGATCGTCTTTGAGTTCGAGCGTCATTCCGAAGTACTGCATGTCCATCCTCCTTTTCTCTGCTTAACAGCGGGCACGTGCTCGTCGTCGGTGGCCTCCTTCGCCTCGTCAATGACTTCTTCTTTACTGCTGGCATTGGGCGCCCCTGTTTGACGTTTCTTGTAAATTTACCGGATAATCTGTTTTGGCCCAACTAAGCCGACAACGGACCGCTCCACCCCCTTTACCTCTTCGCTTGACGGTCCAGAGCAAAGTGCGTTCGTTGGAAGAGTCGCTTAGGTACTAAAACAATAAGGCCGCAGGTCCAGGGGGTGTTGAGGAAATGGCTGCAGAACAGAAAAATATACTGCTTATATTGACCGACCAGCAGCGCTGGGATTCGCTGGGCTGCTATGGCACACCGGGGGTACACACCCCGCACTTGGATCGGCTTGCAGCGGCGGGCGCGCTCTACGATTGCTGTTATGTCAATGGTACGATATGCACCCCGAGCCGGGCGTGTCTGTGGACGGGCAAGCATATCCCCGGCCATGGCGTGCAGGCGCTGCATGACTGTCTGCCCGAAGACGAGGTCTTTTTTTCCAAGCGCTTGCAGGCGGCAGGCTACGACACGGCGCTATTTGGCAAACTGCATGTGTCGGGGCACTATCGCGAATACGAACGGCGACACCCCAACGACGGCTTTGGGGTGTACGAATGGGCGTCGGATCCGTTCGGGCCGTGGGGGATGGATAACGCCTATTTGCGCTGGTTGGAAGGCCGGGACCCGGCGCTGAGGGAGGAAATCCGCCAAACCCAACGGGTCGAGGGATCTATCCCCGCCTCATCGCATATGACGACGTGGGCGGCGGAGCGAACAGTGGATTTTCTCAGCCGCCGCAGCCCAAATGGAGCGCCCTTTTTCTGTTGTATGAGCGTTTTCGATCCGCATTCGCCCTATATCAACCACCCGAAAGAGGCGGAAGCTTTGCTCGACCAGGCGCGGTTGCCGCCAGTGATGGCGGGCGATCAGTCTTTCGCGGGCCGGCCTGTGGCCCACGATCTGGAGCGCCGCTATGGCAATCAGGTGCCCGAAGCCGATACGCTGGCCAAGTGGCGGGTGGGGTATCATGCCGGGATTGCCCATATCGACGCGGAAGTCGGACGGGTGCTTGCCGTGTTGGCAGACCGTGGCTTGGCCGACGATACGGTGGTGATTTTTACCAGCGACCACGGCGATATGCTGGGGGACCACGGGCTGATGACCAAGGGGGCCTATTTTTATGACGCCTGCACCAGGGTGCCGATGATCGTGCGGGGGCCAGACGTCGAGGTCGGGCGCGTGGCGGCGCCCGTGCAGTGGCACGATATTGCGGGGACGTGTTTGCAATTGGCCGGACAAACGCCTGAAGAGGTGCGGGCCTGGTCGCCCGACGGGGTGAGTCTGCTCGACAGGGATGGGCTCAGACGGCGCAATAGGGCCGTGTGTCTGTATCGCAATAGCGGGATGTGCACCAAGCCGAAAGAGGACTATCGGGGTTATTACTGGACTTTTGCAAAACGCGGTTAGTATGCATTAATTGGTGCAAAATGTAGTCATTCCCCACCCCCTGTCTCGGATTGGATGCCATGCCTGCCATTATCGGCTTTCCCACGGTGGTTGAAG
>WLWI01000457.1_pt1 | contig 39194 bp, 51 predicted proteins | sample 6701501 | NCBI WGS metagenome assembly WLWI01 (sample SAMN12718690, study PRJNA515312) | sponge metagenome | isolation source: marine sponge | host: Mycale hentscheli | place: New Zealand: South Island, Marlborough, Capsize Point | collected 2014-11-01 | reverse complement strand
TGCTCCATGAGTTAGACTAGCTAGTGTATCTTCATCCTCTGTCCTGCTCCATGAGTTAGACTAGCTAGTGTATCTTCATCCTCTCTCCTGCTCCATGAGTTAGACTAGCTAGTGTATCTTCATCCTCATACAGATAGATACTTAGGTTTGTTTTCTGATGCATCTGATAGTAATAAATTTAAACTATTCAAAGGCACAACAGTAGAGCCTACAACGACAGTTGATATTGGTGGTGCAGGATATGTAGCAGCAGATTTACAAGTAGCAGGTTTAGAAGCAACTACAGGTGTTTTTAGTACAAGTGCAGCAGTTTCGGGTACGTTGCCTTTGTTATATTTAACTAATACAACAGGGACAGGTAAAAATTGGAGATTAAGTTCTGCAACAAATGGTAAGTTTTTTATTAGTGAAGAAGGTGTTGTAGATGCTATTACACTTGACCATACATCAGGAAATGCAACTTTTGCAGGTACTTTAACAGTTAATGGTGTTGATGCAATTATAATACCAGATTATATTCTTCACGCTGGTGATGATAGTAAGTTTGGTTTTCCTAGTAATGACAATTTTAAAGTAAGATTAGCTGGTAGTGATGTGTTTACTATGAGTACTACTAATGCAACTTTTGCAGGAAATGTAAGTTTAGTAGATAATAAAAAATTAAAACTAGGTACAGGAAATGATTTAGAAATATACCACGATGGAACTAATAGTGAAATAAAAAATACTGCAAATGGTCTTTTAATAAAAACAGATATTTTTAGGGTATTAAATGCAGCAGGTTCTGAGCAAATGTTAAGGGCAGATAATGATAATGCAGTACAACTTTATTTTAATAATGTAGTAAAACTAGCAACTACAAACACAGGGGTTAGTGTAACAGGAAATATAATTGCAAGTGCAGATGTATATGCAGAAGATAATATTTATTTAACTGACACAGGAACTGCTAGAGGAGTAATTTCTTTAGATTCATCTGATAGAGATAATTTAAATATTAAAGCTATTTCATTAGGCTCACTAATGAGATTTTATACAGAAGATACTTTGGCTTTAACACTTGATTCATCACAAAACGCAACTTTTGCAGGAAATATAACTTTTGGCGATAGTCATTTTATTGGAGATGATGCAAGTGATAATTTATTAATACAATCTTCTGCTAATGAAAATATAATTATTGATTCGTTAGATGATTTATTTTTTAGAAATTCAGGTAGTACTCATTTAACAGTAAAAAGTACAGGATTTGTAGGAATTGGAACAACTTCGCCAAGTGCTAAATTTAGTGTATTAGAATCTACTGCAAATACCGAATATGCAAGTATGGGTAGTGGCAGCACAGTAGCAAGACATTTAAAGTTTTCAGGATTTGTAGCAAATGGAACAAACAATGTAGGGCATAGATTGTCTGCTCTAAACGCAATAGCTTTAAATGTAGCAGGAGATGACGCATTATATATAAACAATTCATTAAACGTAGGGATAGGAACGACTTCGCCTAATAATGATAAATTACATATAGAATTTGATACTTCTACAGTTTATAATGGAAACGCTAATCAAACAGGGGGTTTATTTGTAAATAACATATATCACGAAGCATTAAATACTTTTTCACAAATCAGATTAGGTGTTAGTGGTGCATCTGGTGCTTCAGCAGTTAGATTAGTTGCTATAGAGCCTGGACAAGCACGAAGTGATTTTGCCGTAGTTCTTAGAGATGGCTCTAATCATATAGAAAGATTTAGAATTAAAGGTGAAACTGGAAACGTAGGAATAGGAACTGATTCGCCAAATTCTAAACTTCATATTTATACTGTAACAGGAAGAAGTTTTGAGGTAGACCAATCTACATCAAACGTTACCGTATTAAAGAACGATTACGCATTAGAATTACAAAGTGGTAATGGTTACGACCTCAAACTAAACGCTAATGGTTCTTCCTCATATGGTAATGTAACTTTTATAACCAATGGTTCAGAAAGAATGCGTGTTGCAAGTGATGGAAAATCAACTTTTACAACAGATACAGGTGTATTAATAAAAGGAGCATCAGGCACGGCAAATGCTAAACTTTCATTTTTACCTGCAAGTGGTGGAAGGCAATATGATTTAGGAAATGTTGGTTCTGACTTTAGAATTTTTGATTCTTCAGCAAATGTTACAAGAATGTATTTTGATAATGATGGAAATACTGGAATAAAAACAGAAACTCCTGGTGCTGAATTAGATGTCAACGGAACTATAAGACTTTCTAGGACAGGTGTTGTAGAGGGTAGGGATTATCCGTACACTACAAATTTAGGTTCAGGAGCAAATGCTACTGCAACTACTGTAAGCGCAGGTGGTGGAGTACAAATAATATTAGATGGAAGTGATGTTGAAGACAGAATAAGGCTTAGAACCAACAACACAGAAAGAATGAGAATTGATACAAACGGGAACGTATCTATTGGACCGAGCGGAACAAAGTCTAGTGGTAAACTGTATGTTCAAGGAGACTTAATTGTATCAGGAACTAAATTTGCTGATTTTTCTGTTGGCTCCCTTAATACAACAGGTTATGTAGTTGCTACTGTTCCAAGCACAGGAAATGGTCAAAGTGTTACATTAGAATTTACTGCTCAAGGAAATACAAACGGAATACACGACGTTATTTTTGTTTGTGCTAATCAAGGGGGTGTTTGGACTTATTATCAAAATGACAGAATAGCATCTAGCGGAATTGAGATAGTAGAAACAAACGGTCAAAGCAGTTCAACTTTAAGTTTTAGTTTTAGGTCAAAATCAGGGACTGCAGGATATACTCCTAGAGTTATGATGAAAGGTTTTCCGTATAATTTAGTAACTTTTTAAAAATTAATATAAAAACAGTATCTTTGTTTTATAACTTAAAAAACTAAATAAAATGTCAAAAATTAAAGAATCAGAGTTAAAAAATTTACAAGAGCAAGAACAAAAAAAAGGTGCAATTTTGCACGACTTGGGATTACTACAAACGCAGGTACACAGCTTAAATCACATGTACGCTGAGTTAATGGTAGAACAAGATAAATCTAAAAAAGAACTTGAAGAAGAATATGGTAAAATTAATATTGATTTAAAGGATGGTTCTTATGAAATTATAAAAGATGAAGAAAATAAGTAAAAACATATCGTATAAAGAAGCTACTTACTCAGAAACAGCAAAACGTAAAAAAATAACTAATAAGCCTAAAGCAGAGCATGTAAAAAACATGGAGCTAATAGCAGAAAAGTTATTTGAGCCTTTGCGTGAGTGGGTGGGTGGGCCTATACGTGTTAATAGTTTTTACAGGTCTGAGGCTTTAAATACAGAAATAAAGGGCGCATATAAATCACAGCATTTAACCGGCAACGCCATAGATATTACTACTATGGGTAAAAAAACAAACTCTGAAATATTTTACTATATAAAAGATAATTTAGATTTTGACCAATTAATTTGGGAATTTGGATTAGAAAACCCAAAGTGGATACATGTTTCTTATGTAAGTAAAAAAGCTAATAGAAAAAGTGTTTTAATATGCCAAAGAAAAGGCAGGTTTATAACTTGGCCAGAAGATAAAAATTGTAAAACCTGTTAAGTTATGCCAATACCTAACAAAAAAAGCGGAGAAAAACAAAGCGACTACATGATGAGGTGTGTACCGCAGATGATGCAGTACCATGACAAGTCGCAGGCTATAGCTATTTGTTACCGCTCTTTTCAGGGTAAAATGATTAACCTAGAGACTTATAACGATTATCCAAAAAGTGCCAGCAATAACGCTAAAAAGGCCCTTAGGTGGCGTGATAAGTATGGCGATGAGGTAAAAGGAATGACACGTATAGGCTGGGTAAGGGCAAATCAGTTAGCAAAAAGAGAAAAGATAAGTCGAGAAACGATTGCTAGAATGAGTGCTTTTAAAAGACACAAAAAAAATGCAGAGGTAAATCCGGAGTTTGAGGACACCCCTTGGAAAGATAAAGGATATGTTGCATGGTTAGGCTGGGGAGGAACTAGCGGAATTAACTGGGCTAGTAAAAAACTAGAGCAAATAGATAAGAAATGAAATACGACTACAATACAATACTAATAAATGCAAGCACCTTTACTATCACGATGACTGATATCGATATAATATTAAAAATAGTACTGCTAACCGTTACTATCGGATATACAGTTCAAAAATGGTATTTACTAAATAAGAAAAAATAACTATGACTTTATTACACCCATGCCCAGTATGTATTGCAATAACTATAATTTTATATTTTGCATATAAACATAATAAAAAATGAAAAAAAAGTTTTCAGAAACTAGGGTTGGTAAGTTTTTAATTAAAGCAGGCTCTAAATTAGGAGAAGCATTACCTAATAATGGTTATTTAGGCGTTTTAAGAAACTTAATTAGTAAAGATAGTAAACTTACACCTGCTGATAAAGAAATGGCTTTAAAGTTATTAGATATAGATATTGCAGAAATGCAAGAAATTTCTAAAAGGTGGGAATCTGACATGAAATCTGATAGCTGGTTATCTAAAAACACTAGGCCACTTACTTTAATATTCTTAACCGTATCTATGATATTTTTAGTATTACTAGATTCTTTAAATATAGAATTTGGTGTAAACAGCGAATGGATATCTTTACTTAAATCACTACTTATTACAGTATATGTAGCCTACTTTGGCTCTAGAGGTGCTGAGAAGTTTAAAGCTATTGGGAAATAATGCCAACCGCATTACTTTTATAAATACTATATTTTGTACTAATTAATTATAAATAGTTTATTATACTAATATATAAAAATTCTAAATTTATTACTTTTTTCTGTATATACCTAATTTTTTTTTTGTATTTTAGAAAATGCGGAAAGAATACTCACAGGCAAAAGTAGATAAAATATACAATTTTACCAGCATTACTACTAAAGATAAAATTGATAGATTACTCGAAATAGATGCATGCCAATATACCAATTTAGGAAAAGATAGCACAGAGATTGAAAAAGAAACTGTTAAGAAAAATAGCAGGTATATATATAAAACTATAAAAAAAATTGATAAAGCTTTAGGTAACAATTTTTTACAGCACCAAGATAATTAAATGCCAAAAAAACTTACAAGAAGCAAGCTTGTAAAGAAGCTTGATACTATATTTAGTCAATATATAAGAAGAAAAAACGCAATAGAAGGAATGGCCACGTGCTTTACATGCGGCAAGGTTGATGAATGGAAGGCGTTACAAAACGGACATTTTCAATCACGTAAACATTACTCTACTAGGTGGGATGAAATAAACTGCCAAGTCCAATGCCCAAAATGCAATATTTGGAACTCAGGAGAGCAGTTTCTTTTTGCTAATAATCTTGATAGTAAGTATGGAAAAGGTACAGCAAATAGGTTACATATTAAAGCGCAGCAAACAGTTAAGCTTGCAAACTTTGAAATAGAAGAATTAATAATTAAATACAAAAATTTTGTAGATAAAATGTAATTGACTACATTTACGTATTCTGTTTTATGTTAATAAAAGGGGTTGTTTTTTATAAACAGCCTTTTTTTTTGCCCTATCATTTTTTTATTAACAAAAATGTTTATATATTAGCTGTGAACATAAAAATAGAATAATGGAAAAATTAAACCCTTTACAAGCGCAATACATAAAAGATTGCGAATTATTAGAAACACTTAACCTGCCAAATGATTTATTTGATGGCCTTTATTTAGCTAACGCTCCAAAAAAGGAAATTAATAAAACTAAAAAATTTGTTGAAAATTTAAATAAATTTAAAAACTTTATATAATGAAAAAAACACAATTAGATGAAGTAAGGGCTGAGGTTAGGTTATTAGAACTACAGCTACAACACGCAGCCTTATTTGGCGATGCATTTTCACAAATGGATTTATACAAAAAGTTGCAAGAAAAGAAATCACTCTTAGATACTTTACAATGGATGTAGATAACGTAAGAACCAACTACTCGCATCAAGGTAAAAATCAATTAATAGCTTATTATATTGATAGATGCGAAGCACTAGAAAATAAAATACAATTTCTAGAAGCACAATTAGAAGTAATTAGTAATAATTAAAATAACATAAAACATGAAAAGAGATAAACTATTAGAGTTGTATAAAAAATACGACTTAACTAAAGATGATGTATTTAAGCACCAGCACTACGTTATTATAACTAGGCAGGGGATAGACAAGATACAGGCCATAGAGCAAATACAAATAAATTACGATGTAATTAAATGCGAGCCACAGTTTGCAGTATTTAAAGCTAATGCAGCTAAGGAAGGTAAAAGTATTCAAACATTTGGTAGTGCGCTTAAAGGCGATAACTATAAGGATGGTAATTGTAACAGTTGGTACGTTGCAGAAATGGCTGAAAAAAGGGCCATGAGCCGAGCAGTACTAAAGCTTACCGGCTTTTATGAACTTGGAGTTTTTGGAGAAGATGAATCGGATAATTTTAAAAAATAAAAAAAAATCATTAACTTTATAAATAACTAAAAATTAAAAACTATGGGTGCAATTATTAATGCGAGTATTAATGTGGCAAAAATGCCAAAAGAAAAATTTGTAAAAGGAAAGGACGGAAACGTTTGGTATAACTTTACAATATCTATTAACGATGATACACGTTATGGGAACAATGTTTCGGTAACTGATAGCCGTACAATGGAAGAAAAGGAAGCTGGTAAGCCTTTAACCTACTTAGGAAATGGAAAGGTGGTTTGGATTAAAGATGCAGTAGGGGATACCGGAAAAATTAAATTAGCAGAAAAGGAACAAAAGCTTGATATTATATCAGGCACAGAATCATCTCATGTAGTTGAAAACTCTGATTTGCCATTTTAATAGCCTTTTACTTAACTTTATAAAAGGGTATGTTTATTTTTACGTACCCTTTTTTTTATACCTAACCTATGACAGAAAAACAATTAGAGCATGATATGCTTATGCAGTTTATTTTAGAGGACTGCTATGTAAACACAAAACAAAGTATAGAGTATCCCCCAGTAGCTTTATCTTTAGGCGAGAAGATTATTAAACAACAAACAGGCGAGAAAAGCTTTCCAATACCCATAGGCACATACGGTAACCTAAGCTGCGTAAGCGCTCCGCCCAAAACAAAGAAAACCTTTTTTATTAGTTTACTAGCATCTGTTTATTTAAGCGGCTCTAATATATATGGTGGCAATATAAAAGGCCACAGGGGATTAGGACATTTATTACACATAGATACTGAGCAGGGCTTATGGCACTGCCAAAAAGTATTTAAAAGGGTTTACGACATGGATAAAGAAATAGACCCTAATATTTATCATACTTTTGGCCTGCGTGCTATAGGTTATAAAACACGTTTAGAGTTTATTGAGTACTACTTACAAAAGAAAATAAACACTCCCTCACTTGTAATTATTGATGGAATTGCCGACCTTGTAAGTGATGTAAACAGTTTAGAAGAATCTAATGCAGTAGTGCAAAAGCTAATGGAATGGTCTGCCAAGTTTAACTGTCATATAATTAACGTAATTCATCACAATTACGGTACTACTAAAATGACAGGACATTTAGGTAGTTTTCTAGAAAAAAAATGTGAAACTCATATCGAGTTAGAAGCAAATACTGTAAATAAAGAGTGGGTTACAGTTAAATGTAAAAGGAGCAGGGGTTATGCCTTTAATACATTTAGCTTTGAGGTTAATGAACTTGGCCTGCCTACAATAGTAAACGATTTATATGACCCTTTAAAAACGTAATGGTCCAAGATAAAATAATATTAATAGCTAAAAAACACGACACATGGGTTGATATAGTTTGCACGTTTGGCTGCACTAGAAGAATAGCTGAGGATATTACACAAGAAATGTATATAAAAATACAGTTACAATTAGAAAAAGGCGGCTTAGATATAATGTATAAAGATGAAATAAATTACTATTATATATTTAAAACGCTTAAAACGTTATTTATAGATTTAAAAAGAAAACAAAAGAATATAAAAATTATTGATTTAGATGAACATATAGCTAATTATGGGGATACTTATTATGGTTACAGCGATGTAAATTATCAGGAAACTTACGATAAGGTAGAAAAGGAACTGGCTAAAATGTACTGGTATGATAGAAAGGTTTTTGAAATAATAAACGATGGAGAATCTATAGCAGAGTTTTCTAGGATATCTAAAATTAAATACTATGCACTTTATTTTACATATAAAAAAGTAAAAGATAAACTTAAAAAAATACTATGACATTAATAAGAAACAGCGGACAAATAAAACAGGGAGTAGATTTTACCGGAGTACAAAACGGCCCTATACACCCTACTGATATTGATGCTGTTTTAGAGTTTGATAATGAGGTATTAATTTTGATAGAAATAAAAAGAATTAATAATGCTATGGCTACTGGGCAAAAATTAGTATTAGAAAGAATATGCGATAGCTGGCATACTAAAAAAGCTATAGTATTGTTTGTAACACATGAACAGTATAATAGCAGCAAACTTATACACTTGCACGAGTGTAAGGTTTTTAAATACTATTACAAAGGCCAATGGCGCATGAGAAAAGGTAATACAGACTTTAACTTTGTGCTAAATGAGCTGGGCAAATTTTGGAACATTAATAAATTAAAAATATGAAACTAGGAGATATTATTTACTACATAACTAAATATACCGGCATTAAGTATATTGTAGAAACCTATCACGCATTTAAAGGCACTAAATGTAATTGTGATAAGCGCAGAAAAAAGCTTAACAATTTAAAAATAAAAAGATGGTAAACTTTAAAAAAATAGATTATGAAGATTGGACACAATTTAGAATGGGAAAAAACGATGTCATCTCCCCAGCCGAATTTAATTTGGTATGCGAACTGCACTCACGATATCACAATCACACTTTCTATAAGCCCTGCACCTGCAATCCGAAAGAAATAAATAGGTGGATAAGTGACTTAAATGTTATTTGGAATAACGGCTTAAAATAAAAAACTTATTAAATTTTTTGTTTATAACTGAATTAATGTTATATTAGCAGTATAATTAATACGTTCATTGATATACTGAGATTAGGCAAAACGCATAGGGAGACAAGGCGCAAAGCTTGGAAACGAAGCTGATTACTGAATAGCGACTGAAATAAAGTAAGTACGCACCTTAGGGAGTGCTAGGAAAAAGATAGTTATACAAGAAGTTGATAATAGTTATACCGAAACGAGGCAAGTGTTACAATCACGATTAGGATGTTGAAATACTACATAGGTATTGTAAATCGTATGTTGACTATAACCGAACTTGAAAACGAATATGGCAGTTGTATTACGCAGTGGCGATTAACTAATCTCAGTATTTAATGAATATTAAAAAACAGAAAAAATGACAAAATTATTTCAATCTAATTGCAGGCGTGGCCACTTAGTTATGGTAAACATGATGGATGATAACCTAGAGGATAAATTATGGACATGGTTAAAAGAAGAACATAACGATATCTACTGGGATATAGAAATGCACGAAGGCGGCAAAGTACGTGTTTATAAAGACAGTATTACTTTTACTGGGGATAACGGTATTTACGAATTAGATGAATGTAGAGTTGCTACAATATAACATAGAAATAACATGGAAATAACATCAACAACGTTAATAGAATTAAAAAGAGCTATAGAAGAATATAGCCAGCAAGACCCTAACATAACAGATGTTATTATTAATGTGCAGCTAAAAGAAAGTAATAACAAAAACTTTTTAAAATTTAACATAAAAAACTAAAATGACTTTAAAAAACAGAATTAAGCAATTAGAGGAGCAATTAGCACAAGCTAAAAAGCATACTTACATACATGAAACTAACCATTTGTATTGCAGCGATGGAGAATTACATATAGGTTATGGAGACTTTGATAATGAGAGATGGCTAGTAATTAATGTAGAAAGCTTTTTTAAGGACTTACCTTTTATAGTTAAGCAAGTTGTAGAAGAAAATAAGAAGATGCAGGACATGCACTTAGAAATGATTAAAGGAACACTAAAAGAAATATAATATGCCACACAAGCCACACGCTTTTGAAAACCAAATATTTGAGCATTTTAGAGAAAAAGAAAAAGCAATTAACAAAGCTGTAGAGTTTTTACAAGAAAACGGCTACAAGGTTTATAAAGAACTAGCAAAATGATATTATTAGTAGATGCAGACAGTTTAATTTTTGCCAGTTGTTACCGTAAAAGGGAAACAATGGATGATGAAAAATACTTTACTGATATTGTAGATGCTAGAAATAAGTTTGATGAGCAGTATATGGCTATAGTAAACCACTTAGAGGATATATATAACGTAGATAAGGTTATAACATTTAATGGCTCTAAGGGTAATTTTAGAAAGATATTAAACACCAGCTATAAGGCTAATAGAAAAAAGCAAGAGCTGCCGCCTTTACTACATGATATGCACGCTTACGTTAAGCAGCAGTACGATAGTGTGTATGGTTTTGGTATTGAAACAGATGACCTAGTAGCTAGGTACTGGTATAAACTAAGCCAAGAGCTAGGCAGGGATGAGGTTATGATAGTTAGCATAGATAAAGACTATAAGCAGTTTCCATGTTTAATATATAATTACCATTATAAGCATAAAGAAATACTAGATATAACAGAAGATGAAGCGCTATACAATTTTTATGAGCAAATGATAGTAGGCGATACGGCAGACAATGTAAATTACTTTAAAGGTAAGGGAAAACGATTTGCAGAAAGGTATTTTGAACAATGCGCTACTAAATACCAGTACACTAAAAAACTATACGAATTATTTAAACAACAATACAAAGGAAAGGCTAAGCAAAGATATATAGAGTGCTACAACCTTTTAAAATTAAGAACTGAATGATGGAAGAAAATAAACCAAAAGATTTAACGCCTTTAGATATTGGCAATAAAATAAAAAAGCTATCAAATATTAATATATACGACAACACTAGGAAACGGCCTTATGTAGAAAATAGGGCCTTAGTTTGTTACCTGTTACGTGAAAAGCTAAACATGCGCTGGAAGGATATTGCAGCGTTTTTTTGTTCACAGGGGAAAAGTATGGACCACGCATCAGCTATGCACCTAGTAAAAATGTTTCCTATATATAAAAGAGATAATAAAGATTTAGGAGAGTTTGAAAAAACGTTTGTGTTTAAATCACGCATACCTTACGATAAGATAGATAGGTTTAATTATTTAGAAAATAAATACAATAGCTTAGAAGGCGAATACTTAAAGCTGCAAAAAACATTACAGAACCCACTTGTTAGAATGGTTTTAACTGTGCCGGATAATAAATTAATATATGTTAAGCAGCAATTAAAAGCTATACAAAATAGCTGGGAGTGGCAAAATAAATAAAAATAAAACGTTATATAACTATGATAGAGAAAGTTGCAATAAATAAAGTGTTCCCTAACCCCACGAACCCACGTACAATAAAAGAAGCTAAATTTAAAAAGCTAGTAACCAGTATAGAGGATTTTCCTGAAATGTTAAAACTAAGGCCTATAGTAGTTAATAAAGAGATGGGCATACTAGGCGGCAATATGCGTTACAGAGCATGCAAAGAAGCAGGGCTAAAAGAGGTGTATATTATAAAAGCAGATAACCTAAGCGATAAGCAAATAGAAGAATTTATAGTAAAAGATAATGTAGGCTTTGGAGAGTGGGATTGGGATATATTGGCTAACGACTGGGATATAAAAGAATTAGAGGACTGGGGGTTAGATGGATTTCCTTTTGAACAAGAGCCAAAAGAAGAACATAATAAACTACAGGATACTTTTGTAGTGCCGCCTTTTAGTATTTTAGATACTAGGCAGGGTTATTGGCGAGATAGAAAAAATTACTGGCGTAACTTAATAGGGGATAATGGAGAAAGCAGAGAAGGTACATTATCAGAATCTGAATTAATGGGCGGTATAAATAACGGAGTTAGTTTACTAGACCCTGTGTTAGCTGAAATAGCTAATAAGTGGTTTGGCTTAGATAACTGTAATACTTTTGATTGCTTTGCTGGGGATAGTGTTTTTGGCTATGTAAGTGATGCGCTTGGAAATACTTTTACCGGCATAGAGTTAAGGCAGGAACAAACAGATTTAAATAACCAAAGATTAAAAGGCAGTAAAAGCAAATACATTTGCGATGATGGCCAAAACGTTTTAAAACACATAAAACCAAATACGCAAGACTTACTATTTAGCTGTCCGCCATATTTTGACTTAGAAGTATATTCAGACTTAAAAAACGATGCTAGTAACCAAAAAGAATATAAAAGCTTTTTAAAAATACTAGACAACGCATTTACAAGTGCTTTAACATGCTTAAAAGAAAATAGGTTTGCCGTAATAGTTGTAGGAGATATACGTAATAAGAACGGATTTTATTACGGTTTTGTAGATGATGTAAAAGCTATGTTTGTTAAAAATGGAGCTAAATTATATAACGAAATGATAATAGCAGAAAGTTTAGGCACTTTGCCACAAAGAGTAGGCCGTTACATGCACCATAGAAAAGTAGGAAAATGCCATCAAAACGTTTTAGTCTTTTACAAGGGTAATCCAAAAGAAATAAAAAAAACATATAAAAAACTAGATTTTAAAAACATTATAATTGATGAAAGCACAAATACATAATTTTGCAGTATGGATAAATGAAACACGCCCAGCAGTATTAAAACAATACTTTAGTAACTTATTAAATGTAAGTGGTTTTGAGGTATTAGAGCTAACTGAAAAGCATTTTGAACCGTATGGCTATACAGCATTATTTTTACTAAGTGAAAGCCATTTTGCTATACACACTTTTCCGGAGCATAAAGAAACATATATAGAACTATCTAGCTGCGTATTAGAACCATTTAATAAATTTATAAAAAACTATGAAAACTAAAAAACACAGACAGTACAGGTCAAGGCAAGGCCGCAGCGATAAACAATACCAAAGCAGCTTAACTGTTTTTGGCATTTCTATTGTAGCGCTTATTATAACTTTAATACTATCAATATGAACAAAAGTAGACACATAAAAAAGGAAGCACTATTAAAGGCCTTAGAGCAAAGCTTAGGGGTTGTTACTGTAGCATGTAAGAAATCTGAAACACCTAGAAGCACATATTACAAGTGGCTTAAAGAGGATAAGGATTTTGCAAAAGATGTAAGGGATATAGAAAACGTAGCTTTAGACTTTGCAGAAAGCCAGCTACATAAACAAATATCAGCTAACTCTACAGCAGCTACTATATTTTATTTAAAGACAAAAGGCAAGGGCAGGGGTTATGTAGAACGCCAAGAAATAACCGGTGCTGAGGGTATGCCTACTAATTTTCAAATAGAAATAATTGGAAGGACTAAAGATAAAGACTAACGTTGTTTATGAGCATTTATTAGACAACCATAAAAAGATACTGGTAGAGCAAGGCGGTACACGTTCCGGCAAAACCTATAATATCATACTGTGGATTATATTTGAGTACTGCACTAACAATACTGGCAAGATAATTACTGTATGCAGGAAAACCTTTCCTAGCTTACGTGCTACTGTACTAAGGGATTTTATGGGTATATTAAAAGAGCATAATATATATAACGAAAACTTTCATAATCGTAGTAATTCAGAATACAGCTTATTTGGCAACCTAGTAGAGTTTATATCGCTTGACCAACCACAAAAAATTAGAGGGCGTAAAAGGGATTTACTGTTTATTAATGAAGCTAATGAGCTTTACTTTGAAGATTGGCAGCAGCTATTATTTAGAACACAAGATAAAATAATACTAGATTTTAACCCTAGTGATGAGTACCATTGGATATACGACAAAGTAATAACTAGAGATGACTGTGCGTTTTTTAAAACCACTTACCTAGATAACCCATTTGTAGAGGATAGTATTATAGCAGAGATAGAACGCCTTAAAGATACAGATGAGCAATATTGGCAGGTGTACGGCTTAGGCGAAAGAACAGCTAGTAGAAGCACTATATTTAAGTATATTGAAACTACAGAGATACCAGTAGATGCAAGCCTTATAGCTTATGGCATGGACTTTGGTTATACAAATGACCCTACAACCTTAGTATCTGTTTACACGCTGGGCCACAGCCTATATATAAAAGAACACCTTTATAGAACCCAAATGACTACTAGCGATATAAATACATTCCTAAAAGAAGAAAAGCTATTAAATAACCCTATATATGCTGATAGTGCAGAGCCTCGTTTAATTAACGAGCTGCGTAGGATGGGCCATAATATATTCCCAAGTGTTAAGGGTAAGGATTCTATTAATGCCGGCATAGATTTATTAAAGCGCTATAAAATACACATACTATCTAGCTCACATAATGCAATAGCTGAGTTTAGAAACTACAAGTGGAAAGAGGATAAAACCGGTATGCTGGTTAATATACCTGAGGATAAGCATAACCACATTATAGACCCATGCCGCTACGCTACTTACTCTATTTTAAGCAGGCCTAACTTTGGCCGTTATACCATAAGCTAAATAAAAGTTATTAAATTTTTTGTTAATAACAGAAATAGTTATATATTGCAGTATATTAATAACATAAAATGAATAAAATGAATTTAAAATTAAACAAATACGAAAAAAAATTAGTTGTTTATGCTTTACGAGAAGTAGGAAAAGAAGCTGCTAAAAAAAATAATGAATTAACTTTAATGAACGTTTCTAGTTTATTAAATAAAATGCAAAACAATGTTTGAAATAAACTGCTATTTAAAAGAATATTATATAGGTGCAAAACTTATAGGCAAAGAAACATTAGAAACACCTGATAGAAAAAGCTTAGGTTATACAGGTAGAAAACTAGAAACATTACAAGAAGATATAATGTTTAAAAAACTTTATAAAAAAGGCACAGAAGTTTATACAGAAGTATCTCCTATATGTGGCAAACTATTAGGAACACAGCAGCAAAAATTTAAGATATTAGCTAATTCAAAAAGAACATACAATAAAAGTTATTAAATATTTTGTTTATAAGTTTAATTGTTTTATATTGCAGTATGATTGCAACTAAGCAATTTGTAAAACAGAATAAAATGAGAAAGCTTGATAAGTACAAACAAAATTTAACCATACAAGGAAACAACGTATGGAGCTACAGTACGATAGTAGCTAAGATTGAAGGTAGCGATTTACTACAATTAGGTTACTGGAGTCAAACAACGCAAAAGCACATAAACTATGTAGCTAATGAATTAAATTTAACATTAATAAAAGACTACTAAAATGGAAGTAAAAACTACAAACACCTACTCAATTTTTAACAAAGTAATTGGGAACAGAGAATTAGACAAAAATAACCTGCAAAGGATTAAAAACTCTATAAATGAAATAGGCCTGCAAATGCCTATACTGGTTAATAAAACTAACAGCATAATAGATGGCCAACACAGGCTGCAAGCTGCTAAGGAACTTAAAATACCAGTAACTTATATTATATCTAAAGATACAGCAGAGGACAATATAGACCAGTTACAGATTAGTAAGAAATGGACTGCCTTAGATTTTTGTAATAAAAACGCATTAAAAGGAAATAAGGATTGTAAGAAAGCTTTAAGTATAGCTAGTAAATGGTTTATAGAAACAGCTAAAAAGTTTAGTAAAATAAACGCTATAACTCTACTGCATGATGGCAAGGGTATTGGCTCAACTATTAAAAACCTAAGAAATAACACTTATAAAATAGATATAATTAAAGCTGAAAGAATATACCAATGTTTAGGAATATTAAATTATAATAATAGTATTAAGTTTAACCCTTACACTGCTGTAACTGTAAGAGCTTTAAAAAGGATAGATACGGCAGTAGGTGGATTAGCTTTTCCAATAATAGAGAAAATAACCAAAAAACATTACTTAGTATGTTATAGTAATGAAACAGACCAGTTTAATTATTTAAGAGATTTATATAAAAAATACAACAAATGAAAAAAGTAAGCAAAGCAGCTAAGCTGGGTAAACAGTTTAAAAAATTAGAAACAATAATGCTTATAGTAATCCCCACGTATTTTATAGGCAGAGTATTAATGACTGTAATATTTAATATATGAATTATGATGACTGGTTAGTACACATGGAACACGAATATAGAGGGTGGAATGAGCCGGACTATGTTTGCCAGCATTGTGAAACACCAATACACAAACAAGGTTATTGCAGCGATAACTGCTTTGAAGCAGACATGCTGTAAGGGTGTGAATACCTAATTAAAAGGTGGCTAGAAATAGCTGCTTTTTTTTTTCTTAAATTACAGACTATAAAAAAGGCAAATAAAAACGTTATATATATATGAAAGTGAAAATTACAATACCTAGCTCGTTAAACGATATTACACTACAGCAGTACAAACGCTATTTAAAAATACAAGAAAAGGTTAAGGATGAAAGATTCCTAAACGCTAAAATGATAGAGATATTTTGTAATGTAGATTTAAAAAGTGTAATGCACTTGCAGTTAAAAGATAGTGAAGAAATAGTAAGTATTATTACCGGTTTATTTAACAGTAAACCAGCGCTAGTAAAACGCTTTAAGCTAAACGGTGTGGAGTATGGTTTCCAGCCACAGCTAGATGAAATAACATTAGGCGAGTATATTGACTTAGACACTTATATAGGGGATTGGGAAAATATGGAAAAGGCTATGAATGTATTATACAGGCCTGTGCTGGTTAGTGTAAAAGATAAATATAGTATTGATGAATATAGAGTAGGTACAGAGGGCGCTATTATTAATATGCCTATGGATGCTGTTATGTCTAGTATTTTTTTTTTGTGGAATTTAGGACTGGACTTGTCGAAAAATATGACGAGTTATTTGGAGGAAACTCAGAACGAAACCTTGATTCAGTTTCTCAATTCTCAAAAAAATGGGGTTGGTATCAATCAATTTACGGACTCGCTCTCGGAGATATTAGAAGATTTGAAGATATCACTAAACTAGGTGTGCATGAGTGCTTTATGATGCTATCCTTTATGAAAGACAAAAACGATTTAGAAGCTAAACAAATTAAAAATAAATTCAAATAATGGCAAATCAAGGAGTAAGGGGTTTTTATCAATTAACAGAAACTATTAAAATAGCTTTACTAGAAGATAAAGATATTGAAACAGTAACAACAGGAGATATAACAGATGTTAATTTAAACAAACAGGATATATTTCCTTTAGGCCATATCATAATAAATAGCGTTATTGATGAGGAGCAGGTGCTAAGGTTTAATATAAGTATTTTAGCATGCGATATAGTAAACCAATCTAAAGAGTTTACAGTAGATAGATTTACTGGAAATGATAATGTACAAGATATACTTAACACGCAGTTAGCGGTGCTTAATAAGCTTATACAGCGCTTACGTAAAGGCAACCTATATACTGAAATGTATCAGCTTGATGGTAACCCTAGCTTACAGCCTTTTTATGATAGGTTTGAAAACCAATTAGCAGGCTGGACTGCAACTATGGATATAATGATTTATAACGATATATACATTTGCTAATGGATACAACTAACCTAAAAAAGATATTAAACGACTACGGAAAATATGTAGTGCAGCAATCTAAAAGCAACCTTACAAAAGATGTAAATAGATTTGGTGGCAATAAAGGTGGCGGCCCATTATACAACTCTATCACTTATAAAGTAGATACAGAGCCTAACTTTTTCTTATTAGACTTTCTAATGGAAGATTATGGGCCTTTTGTAGATAAAGGAGTAAGAGGTAAAACCTCAACTTATCCGGAAACACAAAGAGCGCTATCACAGTTTAGGTATGGTAGCGGCACAGGGCCAAAAGGCGGATTAACTAATGCGCTATATAACGCAAATACTAAAACAGGTTGGATAAAAAATAAAAAATTCCAATGGCGTGATAAAAAGACAGGGCGTTTTCTTTCTTACGAATCTATGAGTTTTCTAATAGCACGCAGTATATACAATAAAGGTTTAAAAGCAAACATGTTTTTTACAAAACCATTTGAAAAAGGATTAGCAAGATTAGGCGATGACTTATTTAAAGCTTTTGAATTAGATATAGAAAACGCAATAATACTAGGACAAAAAAAATAAACTATGCCAATAAATTACGCACTAAGAACACCAATATTTGCATCTGCTTCTAGCTCAGGAGCTAACACAGCATCAGCTAAATGTGTTATAACAGTAGGTGGCTCTACAGTATATACTTTAATAAAAGAAGCAACACAAAATGTAACAGTACAATTCGAGATAGCAGAATTACTTAGGGATTACTTAAATATAACTTATGTAGGTAGCCCTCAATTTATAACCTTTGGCTCAAGCATTCAATTTTTTAACTTACCAAATGCAACAGGTACAGCTCAAGGCCCTGCGGTAAGTACAGTAGGTGGTGATGGTTATGAAGCTTACGGATTATTTTCAGAAGGTATTAATCCAACTCTGCCGTTTGAAAATGTACAACGCCCTGCATGGTTAATTGCAGAAGCAAATCCCCTAGCATCAGCTAACGATAGGTATTTTATATATGTGCCTTATGGTGTAGATGGAAAAGTCTCATTTATAGATGCAAGCGGTAACATAGCATCAGCAGCTTATAGTACTACCGACACGGCTATTATGCCATCAGGCGCAGTAAGATTAAATATAAAAAGAATAGACTGTACAAAGTATGGAGATGGAAGAATGATAACTTTTATTAATAAATTTGGAGTAATACAAGATTTGTGGTTTTTTTTAAAAAGAACTAAAAGCATAAACAGAACAAACGAAAGCTTTAAGTCAAATACTCTAACTAATACAACAGCAACCTCAGCGCCCAGCTATTCACAAACTAACGCACCTAAAAAGCTATTTAACACACAGGCTAAACAAACGCACACTTTATCAAGTGGTTACTATCCTGAATCTGCTAACTTGTTTTTTGAGCAGTTATTATTAAGCGAGTACGTATGGTACACTAGGCCGGAAGATACACAGCCTAACCAAGACCAAAGCATACCGGTAACAGTTAAAACTTCTAGCATAGCATACAAAACATCACTTAACGAAAAATTAATAGAGTACACTATAGAATTTGAGGATGCTTTTGATTATATAAATAACGTAAGATAGATGCAAGAATTACAACTGTATATTGAAAACACAAGAGTCGATTTATTTAAGGATGAAACAGTATCGCTTACACAAACTATACAAAACGTAAAAGACCCTGCAAAGATATTTACATCATTTACTAAGACTTTTTCTGTACCAGCTAGCAAAACTAATAACAAGCTTTTTAAGCATTACTATAATTACGATATAGTAAACGGCTTTGATGCACGTATTAAAAAAGCCGGTAAAATAGAGTTAAATCATATTGCATATAAAACAGGGCGTATTAAACTAGAGGGCGTTTCACTTAAAAACAACTTAGCGCATACTTACAGGATTACGTTTTTTGGAAATACAGTAGAGCTGCCTGATATTTTAGGCGATGACAAATTAGGTTCTTTGCCTTTTTCTAGTAGCGATTATACTTTAGAATATAGAGAAGCAGTAATAAAAGCTTATTTAGGTTCAGTACAAAATAACGCAAAATTAATAGTGCCTTTAATAACACATACACAAAGATTATTCTATAATACTCTTACTACAGGAAATGAAGATAATGTATATTACTCAGGTGCGCAGCAGGGTGTTAAATATGATGAGTTAAAATTTGCAGTTAGGTTATATGAAATTATATTAGAAATAGAATCTAAATATACAACAGCTAATAACTACGCTGCTAATATTGTTTTCTCAAGAGACTTTTTTAGCACCACAAATCCTACGTTTTATAACCTGTATATGTGGTTACATCGAAAAAGTGGCTCTGTAACACCTGCTCAACAAATTGCAAGTTTTACTACAATAAGCCCATCTTGGACAGGTACATTATCACAAATTATTCGAAGTGGAAATACGCTAATAGTGTTAAGTGATTTAGTAACCGCACCTTCAAACCTTTTTTCTAACACTTTAACTGTAACACCAATATCAGGTAATAGCGTAGATTATCAAGTGGGTGTAAATCTTAATGGTTCAAGAATTTTAACAACAAGCCCAACAAACGGAACAACAACAATAAGTAATTTAAACGGCCAACCTTTAGTCGCTAATGGCGTTTATTCAGTAAGTATAATACACCCAGCAGCTATGACTATAAGCACTATAGCTTGGAACTTTGAGGGAATTATAAGATATGGAGATTCGCAGCCGCCAACAGGATACAATGATACTGCTACAATATCACAGTTTACATGCGCTGCTACTTTTGAATTTGTTACTGCCGAACAGATACCTGATGTAAGTATAATGTCATTCCTTACAGGCCTTTTTAAAATGTTTAATTTAGTAGCTTATGTAGATGATAGCGCTACAATAGTTGTAAGGCCTTTAGATGGCTCGCAAGGTGTGAGTAATAGCTTTTATACCTCTGCCGATATTAACGGTAATGATGCACCTGTAAATTACAATATATCAGAATTTGTAGATGTTACAGCAAGTCAAGTTAATGTAGCCTTACCATATAAAGAAATTTTGTATAAGTATGAAGGAACAGGAACGTTTTTTGCTAAACAGCATAATCAACTATTCGGCACTAACTGGGGTTCGTTAGGTTATATAGGTGGAACAGAAAGCGATGGCTCAGGGGGTGTAAACTATAACGCATCTACAGAAGTTTATAATTTAACTGTGCCTTTTGAACACATGAAATATGAAAGATTACTAAATGGAAACGGTGGCGCTAATACAGATATACAATGGGGATGGAGTGTAAATGAAAATCAACAGCCATTCATAGGTAAGCCATTAATTTTTTATGCTATTAGAAAAGTAGCTGGAACTAATTTAAGCTTTCAAAGAAGTACTACACAGGTAACTTTTGTAAACTCTTACTGGATACCATCAAACAGCTTAGCTTTAAGTGCAACAACTAGCCAAACAAACTTAAACTTTAGACAAGAGTTAAACGAGTATGAGCCTACACAGGCTTTTACTGATACCTTATTTGCAGATTTTCACAGTCAATATATTATAGATGTGTTTAATACCAGTAGAAGAATAACTAAAATAACTGCGTTTTTACCATTAAAAATATTATACAATTTTAAGTTAAATGACACCTTTACTATAAACTCTAGAGATTATATAATCAACTCAATAACCACAAACCTACAAAACGGTAAAAGCAGTATGGAGCTATTAAACAAAGTCAGCCTTTTTTATGGAACTATTGATAATGTTTCATATCAAGGTTCTCTAGGTTTTTTATATTACAGGTCATCTATTGGTGCAGTTAGGAACTTGTCTGTTGGAGATATAATGTGTACAAACAAAACTTTAACTGCTTTTCCAGCAGCAGGTACATACTTTCAAAATGGAGTAAGTAATGATGCAACTAGGTATTGTGATACAGGTTTTGTAATGTCTATGATTATTGGAACTAACGGAGTAATAACAGCTATAGGGTGTGGCCAACCTTAAAATAAAATTATGATAAAAAATATAATAGAATTGCTACAAATAGCAAAGGGAGAAACTGATAATATTAGAATGGCACAAGGAAAACATGCTTTGCCTAAAACGCTTAAAAGCGCAACAAAACTTATTAAAAACAATATAAAATGGGCGAAGTAAGAGAATATAGCTTAAAGCTAACCACAGAGCAAGCACAAAAGAATATAGATGAGCTTAACAAATCACTAGAGCTGCAAGAGGGCTTAATAGATGATATTGAAAAAGAACTTAGGCAATATCAAAAAGAGCTTAACAAAACCTCAGCAACAGATTTAGCTAAACGTAAAGATTTAAACGATAAAATTAAAGTAACTAAAGAACGTTTAATAGATGAAAAGATAGCTTTAAAACAAGTTAATAAAGATAGAAAGGTTGCAACGCAAGAAATGAAAGATGCCGAAGAAGCTGCTGCTGATTATGGCGGTGTGCTGGGTATGATAGATTCTAAAACAGGTGGAGTTATATCAGGCTTACAAGGCATGACTAAAAGTGTAGGCAGCGCTACTAAGGGCCTTAACTTAATGAAGGTTGCTATTATAGGAACTGGAATTGGTGCTTTATTAATAGCTATTTTGGCTTTAGGAAAAGCTTTTACAAGCTCTGAACAAGGGCAAAACCAGTTTAATAAATTAATGGGTGTTATAGGCGCTACTGTTGGTGTATTTACAGACAGGCTAGCTGCTTTAGGGCGTGGTTTAATTAGTTTATTTACAGACCCTATAGAAACTTTAAAAGGTTTTGGCAATAGTATTCAAGAATTTGTAATGGATAAGATTGACCTAGCTATAGAAAGTTTAGGTTTTATGGGTTCAGCCATATCTAAGCTGTTTAGCGGCGATTTCAGTGGTGCTTTAGATGATGCAGGAAAAGGAATTGTAGGTTTAAACAGGGCTTTAAATCCAGCAGTAATAGCTACAGAAGCTTTAGTTAATAGCACAAAGGAATTAATAAAAGAAATTACAGAGGAAGGTAAAATAGCAGGCCAAATAGCAGACCAAAGAGCGCAAGCTGATAAATTAGATAGACAAATTGTAGTAGATAGGGCTAAGGCAAATAAAGAACGTGCTGATTTACTTAATAAGGCAGTAGATAAAGAAAAGTTTAGCTTACAGGAACGTATAGATTTTTTACAGGAAGCCGGTAGGTTAGAGGATGAAATAACTGCAAAAGAAATAGAAGCAGCCCAGCTAAGGCTAGATGCTAAAATAGCTGAAAACGCTTTAGGCGATAGCACAAAAGAAGATTTAGAGGAAGAAGCTGCATTAAAAGCTGAGCTTATAAACTTGGAAACAGCTAAGCTTACAAAAGCAAAAGAGGTTACAACACAAATTATAGCATTAAACACAGAAGCTGCAACTGCTGCAAAAACACTAGCAGATGAAGAAATAGCAAACGCTAAGGCTGTACAAGACTTTAAGGATTCTTTAAAAATTAAAGACAAAGAAAACAAGTTTGCTGAAATAGAAGCAGAAAAAGAAGCTAGAATATTAGCGTTAGAAGAACTTAAACTATCTAAGGAAGAAGAAGAACAAATGCTTTTAGATATAGAGCAGGCTTTTAAAGAAAAAAGGAAAATAATAGAGGAAGAAGAAGCAACTTTATTAGCAGAAGAAAAGGAAGCGTTCTTAGCATCTAAACTAGAAGAAGAAGAACTTTCCTTAGCAGACCAAAAAGCTAAAGACTTAGAAGAATTACAAAGGTTAAAAGGCACAGAAGCTGAAAGGTTAGCTATTATTAAGTTTTATAACGACCAAGAAATAGCAGCAGATGATATAAAAGCTAAGGCAGAGCTAGATATGGCAAAACAAACCTTTGCAACTGTAGCAGGCTTACTAGGCGAAAATTCTAAAGCAGGTAAAGCAGCAGCAGCCGCAGCAGCGCTTATAAATACTTATCAAGGTATAACAGCCGAATTAGCTACAAAGACCGCTACACCGTTTGGAATAGCCCTTAAAATAGCTAATATAGCTACTATAGCTAGTATAGGTTTTAAGTCTGTAAAGGATATAATGAAAACAAATCCAAAAGCAACCGGAGGGGGTGGCGGAGGCAACCCAGCAGCAGGCACAGGCGGTGGCGCACCAGCAGCACCAACAACAGCATCTATTCCGCCAGCTTTTAATATAGTTGGAGCAGGAAGTACTAATCAGCTAGCAGATGCAATAGGTGGGCAATCACAGCAGCCTATACAAACTTTTGTAGTAGCTAATGATGTAAGTACTGCGCAAAGCTTAGACCGTAACATTGTTACAGGTGCTACTATAGATTAAATACAAAATTGAATTTTAAATACGTTATATAGTTATGAGAATAGTAGAATTAATATTAGATGAGGAACAAGAGGATGCAGGAATAGAAGCTATAAGTATAGTTGAAAGCCCTGCCATAGAATCTGATTTTGTTGCTTTAAATTCAGAAGAAATAAAGCTAGCAGAAATAGATAAAGACAAAAAAATATTATTAGGTGCTTTATTGATACCTAATAAACCAATATACAGAAAAGGAGATGAGGGAGAAGAATACTACATTTTCTTTTCTAAAGATACAATAGTAAAAGCATCGCAAATGTTTTTAAAAAACGGTTACCAAAACAATTCAACTCTTGAACACGCTCAGGCCTTGAATGGTTTAACGTTAGTCGAGAGTTGGATAGTTGAAAGTGAAACCCAAGATAAGTCTAGAAAATATGGGCTTAATGTTCCAGTAGGAACTTGGATGGGTGCTGTAAAAGTAAATAATGATGAAGTATGGAGTGAGTATGTTAAAACAAATAAGGTAAAAGGATTCTCAATAGAAGGCTATTTTGCTGATAAAATGGAAAGACCTAAAGAAAAAATTAAAGAAGATTTTTCAGAAAATGATATTATACTTAATAAAATTAAAGAGCTTTTAACAAACGATAATAATGCGACAGAATAACAAAAGTAAAGGCGTATTTATACCCAGTAGAACAAGTCCAGTTGGTAGCAGTAGGGCCTGTTTGTGTTGGGATACAAACACCTATTCTATTAAGTGCTGCGATGGTTCTATGCGAGCGCAAGGTATAGGTGTTATAACAAGAACTTAGAACTGAAAATACAAAATAGTAATTAATAACCGTTATATATATAATATGAAATCAACCGAAATGTTAAATCAAATTAAAACGCTTCTAAACATAGAAGTAAAACTTGAAGAAACAAAACTAGAAAACGGCACTATAGTAAGTGCAGAGTCTTTTGAAAAAGGCAAAGAAATTTTCATTGTAACAGATGATGAGAAAGTAGCCATGCCAGTAGGAGAATACCTATTAGAAGATGGCCGCTTAGTTGTTGTTGCTGAGGAAGGAAGAATAGATGACATTAGAGAAGTATCTGATGAAGTACCAGCTAAAGAAGATAAAGAAGGAGAAGAAATTACTTCTGATTTAAAAGATGAAGATGAGTACGGAGATGACAAAGAAGAAAAGAAAATGGCAGAAGTAGGAGACTGGGAAGGCATGGAAAAAAGAATCCAAAACCTTGAAGATGCTATAGCTGACTTAAAAGGGGATAAGGAAAATAAAATGGAAGAAGAAGATAAGGAAGTAGAAATGGAAGAAGAAACTTCTAGACAACCAAAATCAAGAACTATCAAAGAAGAATTTTCTGAGGAACCAGCAGCAAAACCAATTAAGCATAATCCGGAAGCTGTTAGCAATACAAAAAAAGTTGAATTTGCAAAAGGTAGGTTTAACACAACACTAGATAGAGTATTAAATAAATTAAACAAATAATAAAAAAATGAGCAATCTTAAAAATGTAAAATTAGCGACAGCGGTGAATATCACGACTACATATTCTGGTCAATTTGCAGGCGAGTACATCGCGGCGGCTCTGTTATCGGCTTCGACAATCGATGATGGCGGTTTAACTGTAAAAGCAAATATCGCTTTCAAAGAAGTAATTAAAAAACTAGCTACTGGAGCTTTAGTAAGCCCAGCATCATGCGACTTCACACCAAACAGTTCTGTAACACTTACAGAAAGAATTATTCAACCAGTTGAATTACAAGTTAATCTACAGTTATGTAAATATGACTTTGTAAATGACTGGGAAAGTCAGCAAATGGGATTTGGTTTAGGACAATCTTTACCGCCTAAATTCTCTGACTTCTTAATTGCACACGTTGCAGCAGAAGTAGCGCAAAATACAGAGTTCTGTATATGGCAAGGAGATACAGCAGCAGCAACTAATAACTCTTTTGATGGTTTTGAAAAACTTATTGCAGCATCAGCAGCAGCAGGAGATATTCCAGCAGGACAACAAGTTGCAGCAGTAGTAGGTGGATTAGATGCAGGAAATATTATCGCAGAATTATCTAAGGTAGTAGATGCTATTCCATCAGCACTTTATGGAAAAGAAGATTTATTCTTATACATAGGTAGTGCAGCAGCTAAATTCTACGTTCAGGCGTTAGGAGGATTTGCAGCAAACGGATTAGGAGCAAATGGTACAAACGCACAAGGTACGCAGTGGTGGAACAACGGTTCACTAACTGTAAACGGTGTAAAAATATTTGTTTCTCCGGGTCTTTCAGCTAACAAAATGTACGCTGCTCAACGTAGCAACTTATATTTCGGAACTGGACTTTTAAATGACACGAATGCTATCAAGGTTCTTGACATGCAGGATTTAGATGCTTCAAATAATGTAAGAATGGTAATGAGATTTACTTCTGCGGTTCAGTTTGGAATTGCATCTGACATTGTAGAGTACGCTTAAAATTAATTAATCAACTGAATGAGTATTAGGTATAAAAGCCTGATACTCTATAGGTTACAAAATATATATCAAATGGCATGTACATTAACAACAGGTAGAAAAATACCTTGTAAATCAGCTTTTGGCGGTATTAAAAAAGTATATTTCGCTGACTTTGGCTCATTAACAGGAATAAGTATTGATTCAACTACTAAAGAAGCTACTGTTACAGGTAGCCCTACTTATTACGAATATGATGTAAAAGGAAATTCTAGCCTTGAAACTACTGTTACAAGCAGTAGAGAAAATGGAACTACTTTTTACACACAAACACTTAATTTAACATTAACTTTCTTAGATGCAAAAACTCAAGCAGAATTACAAGTGCTTGCAGTAGCTAGACCTTACATAGTTGTAGAAGATTATTACGGAAATAGCTTTTTATGCGGATTTGAAAATGGAATGGAATGCACAGGCGGAACTGTTGTAACAGGAGCTGCGGCTGGAGATTTATCAGGATTTACACTTACTTTTGAAGGCTTAGAAGAATATGCACCGTATTTCTTAGCATCAGGTGTAACAGGAGATGCAGCACAAATAGACCCAACGCCAGTTGGTGTGCCGGTAATACCATAATAATAATCATTAATTTTTAGTTAGTAAATTAAGCACTCTTTATAGGGTGCTTTTTTTTTTAGGTGGACACTTCTACAAATAACCCTATTATTTACGTTATATAAGTGTATGATAATTTTAACTACTTCGGCTGCGGCTCAAACGCTTTCAGTTATTCCTAGAGAATATAGTGCTTCTTTTAGCATGGATATTAGGGATGATAGTACTAATGTAGTAAAGCAATACGATATAATCGCAGCTACTATTGCTGGTAATTATTTAACGTTTAATAATGTTTTTAATCCAGTTTTAGTAGAAAACCATTTTTTTGATTTAAGACTTTATATCGACTATAATTTTTGGAACACTAATTATAGTCTTTGGAATTTTTATGAGGTTAAATGGAATGAAGATGAAGGGCAAGTGGTGGATATTTATAACGATAAAATTTTCTGCACAGACCAAGATGTGGACCAATTAAACCAAAATGATTACTATAAACTAAATAAAGGCCAATACACGCACTATAGCGGTTATAATAACACTTATACAGTAAGATGAAAAAAACACGATTAAGAAATGATAAAGGCCAGTTTAAAAAGGCTTCTAAATTATCACAGTTTGGCTTTGTAAATTTAAGCACATATACAAGCCCAGAAATAAAAGAAGTAAACGGCAAAGACTGGATAGAATATGGCGCAGATAATAACTATTTCCAGTATCTAATAGATAGATATAATGGTAGTCCAACCAACAATGCAGCCATCAACGGTATTAGTCAGGCTATTTACGGCAAAGGGTTAAATGCTACAGATGCAAATAAAAAGCCAAACGAATATGCGCAAATGATTACTTTATTTAAAAAAGATGTAGTAAGAAAACTGTGTTACGATTTAAAGTTAATGGGCCAATGCGCTATACAAGTTATTTATACAAAGGATAGAAAAAGAATAGCACAATTAGAACACATGCCTATAGAAACCTTAAGGGCTGAAAAGGCTAATGAAGATGGCGAAGTGCCGGCTTATTATTACTTTAAAGATTGGCCTAATATAAAGCGTAGTGATGTGCCTTTAAGAATACCAGCTTACGGTATGTCAAAAGAAAATATAGAAATATATTACATAAAACCTTACAAATCAGGCTTTTACTACTATAGTCCTGTCGATTATCAAGGTGGATTACAGTATGCAGAGCTAGAAGAAGAAGTAAGTAACTATCATTTAAACAATATATTGAATGGCCTTAGCCCTAGCATGCTAATAAACTTCAATAATGGTACTCCAAATCAAGAGGAAAGGCAACTAATAGAAAACAAAATAGCTGCTAAATTCTCAGGCTCTAGTAATGCTGGTAAGTTTATACTAGCTTTTAACGATAATAAAGAAAGCTCAGCAGAAATAACGCCAGTACAGCTTAGTGATGCACATAACCAGTATCAGTTTTTAAGCGAGGAAAGCACTAAAAAGATAATGGTTGCTCATCGTATTGTATCGCCTATGCTTTTAGGTATTAAAGACCAAAGCGGACTGGGTAATAATGCAGATGAAATAAAGACTGCTAGTTTATTAATGGATAATACCGTTATAAGGCCATTTCAAGAGCTTTTAATTGATTGTTTTGATAAAATACTATCGTATAATAATATAAGCTTACGCCTATACTTTACTACGTTACAGCCTTTAGAGTTTACAGAGGTTGATACTGAGATACAAGACAAAGAAACAATAGAAGAAGAAACAGGTGTTGAAATGGAAAGTAAGCTTGCTAAAGTAGAGCTTAAAACTATTGATGGAAAAACGGCTTACGATACTAAAGAAGAAGCAATTAAGGTTGCAGAAGAAAAAGGATGTGAAGGATACCATGAACACGAGGTAGAAGGTGTAGTATATTACATGCCATGCGAAAACCACGAGGAGTTAAAAGCGCCTTGCTGGGATGGATACGAACAATACGGCACTAAAATTAAAGATGGAAAAGAAGTTCCTAACTGTATAGAGCAGTCTAAGGTAGAAAGGTTATGCTGCTCAGCAGATGAACAGAATGATGATGAAGAAGTAGCAGCCAAGTTAATAGCCTTAGGCGAGGATATAGATACAAGTAAATGGGAACCTATATATGACCAAGCTGTAGATTATACTAAGGATGATAAAATAGATGAGGTAATACATGAATTAAACGCACAGAGCCACGAAAAATTATCGTTGCTAGGTAAGATGTGGAAATTTGTAGTAAGTACCGGTAGCGCATACCCAAACACTAAATCTGAGCAAGATAAAAAGATAGGCGAAAACTATTTTAGAGTTAGATACTATTATGCACCTAGAAAAGTAGGCGCTAATGCTAGAAAATTTTGCAGGGCTATGAAACAAGCTAATAAATTATATCGTAAAAAAGATATAATAGCTATGGGTACGCAAAAAGTGAATCCGGGCTGGGGTCCTGAGGGTGCTGATACGTATTCTATATGGCTTTGGAAAGGCGGAGGTAACTGTCATCATTCATGGCGTAGAGTTACTTATAAAAGCAAATCCGCAAAGATTAACACAAAAGATGCACAGGATATTATAGGTACTAGACAGGCCGCTATATTAGGCTATAAGGTTACTAACCCTTATCAGGTATCTATACAACCTAGAAACTTACCAAACAAGGGCTTTTTGCCCGGAAACCCTCAAGGAGAATAATTATGGCAACAGTACTTTTTATAAATAGAACAGATTTAGTTAGAAACTCAATAATTGATGGAAATGTAGATACAGATAAGTATATACAATTCATCAAACTGGCGCAGGAAATTCATATCCAAAACTATTTAGGAACTAAAATGTATGAAGCGCTTACAGCAGCAATAGTAGCAGGTATTGATTTACCAGCTAATGCTAGGTGGAAAACGCTATTAGATGATTATGTAGTGCCTATGCTTATATGGTTTTCACAGGTAGATTATATTCCATTTAGTGCATATCAAATACGAAACGGTGGAATGTATAAGCACCGTAGCGAGAACGCAGACACAGTAACTAAAGAAGAAGTAGATTTTTTAACAGAAAAAGCAAGAACTAACGCAGAATGGTATTCAAGAAGGTTTATTGATTTCATGAGTTTTAACCAAACAACCTATCCGGAGTACACGAGTAACATAAATGATGATATTTATCCAAGTTATGATGCAACGTTTAACGGCTGGGTGTTATGAAATATAAAGTAAAAGAAAAAAATATAGAAAAATTAAAAGTTTTCTTAAAAAAAATAAAAAAAAACAAATTAAAAAACACTAAGAATGGCAACTCTATTTAACACTAAAATATCCGCAACGTATGAAGGCCTATTAAAGACTGTAGATAATGCGGTACTAAATGCTACATTAAAGGAACTATCTGATGGCTCAGGTAACCTATCAGGGCTGTTTTTAAACACAGCAGGGGACTTTAAAGTAAGTAATATACTAGAATGGGGTTCGCTTAAAGATACAGGCACAGGCGTTACAATAACACGTTATGTAACTTCTACTGATGGAATAGAAAACTTTGATAATAATACTTCACTTCCTACAAGTGCTGCTGTAAAACTATATGTAGATAGTAAATTTGCTACATCAGATACTTTACAGGAAGTTTTATCTTTCGGAAATACAACAGGTGGAAATGATATTGTAGTTTCTGCTAGTGATGACATTACATTTACTGATTCTAGTAAAATTATAATGGGTGCAAGTAGTGATTTACAAATCTATCACGATGGCTCTGCTTCTTACATTAGTGAAAATGGAGCAGGAGATTTAAGAATATCAACTAACGGCGCACAAGTTGCAATACAAAATAGTCTATCTGAAAATATGGGTAGATTTATTGTTAATGATGCAGTAATATTATACTATGATAATGCTCAAAAATTTATAACTACTACTACAGGAGTTACAATAACAGGTAGACTTTCAGGATTAACAGACCCTACATTAGCACAGGATGCTGCTACAAAATCGTATGTAGATGCTTTAGATGCAGGTAGTGATTTAGATTTTAAGGGAGATAATGGTACAGCAGGAGATGTTAATTTAAATACACAAAGATTAGATATTTTAGGAACAGCAAACCAAATAACAACTGTTTCTAGTGGTCAATCATTAACAATAGGAATGCCTACTAATATTACTATTAGTGGAATAGTAAACGCAACAACTTTTAATGGAAACGTAACAGGTAATGTTACAGGCGATTTAACAGGAACTGCTAGTTTAATAGATGTAAGTAATACAGCTACAAATCAAAATCAATATCTTTTACAATCAGGGGGTACTTTAGGAAGTCAAACTGTTTTTGCAGACTCTAATTTATATTTTAATCCTGTTACAAATCTTTTAACAGTAGAGGGCTCAGGTAGTTTTACAGGAGACTTAAACGTTACAGGAAACATTACAGGTGGTGGTGGCTCGTTCTTACCATTAGCAGGTGGAACTATGACAGGAGATATTGTTTTAAATGATGGTGTTAAAACTGTATATGGAACAGCAAATGATGGATTATGGATTTATCACGATGGCAATAATAGTTACATTAACGATGTAGGAACAGGAGATTTATATATACTAGCAAGTGATGATTTAATTTTAGGAACTCCATCAGGAGAAGTTTTTATACAATGTAATGAAAACAGTTCGGTTGAGTTAAAGTTTAATAATTTAACTAAATTTTATACTACAAGTACAGGTATATCAGTAACAGGAAATGGAGTTTTTAGTGGTAATGTAACAGTTCCAGATAATGGACAATTTATAGCAGGTAGTAATAGTGATTTTGCTATAATACACGATACAAATGATTCTAGAATAAAAAACAATACAGGGAATTTATATATAGACCAACGTGCAGTAACTCAATCAATCTTTTTTAGAGTATCTGATGCAAACGCACTAGACACAACAGCATTAACAATATCAAGAAATGCTGATGCAAGTTTTGGTAGGGATGTAACAATAGCAGGAGATTTAACTGTAAACGGAACAACTACAACAATAAACACAGAACATTTTAACGTAGAAGACCCATTAATTTCTATGGCAAAAGACAATGTAGCTAATTCTGTAGATATAGGTTTTTATGGTAAATACAATGATGGTACTGCTAGATACTTAGGATTGTTTTCTGATGCATCTGATAGTAATAAATTTAAACTATTTAAAGGCACAACAGTAGAGCCTACAACAACAGTTGATATTGGTGGTGCAGGATATGTAGCAGCAGATTTAGTTGTAGGAAATTTACAAGCAACAAGCAATATAACAGTAAATTCAAGTGCAGGAGATACTTATTTTGCAAATTTCTTACCAAGTACAGGTAGTGGTTTTGCTAAATTTTATCAAAGTAGTAACAATCACTTAGCGTTATATATGGGTAATTCAAGTGGAACAGCGAATGTTGTGCTTAATTCATCTGGAGTTTCTTTTATAAAAGGTGGAAATTTAATTATAGGTGGTTCATCTGATAGTGGAGAAAAACTACAAGTAGAAGGAACTGGGTATTTTGCAGGAAATTTAACTGTAGATGGAGAAGTGAGAATACTAGAATATATAGTTCATCAAGGGGATTCTGATACTTATATTGGTTTTCCTGCATCAAATGAATTTAAGTTAGTAGCAGGTGGAAATAATATAATTGCAGGAGATATTAATGCAGCATACTTATATTATCAAGGTGGTGTTAAATTACAAACTACAAGTACAGGGGTTAGTGTAACAGGAAATATGATTGCAAGTGGAGATGTATATGCAGAAGATAATATTTATTTAACTGACACAGGAACTGCTAGGGCTGCAATTTCTTTAGATTCATCTGATAGAGATAATTTAAATATTAAAGCTATTTCATTAGGCTCACTAATGAGATTTTATACACAAGATACTTTGGCTTTAACTATTGATTCATCACAAAACGCAACTTTTGCAGGAGCAATTTCAGCAGGAGGTACTATTACTTGTAATAATGTTGGTAGCGATAAAAAAATAGCTTTTAGAAGAACAGGGGGTAATAACTTTTCTATTGAACATGATTCCGCTTTCATATATTTTTATAATGAAACTACTGGAAACGTTATTTTTAAAATGGCGAATAATAATAACGTAACTTTTACAGGAACAGTAGAAGCAACAAACGTTGGTGTTAATGGATTTATAACTCATAATGGAGATAGTGGTACTTTTATGGGATGGTCAGCAAATGACACTAATGTGTTTTATACAGCAGGAAATGAACGCCTTAGAATAGATGCTAATGGTGTACTTCAATTAACGTCAGGTATAAATGGGTATTTAAATACTAATTCCATAGGTATGGAAATAGACATAAATAGAAACCCTGAAACCGGAGGTTTTAAAGATGCTGGCTTGAGTCACGCAAGAATAATAATGAGAGGTGATACTACAGCAAACGGAGGGTCTAATATTAAATTTGTTACTTCTCCAACTGTCAATACTGTTGGAGCAACAAAAATGACTATTGCAGGAGATGGAAACATAGGGATTGGAACGACAACTCCACAAACAACTCTTGAAGTAGATGGAGCTGCATCAGCTTTAAATGCTCATTTTGGTCAAGGACAAAATAATAGTAGTGGAGTATTTGGTGGTATAAGTTTAGGTTATGCGGAAAATGCAAATGCTGCATATAGAAAAGTAGCAATTGTTGCAAAAGCTATTGGTGATGGTGCTGCAAGACAAGAATTACATTTTTTAGTTAATTCAAATGCTGATAGTAATAGTGCTGGTATTGCTGACAGCAAAATGATGATAAATACTACTGGTAATGTCGGAATCGGAACAACTTCGCCCTCCACTAAATTACAAGTGAACGGTACAACTGCAATAATTAATTCAGCTGCCGAGTTGTGGTTAGGTGATTCTTTATCTGGTGGTGATGGCGGTTTTATAAAATGGAATAGTGGTAGTGATTATTTATATATTGGTAATTCTTATAATTCAGCATACAATACCAATATAGTTATAGCAAACACTGGAAACGTAGGAATCGGAACGACTTCGCCTTCAACTCCTTTAATGGTAAATAGAACATCAAACTCAAATGAACCAGGAATATATTATGATGTTACTGGGGGTTCATCAGGAAGTGTTGGTATTGGAAGTACTGCCGCAATTGGACCTTTTATAGTAGGTAACACGCTACCAAATGGTAATGTTAGAGGTGCTTATCCAGCCAGTAGAATGTTATTTAATGGTGCTGGATTTTCTTTTCAAACATCAGATGAAACATCAGGAGCAAGAACATTTGATGATAAAATGAAAATAGAAATTGGAGGAAACGTAGGAATCGGTAACACTTCTCCACAAACAACTTTACATGTTGGAACAACAGCTACAGTAACAAATCAATTTACTAACCAAGTTAATGCAAGTAACTTCTTTGTAAACGGCAATGCTAATGGTGGTGCTTCATTTTTTCAATGTAAAACTGCTGCTGTTAATATAAACATGATGGGTAACAATGATTTTGCCTGTAATCAATTTACATTTTATCATAAACCTTTATCAACATCTCAAAACGTTGTAGGAACTATAGCCACTTTCTCTAGTTCTACACAATATAACACTACTTCTGACTATAGACTAAAAGAAAATGTAATTTCTTTGAGTGATTCTATAGCTAGATTAAAACAACTAAAACCTAGTAGATTTAATTTTATTGAAGATCCAGAAAGGACTATGGATGGGTTTTTAGCACATGAAGTGCAAGATATTGTACCAGAAGCTGTAAATGGAGAAAAAGATGCTGTAGACGAAAATGGAAATGAAGTACATCAAGGTATAGATCAAGCTAAATTAGTACCATTATTAGTAGCAGCAATACAAGAATTAGAAGCTAGAGTAAAAGAATTAGAAAATAAATAATATGGCATTATTAACAAATATAAATGGTAAATTCAGCGTTAGTGACGCAGGTGCAGTAACTTTCAACAATGCATTTACCTTTCCTACAGCAGATGGCGACGCTAATTATGTGTTAAAAACAAATGGTAGTGGTCAATTAGCTTGGGCAGCGGATAATGATGGTGGTGATATAACTGGATCTGGTACAGCTAACACGGTTACTAAGTTTACAGGTGCTAAAGTAATAAGTGATGGCCCAATAACATTTTCAAGTAATGATTCAACTTTTGCAGGTGATCTTACTGTACCGCATGGAAAGATTAGTTTATTAGGAGGTAATAATTTAACAATTTCAGGAACAGCAGCAAATCACGCTGGATTAAGTTTTGCTACAAATGCTATTTTACCTGGCACTTCGGCAGCAACTAACACTAATGTATTTGATCTTGGAGCAACTACTGAAAGATTTAAAAACCTTTATTTAGGTAGTGAAATAATATCAGAAGGAGGAGCAACTTTTGCAGGAAATATAAGTTTTCCAAATAGCAACCTTAGCTCAACTGCTGCAACAACTAATTTTGGTGTTTATAATTCAGAAGTAAGATTAATAGACACCCCTAACGGAGGCTTAAAATCATGTAGAGTAATTACAGATAACTATGGTGAATGGATTTTAGTTGGTAGATTTGCAGCAAATGCTATGACAAGCATTCAAGGTGTTTGGTCTTCAGTAACAGGCTTGTCACTTGGTACAGCTCAAAATGAAACAACGCAATTTTCTGCTGATTTTGGTGATAGTTATCCTACAGAAGTTAGGATAATGGGAGCTACAGATTTTACTAAATGGAGAAACACTAGAACAATTGATTTTATTTATGGTGTTCCAGAAGGAAGACAATGGAAATTCTTTTTTAGTGGAGGTGTAGAGAATGGCATGGCAGCAAGCACTAAGTATGGATGGGCTATTAATGGTAGTTATGATGGTTTTGGTAGATGGGTAAATCCTGCTCAAAACTTTGTAAGAATGTCTGATACATCTAATGTAATACTTAATCCGTCAGCGGCATATACTACAGCAACTACAAATGCTTTTAACTGGGATACTAATGACGATGCAAAGTTTAGTGTATCAGCCACAAGGGTTTTTAGTGGTCAAGATACATTTTGTACCGCAGCTGTTGGTGCTGATGATAATGTATTTGGATTTTTTGATAAATACCCTAGTGAAATTTCCAATTTTCAAGGATCAATACAAGATTTTAGTTCTGCTGTATGGGTTTTAATAAAATTACCTAATGTTAGTAGTGGTGGTGGTGGAGCTAGTTTTTGGAAAGCTAATGGAAACGACATATACAATACAAACTCTGGTGACGTCGGAATTGGTACGACTTCGCCAACGTCTATATCAGCTAATACAAATTCATTAACTGTTGGTTCTTCCAGAAATGATTTAAGCGGTGGTATTATATATCAATCTAATGGTACTATAAGATCACAGATGTATTGGGATAGTGCTGGTCTTCAAACTGTTGTTAATTCTGGAGATGCAAGGTGGTATACAGGAGGTGTTAACGACAGGCTACGTATAACGTCTTCAGGAAATATAGGTATCGGAACGGGTTCGCCTCAGTCCTACGATAATGAATCAGATAATTTAGTTGTTGCTGAGGGAGTAAATGGAACTGATCCTACGCCAGGAATAACAATAGCCTGTCTTGCAGACCAAGCTACTACTGGTAGAGGAGCGATAAGATTTGCTGATGGAGCAGTTGGTAATGCAGCATATAGAGGCGCACTTGAATATAATCACAATGGTGATAATATGTTTTTTAGAACGTCTAGTACAGTAAAAATGACTCTTAATACAGACGGTAATTTAGGAATCGGAACGACTATTCCTCAATCAAAACTACATATAGAAACAGGTAGCGGAGGGACTTACAACCCAAACACAAATCACGATGATGTAACTATTGAAGGTAGTGGAAACATTGGATTGCAATTATTTAGCCCTAATACTTCTTACCAGTATATAGCTTTTGGTGACCCTAATAGTGTTAACGCAGGTTATTTAAGATATTATCACGGAGCCAATGAAATGGTTTTCAGAACTAATGGAAGTGATAATATGATTATTAATTCTGCAGGTAACGTAGGTATTGGATCAACTATACCTGATGCAAGACTTGAAGTTGTACAACCCTCGGGTGACGGAGCTGCAGGAACACCTACACTTATGCTTAGTAATGACCCAGCTGGACAAACTGGTTATACATGGCAAAGTTGGCGTTATAACGAAAATAACTCAAATTACAGATTAGATTTAAAACAAAGAGTAACATCAGGTGTTGTTAGATATTCTTTTAATATGGTTAACAATGGTACTAGCTTTGATGATGTTTTAGTATTAGACAGAGGTAAAGTGGGAATCGGGACGACTGATCCTAGAGCTAGAGGTTTAGAAATATTTAGAGCAGCAGGATTATCAAGTACTCCTCAATTTATTATTTCAACTGGAGAATCGAGTAGTAGAGATTATTCTTTTGCAACAGATGTTATGGCTGCTGGAGATTTTGCTATATTAGATGGTGTGGCATCTAGCGTAGCAAATGTAAGAATGAGATTTGTTGATGGTGGTACAACAATAGCATTTAGAGACAACAATACAACCGAGTTAGGAAGATATGTTAGTACCAATAGTGGTGGTGCTGTAAAAAGAATTAGAATGCGTCAAGGTGGTGAAATACATTTTGGTGATACAGCAACAAGTAATCCTTGTGGTATTACAGAAGGAGCTTGGAACACTTTTACTGATCAAGATTTTTTAAGTATATATGCAAGAAATAAACTAGATATATATACATATCCTAATGGCAATACACTAACAGCTAGTATAGGTAGATCAGATGGAACTAGTTATATTTTAGGAACCTTAGGAATAGGTTTAACTTCTGTAGGTAATTTTAGTTTAAGAACTTTAGGAGCAATATCAGGAACAAACATATATGCTAATTCAAATGGAGGAGGATTTGTATTTGGTGCAAGCACAAGTGAAGGAGAGTATATAACAAGACCAAGTGGAACATCTAATATGAATTTTTACACAAGTGGTTCACCTAGAATAGTTATAGAAAGTAATGGTGAGGTTGGTATAAACAACACACTTCCGAGTGCAACTTTACATTTAACTGCTTTAACAAATAACGGTGTTCCATTTAAACTACAAGGACATAATACTACAACTGTAGAACAAATGTTAATGTATACATCTAAAGCAGCTGCTACTAACTGGTATTGGATAGTTGCTCAAGCAAATAGTGTAAATCAATTAATAATATATGGAAATGGTGATATTAAAAATAAAAACAATAGTTATGGGCAAATATCAGACGTTAGATTAAAAGAAAACATTGTTGATGCTAGGCCTAAACTTGAAGACATTAAAAAATTAAAAGTTAAAAATTTTAATTTAATAGGTGATGATTTAAAACAAATAGGTTTAATAGCTCAAGAAGTTGAAGAAGTTTTTCCTGGTTTAGTTAACGAAGATAAAGAACCAGATATAGAAGGTGGTGAAGAAGGTGGTGTGTATAAATCTGTAAAATACTCAGTTTTAGTACCGATACTTATTAAAGCAATGCAAGAACAACAAGAAATAATAGATGATTTAAAATCAAGAATAGAACAATTAGAAAATTAAAATTATGGCAATTACTTACAAATGGACAATTAACCAAATGAATGCACATATCCAAGCTGAAGGTGAGGACAATGTAATATTTACAGTGCATTGGACTTATTCAGGTTCTGAAGAATCTGGAGGAAAAACTTACTCAGCAAGCTCAATAGGTGCTCAAAGCTTTAACTATGTAGCTGGAGAACCTTTTATACCTTACGAAGATACTGAAGCTTTTGAAAACGTGGTGATCGGATGGCTTGAAGATGCTTTAGATGTACCTGCAATGGCAGCTAGTATTGAAGCACAAATACAAAAAGAAATTACACCAGTAAACGAAGATTTATACTTTACATGGCAAAACTCACCTATACCACCTGTGGAATAGTGTAAGTTTTGTAAAAAACAAGTGATAGTATAACTAAACCTATATTGCTAGCGAAGCAATATTAACCAAAAATAAAGTTTAACCCTTAAAACCAAAACACGATGACTTATTTTTATTCGTTGAGCTCAAGCATGGGCCAACCACAAACACCGCAGATTACCGAAGAAACTATTAAAGTATGGAAACATTTATCCAAAAAGAAACATTGGAGAATAGTACAGTTACCTAATGGTTATTTTCAAACCGAACACCGTGACCTTGTAGAAAAAGACAAATGGTACGATGTAACAAGACGTGAAACTATGG
>WLWI01000456.1_pt1 | contig 39221 bp, 61 predicted proteins | sample 6701501 | NCBI WGS metagenome assembly WLWI01 (sample SAMN12718690, study PRJNA515312) | sponge metagenome | isolation source: marine sponge | host: Mycale hentscheli | place: New Zealand: South Island, Marlborough, Capsize Point | collected 2014-11-01 | reverse complement strand
AGTATCAATGAACAAGTCTGGACGACGGTCACCGTATGGCAAGTTTGATATTACTATACTCATTTTATTTTAATTTAAGAGGATTCGTTTAATTAATTTACAATAATTACTTGCGGTTAAAGAAGTTGTTAATCATATCTACCTTTTCAGAAGTGATACCATTAAAAACTACTGTCTTGTCTTCTACTGTTTCTTCAACCTCTTCAGCCTTTTGTTCAGCAGCAAATTGCTCCTCAACTTCAGCTTCTGTAGCTTCTTCTTCAGCAGTAAATTCTTCAGAGACTTCCTCAGCAACTTCTTCAGTAGCTTCGTACTTGTCATCCTTCATTTCGTCTTCCTCTTCCTCCTCTTTGTGTTCGGGAGTATGAGCCATTTCTTCTTCATCTTCTTCTACAGCAGCGTTCTCTTCTTGAGACTCTCCCATAGACGCGATGTGCTTTTGAATCATTTCAATGGCTTCCTTCAAATCAGAAACACCAGCAAACTTATCTTCAAAAGATGTCACAGCTTCAAGGAGCGAGTTGTTCTCGTTCTCCAAAGCTTCAATTCTTGCTTCGTACTTGTTAGTCATCGTCTCAAATTGAGCCTCCAACTTACCAAGTTCTTTGCCAAAACTAAATTCGTTCATTTGTTCTTCGTTATTAATTGTTGGTTTAATATCTGCCTTAATCTCAATAGAGAAACCATTTATCTCTCCGTTTTCAATTGCAGTAAATAATTCGTCAGACTCAATTTTTGCCTTCACGAATACGGTTCCGTTTGGTAGCTTGTAACCATAGTCCACAGACTTATCGTTATCACTCTCTTTAGTCCAAACCTCAAGCATCACTACATCGTCAGTATCATTCTGATGGTTAATGCCAAATGCGTTAAATAACCCTTCTTTAGAATACTTGTACATAATCTCTTGGATTGTCTCCGCAGTGAATCGCACATAGTAGTATCCCATTTCGGGTGAGAAGCGTAGGATTTCCTTGTTAGGAATCATAATAGGTCCTACAACCTCTTTCTTCTTTTCATCAGCAAACATCTGTACCTTCTCTACTTCGTTGAAGTGGATGAAGTCTTCCTCAATAGCGGGCTTGTCTACAAGAGAAATCTTGTACATCCCTTGAGCGATGTCATCTAATGTTATATCAAATAATGGTAAGTTATCCATTCTTCTTTGCTTTTTTATGCCAGCTTGGTAGCAGGTCGTTATCTTGTACATACTTTGCATTAGACGGTCTTCCGTTCTTAACCAAGTACATAAATGCGTTTAGTCGGGCAAGTCCCCACTGCGTTGCTGAAGTAACCTTTGGTGAGTGTCCTGTATTAAAAGCACCCATACCACGAAGTACAACACGCTTCGCAGCTCCCATACCCACCTTCTTATCGGGGTACTTCTCATTGTAAGCGTCTACTTTAGTCTTTATAGACTTAATAATCTTTGGAGATAGCTTTCCACCTTTTCCAACACCTTTAGGATTCTTGTTAGGAGTATCGCTTTTAGGTGCTTTGGGAGATTTCTTAATGCTGCCATCCTTGCCTTGTGTAGCGTAATCATCTTTGACTTTACGGTCACCCCACGGGACGTCAGCCACATTAACACTTGCCTTAACTGTTCCTTTTCGTATGCTTTCAGCTTTTCTAATTGCCCAGTTAACACCGCTTGTTCCTCCCCAACCAAGCCAAGCCACATAGCCTCTATCTTTCCAAGGCGTGTCCTTAAACTTAGGGTCAATCGCAGCATTCTTTCTATGGCGATTAAACGCAGCCATTCTTGCAATAGTTTCATACGATAGTTTTCTTTTTGATGCTAATTGATTGGCACGAGTCCAACCTACATTAGTCATACCCTTAACTTCCTTTCCATACTTCTTCTTCCACTCAAGAACTTTCTTGGCGTTGTTAGTAGCGGATTGTGGGTAGTCGTTGTATGTAGCCATCAAATTAATTTACAATTATTGCAGTAGTCCTGTTATAGTCAAGTATGCGTAATCACCAAGCACTTCTCCTTTTGCACTCTTCACAAGAATATCAGACTGATTGATTCTTGAGGCGTTTAAAGTCTTAAAGAAAAAATCTAAAGATGAAAGGTTAGATGTCGGAACTACCATATCAAATTCTATAGTAGGGCTGTTTGAATATTTTATCTTCTCGTTGTCAGAAAAGAAACTGTAGTAGTCTGTTGTGTTGCCACTTTCATTTTCTGCAAGAAGGTTCCATCCTTGAGTATTGTAGTGAAACAATCTACCATTAAATGGCATTCCCGCAAAGTTCTTATATATTCTTTGTGTAACAGTTTTTATAGCAGGTCTTGATTTATCATTGACCACAAAGGGTTTCTTAATCCAAGTATTATAAAGAGGTTTATCTACATAAGCGAATCGTAATCCTATATCTTGATGTTTTGTAAACAAGTTTGGCGTTAGAGCCATTTCAGAAGAAGATATAATTCCACTCTCTAAGTTTTCATTTTCGTTATTAATGAGAAAATCTCCTGCTACAGAATTGTAATATATCGCAGATTTTAGGTCTATAACTAAATCAGAAACACCATCAGTATTAATCTCTTGAGTAGTGCTACCTATTGTTACTCCATCATCGTTTTCATCATCATAATAAAGACCATAGTCCTTATTTTTTATAGTTAAGTTTTTAATTTTATCACCACCAAGGTATACTTTTACAGATTTTAAATCATCAACCAAGTCGTTTATAGATTGGCTTCCCGCCCTTACCAAGTGCAACGGGTCTACCCTGAGTATGTTTTGGCTTCCTGCTTTTTCATAATATATTCCGCAATTAAACCTCTTACATATAGCTACCAAAACCTCGTATGGAGTCATTGTTGCTGTATTATCTAATGACTCTTTAATGTTATAGACATCGGCAGTGCCGTTGCGATTAATAAAATAAGGGTTAAAGTTAGCATTAGCCACGAACTTTAGATTCAACTCACCATAATTATCAGCTCTTGTTATGGCTTTTTCAATGCCATCTGTACCATACACCGTGTCTGCTACTGCATTTATCTCATATCTATTACTAATCTTCAAAGCTCTACTCGTTGACACGGAGGCTTTTATATCCCCATCTATAGGTTCTATGAAGTAGTTTACGCCATATCTGCTTTCCCCACTTATATCCATAGTTTCTTCTGGAAGGTACAAATCAATTTCTAAGGCATCTAAATCCCAACTAAGCATATCTCTAACATCTGAACCGATGATTGATGTATCAAAAATAACATAGTTAGAAAATGTAAATCTAAAAATTCCAAAGGGCACACTAAAGCTGTAATTTGAATTTGAATAGTAGTTGTGAGTTGATGAGCCTGTATGGACTGTTTTGTTTGAAAAACCTGCTACAGCAGTTGCATCCGATATATCAAGAACTACTGGAGCACCACTTGGGCCAGCAGCATCTTGCAGTCTAATTTTCTTAACCATCTCGCCATTCTCGTACACACCAATAAACACACCAAAAGTCATAGTAGATTGGGCATCTTGAGGAAGTATTTGATAAACCATTCCATCCTCACCTAACACTGGAATCTCGTAATTTATGATAGGAACATTGGCAAAAGTCTTCCCCGACCTATATAGTATATCTGCACTATAAGACATATGAGGAGCAAAATAACCTCTCTCACTACCAAAGTTTGTGTCTTGAGTTGGATATGCGTTATTTGTAACATCTAATCCAAAGTCATCTACAGTTGTTATAGGGAACGGATTGTCTGGGTTTTCTGGATTTGCATTAAAGGGACCAAAGTTTCCGAAAGTCTCCATATTCCAGAAGTAGTTGCTAATAAACAATTTATCAGCTCCATCATCGTCAGTATCGCTAATAAGACTTCGGTTTGTGCCTGTCCAAAAAGGAGCTTGCTTTAAAGTGAATTCCCTTGTGTTTGTATCTACATCAGCCTCTAATTTACAAGGCATAAGCATATGTAACTTTTCTGCCTCAAAGTCTGGTATAGCTTCAGAATGATTAAGACCAAAAAGCTTACTGTCAACACGCGTGTTAAACCCTTGTGAAGTCAACCAATATCCTAACGTAGTTAAGAAGTTCTTTACAGAGAAAGCAGGTACTATACCCGCTCTGTCCATACCTGTCCCATACTCAGTAAATTGCCTTTCGGCATATCCAAACTTTCCTTTTATATCATTACAGAAATCTATAAACGGGAATATGATTGGTCTGTCTGTAGGGTTTTGATTAAGTACACCTGCCTCACCAGGATTTGTAGAAGCGGAAGCAGGTTGAAAAAACCTTAGGAATGAGTGATTAGCCCTAAAGTATGCTCCATATGAAGTTGTATCAGCATCATAAACTTCGGCTATAGTTGTATCTTTTAAGTCGCTGATATACTTACTTACATAGTCATTAAGATTAACATCAATATAAGGCTCTTCAGATATGTATTCAAAAGACTTAACTGTTAAAATACCCTCTATAATTGTATTGGCTGAACCTGCTATTGTTATCTTAAAAAATAAATTATCCTTTGGAAATAAATCTTGTGTATTAGTATTTGGATTATAGTTGAATCTTGACTGGCTCATATTTAAGTCAGTCATAGGTAACTTGATGTCACTTGAAAAGGGGAGACTTATCTTGCTTACATCAAGAGTGTCGTAAAAGTCTACGTTGTATTCCAGCTCAGAATCTGCAAACAAATCAACTTCAACGAATGATGTGTTCACTCTTTTAATTTCTAACTTTAAAATCATATACTAACGGGTGGCAATATTAAACTCTAATGATGACTTGAACTTATTATTCAAAGCTACAAAAGTATCCTCACCAAAAGACACGAGGTAAGCTACTCCGTTACAGCTATCTTTAAAGACAACCCAAGTTGTAGATATTAATTCTTTCACATCGCCAAACAATAATCTTCTTTTTGTATCCACTATAACGCTATACTTAAAAGAAGTATTGTAGGGTCTATAACTTTCTGAATATGTAGATACGGTTGCATCAGCTTGAAGTCTGAAAGAAGAAACACTACTACTCAACAACTTTGTACTAACATCAAAGTAATACGCAAATGTAGGGGTAAAGCTGTTTGGAACATTAGTATATATGTTGTTGTCAAACTTGCCCCTTGTAACAACTTCTTGGACTACCACTACAACGCCTTGTGTATGAGATATCCTCATATATATCACGTCCCCAGAGTTTCCTAATGCGTTTGCAGCAGTTATAGTTTCGGGGTTAGTGAGCGTACAAGCCCCTGTGTTTACCGCCACAGGTGTGTTTACTCCGTAAAAATTATAGTTACTCATTATATTCTATCGTTTCGGTCCCTTAATCTTCTTTCCGTCTCGTTTGTTCTCAAGTCACTTGAAGTAACAAATGCTCTAACAGGTTTACTTGTTTGAATCGCTGTTGAGGTAGTGGCCTCTGCGATAGCCTTTAGGTAATCTACACTTTCATTCATAGGTGAAGATACTAAACCTCCTTCAGCGAATTTCATTCTCCCTACAGTTGGATTTAGTCTACCCGTTTTGTTTATACGCTCAAGTAAATCTCGGTGCATAGATGTAGCTCTCTTATTAACGATGTACTCTCCACCTTCCATTTCGTATCCCCCTCTGCCTTGAACCGTGAAAGGAACGCCACCTTGGTCGTGTGATGGGCCATTTACCATACCTCCATCGGCAAACTTTTTATCGTAATACTTTCTTTGGTTAATAGCGGCTATTTGCGCGCCTGTTTGAGCAGCCGCAATACCAGCACCTATAGAACCCACTATAATTGCTGTAGCCGGTTCATAGTTCTTAAATGCCTCTATGTAAGCTTGAGCAGCCGCTTCTATACCTTCTAATCCCGCATCATTTCTGTCTTGCTTTTTCTGTGCGTTAAAAAGTTCTTTGGCTATAGCATTCTCTTCAGCTACTTGCGCTTTTCTAAGCTCCTTTTGCTTCGCTCTAAACTGAGACTCTGTAATTAATTGGTTGTCAAGTTGAGACTTTAATATATCACCTTCAGTTTCATATCTGTTCTTAATAGAGTCAATATCTGCATCTAATCTGTTTTTGGTGTTCTCAAGTGCAGTGTCGTTAAATGCGCCTAAAGATTTGCCTAATGCATCTACAGCTTTAGAAGCTACATCAGCCCACCCAGTGTCTTTAAACTCTTCTTTAAAGTCTTTCCAGCTATCCTTACCCTTTTCAGCTTTCTTGGTTGCTTTTTCAGTTTTTTCAGAAACCTCATCAGTTGAGCTACTTACCTCGTTATAAGCATCTGCAAGCCCAAGTAGTATTTCTATAACTTGGTCACTAACCTCGCCACTATCTATTAGTGATTGTATGTATTCTTTATAATCATCTTGGGTATCTTTTAAGGAAGAACGATACTCATCAAGTCCAATGTTTCCTTCTAAGTATTGGTCTTTTACTTTTTCAAATTCAGAAGCATAATCCTTCAGTGCTTTAGTAGCATCAGATATAACTGTTGAGCCAAGTATTTCAGCTTGCTTCTGTGCTAACTTTATAGCGTCTTTTACTAAGTGTTTGTTTTCTTCTTCTTGAACATTTATGGCTCTAATAGAAGCAGCTTTTTTATCATAGGCGGCTGAGACATCTAACAAAAGTTTTCTTTCAATATCAGCTCTTTCTTCTGCGCTTTTTGCTGCAAAAGTATCTATCTTAGCCTGCTCTTGAAGTGCTGCTACTCTATTCTTAGTGTTTTCATCTATTGCTTTTATCTGCTCTTTTATTCTTTTAGCTTCAGCATTTGTGATGTCGTTGTTTATTTTTTCAAGTTTAGCAGTCAACTGTTCCGTACTTATCTGAACGTTAGTTAACTGGTCTTGATAACCCTTCATTTGCTCAGTAGACCCTTTATATTGCAATACACTTAATCGCAATTGTTCGTTTTTATCCTCTAATGCTTTTTTTTCAGATTCGTTTAAATCCTTGTTATTCTTTAAAAAAGCGTTGTTTAATTTTATTTCTCCGTTTAAACGCTTAATTTCCTGCTGTTCGTATTTTATTGAATTGCCTATATCTTCAAACAATCTGCTTGCTTCGGCATTTACATAAATTCCTTTTTCAAAGTTGTCTGTTAATTTTTTAACGGCTCCGCTATAGGCATCTGTAGCTTCGGTCTGTCCTAATATTATTGACTCTTGCTCAGATTGCTCTAATGATAACTTACGAAGTGCCTTTACCAGACCATCTACAGTATTTACTGTTTTTTCAGAATCCTCAAATATACTAAATAGCCTTTTAGAAATGACGTTAGTAGGTGCAACAGCATTTGAAAGTGCTTGGCTGTAATCTTCTGCGCTTATTCCTGCAAGAGAAAGTGCTTCTTCAACAATGTCTGCGCCATTACCAACCCTTTCCGCTCCTTTTGAAAACTCTTCAAACCCTACTTCATTAATGACTTTAAACGCTCTTGAAGTCTGTGCGCCTTTTCTAAATAATATATCTAATACACCCAGTAAAATATTACTCTCTGCAATAACGTTGCCTATCCCAATTTGAAACTCTTTGTAGTTGGCTGTTAGAATTTCTATCTGCCCAGAGAAAGTGTCGGCTTGTTTAGCCGCTGACTCTAAAGACCTACCTTGCTCGTAATACTTAGTGGTACTTTCGTCAATAGCCTCTATGTTATCTAATAGAGTAATTAGCTGAGATGCATTTCTTTTACCAACAAGGTCAACTGCTTCAGATAACGATATGTTTTGCTCTGCTAATGAATTTAAAGAAGCTTCTACATCTGCTGAAGTTTTACCTAATTCAGTAAATATACCACGAAGACCTGTACCAACACGAGATGCTGTAAATCCATTGTCAGAAAGCACGGCCATAGCTCCCGATGTCTGCTCTAATGTCAGCCCCAAGTTTTTTGCAATCGGTCCAACATATTGTATTGCAGTTCCAAAGCTATCCATAGATAATGCACTATTATTTATGGTTGTAACAAGTACATCTCCCACGAATCCAGATTGCTCAATTAATAACCCAAACTGATTTATTATTTTACCAATTTGTTGTGCCGTAGAATCAAGAGGTGCGCCGAGTGCTTGCGCTGTAAATGCTATAGCTTCGGTAGAGGCTACGACTTCTTTTGATGTAAATCCTAACTTTGAAAGTTCTGTTTGTAAAGACACTATCTCTTGAGAAGTAAATTTTGTTTTACCAGCAACATCTAATGCGTTATCACCAAGCTGTTTCACCTCTTTTGCTGTTGCTCCCGCCACAGCCCCGAGGTTAGCTAAAGCTTTTTCAAATGCAATTGATTGCTTTATTGAACCTAACGTAAGACTTGAAAACGCTTGGGTCGCAAGATTTATTAAGCGATAAGCTACACCATAAGCACCTAATGTTTTTATAGCCCCTTTTATACGAGTCCCAAAATTTGTTGTTTGCTTACTTGCGTCTTTTGTGAACTTACTTGACTTTTTTAGAGCCTCATTTACTTCATCGTGCCTTTTACGATACTGAGGCATAAGCTTTCCATTAAGCCTCTCGTATTGCTTTTCAAGATTCTTTAATTGCTGAACCTGTTTTTTAGTAGCCTCACCATTCTTGTTTATGGTTTCAGTAAGCTTTAATATCTGCTTTTGCAGTTGTATTACTTTATTCTCAGCCATTTTATAGTATATTTCCTATTACATCATTCTGTATATCCACGAAAGTAGTGCCATACAATTCAAGTAATCTGTTTGTTATTTTTGTTTCTGCTCTTGACAGAGATGCATTCACCCCTGTTGCTTTATCCTCAAAAGGGCTTAGAAAATCTTTCTTGTCTATCCCCTCACTTTTCATTTTTCTTGCTATAAAGAAAGCTACAGACCTCCTCTCCCATTCCTTTTTAGCTTCCTTACGAACACCTTTTCTTGTTAACTTAAAACTCTTCCCTCTTGATTGTTTTATCTTAACCCACTCTGCTATTCTATCTAAATCTGGAAACCACTTCTTATCGGGACTATTCTTTGTTAAGTAAACATACTTTTCTTCAGCCAAGCCGTATCTCAATCTTATAGATATCTCTGTTGCTACTGGCGTTCCTTTGGGACCAATCTTCGCAGTCTTAACTACTACACCGCCCTTTTCAACAAGAAACTTATCATCTCTTGAAGGCAGTATACTTCCTGTTAGCTGAGGATTTGAAAGCTCTCCCGTAGCCACAAGGTCTTGTGACTTTATCTTGCTCACCACCTTCTTGATAATAGCAGACTTACGGAACTCCTTTGCTACGGCAGCAACAACGATTACCTTAATAAAATTTTTATATTGCCCCTCGCTAAAAGCCATCTACGCTTCGTCTATGCCCCTTGTGTACGGCTTGCGTGAAAGAACAATATCAAAGTCAGAGAACGCTGTAGTTACATTGTAATCTTCAAGCGGTGTGTTTAAAAGTTCAACCTCGTCAAAGTTTACGTCTCTACCCAATTGCATAAGCTTATCTTGCAATTGACCTATGATAAATATATTTTCTTCTATAGATTGTATTGAAGCAAGACTATCGTCTTTTATTGTTCTGTCTAAAACTAAAACCGAAAAAGAAAGTGTATAAATGGGTGAGTTTAAGTCTCTTGACAAGTTTGACGAGCTTGGTATCAAGACGAGTGTTCTGTAATCAAAATCGTATTGCTGTAGGTCATCCTCCGATGCCGCAAATATAAACTCGTTGACCATAAGATGCCCATTAGCAAAGGACTTAATCTCATTATAAAGGTCTGTTAGGTTGTTCATATTGTCTTTCTTTAATTTACAATTTACGCATTGCCGCTTGTTGGCGTTGATTAGCTGACTCAATCTTGTTTTTTTGAGCGAGGTAACTCATCTCGGGCATTACAGTAGACATCTTTAGCATATAGATATCTGAGTACCTTCTAATATCTTCTTGTGCTAACATACGAACCATAGAATACCAATACCATTGTTGAGCAAACAAAGACTCTCCCGTTGGGTCCGAGTTCTCTGTTCCTTCTTCTACATCCTCTTCGGGAGTTTCGTAGAAGACTCCTGCAAACTGTTTAAACAAAACAAACTCTCTCTTATCTAAAAACCTACTAAGCACGGAGTAAACTTCTTGAACGGGTGTGTTTAGTATTTTCTGCTCATTACTCTCTTCTTCTACAAGGTCTTCATTATCAAACACTTGCTGAGTTCTTGGCCGTATAAGTAATTTAGCCAGTGCTAAATCATTCTCGGCTTCTGTCTCAAACTTTGTCTTTCCTGTTATTATTTGCTCAACCATAATAAATTGACCAAGCACAAGTTCCATAGGGTCTGTGTAGGCGTTGAAGTTGTTGTGTATTTTGTAACCCTCGTTCCAAGACATATCTAATGGATAAGTCTCTGATATGCTGCGAGATACACTTACCTTGTCCTCGGGGGACAATCGTCTTATGTACCCAATAATACTTTCGTTCGTGCTTGAGTTCTTTGATATCTCAAGGTGTTGTCTGAATGTAATCATAAAAACAAAGTTACTCCACCATCCTGCTCTTCTGCCGCACAATACGCGCAGATTGCCAAGCTCATAACCATATCATCGTGCTTGCCATCGGTGTTAGAGAATTGTAGGTTGCCTGTTATGGCGTTACGCTTAGACTTAAAGTCATAAAGCTCCTTTATCAAGTCTGTGTTCTTAGGTATTTTAATCACCTTGTCCTCAAACAGCTTGATAAGGTTGCGGATAATCTCGGGCTTACTCTGTGCTGTGGTGTGAAAGGGGATAAGCTTGTAGAGCCTATCGTCATCCGTCAAGTCATCAAACAGCAAATCGTTGTTGTTAACCTCAAAGTACGCGGCTGCTAAGTCGCTGTAGTGTTTTAGGTAGAATGATTTTATCCTTTCCTTAAACTCCTCGTAGTCCATTCCCTCTTCCTTGTAATTGAATCGGTCTATGTCTATCACCTTGTAATCATTAGACATCGCAGTAAGCACTGTATAATCCTGTGCAACACCAATATCCATCCCGATATAAACCCTTTCGCATCTTGTATCTAAATTATCTACAACAGCGTCCTCAACATTATTGAACAAGGCATTTGCACTCACAGGCTTACACAAGAACTCTTGGTCAAACTGCGCCTTGGTCATACTCTTCTTAATCCCGAGTACGGTCTTAGCGACCTTATCATCGTTAAGGTCAAGGTAGGTGCGCTTAATACTTTTAATCTGTTGATGGTTCTCCTCGTCCTGACCTTCTTTGTACCAATCGTAAAACCAATTGGGTCCATTGAATGTACTTGCTGCTGATACTCTACCACCCGTCCTTGTAACCATAGGCAATAGTACCTCGTTGATAAAGTCAAGCTTCATATACGCCGCCTCATCTAAGTATATATAATCCAAGGTAGCACCACGAAGATTATCCCCACTGTCAGCAGAGCGAAACTTAATAAATGAACCATTGTAAAAATACATCTCATTTGCCTTGCGGTCATACCTCTTGATTATCTTGGTCCATAAATCTTGGTGGCTACTGAACATACCTTCTATGTCCTTCATCACTTTGTTGGCTTGGTCTTGTATTGGGGATACCCAGAACATTCGGTGCTTAGGATTATTTAACGCTCTCATCACACAGTCGTTCTGCATAAAGAAAGTCTTACCCGTCTGTCTCCCCGCAACTAAACAACTAATAAATGGTTTGTCCTCGTGTACGAGCCGATGAAAGTCTATTTGTGGCTCAGTAGGTTTATATAGCTTAATCTGCATCTATATCCAAATAGTCTTGCTCATCTGTTGGAGCGGTTAAATCTATCGTAGCCGTAATATCAATCTTGGTCTGCTCTACCTTGGTGGGAGCCTTATACCCTTGCATATCATTGATAATCTTTATAGCCTCCATAGCAGCCTTCATATCATCGTTGGCAAGGGCTATGTCCCTAATCTTAATTAACGCGCTTAGATTCGTTCCCTTGGCCGCCTCAATGCTTTTCATCTCTGCATTGGCTATCGCCATAAGCTCCTTGTGAAATGCTGTCCCATTAGTTCTCCTATCACGATAGTAGTTTGTATAACCCAAACTCTTAGCTATCTTGCTTGAAGCATCCATACCCTCATTCCTAATCCCCTCAAGGAACTCGGACTGAAGGGTGGTTAGTTCGCTACCGCGACCCGATACTACATCCCCTTTCTTATTTCTTTTTGCTGGCATAATAAATTATTTTCCTTGCCCTCTGTACTTTTTCTTGTACCCAGACTGACCCTTTGAGGCATTCTTAGAATGCACACCATTGCGCTTCTTACGAGGACCCTCTACCTTAACCGTTGCTGCTGTCTTCTTTGCCATTGTTTTTCTTGTAAGTGTATAACGGAATATTATGTGCGCCTAATCTACCTGTGAAGGTTAACTCACTAAAGCTTGGTGCTGTCTCATCACTATGATACCATTTCCAAATAGAAGTCTTCACCCTTTGGATACAACTACCACAAGCAGTCTTAGGATTCTCCTGTCTCGGAAAGTATTTACTCTTCCCCACCATAGAGTTATAAAACTTAAACATCTCCGACTTGGTATCACCTTTAGGCATTGTTCCGCTCAATAAGGCTATTAGGAGTTCTTTAGCTGACATATATTAGTGTTTTGGTATGATTGTATAGATGTGCTTAATTGAGGCTCTTAGAACGCCTCTAATGGAATATACAATATTGAATGTTCAGTGTCTTTCATTATCTTTCCCTTATTATAATAAACTAATTATAATAAACTTTACTTCCATAGTAAAGTTTATTATGATAATAGTATTAGAGTAAAGTAAGACTATTATAATAATAGTATTTATTATTATACAATATTCCCAAAGGTACTTTTGGCATTCGTCAAATCACCTTCCCCCCGCCCCTTCCCCCCGCTCCGTGAGGCTTGCCTAAGGCCATATCTCTTTTTACTCGGTCAGTCCCTTACCACCACTACGATACAGCTATTTTCATCATTTAACATACTGATAACATTAAACGTTGCGATAGTTCAAAAATAATTTTGCGATATTTGTAGCGAAGCGTTCAAACAGACTTTACACTGTGCTTCAAACGTTGTAAAGGTTAATTTTCTTTTGTCTTTAGTAGTTAGGTAGGTAATACCTTTCTTTTCTTTTTTAGTTTACCACTTTAAAAGGTGCTTTAGTCTTTAGTCTATTAATAACGTTCTTTATTTGTGCTTTGCACGTGGGTTATTCAAGTTAAACACTTTTAATCCCAACAATTTAAACCTTGCAAAAGTAGTAAATTGGAAAAGGTATCTTTTCCTAAGTTCTATTAATAGCGTTTAAACCTTTTTTTTGACTTTGGTAAAGTTAGTTTTAAGGTAGTTTAATGTGGTTTAATAACGTTGGTTTAGTTGATGGGCTTTAATTACCTTTTTTTTTTCTTTCATCCTTATGGATTTGGATTAGTACCTAACTTTTCCGCCTATGATTTGAACACTTTAAAAGATACCTTTTTAAGTTAGTAATTGAGGCGGGACTTACTACGGAAAGCCAAACGAGGATATTTTTTTAAGTAGCTACTTATTCAAGTGGTTTCTTTAATTGCCGTTAACTCAGAATTTAAAAACGTTTTTTGTTTTTAGGTAGGTCAATTACTACCAACGGCATCAACTCAAACAATTATTACTAACTAAATTTATTTTATTATGAGTTCTATTATTTTTTCTCAAGGTGCAACGTCAATAAACGTAAACTTTGAATTTACTAAAAAGTCAAACGTAAAAGTATTAACAGGGACAACCTGTAAAGAACTTTTTAAATTGATTGACTTACAGTCCAACGGTACGATTAAACTGTTCAAGTTGTCGCAACCTATTGATATTGCTATTGATAGCGGTAAAGTAGTTTTGGACACTTGCAATATTGATATATTGCTAAAGTCTAAGTTAAAAGTCAATCGCACCTATGAAAGCAAAGCCCGTTTTGTTGGAAAGGTTAGAGACCTGTTCGCATATGTAACGAGCGAAAAGGTAGAAATTACAGCGGACGAACTGATAAAGACCCTACAAAAGTAAGGGGTAAACTATATCGGATAATCAAGGGGACATTCTTAGGAGTGTCCCCTTTTTTTGTGTCTTATCGTGAATGAACTACGGTGCTTTTATAGGCTTATAGGCTCAGAACCTTAGACCCTGCACATAGCAAATTTACATATAGTGAAGGGCATCCCCTTCGCAGAACATAGAGTATAAACAAATAAAACTTTTTTATGAAAAGAGTATATCGTTTTGCCCTCGTGAACCTCATAGGTTTAGTGGGTGCAGTAGGTAGTATGGTTAGCGTGTGGACTATGTACTTCACAGGTAACAAAGATTGGCTTGTGCCTTTCGTAATTTTTGGATTAATAACGTGGTTCTACATAGAAGTTGTAGCCCCTAAAGACAAGTAATATGCAAACCTTAGAGAAAGTACAGGTAGATTACAAGATACCTAAGAACCTACTGAGTGTAGGTACGAGTAACGCGAAGACAAAGAAGAACGGCAGAGATACCCGTATACTGTACTTAGCACCTGCAACGCAGAACAGTAAGGGTGCAGATATGTGTCCCAATCGTAGCGCAGGGTGTACAGCATCGTGTCTGTTTACTGCTGGGCGTGGGCGAATGTCCAATGTAGCGAATGCAAGGATAAACCGTACCGAATACTTCTTAGATGACCCGAAGACATTTATAGCACAAATGACCTTAGAGCTTGAGTGGGCGAACCTACAGGCAAAGCGTAAAAATAGCAAGATAGCTATACGACTAAACGGCACGAGTGATAGAGACTTTCTATACCTAATCAAGAAGTTCACAGGCAAGGACTTTAGAGATTGGGAGAACCTAAAGTTCTATGACTACACTAAGGTTCCGAGTAAGCTACGCAGATACGATAAGGCGGATTATGTGCAGACCTTTAGTAGGGCAGAAGATAATCACGATGAGGCTATGAAAGCCCTTGATGATGGCTATCCTGTAAGCGTGGTGTTTCGCAAGGAATTACCCGATACTTGGAATGGTTATCCCGTAGTGAATGGGGATAGTAGCGATGACCTTATGCTTGATAGACCGTATAGTGAAGGCTATGTGTTGGGGCTTGTAGCTAAAGGCGATGGCAAGAAAGATACCACAGGGTTTGTAGTTGATTAAATAATTTATATATTGAACAAAAATTAAATGATATGGAACAGATTGGAAATGTGTGGATTGAAGCCACAGTGAAAGTGAGAGTGAACCGTAGGGTAACTCTTTGGAATGAGGATAGTGAGGAGTATTTGTTAGAGGCTATGTACGATGGAGACATTGAGATTATAGAGGTAGCAGATACGCACAGATTTGAGATAACAGAAATAGAAAATGCAGAATAATGAAACAGACATTTTACCCAACAGACAGCGAACAGTACGAACTAATGTACTTAGTATGCAGAGAAAGCTATAAGCGCGGATGGTCTTACGACAACTACAACACGCAGGAAGATGCGTACCGCCAAGCCATAAGTGATGGCGCAATGAGAACGGATAACTACTTTGCCTTATGAGATGGGAGATATATGACAACCAAGATAAGGTGATTTACACAGCGTATGACCCAAGTGAAGCCCATATAATGTGGGACCACTACGGAGATGGTACATACTTGAGAGATGTTGTTACGTGTAAAGGTTGTGACAACGAAGGACAGGAACAGCACGATGCTTACGGAATATCTACGGGGCATTGGTGCGACTCCTGCTACGACAGCCCTAAGTACCCATACCGAAAGGATAGGTACGATTACGAGGCATATGGAGAAAGATTAGATGATGATTATTAATAAATAGAAACTATGAAAGAGAAATTTGAAGCATACCTAAGTGTACAGGAGATTGGAGCATACAATATGTTTGACCCAAGAGCAAGAGATTTAGCACAGGAGTTTTGTGAGGAAGAAATCAGCAGAGCAGATTGGGTGCATATGATTAAGAATTATTCAGAACTTAAAGAGCAACACAATGACTAAGGAAGAACAAATTGAACACTACGCAGACCAAGCGTGTAGAGGTTCTATAGTAGACAATGCAGTTGATGCGCTATTTAATGCAATCAACATAGAGCTGGACTCAATGGATGTACCCGATGACATTAGGGAAGATGTGTTTGATTACTTGAACTCAACATTCCACGTATCGTGATACGGAAAATTAAAAAGTACATAGACAAAAAGATTTCTATATACCTTTGGTGGTTTAGAAATTAAGTATTAACTTGCAGAAAAATTAGAGAGATGATAAACAAAGTAACTAAGAAAGAATGTATGGATGCTATTCAATACCTGTGGGGTATGGGTATGACCCTAGAAATGACTTCAGACAAAAAGTATTATACAGAGATACTATTAAAGAAAGTAGCAAACGTTTATAAACTTAAACTAAAAGATGAAGAGTAATGATAAAGTATTTTAATGAGGTAGTCAGCGAACTACAAAGCAATGGAACAATCTTCGGTGCAGAGTATCGTAAGAAGAACGGAGAGTTAACCAAAATCAATGGTCGGTTCGGAGTATCAAAGTTTGTAAAAGGAACGGGTACAAGTAACCCTAATGTGCTTACAGTGTGGGACAATAATCGTAAGCGTTATACTTCGCTTATCCCCGATAACATTGTACGCATAACAACCAACAAGCGTAGATACCTAAAGACAGATGAATTTTTAATTGAGAACTATGAGTAAGTATAAGTACACAGTAGAATGGGATGGTGATATGACTAACTACAAGCAAGACTTTGAGACTATTGAAGAGGCTCGTATAGCTATGATAATGCACCACAAAAGAAACGCAGTAATAAGAATAATAAAAATAGATGACTATGCCTAATTGGTTTTATTTTTCCGTAAATGTAAGCGGAGCAAAGAAAGATGTAGAGCAGTTCGTAGAGAACGTAAAAGGCTCTGAGAAATTTGAAACACAAGGTCGTGAGTTTGACTTCAACCACTTCATACCTCAGCCAGAGAACTTGTATAGAGACAACTTGTCTACCGACAAAGAGAAGGAGTTGGAAGCACAGGGGTTACCTAATTGGTATCGTTGGAATATAGATAATTGGGGTACAAAGTGGAATGCTGTGTGTGATGATGAGATGGCTATCAGCGTAGATGGTTTCCCTTTTGAACACGAGTACAATCTAAGAACGGCTTGGGCTGACCCCAGACCAATCATTATTAAGATGATAGAGAAATATCCTAACCTTGATTTTGATATTAGTGGTGAGGAAGAATCTAATGAATATGGAATATATATATCTACTGGTGAGGATGTATTCCTTGAGGAAGAACCCGAGTTCGTAGACGACTATAATAACAGAGAGGTGTATTACGAAAGCGATGAGCACGTTTGGAAGTACCTTGATAATGATGAGGAATTAGAAGACTCAGATGACTTCTACCCAACAACTAAATACTCTTGGAGTTAATGAGTATAAAAGATGACCTACTAATCACTGCTGACCTTGACAACCTGTATTGGGTGCTGGGTGAGTTAGCTGAGAAAGCAAAGGAGGACAATGATTTAATCAAAGTCCTCCTACAGCTTGAGCAATTTGTGGAAACCCACAAGACACGTACCCGAGATATGGTAACGTACCGAGACACAATAGAGAGAGCGAGAAATGAATATCGTAGTCTTAAACTAAGATACGATGGGACAGTAGAAGCACTCAACCTAAAGACTAAACTACTTAGTCAAGTTATGAACGAAAAGATGGATGAAGATGTTAATAACCAATTCTAATTTAGATGATTTTATAGATGCAGAATACCAATATCTTCTGTATTATAATAATATTATTACTAAGTAATAGTATTATAAGAGTATCTCTTTAAGAGATACTCTATTAATAATAGTATTAAGAATTATAATAATAGTATACAGAGCGATGAAGATAACAGACAAAGATTTAAGAGCGTGGTTCCCGAGGGATATGAGGTTCCTGCACTTCTGTGCAAAATACTACGGCTACTCCTTCCACAATGATGAGGTAGTAGAGAGAGCCAACCACCTTGCCGTGCTTAACGTGATGAGGTTAGTTAATAGAGACGAGGAGTTTGAGAACGAGGCGCATATGACAGGCATCGTTATGTCTTCATTCCGATACGCAATACTCAACGCCTACACAAATTCACTTTCAGCTAACGAGAAGAACTTAGATGTACGCAATGAGAGTGAGGTAACCTATGGCGATGGTGATGAGGAGTACAGTAAGTACCAAGCCAATGCGATAGCAGATACCAAAGAGATTAACAACCTTGTAGACTTTGTTACTGAGTACGCAGAGACTAACCTACCATACCTACAGAGGAGAGTATTGATAGAGTGTGTGATGGGACAGTCAACGATGAAGGAGCTGGCTACAGACACAGACACGAGTGTGCGTAAGGTGCAACTCGCAAAGCAGAAGGCAATCAGAAGAGTAAAGAAATTAATAGGAGCATTAGATGAGAATGAAAAGAAGTATGGAAAGGAAGAGGTTAATGGAGAGTACGTTAGCCCAGCTCGTAGCAAGTTACAAATCGCAATACAACTTGAACCCGTTAGAAGGGACGAGACGAGAGAGCGTAATCATAGCAAGGCAATGTCTTTTGTCAATACTCCACCAAAAGTATAACCAAAGTCCAAGCTACTTAGGTAGATTAGTAAACAAGAACCACGCTACCATACTCCACTGTAGCAAGGTAGTGAATAACGCACTGCACTATCGTGATATCCAATATGTGGATGAGATAAATAGGTGGGCGATAATCTTTGATGAGGTGATGCCTAATAGCAACGAGACTAAGGATGAGGTAGCTGATACAATCAGCGACCTACTACTCAACTCAATGCTTGATAAGAAGAACAAGAAGGATGTACTGAGGATGGTACTGAAAAAAATTAACAATGTTTACGTCAGTAATTAATATTTTGGTGTAATTTAGTAGTAATCAATTCAATTTTTATATGAGCAATTTAAACAAATCCCTAATCAAAGTTCAGTCGGAACTCAAAGCTCCGAAGGGACAGCGTAACAAGTTCGGTAACTACAACTACCGCAGTGCTGAGGATATCTTGGAAGCAGTAAAGCCTTTACTTGCAACCAATGGTTTGACTATGCAAATCTCAGATTCAGTTGCTGAGGTAGCAGGTATCCCTTACATTGAGTCTATGGTTGTGGTATCCGATGGAGAAGTAGACAGAGTAGTAACTGCACAAGCTGGTATTGACCCTAATCGTAAGGGTATGGATATCGCACAGTGCTTCGGTGCAAGTTCATATTACGCTCGTAAGTATGCACTCAATGGTATGTTCCTTATTGATGATACCAAAGACCCCGATGCTACCAATGACCACGGCAGAAGCTCTGCTCCTGCACAGTCAGCACCTGCATTGCTACCACTAACGGCTGAGATTAAAGCTAAGATGGTATCTGCTGTAGCAGAAGGTAAGCGTGATGCAGTAGAGTCTGCACTTGGTAAGTATAAGATTACGGCAAAAATTAAAAAAGAAATATTAGGATAATGGAATGTAAAGCGGAATTAAGTTTAGTCAACTTTAAAAAATCAATAGAGCATCAACTAATGATTATAGATAAGCTAAATGAGGAAGATGATGTTGTAACATATGGTAACTTAACTGCTATTCTTGAGGAAATAATATCACATCTTCCTTAATATGGATATCTTAGAAAGGTTTAACGATGATGAGGTGTACTATGCGGACAGGGAGTACCTGTCCAATAGTTCCCTCAAGCTAATGAAAGAATCCCCTACTAAGTTTAGCCTATGGCACAAAGGTAAATGGTCACAGCCTAATACCTCAGCGTTTGATGTAGGCCGTGCCTTGCACGCAAGGTTCTTAGAGGATAAGGTAAACTACATTGGTTGGGAAGGTCAGCGTAGAGGTAACGACTACAAGGAGTTCCGCGCTGAGAATCCACAGACCATTGCCCTAACCAAGAATGACTTCCACCTTGTTGAAGGTATGTACGACAAGCTGATGAAGGTAGATGCCGTACAAGATATTATGGGACTTGAGTTCACACCCGAAGTGCCTGGTGTAATGGACTACCATACTGCCCAAGGCAATGTGGTCAAGGTCAAGGGTAAGGCTGATGCCTTAGCTTGGAATGGTGTAGACAATTACCTTGTGGATTTAAAAACTACTCGGGACCCAATGCACAAGTTTAAGCGTAACGCTTTCTTCAACTACGCACAACAAGCATACTTGTATAAGACTATCTTCAATGTAGATAAGTTCTACTTCTTAGTTGTACAGAAAGAGTTCCCTTACGAGGTGGGTATATACGAAGCAGGTGATGCTTTCCTTGCAAGAGGTGAGCAGGAGTTAGAAGATTCAATTAACCTTTACGAAAGATTATTTATCAATGGAGAGTTCAAACCATACAGTGCGGACATTGATGTCATATAGTAGCCTTGAGAATGTAATCATCTCGGGGACAAGCACCATTAGTGGTGTCGCTATTGTGGACATTATGTCTAACAGAAAGAAGAAAGAAATAGCATTAGCTAAGGGCATTGCCTGTGCTGTGTTTAATGACTATGGGTACGGTGTTCGTGAGATAGCGAGGCTATTGAACATTGACCATAAAGGAGTATCGGTATATATCGGCTCACACGATAACCGAATGGCTGATAAGAAGTACCTAATCAAGTACAACAAGGTCAAAGCATTTGTAGAAGGCTATGAGTCTTCTAATGAAGTAAGCTTGAACAGACTCAATGAGATGACCAGCAAGGTCTTCGCTATTGAAGAGAAGTATGAGCATTTAAAAGAACTATTAACAAGTAACTAAACAAAAATCAAGATGGCAAACGACAAAGTATTCGTTGGAAAAACAAGTGTAATCACCACTAAGTTTGGTGAGATTGTAAAGGTAGCTTTAGGTCCACAGGACTTTGAGGTATTGACTAACAACAAGAACGAGAAGGGTTGGGTAAACCTTGAGATTAAGGACAAGCGTGATGGCGGTAAGTACATCCAATTGCAAGGTGAGTACACAGGAAAGCCAAAGGCGGCGGCTGTGAACGACACAGATGATATGCCGTTCTAAATCTTAGAACTACTTATTAAAGGGAGGGGTACTGCGGAGGCTCCTCCCTTTTTGATGGGGCGAATGGTGGCATATATACAACGGGAGGTTATAACGGGTTGTATGTATAGCAAAGGGGGTTCAACTCCCCCTCGCCCAACTAACTTTAAAACAAAAGAGAAATGAAAACACAAGGAGAAATTTTAAGAGATAGTGGGATTAAAAAATCTTTAGATAATGCAGATAACACTATTGAGAATTGGAGTTCAAAGGCTTATGAGTTTTTTATTGAATATATAAAAGACAAAAGATTCTTTATGACTGAAGATGTTAGGATTGCATCTGAAGGATTTTTGGAAACCCCACCAAGCAAAAGGGCTTGGGGTTCTGTGGCTGTCCGTGCAAAAAAAGAAGGACTTATTGAATCTGCTGGATTTAGTTCTGTAAAAAATCCAAAGGCTCATCGTACTCCAGCAACACTTTGGAAAGTTAAATAGTATGATGAGGAAGAGAAAGCACATAAGAGAGATACAGAAATACTTGGAGATGTTAATGATAGACCAAGTAAACATAACACTACACGCCAGTAGGTTTGGATGGAGTGAAGACATACAGAAACAACTAACCAACTCAGCACTACTTATTCGTAAGTATCAGAGAAGGTTGAGACTAATAAAAATGTAATGAAGTTCATACCTCACGAAGAGAATTGGGAGCGTGAATACTTTGACAATCTAAAGTCTAAACGCAAGAAGAGAAAAGCGAAGAAACTAAAACAAGTAAATAAATGGAACAAGAGCAACAGCCCCAAGAAGGGCAGATGATTTATGACGTTGGTGTACGCCTTGCTTGGAAGAAGAAGCGTGGTAACGGATACACCAATATGTACCAAGGTACAAAGGACAGACCCTTTCAGTTTGTAACAAGGGCAAAGTCTCTTGAACACATCAATCGCAATCCCGAGATGATAGCTAAGATGATGTCGTTTGTAGGTGCAACAGGTAAAAGCATTTACGATTTCCATATCATAGAGGAGTTCTATCGTAAAGAAATTAGTAAATCCTTTTCACATAAAGAGGAAGATTACAGTAAAGAATTTGGAGAATAAAAAACAAGAGCAATGAGAAACATTATTTACAAAGCAGAAGATGTAGTAGATTCACTATCTACACTTCGCAAAGAAGGAGTTAAGAAAGGTGCTTGGACAGGATTTGATTCCTTGTTTGACAAGTATTCAGTTAAGAAAGGTAGCACCACATACATCTATGCTGGGGCGCACCAAGGTAAATCGCAGTTCGGGTTTGAACTGATGATGAACCTATCAGAGTTCAGCGGTTGGAAGTGGGCTGTGTACACACCCGAGACAGGCTCACCTACAGAAGTATTCGCAGAACTACTTTGGGTATACCTGCGTAAGCCATTCCTAATCAATGACCACCTTACTGCTACAGATGAGGAGACAGAGAAGGCTATTGAGTTTATCAACTCACACTTCTACCTAATTGATAGCGGTCTACAAGACCTCAGCATTGAGGGATTCTACACAGCCGTAGAGACTATTGAAGAAGATAACTTCATTACCATTGATGGTTGTATGGTTGACCCATTTACTGAGATTAGAACAGATGTTTCCGCTGGTGTGCGTGATGACATTGCTATTGGGCAGGTACTCACTAAAGTGCGTAAGCACTCGGCAGAGAAGAACTACCACACCATTGTAACAGTACACACTAAACACCAACAAGCAAAGTATAAGAATGGCGTACCCTATGTTGACAAGCCTACGATGAACGACATCGCTGGCGGTATGCAGTGGAGCCGTAAAGGTATGATGGTTGTTAATGTATGGCGTTGCCCCTACGGATTAGAGGATGGTAATGGGGTTCCCTACGAGCCTAATCAAGTAGAGATTACAGTGGTCAAGGCTAAACCAAAGATTGTTGGTAAGCTTGGGACCGTTACTTTATATTATGACAAAATGAAAAACAGATACTATGAACTTGACAGCAGAGGAGAAAAGCAATACGCCTATCCACAGTCTAATTCTTGATAGGAGAAAAGCATTCGCAGAACTAATCAGAGCATTCCTTAGATTCAATGTACCCTCCGCCAAAAAGGTGGAGGTTATGCCTAACGGAAGTCTATCTATAAATGATGTTATATTTAAGGTAGACATCTCTGATTACACAGGTATTGAGGGTGGGTTTGGATATATATTCCTAAACCCTTCAAGCGGTAGGTTAGTGATTGAGAAGGACAATGTTAAAAAAATATATAAGTTGCAGGTAGACTTATTAGACGAGTAAGTATATTAGTGCTATGGATACAAGAGATTTAATACTACAAGAGTCTGAAGCAGTTACAGAGTTGTTACTGCAAAAGAACAAGGCTTATGGTGATTCAGCTCTAAACCCTGCGGGTATATTTGCAGGTGGTGATGCGGTTGATAACCTATGCTGTCGCATTGATGATAAGCTTATGCGAATCAAGATGCGTGGTATCACAGATGAAACTGAAGATACTGTCCAGGATTTAATTGGCTACTTGATACTACTGAAGGTTGCCCTAAGACAAAAGAGATGAGCAGAAACACATTCGTAAGAGCAAGCATCTCTGGGGACTATGGTCAAGACCTCGTAATGAAGTACCTTGAAGACAAGGGCTACGAGGTTGAAGAAGCACCTAAGAGATTATTCTACGATTGGGATGTCAAGGGAGTTAAGAACGGCAGGACCGTAACCATTGAAGTTAAGTACGATAGCAAGGCTTATATGTGGGCTGCCCGTAGAGGTACGCCCGAACAACCTAACCTATACATTGAGTTCAGAAGCACAACAAAGAACGATGATTCGGGTATACTTAAATCAAAGGCTGACTTCTACTTCTACATACTGAAGACGGGTGACAAGGATATCGCCTTTGTGTTTGATAGAGTTCAGTTCTTACAGCACCTACAGATGGCTAACTATAAAGTAGTTGGCAATGGTGCTACAGGAGACAACAACGCACAAGGATGGATACCACCGCTACACGAACTGCTCGTTTCTCGCTATGGATATAAAGCAACTATAGACCTAACTGAGTATGCTTGAGATAGACCTTGACCTTCCTAAACCACCAAGCTTAAATGCTTATTTTAATTCAAAGCACTGGGCTGTAAAAGTTAAATATAAAACAGAATATACTAAGTATTGTGAAGAAGAACTTGAAAAATTTGATGCGTTTACCTGTGAGACTTATGAGATTCATATTAGGTATAATTCTCGTCACGATGTTGACAATGTTATTCTTGTTTCAAAATTTCTCTCGGATACTCTCGTTAATAAGGGTATCGTTAAAGACGATGGTAACAAGTATTACAAAAGACTTGACATCCGCATTGACAAGAGCCTACCGAAAGATTCTTTCAAAGTAAAAATAAAGTGTTATGATTAACCAAAGAAATTATCAAACGTGTAAATTTATTAAGAACAGGATTGACCTCTACCTATACGAGATGGCTAATCTGTTCGCTAACATAGGTACTGACTCTACACACGAAGAGGTTGCCGAAGCCTATAGGCGTGAGGCAGAGTACATTGAACTAATTGTAGAGCTTGACCCCGAGAAGGGAGAGCGACTACGCTCATCCTACTAAGATGTTATTTGAAGAATACTACGAAGACTTAACAGATGCAGAAGCAAATCTCATACTTGATATATACCGAGTCATTGACCTATTGGTATACAACCACGACCCAGTCACATTGGTTAGATTGGGATTTGAGCTTGGCATAAACACGCAGGAGCTTTCAGACTATCTGCCCATTATAATCACTATACTTAATAAAGTAGAAGAACAATATGCCGAGGTACGACAAGTCGCTGATTGAGCGTGAAGCAATTCTATCTGTAGAACAAGGTAAAATAACCAACGAGCTTGGTATTTTTATACTACAGCGTTGTAAAGAAATAGCTGCCTCAGCGTTTGTAACAGATGGTAACAACGAGCTGAAGCAAGCACTAATAGATGCTGCTGTTATGCGTACCTGTGAGAAGTTCTTGCACTACTACACCGAAGGTAAGTCTGCTGCAAATCTTGTGATTAGTATTATATACTCAACAATGACCAATAAGATAGTATCGCTGAATCACAGCGATGTGTATGGTCAAAACATAAAAGGTTACCTCACCTTAATAGAGGATGGTGAATCCGTTACCAAGTTAATGCGGTATATTAAAGACGATTATCTAAGCGAAAAATTATGATGGAGATTTATAACAGTTGGTTACTCATAAGTTCAGTAGGACTTATGTTCGCATTCTTGTTTATCTTTGAACCCTATGGTTATGTGATGGAAAGAATCCTTCCGTTTAAGCCATTTAACTGCGTTCTGTGCCTCTCATTCTGGTCAAGCCTACTCTTGTATGCTTACCTCGGAGAAAGCCCCTTATACGCAATATATACAGCTTTCATTGCAGAGCTTTCTTATCGGAAGCTGGTGAATGAATAATGTAAATTCTAAGACCGAGTGGGTGTTTATTTATTGGGACGAAAAAATAGAAAATGATGACAAATCTAAACAGTGACTTTCACTTATACTTTGAGTACAGTGAGTTTGATTCCCCCGACCAAGAGGGAAGCTATGAGCATATGAACGTAGAGTTCTTAAACAAGTTAGCACAAGCAAGAAAGATTGCGGCAGTTGGTTTTAAGATAACAAGCGGTTACAGAAGCCCAGCTCACAACGCTAAGGTAGGTGGAGTAAAAGGGAGCAGTCATACAAATGGACACGCTGCCGACATCTACGCACCCACATCAACACAAAAATATCTAATTATTAACGCTCTTCTCCAAGCAGGGTTTAATCGCATCGGTGTAGCAAAGAACTTTATACACGTTGATGATGACCCAAGCAAAAGTGAAGATGTAATCTGGACCTACTAAATGAAAAATGATTTTGATGTAAGCGATTCGTTCGCTGACTTCGTAGACGAAATGACTAATGACGAGAAAAACGATAACGCTCAATGCTCCATTGATAATCCAGAGTGTGAGGCGTGTGGTAGCTGATTATGAAAAATCCAATAACAAGACTATTAAGCGGGGGTGCGAAGGAAGCTGTGGAAGCAGTTGCCAATGTGGTAGATAGATTCGTATCTACACCCGAAGAGAAAGAAGCTGTGCGTCAAAGCATAGAAGAAGAAATCACCAAGCGTTGGCAGGCCGATAGCCTTACCGATTCTTGGTTGAGTAAGAACGTTAGACCATTAACCCTTGCAACTGTAATGATATTCCTTGTACTTATGACCTTCTTTGAAGGCTTTGGTATTAGTAGTGTTAACGAGAGATGGATTGGATTATGGGAGCTGGTAAGCGTAACAGTGATAGGCGGGTACTTCGCAGTAAGAACCGTGGACAAGAGAACAAAAGTAAAGTAAGCTGGTGCGAGAACGCACCTATAGAATGTACCTGTAACGGTACTTGTAATAAGAAGGGGGGACGTTAATCGTTCCCCTTTTCTTTTTGGGATTCCTTGTATCCCTTCTCATATTCAACGTGCATCTCAAGAACATAGATTCTATCCTCTATGTCGTTGATTACAACAATCTTTTTATCAAGCCTTTCGTGTACAGTGTGTAGCTCCATCTTTAGGGATGAGAACTCTGCATAAATACCACCTGCTGCAAACACTGCTGCAACAAGCCATATCAACATAGACCAATTTTCTTTTATAAAGGATTTACTTTCTTCCGCCATTGCGCTTATTCATAAAGTACCACTTCTGTGCAGTGTAACCTATAGATGCTAAAAGCAGTAATATCTTGAGTGTGTTCTCCAAGTTAGAGAATGACAATGCCATTGTAGACGAGTTGATTAAAAGAACTTTGATATCTGTAGTGTCCATTATGGTGTATATGTTACTCCTCCGTCTTCGCAGAACTTGTCCGTAATACCATCTTGAGGGTAGAACACATCGCCTTGGTAGTTATCTTGCTCGTTAAATAAGTCATTGTCACAACCATCGGCAGTAGCGATTGCCTTAATTGCCGCATTGTCAAGGATATAATTAGTGATACGCTTGTTGATGTAAGATAACTTACTGTCAACAGTAGTAGATATAGTGTCAAGGATGTATTGGTCTTGCTTCTGCTCCTCTGCTTTAGTGGTTGCAGTTGCAGTGCGTAATATAGAGATGGCTGCTTTCGCAGAGTACATAGCCAAGGTATACTTCACCAACTTAAACAACCCCTGTTCTGCTACATTTAATGATTGCGCTACTACTTTAGCCTCAAGGTCATCATACAAACAAGTACCCAACAAGTCTTGGATAGAGGTGAATTGCTCTAATTGTATTAAAGCTAATAAAGCACCACGGTCCATACGCTTCGGCAGAGGGAAGTTCTGGTACAAGTAGTTATCGTCTATGAAGATTACATCAACCATTATTATACGTCTTCTGTGTTAGCTCCTTTAATGCTCTCCAAGTTGATTGGCTCCTCTACGATAGACAAGTTCATCTGGTCGTATCCTACAGTAGCAAAGATTCTATTTACAGAGTCTAAAAGAATTTCTCTATTAGGTAGCGTTTCAGTCGCTCTAAATATTTGGTAAGCCGTAACAAGCTCGTTACCTGTGCCTCCCAATTTACCACTAACCATAACACCAAATAGAGTAGGAGAAGTAACGTTGTGGGCTGTAAGTATTTTAGCGTCATTAAGTTTGGATAGAACGTCTACTGTTTTGTCTAAATTATTGATATCTAAAGGAGTGAATTTAGGAGCGTCTTCTTCTTTCTTTACCCAAGATACAATAAAGTTATCTGCTTCAGCACCTGTAAAAGACTCCTTGAACTTGCTGTACTCCTCACGCTTCTGCTCTGCACTCATATTTCTACCGATGAAGGTAGCTAATACTCTTGGCGTGAAGCCGTTCTCCGCAGAGTTCTTAATGTGCTTACCAAAGCTAAAGTCAGATTCAATGTAATGGAATGCAGAAATATAATTGGGAACACCATAGTATGGGTTACCACTATATGGGTTGCCTACATAAAGGACCGCTTCAGTACCACTCTTATCAAACTTGTTAAATGCCTTAATCTTACGAGGCTCATTGTGCTGTACAGAATTAGAGCCATAGCCGAAACTTCTACGAACGATGTAGTGTGTTACCTCACCCTTGTCATTTGGCTCCGCTACACGCACTCCTTTAGGGTCTAAAGACTTAAATTCAAGTATCTTTGTACGCCCCTTGTTCCAACGAACATATAATGCTAATGCACCCTTATGCTCATATTGGAATGATGCGTGAGTTAGTACCTCGTACAATCCCTTGTTGTTACCACCACAGTGGTTTACAAATGCCTTTAGTTCTGCCTTGGCTTTATTCGTAGATGCAAAATCATCAGAGTAGTCAATGTCGTTACCGACTACCATCTTTGCTTTCTTGGTTAGTATACCACTATGCACAGGTGATTGGCGTAACATCTTCTCAAGGATAACTGGGAAGTCATCGTTAACACCGAACTTAATGTAGTCCCCTACGAGGGTATGTCCTAATTTGTAACGACCATTAAGGTCTTCAATAGAGTTCTCTAACTCGTTTGTTGCGATAGAATGCTCTGTAGCTTGCACATAAGTGTTAGATGCAAAGAATTCTGATATATTAGATAGTAGTCCCATTGTATTAATTTACAATTTATAGGTCAGTAAACCTCACAGTAGAGCCATAAATACCTGAACCCGTTTGAGTAACTGTATAATCTTGCACCTCTGTAAGATACTTGTAGCTATCACCGCTATTGGTAATAGTAAGTTCGTACTCACCTCCTTCAAGGTCATTAGACAAAAGGTCTATGTTAATCTGAATGAAATCCTTACAAGAGTCAAGGTTGTTTAGGTCAGTAAGATTGGTAATCGTTAGACTACCTGTTCCTACGACCTTATCCAAAGTCACGTCAAAGCTGTTCACCGTAAATGATGAGAGCTTGACGAAAGATAGAGTATTAACAACTCCTGTCTTCAGTCTTTTCATTTATTGATTATTATAGTTCAGCAGGTGCGTTGTCTGCAATAAAGGCGCGTACTTCAGCATTGGTGTATACGGTGTAGTTAGGAGCTGTCTGTCCATCGCCTAAAGCGATAAGGGCAGATACTTCGCTGTCTAACCAAGATGCTTCCATCTCGTATACTACTACGTCACCTACGCTAACGGGGCTACCGAATAGTCCGCTGTTGCGGCTACCAAACTCTTCCCAAGTAGGGTGATGGTTTGTTGTAGATTCTACTTCGCCTTCTTCGTTGTAGGTGTTCTCTGTCCAATCGTAACGAGTAATAGCAGCAGGTAGTTCGTTGGTGATGTCTGCCGTAGGTACGGTAATGTAAATGTTTCCTTTCATTTTATTTATTTGTATGTATTTTTTCCAGAGTTATAGTTGCGGAGAACTTCAGCGGCGGTCAACGCGCGGTTATAGATGCGCGGTTGGGCTACACTTGCGTTTAACCATTGTTCGCCGTCGCTTGGGGCATAACCAATAAGCAAAGGATTTCCGTTTTGCGTTATCGTCCACGCGTTTGTAAATGAATTTTGCAAGGCTCCGTTAATGTAAACCTTTTGGCTATTAGCCTCAAGTGTAACTACAATATGCTGATAACTGCCGTCTGTAAAATTAAAAGGAAAAAACACGCCACCTACCGCAAAGTACCCTCCACTCGCTGTATATTCCGAATACAAACGCAATGTAAAACCATTGGTTCCGTTTGATGCAGTTGCCTTGTCAAAGATTGGCATATACCGATTGTTTGCACTCAATTCGCCCGTCTTATTGTTTACCCACGCTTCCAAACTTACTTCCGTAGTTACATCCAAACTCGCATTATCGTGCACCTCTGCCCACGAATTGCCGTCAAGATTTAGTGCCCCTTGTTTGCGCACGTTCTCAAATAGATTCACGCCCGTAATGTCGCGGCCCGTTGTGAGTCCCGCGGGTAGTAATACGTCGGAGGTTTGGGCCGTTCCGAATGTTGGAACCAATACTGGCGTGCTTCCTTTATGTAGTGCCGCACCCCAAAGGTAAAATGTTCCGTTATCTTGAGCGGCCACACCCGTTTCTTGGTGGTAGCCAATATGCACGTTTACCTTGTTTGAAGGTGGCGCGGTAAATGTGATGCTTACTTGCTTCCATTCATCATAACCATTCGCCGCCGTTGCCACATAGTTAGCCCCGCTTATAGTGTTCCAACCGACAGTATTATTTAAAACAAAAACCGCATTGTTTGCCGTTCCTAATTTTGTCCAAATACTAAAGGTGTATTCTTCGCCGCTTGTTACTGGCGTTTGATAATTATAAAAGTATTCACTATTTGATTGAGCCTCTACATTTATTAAAGACGCCGTATTTCTACCGGTTGGGTCTGCTTCGCTTGAACTTTCTAACGGGTCTCCACTACCTTGCGCCCATCCTCCCGGCACCGAATTTTCTACAATTGCCTCACTTCTTATAATAAGGTTCTCTTTTTTATTCCAATCAATTACCGCCGTTTGCGCTACGGGTGCGCCGATGCCGTGCGTGATTGTTGCACCATTTATTGTCCCGTGGTTGCCGTTTCCGCTCCCATCGTACGCCGTCGTTCCCGCGCCTTCTTGCATTGGCAAGTAAAGTTTTAACGTGTCGTTAGATACGCCCGTTGGTACTATCTTCTCCGGGTTGTTGTATAGGTCGGCCACTTGTGCGGCGGTGAGGGCGGTGTTGAAGGCTTTGAAGCCAGCGATTTGGCCGTTTAGATATTGAGCGGCTGCATAACTTTGGCGGCCAATAGTAGAAGTTGTGTTTGCTATTGCAAAGGTTTGGCTTGTTGTACCCGTACCAATGTTTTGCGCTTGATAGTACCAATTTAAATTGGTTCCGTCATAGGTCAAAACAAAAAATCCTTTTTTTAGGCTGACTTGAATATCAGTATCAATGTTTGCCCCATTTAAACGAGCGCGAAAATACCCCGGCGATACTTGGTAAATGTTTACCCCATCACTAATACTATCCGAACTGCTAAAAATCATAGCGTTGTTGAAGTCGGACATCTTATAAAAGCAAACAGAAAAAGCGGTGTAGCCGTTTAATGAAAAGTTGCTGATATCTATTGAATCATTAACCCCATCAAAATCTAACGCCTTCCCGCTGTAAATTTCAGCCCTATTATAACCCTTCGGAGAAGCATCGTTACCCCTTGGGTTTATTGGTTTGTTTGTATTGCTAAATCCTACAGACATTATTCTAATTCTTCAGTTGGTTCTGGAAAGTATCCTGGGTGTAATTCCTTACATTTTTCAGTCCACTCACGAATTGCACTTGAACTACCAAAGGTATGCACACCAATAGGCGCACACCACACCATAGCAGAGTCCCAAGATTCTACAGGCTCACCATCCCATAGCACATCTATATGGTAGGTACTACTCATTACAGGAGCGGTTAGTTCGTTTCCTTCATCATCGTATGTTCCTTCGGTTACTACGAGGTGTCCGAGTCTTACGATTGAATGTGAGTGTGTAGGGTTTCCTTCTTCATCAAGTCCTAAAGAATTGATTTTCGTAGTGGCTGCTCCTTGAGAGCCAAAAGAGTATTTTCTAAATGTATTCATATTATAGTGTTGTTAGGTCAGCTAATTCTTCGTTTGATAGTCGTGTAGGAAAGAACATAACCTTTGTATGTTTTCCAATGTATAATAATGAGCCACTTGCATTGTTAGCAAACCATACTCTATCACAATTAGGCATTGTAGGAATTGTAGTATCAGTTCCTTTAGAAACACCATTGACATATAAGGCTACATCGTTGACTTTGTACGCTCCTGCTATTTTTGTAGTTGTACCTCCACTGAACACATTAAGTGCTTGAATTATCCAAGCATTAGTACCATCAGTACCATAGAATGTAATGTTACCATTAGCATATCTTTGGAATGTCATAAAATCACTACCACTTGACTCAAACTGAATCAATCGTTCAGTATATGAAGTAGTATCATCAAGAGGAATTGTCTCAATGTATATAGTTCCTTCGCCTTGACCGATTACTGAAGCAGCAGATGAATTATAACCCGTATCAACATTCCTCGTTACCGCACTCCCATAGGTAGGGATGTAACTTGTGGCGTAACTTCCTGCTTCAAGTTGTAATCCGAATATATACAAACCACTTCCTAAAACCCCTTGATGTGAAAACTGATTATCAGCAGTTGCCGTGTAAATTCTTGTATCATAATCATCATTTGCATCTGCGGTGTCAGTTGCTATACATCTATACCAACCATTTCCAAAATCCTCAATAGATGCTGAATTAAATTGGTTTGTTAAGACTTGACCATTTTCCAAATCAAAGAAACAATTTACATCATTTGATGAGCCGATTGTATTACTTAAAGCAACAATACTACGCTCACCCTTTTTAGCAAAAAAACTAAATGTGTAATCCGTGCCACTTGTTAAGGTTGGACCTGTTAATTGCCTTACTGCGTGGGCAGCGTTGTTTGCATCTTCTTTAATCTTTGCAGCATTTATTACACCTTGAGGTGATGCAACTGAATTTTCTTCAATAGTTATTCCTGTATTGCTTGTGCTGAATCCCGTAATATATTCGCTATTAGTAAACAGATTCGTTCTTTGTGGCTCTAACAGGAGTGAAGGACACGAAGCATCCGTATAGTCAAGTCTTGGTACATTATCCGTTATACCTCCCTCTACGGCAGTTGTAGTTGTTTCTATATAGTCTCTTGCAACCATACCCTGCTCTAATTGGGCATCTTGGATAAGGATTCCTGAAGTACCATCTCCTGCAAAGGAGATTGATTCAGTACCATCACCAACATAAATCTCTATATGACTTAAATCCTCTACACCTGTAAGAGTACAACGATACCAACCCGAACCAACATCGGTAATTGATGTATCAATACGACCTGTTCCACTTCCTACACTACCTGTACTTAAATCAAACCAACTTGCATAATCCGCACCTGTTGAATTTTGATAAACATACATAGTAGAATACCCTGCCGCTTTTGCATATATGCTGATAGTGTAAACACCATATCCTAAACCAAGACTTGGATACCAAACTCTATGAGATGTGTTGGATGTGTTAGGTATAATTTTCCAAGCATCACTACTTCCATCATAACCTGTATGACCTGTTGTAGGAGACAACATAGAAGTAGTATTCCAACTACTAAATGTGTTTGAGTAAGGTACAAGGTTCTGCGTTTCCTTTTCAATTAACCCATCTGCATTAACACGAGTTGCCGCAGTTGAACGAGAGAAGGTAAAATCACCATCACCATTTACAGGCTTCTGCGAGTACAATTTGCTTGTCTTCGTACCCGAAGGTATCATTACTAAACTGGCTTTGTCGTAAATACTTGCCATAATTATATATTATTTCCTTTAGTTAAGTTATCCTGCTCCCATAAAGGTTGCAAGTTAGTATAATGACAAGCCTCTTGCACTTGCTCTCTTTCAGTCAAATCAAAAGCTGATAGTGGTACAATATGGTCAATGTGCCAACCACCCTTTCCTTTATTTTCCCAAGACATACCATCTACAAATTTAGACTCCAAATAACATTTAAATTCTGTGATAGAGCAACCTAAATCTTTTACGGCAGAACCTTTCTTCCATCCTCTCTGGATAGCATTATTAAACCTACCTCTCAATGTATGGCGAAGATTTGCTTGGATATCGTTATGGTATCTATTCAAAGTACGCTTATTAATCTTATCTCTATTTTGCTCTCCGTATTCCTTGAAGTATATCTTCAATCTATCAGCATTCTCTTTACGATATGATACCATACACTCTTTGCAATAGGTATTGTACCCACTCTTCTTACTCTTATTCTTTGAGAAGGCAGAGGGGTTTTTATCCAATTTACATTTTGAGCAGTTCAACATATCTTAAATAGTTGTAAGGGCTGCAAGTTCAGCATTCGTTAATCGTGTCTTGAATAGTAGGGTTTGTTTTATTTCGCCAGCTATGGTTTGTGAATTACTGGAATTGGAGCCAATATATAAATCACTCAATGCTGGAACCACTACGCTTGAAGATGACGCAAGTTGTGTTCCATTTAAGTAAAAAACGGCATCATTATTTGCATATGCTACGGCAAATTTATTATTACCCGAAGGAATTATAGTACCCGTAGATGTCAAGTAATCAGTTCCGCTATTTAATATTTGAGTCGTAAGAGAATTGTTTGATTCAAGTCTTGCGTAAATAGTGGTTGAGCCGCTACCTATTTGCAAAAAGAATCTCCGTTCTCCAGTTCCATTTTTTTTATCAAACTCAACAAAAACTACCCCCTCTGTCTGTCCAATCAAATTAGCAGCACTTGTATTTTCACAAGAATCTTTAGACCTCGTAACACTTGCTCCATAGGTAGGTATATACGAAGTAGGGTAACTTCCTGCTTCAAGTTGTGCTCCGTAGATATAAGCACCTTTTGTTACATCGCCTTGATAAGCGGATGTAGATTCAGTATCAGAAACCCAAAATTCAAATCTCGCTACAGAAGAAACACTATGAGAAATAGTAATTCTATACCAATCGTTGCCTACTGGTTCTATGGTTGAATCGTTTGGTGTTCCTTGAAAATTACCACCTAACACACCATTTTCTATATCATACCATCTACCAACACCCGAATCCGCAATTCTCATCAACACGAATCTTCTTCCGTTGTATTTAACATACACCGAAATAGTAGCATTTGGTGATGCCGTAACAAGTGAGGTTTGGTAAAATCTATGTATTGAATTGGTGTTATCTTCTAATAATTTAGATGCATTTAGATTTCCATCAGGTGATAAAAAACCAAGCGTAAAGGATACACCATTGTCAATATAACTGCTATCAGCAAAGTATTCCGAATGAGGTATAAGATTTGTCCGTTGAGGCTCAAGTAAGAGAGCAGGACACGATGCACCACCTGAATAGTCAAGGCGAGGCATATCCTCTAATATACCTGCCGATACGCTTGTTGCTCCTGTTTCAATGTAATCAGTTGCTACTAATCCTGCTTCAAGTTGAGCGTCTTGGATGTAGATAGAAGCACCTACTGATATTGTTGTTGAGCCGTTTGTTTCAGCAATATAAAATTGCGACTTTGATGCTGCTGATGGGTTTCCACTTATTGAACAACGATACCAACCACCGCCTACATCTTCAATAGTAGCATCTATATCTCCCGATGTATTTCCTATAGTTCCGTTCGCTAAATCAAACCACACATAAAATCCATTAGTTCCCGCTTTTTCAGAAACAATGAAATTTGCAGTAGCGGCTTTAGCATAAACGCTTAATGCTTGAACCCCCGTAAGACTTTCAGTTTGTTGCACTCTTGCTGAAAATGTATCGGTAGCAGTTAAGAGCCACGCATCATTTGAACCATCGTAACCACTTTGACCACTTGTAACATTAACCCTAAATTTCTCCCAAGCCGCATTATCAAATGTATTGGAGTAAGTTAATAAATTCTCTCTACCCTTCTCAATAAGACCATTAACATCTACCCTCGTAGCAGCAAGATTTGAACCCCTACTAAATGTAAAGTTACTGCTGGTACTTGGCGTACTCCCGTCAACACCATCGTTGTTATCCGTAGCATCGGGATGTACTATAATATTCTCGTCAGCCAAAGGCTTAACCGTATGCAACTCTCCGTCCTCATACAAAGACGGTATCATAATTAAGCTCGCTAAATCCTTTAAGCTACTCATAGTATTGCGTTTAATTCTGTTTCTACACAAGATAGGGCCTCTACTGTGCCACCATCACCACTCACTCTAATGTCATATTTAGCTGAATATAATCTTGCGTCTGTAATATCTGGGAAAGCGTTTAACGCTGTCTGTAAACAAGCCTTACCCTCAAAGATAGCACCATTTAGTTTAGCATACTCTTCAAGGTTTGTAGTTGAGGTATTGCTCGCATCAAATAGTTCTGACTCTTCTAATGAGTACCAAGCCTGTAGTCCACTTTTCTCTGTGGTGTTTAGAGCGTTGTACCCTTTCCACATCACGGAATTTATCTCATCGCTTGAAAGTGCGCGGTTCCATATTGCGACGTTGGCGAGGTTGCCGTTGAAGTAATCACCTAAAGAATAAGAATTCGCTCCAATTCTTGCGTCGGTTGTTATTGATATTGATAAACTTGCAGATTGAGACACTATCAATGAGCCATTGACGTAAAGCCTCAATTTGCTTCCGTCATATGTTGCGCTAACAAAAACCCATTCGTTTTGATATGTACTTCCACTCGTTACAACAACATTTTGAATTTTATAATAAATTTGACCATCACTTAAATTAAGAATATAAATTCCATCTTCGTCGGCATCTCTTTGGTCAAAAATAAAACCTAATTGTGAGCCATCAATATATGACCAAAAAGAAATGGTGTGGTTTGTTGGTGCTAATACCGCGCCCGTATCAATAAAATCACTCGTGCCGTTAAATTCAGCAGAAGCATCCGCAGGGAATGTTAGTTTAGGTGGTGTTAAAAATCTATTAGCCATAACAAGTCCATCCTTTACATAGGTTAGTAATGTATTGCCCTTTGAAAGGACGGTATTTAGTAGTCCTAACATAGTTCATTACAGTGCTTTATAAGCCAATACCTTGCCCGATACACAAGATACGCTATCAAATTTACCGTAGATAATAGTACCTTCACCGATACCAAGAGCAGTTAATGCATCACCCACTTGTGTTGTAGTAGTCACTACAGCACCCTCAATCGCTTGGATAGCTCTAAAGCTGTCTCCCGCAACAGAAGCCTCTCCAGCCTCTAACAATCGGAAGCCATAATCTCCTGTAGCCGTTTGGTAGAAGTTTCCTTCTTTAACAATAGTTTCGTAAGCCATAATATATTATATAATTTTAATCGTGTAATTGTAGGAAGAATACCAATCCTTCTCCCTCTATAGAATTTACAACAGAACCGCTGTAACCACCTCTAACATATAGGTAGTTAACTTCGCCAGAAGGAGTCGTTACCGCATCCTTCATATATCCCGTTCCGCCGCTAATTAAGTAACCCATTAATCAAAAATGGTTTGGTCGCTAAACACCGCTTTATCATTGATTGCTAAAGAAGCAATACCGCTTTCAGTATTTAGTGTTATATCAACAAAAGATTTATCCGATACTCCTGTACCGCTATTAGCGTTATAGTTCATCGTTAAGCCATCCATCCATCCACTGATAGTCACGGTGTCGTTGTTGTGTAAAAGAATGCAGCAGATGTCCTCTCTGCGGCTCATAAGGTCTATTTGATTTACCTTGTTATCTACAGCAGGAGTTTGGATAGTAATATCAGTAGCAACAACACCTAATCCATTAGAGGTGTTTTTGTTCTCTGTAAAAGTTGTAGTACCGTCCTTTGTGTTATGCTCAAAGGTTACGGTGTTTAATGTGTCTACTTGAGTTACTTGAGTTTCATCCGTTGGGCTGAAAGTAATCGTCAAGTCTTTTTGTAATAATAAGACAGCTTTCTTGATACCACCCGTAACTCTTTTGTTACAATTGATATCAATATCGCTTAAAAGAATAGAACAGTTGAAAGCCATATATTTTAAATAAAAAGGGGCGAGGTTTTCGCCTCACCCCCTTGTGTTAATTTACAAGATTGCTATTAAGCAGTTGCAGCAGCGAAGATAGCTTCTTTGGCAGCAGCATCAGCACCTACGATTCCGTAAGACAATCCAGCTTCCTCACCAGTTAAGGTTAATTGGAAACGGTTTTTCTCACCACGTCCAGTTCCAGAGTTACCATCAATAGTAGAAACATATAGACCGAAATCTAAACCACAAATGTGGTATGTTCCAGCAGCAGTCTTAACGAAAGCTACCAATTCTGGTGCGCCGTTAGACATTGCGTTTAAATCTTTAATACGTGCTTCATCCATCTTTGGGAATTCAGCAGTAATAGTTGGAACCGTAGAGAAAGTTCCATCAGCGTTAGCGGTTTTGACTTCAGAGAAAGAAGAAAATCCATCTTTCAAATTGAAAGAGAATTGAACTACATCAGAAGCAGCACCGCTTGCAGCAGATACCTGACGATTGTCATCATTTTTAGTAAGGACAGCGATTGCAGCAGCACGCGAAGAGACGTGAAGTTCTACAATACCACCAATACCTAAATCATCACATCCGTAAGTGATATCAGCAAGAGTTACAGAGCAAGGCATATTTTATAGGGTATTAAAGGAAGGGCGCAAGGCCCTTCCGTTAGTTATTATTATGAGAAGTTCTTAGCGTAGACAATCTCGTCACCTTTAAGGTAAGAGAAACCTAACTTGAACTGTCCCCAGATTTTATCAGAAGATAATTCAGCTTCGTACTTCATATCAATTGCGCGAACGTCATTGTACTCATCAGTCAACATCACGATGTTCTGTGCAGCAGCAATCATAAATTCGTTAGCAGGCATAGATGGGAAGTGAATAACTTCCATACCGTAGTAGTTCGGTACACCACCTTCTACAACACCTTGTGGAGTAGTAGTGTAAAGACCAGCAATAGCGATTTGGTAGTGTTGCATAGCAGCAGTTCCCAAGAAGATAGCAGGTTTGAAATCACGGTCAGCATCGCCGTAAACAGCAGCCAACATAACGTCACTCATAGTTTCGTAAGCACCCTCTAATTTGTCAAGGATGTTAGCAGAAGTTAAAGCAGCGTTTGTGTCGTAATCTAATACAGCAGCGTCAGCAGCCATTTCAGTAGTCAATGCAGTACCTGCAACAGTCAATGCTTTTTCAGCAGACAATTTTGCGAAGTAGTCAAATACCCAGTCTTTAAAGTCAGCATCCATAGTTTCTGGATTGTTCTGACCTTTCTTCAAAAGAAGACCACGGTAAGAAGACTCAAGAGCGTTCTTACAGTTTAGGAAAGACCACTTGTAAGTAGTTACAGTCATTTCTTTTTCTCCGATTGTAGCAGCAGAGTTGCCGTCAAAGACACAAAGGTCTGAACCGAAAGATAATGTAGCGTCAAAGATAGGTACGTTTACTTTAGCTTTAACACCGTCAACAAGGCGGAAACGGTTTAATACCGCTGCCGATTTTACCATAGTATCAATGAACAAGTCTGGACGACGGTCACCGTATGGCAAGTTTGATATTACTATACTCATTTTATTTTAATTTAAGAGGATTCGTTTAATTAATTTACAATAATTACTTGCGGTTAAAGAAGTT
>WLWI01000455.1_pt1 | contig 39295 bp, 47 predicted proteins | sample 6701501 | NCBI WGS metagenome assembly WLWI01 (sample SAMN12718690, study PRJNA515312) | sponge metagenome | isolation source: marine sponge | host: Mycale hentscheli | place: New Zealand: South Island, Marlborough, Capsize Point | collected 2014-11-01 | reverse complement strand
GAGAGTTACCTCGTTGTGTTTTGATATTGTTTGGTAACTACATCAAAACGGGTAACTCTCATTAAATCAACCCTCGCTTCGCTCGGATTGATTTAATACGGTGTCAGATTTGGTCTAAACTTCTACAGCTGATCTGCTTCTAGGCTTCGTTACCCTCTGGCTCAGTCTCTAAAGGGCGATCAACCAATTGAACATATGCCATAGGCGCGTTGTCCCCATCCCTGAAGCCGCATTTAAGGATTCTGAGATAGCCTCCCGGTCGAGCCTTATAGTGGGGGCCGAGATCATCAAACAGCTTACCAACCATCTCACGATCTCGAAGTTTAGCAAACGCTATTCTGCGATTAGCTACACTTGAGTTCTTGGCTAGTGTAATTAGCGGCTCAGCAACCTTTCTAAGCTCCTTCGCCTTAGGTAACGTTGTCTTGATTTGCTCATGTCTAAGCAGAGAATTAGCCATATTGCTAAACATCGCTTTTCGGTGAGAAGAAGTTCGATTTAAACTTCGTCCAGCTATCTTATGACGCATTGCTATAACCCATTCCAATGTTGCTACCTTCTTCTTCTTTAACAATCGAAGCAGGCGGCCAGTTCTCTAATTTGACACCCAACACCAAATTTCGTTGGGCGAGCACATCTTTTATTTCTGTTAGCGACTTTTTACCCAAATTTGGCGTTTTTAGCAACTCAGTTTCTGTATGCTGAACCAAATCACCAATATAGTATATATTTTCGGCTTTCAAACAATTAGCTGATCTCACAGTCAATTCGAGATCGTCTACAGGTCTCAGCAATGTAGGATCGACTTCTGGCTCATCTTCTATCTTGCTTTGAACCATAGATTCTTCGAGATTAACGAAAACCGAAATTTGATCATGCAAGATCGTTGCCGCTCTTCTCACCGCTGTTTCAGGATCAATTGAACCATTCGACTCAATTTCAAGTACCAATCGATCCAAATCCGTTCTTTGTTCAACCCTAGCGTCTTCCACCGAGTACGATATCTTACTAATTGGACTAAATGAAGCATCTAATTGAATCACACCAATCGAGCGGGTCTCTTCGTTGCCTAACATGCGACTTTCCGCTGTTTCGTACCCCCTTCCTCGTTTCACAACAAGCTCCATGTCTAACTCACTGTCTTTGGAGAGTGTTGCGATATGGTGGTCTAGATTTACTATTTCAACATCATCATTCAACTCAATATCATTAGCAGTAACACGACCCGGACCTCTTTTCTTCAAAGTCAGAGTTGCCTCATTTCGATCGTGCATTACTACGGCCAAGGATTTAAGGTTCATCAATATGTCTATAACATCCTCCTGCACACCTTCTAGCGCGGAGTATTCGTGTAATACACCTTCAATTCGCACTTCGGTAACAGCGCAACCGGGCATTGATGAAAGCAGTATACGTCTTAGGGCATTGCCTAATGTATAGCCAAAACCTCGTTCAAGAGGTTCAATTGTAATACGGGAAAGCTGTTCATCGATGGTTTTTGCTTCCACTAACCGTGGGCGCAAAAACTCGACTGTTGGGTCCTGCATCTGTACTCCTCGCAATTGAGACGAAATTAATATCAAAAAATCGAAACAGTCTTTCTTTACTTGGAGTAAAGAGCAACAACAAGCGCTTCGTTGATATCAGGTGGCAAGTCGGCTCGTTCGGGCACAGATTTAAACGTGCCTTTTACCTCTTTCACATCGACATCAACCCAAGGAACAAATCTAATTTGCTCCGCAATTTCCAACGCCGAGGTAATCCTTAGTTGCTTTTTGCACTTATCGGAAATCTGAATTTCATCTCCGGGCATAACCTGGTAAGAGGCTACGTTGACCTTTCGTCCATTGACCAAAACTGATTTATGGCTGACTAACTGTCTAGCTTCTGCTCGGGTAACACCAAAGCCTAACCGATATACAACATTATCCAAGCGACTTTCAAGCAACTGTAATAAATTTAGGCCAGTGGAGCCTGAGATCCTCGCAGCCTCCTTATAGTAATTACGAAACTGTTTCTCCAAAATGCCGTAAATCCTCCTGAGTTTCTGTTTTTCACGCAGCTGCGTTCCGTACACAGTAGTTCGGGGGCGTCGACCTCCAGGTTTTACACCTGGAGGCCGATCAAATTTGCATTTTGAATCGATACTACGAACAGGGCTTTTTAAAAATAGATCCGTTCCTTCACGCCTAGCCAACTTACAGGTTGGTCCAATATATCTTGCCATTAGCAGTTACCTTATTTAAACAGTAGACTAAACGCGACGACGCTTGGGCGGTCGGCAGCCATTGTGTGGGATTGGGGTGATATCGGAAATCGCATGTATTTCAAACCCCAGTGCATTTAGTGAGCGAACGGCCGACTCTCGTCCTGGACCGGGACCCTTAATTTTAACTTCAAGTTGCTTAACACCCATCTCCTGAGCCTTTTTACCACATACCTCCGCAGCCATTTGAGCGGCAAAGGGGGTACTTTTTCTAGAACCCTTGAATCCAGAGTTCCCTGCTGACGCCCAGCATAATGTATCACCGTGACGATCAGAAATTGTGATAATCGTATTATTGAAGGTCGCATGGACATGAGCGACACCCTCACTAACGTTTTTTCTAACTTTCGTCTTCGTCTTATTTTTTGCGCTAACCTTAGCCATTATAAGTCTCTATTACTATTTCTTAACTGCACGGGTCGGACCTTTACGGGTACGCGCATTAGTTTTGGTACGTTGGCCATTGACGGGTAGCCCTCTACGATGGCGTAGCCCTCGGTAGCAGCCAAGGTCCATAAGTCGCTTAATATTCATCGATATTTCACGTCTCAAGTCACCCTCAACTTCATACCTTGAAACCTCTGTCCGAAGCTTTTCAGCGTCTTCCTCACTCAGGCTATGAACTTTGGTTGTTGGATCGATACCCGCAGCATCACAGATATTCTGCGCAGTTTTACGTCCAATACCATAAATTGATGTCAAACCAATCTCAATATGCTTATGGTTCGGCAGATTAATTCCAGAAATACGTGCCACGTTTTATACTCTTGGTAAGTTTATTTTAATATCGATGGTGTCTCGAAGGGCGCCGGATTCTAACAAACTTAGCCTGCTCCTTCAATCGCATAATCATACTATTCGGAATTTATCCCTGACGCTGCTTGTGCCGTGGATCAGTACAAATAACTCGAACAGTCCTATTTCTTCGAATAACTTTGCAGTTTCTGCAAATCTTTTTAACTGACGCTCTAACTTTCACTGTAATTCTCCTAAATCAAAATTGCCATTTCACCGGAACACTACCTAATCCCCTGAGGGCCGGTAAGCGACGACTTCTTCAAAATACTCTCATACTGCCTTGACATGAGGTGGGACTGCACCTGAGATATTAGATCCATAGTTACCACCACAATAATCAGCAACGAGGTCCCACCGAAGTAAAACGGTACGCTCCACTTCACAATCAAAAACTCTGGGATCAGGCAAACAAATGTAATGTAAGCAGCACCAACAAGCGTTAACTTGGAAACCACGCTATCGATGTACTTAGCACTTTGAACACCGGGGCGAATACCGGGAATAAACGCACCGGATTTTTTCAAATTATCAGCAATTTCGCTTGGATTGAAGACCATCGCTGTATAAAAGAAACAGAAGAACACAATCATTCCCCCATAAGCCAGCGTATAAACTGGTTCTCCTGGCTGTAGTTTAGTGGCTAAATCCCCTAGCCAGTTCATACCCTCAGCCTGACCAAACCAGCTACCGATACTCGCTGGAAACAGTATTAAGCTTGATGCAAAAATGGGGGGGATAACCCCTGCCATATTTAGTTTCAAAGGTAAATGACTACTTTGTCCTGCCAACATCTTTCGTCCTTGCTGACGCTTGGCATAATTAACTGTAATCCGCCTTTGGCCTCGTTCGACGAAAACCACAAAATAGGTAACCGCTATAGCACCAACAAACAGAGTTAAGACCCCCAAGGAAGAGAACGCACCAGTCCGCGCTAACTCTAATGTACCCGCGACCGCTGAAGGCAAGCCAGCAACAATAGATCCAAAAATGATGAGAGATATTCCATTACCAACTCCTCGCTCTGTTATTTGTTCACCCAACCAAACTAAAAACATCGTTCCGGCTACCAATGTCGCAGCTGTAACAATCTTAAATCCGATTCCAGGTATCAAAATAATCGGGTTTCCAGCGACTTGCTGGCTTTCGATCGCAACGGAAATCCCAACGCCTTGGAAAATGGCGAGGACAACTGTGAAGTATCTGGTATATTGAGTAATCTTACGTCTACCGGACTCCCCTTCCTTTTTGAGCTGCTCTAGCTTCGGCACTACCGATGTCATCATCTGCATGATGATTGACGCAGAAATATACGGCATCACTCCAAGCGCAAATATCGAAAGCCGACTCAGTGCGCCTCCGGAAAACATATTGAAGACATCAACAATAGATCCCTTAGTTTGATCAAACAAAGCAGCAACTGCTGCTGGATCAACACCTGGTACGGGAATATGAGTCCCTAGTCGAAAAACTATGAGCGCTCCGAGAACAAAAAGAATCCGCTGCTTAATCTCAGACAGATTGCCTAGCATTCCTGGAGATTGGAATCCTGGTTTAGCCACTAGTCTTCTACCTTTCCGCCGGCGCTCTCGATAGCTTTTCGAGCACCTTTAGTCGCCGTAAGTCCTCTTACTGTTATTGATCGATCAATCTCGCCTGACAGTATTACCTTAGCCCGATCAATATGTAATTCAATGACACCCGCACTTTGTAATGCTTTAAGATCTGCAACGTCGCCATCAATTTTGTTAAGCTCATTTAGACGAATTTCGGAAGTATGCTTATTAGTCATAGATCGAAACCCTCGTTTCGGCAAACGCCTTTGCAATGGCATTTGGCCACCTTCGAAACCTACCTTACGGTAGCCACCTGATCTCGACTTTTGCCCTTTAGTTCCCCGCCCAGCAGTTTTACCAAGACCAGAACCGGAGCCACGCCCAGCTCTCTTAGCTACTTTCTTAGACCCATCGGCCGGCTTAATCGTGTTCAGTCGCATTTCTATATCTCTAATGTAATTCTATTCAGCGTCAATAGTAATTAGTGTACTAGCACTAAATCTCTACGCACTTCAGCATGTAGCTGATTCTATTTATCATTCCACGGTTTTCTGGAGTATCTATAACTTCAACAGTGTGATGCATACGTCGAAGCCCTAGTCCCCTCGCACAAGCTTGGTGCTTTTTCAAGCGGCCATTCATGCTTTTCACCAAGGTTACTTGCAGTTTTTTACTTTCAGCCATTGCCCAACTCTCAATTTTTTCTAAAATACTATGTAACGCAGAACAAGGTATTAACGCAGTTCTTTAACATCTTTACCACGTTTCGCAGCTACATAACTAGCGCTCTTCATACCTTTCAGGGCGGCTATAGTCGCTCGTGTAACGTTCACAGGGTTCGTAGTTCCAATAATCTTAGCTAGAACATTTTGCAAGCCTAATACTTCAAATACTGCCCTCATGGTTCCTCCAGCAATAACCCCAGTACCCTCGGTTGCCGGTCTTAGAACAACTCGAGCCGAACCGTGTTTGCCTATCATCGGATATTGGAGGGTGGATCCTCTCATCTGTACTTTGAACATATTGCGTCGAGCATCTTCCATTGCTTTTTGGACAGCAATAGGAACTTCTCGTGCTTTTCCTCTACCCATCCCTACTCTGCCTTCCCCGTCGCCTACAACTGTAAGTGCGGAAAAGCCGAATATCCTACCTCCTTTCACCACCTTCGAAACTCGTCTTACGTTTATCAACTGCTCTTGATAATTGTCTTTGCGAGCATTATCGCGTTCTCTTGCTTTAGCCATGATAGTAATATGGTATTAAAATTTCAAACCGTGCTCACGAGCAGAGTCAGCAAACGCCTTTACTCTACCGTGGTATCGGAATCCCGATCGATCAAACGCAACCTTGTCGATACCTGCATCTTTTGCTTTCTCAGCCAATAATTTCCCAACAGCAATTGCTGCGTCACAGTTTCCGCCGGTTTTCAGTTGTTGACGAACATCTGATTCCAGAGTAGACGCCGAAGCAAGAACAGTCTGTCCCGATTGGTCGAAAATTTGTGCGTAAAAGTGTTGGGAAGTACGATGAACTGACAGTCGTATCGCTTCCAACTTTGCTATTTTACTTCTGGACTTTTTGGCTCTTCTGAGTCTTGCCCGATTTTTATCGCTCATAATAATTACAGTGTTTGCTATTTACTTTTTCTTCGCTTGCTTACGAACAACGTGTTCGTCAGCATATCGAATCCCTTTGCCTTTGTATGGCTCCGGTGGTCGGTATGCTCGAATCTCAGCGGCTACTTGACCGAGCACCTGCTTATCAGTACCACGCAGCACTATCTGAGTTTGGGTCGGGGTTTCTGCTGTTATTCCATCTGGTAGGGTATATACAACGGGATGCGAAAAACCAAGACTCAGATTAATTTTACTACCTTGCACTTGAGCCCTGTAACCAACACCGACAATATTTAGTTTACGTTCAAAACCTTGAGAAACACCAATAATCAAATTATTAACCATAGCCCGAGTCGTACCTGACATAGCAACCAAATTCTTGGCATTTATTCTGCTACTGCCTGTGCCAACTTCCACATTTAGCACCCCATCATTTTGAACCAAACGAATATCCTGAGTAATACTAAAACTCAGCTCACCTTTTGGCCCCTTAGCTCGAATTGTTCCATCTTCGATTAGTACATCCACACCCGAAGGGATGGTAATCGGCGCTTTTGCGATACGTGACATTATTTTACTCTTATTAAGCTATTCGTTTTTTGATTCAGAAAACGGTGCAAAGAACTTCGCCGCCCACTCCCAACTGACGTGCGGCCCTATCAGTCATAACACCTTGAGATGTAGAAACCAATGCAACACCAAGTCCATCTCTCACGGTGGGTAACTCGTCACAGCTACTGTACACACGACAACTGGGCAAACTAACCCGCTGTATTTCTTCTATAACAGCCTCGCCCTGAAAATATTTCAAATCTACTGAAATACTCTTCAACGCACCTTCACCGGAAACTGAAAAACCCTTGATATAACCTTCATCCAGAAGTACCTTGGCGATAGCCGCTTTACTATTAGATGCAGGCATTGATACACTGGATTTTTGTGCTCGAAGGCCGTTACGGATTCGGGTCAACATATCCGCTATTGGATCAGACATACTCATACTATATTCTCCTCACTCTCTACCAGCTAGACTTAACAACACCGGGAGCTTCGCCCCGCATGATTACTTCTCTCAACTTATTTCGACATAGTCCAAATTTTCGATAGTAACCATGTGGTCGGCCTGTCAACGCGCACCGATTGCGCTGACGTGCTTTACTGGAATCCCTTGGCAATTTCTGGAGGGCAATCATTGCTTCCCATTGATCGTCACCTGATGTTTCCAAATTGGAAATAACACTAATTAGATGCTCACGTTTACTGGCGTGCTTGCTAACTAGCTTTGTGCGTTTTGCTTCACGCGCTATCATGGATTTTTTAGCCATTCTTTAGCTCTTCATAGGAAAGTTAAACGCTCTTAATAGAGCTCTTGCTTCATCGTCGTTGTTAGTTGAGGTGGTAATACAAATATCCATACCTCGCAAGGCATCAACATTATCGTAGTCTATCTCAGGAAATACGATTTGTTCCTTTAGACCAAATGCGTAGTTACCCCGTCCATCAAAAGACTTACTTGAAAGTCCACGAAAATCGCGTATACGAGGAACCGCAACTGAAATAAGGCGATCCAGAAATTCATACATTCGCTCCTTTCTCAAGGTGACTTTCGCACCAATAGGCCATCCCTCGCGAATTTTAAACGCTGCCTCGGACTTTTTTGCCTTAGTTACAACAGGTTTTTGACCGGTAATTTTTTCGAGATCCGCTGTTGCATTTTGCAGTACATTTTTATTCGCAACAGCTTCGCCAAGCCCCATATTAAGCGTGATTTTCGTAATCCGAGGAATTTGCATGGCACTTCCAAAGCCAAATTCTTCATGGAGTTTTGGCGCAACCTCTGATTTATACAGCTCTTGTAATCTAGACATTCTAATAACTATTATTTTGCAGGTTATGATGCTGCGGTTTACGCGAGATCAATGACTTCGCCGTTGGACTTGAAATACCGCACCTTACGCCCATCCTCCAATGTTTTATAACCAACCCGCTCTCCTTTGCTGCTAGCAGGGTTGTACAACGCCAAATTGGAAATATGTATAGGAGCTTCCTTCTCCAAAATCCCTCCAGTTTCCCCAGTATTTGGATTACCTTTAGTGTGTTTCTTGACGATATTAACGTTATCGACGAGCGCCTTGCTATCACCAATCGTACTCAAGACATTGCCGCGCTTACCCTTATCGCGTCCAGCAAGCACTACAACATCATCACCTTTCTTGATTCTTTGCATCGTTATTACTCTAAATATAAAGTGCAGTAATGTTCTGTTTACAGAACCTCTGGCGCCAATGAAATAATGCGCATAAACTTTTCTGAGCGCAATTCCCGTGTAACTGGCCCAAAAATACGTGTACCTATAGGTTGATGATTCGCATTCAGTAACACCGCTGAATTTTGATCAAACCTAATCAATGAACCGTCGGGACGACGAACCCCACTTCTTGTCCTTACGATAACGGCATCGTAAACATCGCCCTTTTTGACGCGACTGTTGGGCAAAGCTTCCTTAATAGTGATTTTGACAATGTCACCAATTCCTGCGTATCGGCGTTTTGATCCGCCGAGCACCTTGATACACATTACCTTTTTTGCGCCACTGTTATCAGCAACGGACATCATCGATTGCATTTGAATCATTGTAAACTCCCAATCTTACGGCTAAACCGCTTTTGTCAATACTTCAACCAATCGCCAGCTTTTAGACTTAGACAATGGTCTACATGCTTCAATACGAACAGTATCTCCAACCCGGCATACGTTTTCTTCATCGTGCGCATGTAGTTTGGTTGAACGACGAATGTATTTCTTGTATATCGGATGCTTAATCTTACGTTCCACGAGAACTGTAATGGTCTTATCCATTGAAGAGCTTGTTACGCTGCCTTCTACCAAACGCCCACTTTTCGCACCTTCGGAGTTTTCCACGGCTGTTGTCTCTGTAGTCATTACTTATTACTCGCTATCTCTGTCAGAATCGTCTTAATCCTAGCAATGTCTTTTCGTACGACATTAAAACGAGCTGGATTGGCTAACTGACCAGCTCCTCGCTGCATCCGAAGATTAAACTGCTCTTTGCGAAGACCTAATAGTTCCTCGTTAAGCTCTTCAACGCTTTTTACTCTCAATTCAGAAACTTTCATCTTAGCCTACCTGACGTCTCACAAAAGTTGTTTGTAGTGGCAACTTGGCACCAGCCAAACGAAAAGCTTCGCGGGCGAGCTCTTCAGGAACCCCTTCGATTTCGTAAAGCACAGTACCTGGCTGCACTAGCGCAACCCAAAACTCCGGATTACCTTTACCTTTACCCATTCGAACCTCTAGGGGTTTTTTCGAAACCGGCTTATCTGGAAATATACGAATCCATATCCGCCCACCCCGTTTTACGTGACGAGTTATCGCACGGCGGGCGGCCTCGATCTGCCTAGCGGTTAACCGCCCCCTAGTGGTGCACTGCAGTCCGAATTCACCAAAGCTCACTCGACTTCCACGATTCGCCAAGCCTCTGTTGCGACCTTTGTGTTGCTTACGAAATTTTGTTCTTTTAGGATGAAGCATTTTCCATTAACCCCGAACTAAACCAGTTCTTTCTTTTGGTCTGCGCCTTCGGGCACAGCCGTAACTTGTTCGAAAACCTCGCCTTTAAAGATCCAGACCTTAACGCCGATAATCCCGTAGGTGGTATGAGCTTCGTGAACCCCATAATCTATGTCAGCACGAAGCGTATGCAGCGGAACGCGCCCTTCCCGATACCATTCTGTTCTTGCAATTTCAGCACCGTTCAGACGTCCGGCAAGCATCACCTTCACTCCTTCAGCACCAAGCCGCATCGAGTTCTGCACCGCCCGCTTCATCGCGCGACGAAACATTATGCGCTTTTCGAGTTGCTGACATATATTCTCTGCAACCAATTTGGCATCAAGCTCTGGCTTTCTAATCTCTTCCACGGCAACCTGAACGGGGGCACCGTTTATCTTAGTAAGCTTCTGTCGTAGACGCTCGATATCTTCACCTTTCTTTCCAATAACAATACCAGGACGAGCGGTAAAAATGGTTACATTGAGATTTTGAGCTGGACGATCAATAGCAATCTTGCTAACCGCGGCATTCCCTAGATGTTTAGCCAAAAACTGACGTATCTTTAGATCGTTCGCTAGCGTCGCGGCATAATTACCACTGTTTGCGTACCACTTGGCACTCCAGTCTTTAACAATACCTAATCGGATACCGTTAGGATGTACTTTCTGACCCATTTAATATTCTCCGCTCACTATTTTTTCTGCGAAATTCTTGGTTCGTCGCTGACACTCAGAGTAATGTGGCAGGTACGTTTAAGAATTCTTGTACCACGCCCTTTTGCTCTCGCGCGAAACCGTTTTAGAGTAGGTGCTTCATCCACCATAACTTGATTAATCCAAAGATCATCAATATCCGCACCTTCATTGTGCTCGGCATTAGCAATTGCAGAATCCAGAACCTTTTTCATTGGCAAAGATCCCTTTTTTGTACTGAACTCCAAAATTTCCAAAGCCCGTTCGACTGGAAGAGACCTCACTTGATCCGCAACCAAACGGCATTTTTGCGGTGAAAGGCGAATGTATTTCGCTATCGATTTAGCTTGCATAATTATTTAGCCTTCTTTGAAGCAACGTGGCCGCGATAAGTACGAGTAGGTGCAAATTCGCCCAGTTTATGTCCGACCATATTCTCACTAATGAGAATAGGCATGTGCTGTCTTCCGTTATGAACAGCAATAGTAATACCCACGAATTCGGGCATAACCATCGATCTTCTAGACCAGGTCTTAATTGGCTTACGGGAACTCTCTTCTTTGGCCTTGATAACTTTTGACCACAGATGGTGGTCAACGAAAGGGCCTTTTTTTATTGAACGTGGCATTGCTATTTCTTCCGCCTGCGTATAATCATTGATGAAGTACGTTTGTTTGAACGTGTGCGATAACCTTTGGTGGGTACACCCCAAGGAGACACTGGGTCTCGACCGCCCGAAGTACGACCCTCACCACCACCGTGCGGGTGATCTACAGGGTTCATAGCCACCCCCCGAACAGTAGGCCTTATCCCTCTCCAACGCTTAGCTCCCGCCTTACCCAACTTTCTTAGACTATGTTCTGAGTTCCCTACTTGACCTATCGTCGCTCGACAATCGAGGTGAACCTTACGCATTTCTCCCGATCTAAGTCTTAGTTGCGCGTACGATCCCTCTTTACCAATGAATTGCACGGAAGCACCTGCCGACCGTGCGATTTGGGCGCCTTTCCCAGGTTTTAATTCTACGCAATGAACCACTGTACCAATCGGGAGGTTGCGCAAGGGCATACAGTTTCCCAAATTATATCCAGAACCAACCCCCGACATAACTTTATCTCCAGCGGTGATTCCGCGAGGAGCGATCATGTATCTATGCTCACCATCACTATAGACAAGCAGTGCAATATGGGCGCTACGATTTGGATCATATTCAATGTGCTTGACCACCGCACCAATTCCATCCTTGTCTCGCTTGAAGTCGACAAGACGGTAATGCCGCTTGTGCCCGCCCCCCCTGTGACGAACAGTAATATGACCTTCATTATTACGGCCGCTTATCGCTTTCTTCGCCTCCAAAAGGGGACCATGAGGCTTTCCTTTATGCAGATCAGGGGTCACCACCTTGACCATGCCCCGACGACCCGGAGTAGTCGGTTTTTGTTTCTCTAATGCCATAGTTAGTTACTCAATACTGATTTTTCGGCAAATGTTTTACTTACGCTCCAGCCATTCCAAGAAAATCGATGTCATGACCCTCCTGCAAGCTAACGTAAGCCTTCTTCCAATTACTTCTTCTTCCCTGGACTTTCCCAAATCGTTTTTCTTTCCCTTTTACGTTAGAAACTTGCACAGCCTTAACTTTGACTTCAAAGAGCTTTTCAACAGCTGCGCCAATCTCTGTTTTCGTTGCATCAGGGACAACCTGAAACACAATTTGCCCATGCTTATCAGCCACCGTGGTGGTCTTTTCCGAAATCACCGGTTTCAAAATAATTTGATAAAGCCGTTCTTCGTTCATTGTAATGCCTCGTCAATTTTTTTTGCCGCATCCGCCGTCATGATCACTTTCTCATGGCTAATCAAATTGACAGGATTTATCTCACTACTACTACAAACAGAGACATATTTTAAGTTTCTCGCTGACAACTCCACGTTGTGTTCAGAACCCGCAAGAACCAAAAGAGCTTCAGGCGCACCTAGGGCACTTAAACGCCCGACCAAAGCTTTAGTTTTTGGATCTTCCAGACCAAAACTATCCACCACAATAAGTCGTTCTTGGCGGCAGAGCTCGGAAAGAATTGAGCGAATAGCGGCTCGATACATCTTCTTATTTACTTTCTGCTCAAAGCTTTGAGCAGATGCAGCAAATGTTCGACCACCACCTCGGAAAATCGGACTGCGTATTGTACCAGCTCTCGCACGTCCTGTACCCTTTTGTCTCCAAGGTTTTGCTCCTCCACCGCTAACAGCAGCACGGTTTTTTTGTGCTCGGGTGCCAGACCGACCACCGGCCTGATACGCAACAACCACTTGATGAATCAAGGCTTCGTTAAAGTCGGCACCAAAATTGATATCCGAAACATCAACATCACTTGCGTCTACACCAGAAACGCTATTTATTTTAAGTTGAATACTCATCGTTCTGCGTTTTAGCTATGCTATTGAGAGTCACTATTTTTTCGACCCACTTTCACTGAAGACCTGATAACTACGTCAGAACCTTTAGATCCCGGAATCGAACCTTCAACAAGAATAAGGTTTCTATCGCTATCAACTCTGATAACTTCCAAATTCTGCTGTACTCGTTGAGCCGCACCCATATGTCCAGCCATCTTTTTACCCTTAAACACTCGACCCGGGTCTTGGGCGTTACCGATCGAACCCGGCAGACGGTGAGCCTTGGAGTTACCATGACTTGCCCTACCGCCGCGAAAACCATGTCTCTTCATAGCTCCGGCAAAACCTTTACCAATAGATTGACCCGTCACGTCCACTTTTTGACCCTCAACAAATAGGGAAACTGTCAACTCTGATCCGGCAGCATGCTCAACCGGCTCGGAAAGCCTCAGTTCCCAAACACCTCTGCCCGGCTCAACACCCGCCTTTGCAAAATGCCCTTTCATTGCACCGGTAACACGACTTGCACGACGTTCACCTACGGTAACTTGCAACGCATTATAACCATCGTTCTCCACCGTTCTTACTTGGGTAACACGATTAGGAGAAACCTCAATCACTGTAACCGGCCGAGAGCTGCCTGTTTCAGTGAAGACTCGGGTCATACCTATTTTCTTTCCAACTAGTCCCAGCGACATTTTTAGTAACCTATTTTAGCTTTTATATTTGTTCGTATTTTTGATACTCAATTGAGCTTGATCTCAACATCCACACCAGCAGAGAGATCAAGTTTCATAAGCGCATCAACTGTTTTGTCGGTTGGCTCAATAATATCGAGAATGCGCTTGTGAGTTCGAATTTCAAATTGATCTCTGGCTTTCTTATTTACATGCGGAGAACGCAGCAAAGTATATTTCTCGATTTTTGTGGGCAATGGAATTGGCCCCATGACCAAAGCACCCGTTCGACGCGCCGTTTCCACAATCTCCAATGCAGACCGATCAATCATCTTGTGATCAAACGCCTTCAGGCTGATTCGGATTTTTTGATTTTCAACCATTACTCTATTTCTCTCGTGGCTTTGATTTATATAACTATGTTATGTTGAAATAGCGTCGCTTATTCAATAATTTTGGCAACCACACCGGCACCAACTGTTCGACCACCTTCGCGAATTGCAAAACGCAAACCTTCTTCCATCGCGATCGGAGCTATCAACTCCACTGTCATCTGAACATTATCACCCGGCATAACCATCTCAACACCTTCCACCAATTCACACGCTCCCGTTACATCCGTGGTGCGAAAATAGAACTGCGGGCGATAGCCATTGAAAAATGGAGTGTGGCGTCCACCCTCGTCCTTCGACAGAATATACACCTCTGCTTCAAATTTGGTGTGCGGCGTAATTGAACCCGGCTTACCTAATACCTGACCCCGCTCAACCTCTTCTCGTTTCGTTCCACGAAGAAGAATTCCCACGTTATCACCCGCCTCACCCTGATCCAACAACTTACGGAACATCTCTACTCCTGTGCAAGTCGTGTTCTTCGTGTCGTGAATCCCTATGATCGAAATCTCTTCGCCAACCTTGATCACACCGCGCTCTATACGACCGGTAACCACTGTTCCACGTCCTGAAATTGAAAACACATCCTCTACCGGCATCAAAAAAGCGCCATCTACCGCACGATCTGGCATCGGGATATATTCATCAAGCGCTTCCGCAAGCTTCAATATTGCTGGCTCCCCTATATCACTTGTATCGCCTTCCAGCGCTTTCAGTGCACTGCCTGCTATAATCGGAGTGTCATCACCAGGAAATTCATAAGCATCAAGCAGCTCTCGAATCTCCATTTCAACCAACTCCATCAACTCTTCATCATCCACCATGTCCGCTTTGTTGAGGAACACAACAATGTAAGGTACACCCACCTGGCGAGCCAGCAGGATGTGCTCTCGCGTTTGAGGCATTGGACCATCTGCTGCAGAACACACCAAAATCGCTCCATCCATCTGGGCCGCTCCGGTAATCATGTTCTTTACATAGTCAGCGTGACCTGGGCAATCTACGTGCGCATAGTGTCGGGCTTCTGTTTCGTATTCAACGTGGGCCGTCGAAATCGTTATACCTCTCTCTCGCTCCTCTGGAGCATTATCAATTTGGTCAAACGCCTGAGCTTCACCACCAAATTTGCTCGACAACACTCTTGTCATCGCCGCCGTCAGCGTCGTTTTACCATGATCTACGTGACCAATCGTGCCGACATTCACATGCGGCTTCGTTCTTTCAAATTTCTCTTTCGCCATTATTGTAATTTCCGAAAACCTAATCTAACAATCCAAACAGCCCTAGCCGTTCACAACCACTTCGGCAACATTCTTTGGAACAGGAGAATACTGCTTGAATTCCATCGTATAGTTTGCCCTGCCTTGAGTCGCAGATCGCAGGGAAGTCGAGTAACCAAACATTTCCGACAGAGGCACCTCAGCGCGAATAATCTTGCCACCGCCAGAATCCTCCATTTCTTGAATCATCCCTCTTCGGGAGCTCAAGTCGCCATTAACCCCCCCCATATACTCTTCAGGAGTGACCACTTCTACTGCCATCATGGGTTCTAAAAGCTGAGGACCCGCTGCTCTCGCACCCTCTCTGAAAGCCATACTACCCGCCGCCTTAAAAGCATGTTCGGACGAATCCACATCATGATATGAACCAAAAAACAATGTTGCCTTGACATCAATCATCGGATACCCAGCAACCACCCCAGACTGCATCGCGTCCTGAATGCCTTTATCCACAGAGGGAATATACTCCCTCGGAATTACACCACCTTTAATTTCATCAACGAACTTATAACCGGCCCCCAGCTCTTGAGGCTCCAATCGCAAATGGACGTGCGCAAATTGACCACGACCACCGGTTTGCTTAGCATGTTTGTGTTCTTGCTCAACAATCTCGCTGATCGTTTCCCGATAAGCAACTTGGGGCTTACCAACGTTAGCATCAACACTAAACTCTCGCCTTAGCCGATCAATGATAATTTCCAGATGCAGCTCACCCATACCTGAAATAATCGTCTGCCCTGATTCCTCATCCGAGCGAACTCGAAAAGACGGATCTTCTTGGGCCAGTTTGCCCAACGCCACTCCCAACTTTTCCTGATCCACCTTGGTTCTAGGCTCCACAGCTTGAGATATCACTGGTTCAGGGAACTCCATTCGCTCCAAAACAACTTCAGCATCAACGGCACACAACGTGTCTCCAGTGGTTAGGGTTTTCAAGCCAACAGCAGCAGCAATATCCCCAGCACGAACCTGCTTGATATCCTCCCGATCATTAGCATGCATTTGAAGGATGCGACCAATACGCTCCTTTTTCCCTTTTACGGAATTGAGTACGGCATCTCCGGCATTCATGACCCCGGAGTAAACCCGGAAAAATACCAGCTGACCGAAAAATGGATCAGACATTATCTTGAACGCCAACGCAGCAAAAGGCTCTTCATCAGCAGAGTTTCGCACAATCTCCCGACTACCATCACATGACAAACCGGTAATCGCTTTAACATCCAAAGGACTAGGCATAAAGTCCACAACACCGTCTAACATCGCCTGCACTCCCTTGTTTTTAAAGGCAGAACCGCAAAAAACAGGAATTAGCTCATTCCTTAGAGCACGAACTCGAACACCTTCCACAATCTCCTTCTCAGAAAGCTCTCCGCCTTCGATATACTTATCCATCAAAAACTCATTAGCTTCCGCCGCAGCTTCCATCAAATTCTCTCGATGGGCATTAGCCAGCTCAAACAATTCATCGGGAACCTCCTTTTCAACAAAGGCAACACCCATATTCTCTTCTTCCCAATACAAAGCTTTCATCTTCACAAGATCCACCACACCCTCGAAGCACTCTTCTTCGCCAATGTTGATTTGCATTGGAATTGGGTTTGCTCCTAAACGAGATCCTATTTGTTCAACAACACGAAAAAAATCAGCACCTACACGATCCATCTTATTGATAAACGCTATTCTTGGAACGTCATACTTATCCGCCTGTCTCCAAACCGTCTCGGACTGCGGTTCCACACCACCGACCGCACAAAAAACAGCAACCGCACCGTCAAGCACCCTCAACGACCTTTCTACTTCAATAGTAAAATCAACGTGCCCTGGGGTATCAATGATGTTAATACGGTGCTCTGGATACTGTTTGGCCATACCACTCCAAAAACAAGTAGTAGCGGCAGAAGTAATAGTAATGCCTCTTTCCTGTTCTTGCTCCATCCAATCCATTACGGCATTACCGTCGTGGACCTCGCCTATCTTGTGCGAGAGGCCAGTATAAAATAGCACTCGCTCAGTCGTAGTCGTCTTTCCAGCATCAATATGGGCCATTATGCCAATATTTCTATACCGATTAAGAGGAGTTTTCCTGATCACGTGACTATCTAATAGGTGTGTCTGTTAGCAATACAAAAATCTAGAATCTGTAATGCGAAAAAGCCTTATTTGCTTCGGCCATCTTATGCGTGTCTTCGCGTTTTTTAACCGCACTTCCTCGTTCTTCTGAAGCATCCATAAACTCTCCCGCAAGCCTTGCTGTCATTGACTTCTCGTTTCGTTTACGAGCAGCATCAACCAACCAACGCATCGCCAAAGCCATCTGCCTATTCGGCCTAACTTCCACGGGAACCTGATAAGTGGCCCCACCCACTCGCCGACTTTTGACCTCAACACCCGGGCTAACTTTTTCCAATGCGTCGTTAAAAACACCGATAGCGTCTTCCTTTCCACGCTCTTTGATCATATCTAAGGCTCCATACATAATCTTCTCTGCGACAGATTTCTTTCCATCGAGCATCATTATATTGATGAACTTAGCGACTGTTTGATCCGTAAACTTTGGATCAGGCAGTATTTCTCTTTTCGGTACTTCTCTTCTTCTAGGCATCTCTTTTTTCTCGACAACCTTTCGGCTTGTTGTAAAAATGCAAGGCGAAAAATATCGCCCTTACCTTATATAAGGTTATTAGTTAGCTTCTGTTACCGCTCCTTACAAGCGCACTTAAGGCCAATCTTAAGCCACCCAATCCAAGAACAACCTAAAGAGTCAGAACTTGAAGACAGGGTCAACCCATAATAATAAGCAAGCCCGAAAACGGGCAAACATGAACTCTAAGATTTCGGCCTCTTGGCACCATACTTCGACCTTCCCTGCCTCCGGTCAGACACACCAGACGTGTCCAATGCGCCACGCACGGTATGATATCGAACACCGGGCAAATCCTTAACACGCCCCCCTCTCAGCAACACCACCGAGTGCTCTTGCAGGTTATGACCCTCACCACCGATATAAGTGGTAACCTCGAAGCCGTTAGTTAACCGGACCCTAGCCACTTTGCGCAAAGCAGAGTTTGGCTTTTTTGGCGTAGTCGTATAAACCCGAGTACACACACCTCGTTTTTGAGGACATGCCTGCAAAGCAGGGACATTAGATTTCTTGACCTGCTTTTGTCGCGATTTTCTAACCAGTTGGTTTAGTGTTGGCATTCGTTCAAATTATCTCGTGTTTAACTTTTTCACTTCCGCACAAGCTACAGAGAGAATCCAACGATTCACCCAATAGGCCTACGGGGCGGCGATTCTATGCTTTGAGCCAATGCCTGTCAAGCGATAACAAACATATTGCTTCGCTCAACATTCGATTGGAAAGCTATCGGATATAACTGCTAGATTAGCTCTCCGAGACGATGATTTCGTCTGCGTCAGAAAACTCTTCACTACTCGCACTCAGCAGGTCTTCAAGATCCTGTTTCTTTTGTATCTTTTCAAGCCGACTACGCTTTCTCTCTTCATGAAAAGCAAGCCCGGTGCCAGCGGGAATAAGGCGACCCACGATAACATTCTCTTTGAGGCCACGTAAGCGGTCCATCTTGCCATTAACAGAAGCATTGGTCAGAACTCGAGTTGTCTCTTGGAAAGACGCTGCAGAGATAAATGATTCTGTAGTAAGCGATGCCTTAGTAATTCCCAACAACACAGGCTCATAAGTAGCAGGCTCTTTACCTTGTTTGACGAGACTCTCGTTCTCGTCCAAGAGAAGGGATCGTTCAGCCTGCTCACCCGGGAGATACCCACTGTCTCCTATGGTAACTACTTTAACCTTTCTTAGCATTTGCCGGACAATCACTTCGATGTGCTTGTCATTAATCTTTACGCCTTGAAGCTGATAGACATCTTGCACCTCATTCACAATGTAGTCTGCAAGAGCGATCACACCCCGATACGCCAGAATATCAGCAGCAAGTGGCGGACCATCCACAACTACCTCCCCTCGCTCCACAGTTTCACCTTCAAACACATTAATTCGGCGAGTCTTTGGAATAAGTGTATCATCCGATTCCCCGTCCTTACTGGTAATAACCAAACGGTATTTACTTTTAGTTTCTTTACCAAAAGACACGACGCCACCAGTTTCCGCTAGAATTGCTGGTTCCTTCGGCTTTCTCGCCTCGAATAGTTCGGCCACCCTTGGCAGACCTCCAGTGATATCGCGAGTCTTAGACGATTCTTGAGGTATTCTAGCTAAAACATCACCATTTTGAACTTCCTGGCCATTTTCCAACATGACAATAGAGTCCGGTGGTAGTTGATATCTAGCATCGACATCAGTGCCCGGTATCTTGACTGGATTTCCGTCGGGATCGATCAAGCTAATTGTTGGCTTAATATCATGAGCGCTTCCTCTTCTACGCTGAGGATCTAATACAACATATGTACTCCTGCCCGTAAGATCGTCAGTTTGCATATTCACGGTTACGCCTTCAACCATATCAGTAAATACAATCTTTCCACCAACCTCTGTCACGATGGGGTGAGTGTGCGGATCCCAAGTGGCAACAATGTCGCCTATATTTACTTCAGAGGCTTCTTCAATTGTCAGGACGGCACCATATGGTAACTTGTGGCGCTCCCGGTCACGACCGTGGGTATCCTGTACGATCAGTTCACTTGATCGAGTAACAACAACGCTTTTACCTTCACTATTTTTAACGAGCTTGACACCCTTTAAGTGAATTCTCCCACTATTTTTTAGTTCAACCTGGCTAATTACAGACGAGCCGGACGCCGCTCCACCGATGTGGAAAGTCCGCATAGTTAGCTGAGTTCCTGGCTCACCGATCGACTGAGCAGCCACTACACCAATTGCCTCTCCGATGTTGATGACATGCCCTCTTCCCAAATCGCGACCATAGCATTTCTTACATACACCGTATCTAGTGTCGCAAGTCACTGCAGATCGAACTACAAGCTCATGAATATTCGCAGATTCAATTTTCTCGACCAGCCGTTCGTTAATCATTTGATCCCTGGTTACAACCACCCCCCCGGTAACAGGGTCAATAATATCCTCTGTCACAAAACGACCAAGAATACGATCCTTTAGCGGAACAACGACCTCACCGCCTTGAACTTGGGCTTCCCTTGATAGGCCGTTGACTGTGCCGCAATCGACTTCGGTGACGACTAAATCCTGACAAACGTCAACAAGACGCCGAGTCAAGTAGCCCGAGTTCGCCGTTTTCAGCGCAGTATCAGCCAAACCTTTTCGGGCTCCGTGTGTAGAGATAAAGTATTGTAATACGTTTAAACCTTCTCGGAAGTTCGCAGTAATGGGGGTTTCAATGATCGACCCGTCGGGTTTTGCCATTAAACCGCGCATACCAGCGAGCTGCCTAATTTGAGCGTGCGAGCCTCGAGCACCAGAATCCGCCATCATGTAAATGGAATTGAAAGAGTTCTGCTCAACAACGGTTCCATCGTCGGTTCTGACTTTGTCAACCCCCAATTCGTTCATCATTGCATCAGCTACCTGCTCACTGGTTCTTGTCCAGATATCAATAACCTTATTATATCTTTCACCATCTGTTAGCAGACCAGCGCTATATTGCTGCTGAATTTCAACCACCTCTTTTTGAGCGGTATCCAAGATCCTAGCTTTGTTCTCAGGAATAACCATATCATCAACACCGATGGAGACTCCGGAAAGCGCCGCCATTCTAAATCCGGTGTACATCAATTGGTCAGCAAAGATTACTGTTTCTTTCAGACCTGCCTCACGATAAGAGACATCAATTAGTTCCGAAATAGTCTTCTTTTTCATTGGCCTGTCAACCAAACTGAAATCTAGTTTTTTAGGCAAGATTTCGTAAAGAAGCGCCCTGCCAACCGTGGTATCTCGAATGCAGGTTTCACCGTTCTCTTCTCCATTTTCATCCACGGCAGGCATTCGAATCTTGATTCTCGCATGAAGATGCGCTTGACGTGATTCATAAGCACGACGCAATTCGTTAAGATCGGAGAAATAGCTCCCAGTGCCGATAGCGTTAATGCTTTCTCGAGTCATATAATAGAGACCTAACACGATATCCTGTGACGGAACAATAATGGGTTCGCCGTTAGCTGGAGATAAAACATTATTGGTAGACATCATTAACGAACGCGCCTCCAACTGAGCTTCAATACTCAGCGGAACATGCACAGCCATTTGATCCCCATCGAAATCAGCGTTGTAAGGTGTACACACCAGCGGATGTAGTTGGATTGCTTTTCCCTCAATCAACACGGGCTCAAAAGCCTGAATACCCAATCGGTGAAGTGTAGGTGCTCTGTTAAGCATAACCGGATGCTCTCGAATGACGTCTTCAAGAATATCCCAAACCTCTGGGCTCTCCATTTCCACCATTTTCTTAGCCTGTTTGATGGTGCTCGCTAAGCCCCGAAGCTCCAGCTTGCTAAAGATAAAGGGTTTGAACAACTCCAATGCCATTTTTTTTGGCAAACCACATTGGTGAAGCTTCAGGGTAGGACCTACCACGATAACTGAACGGCCTGAATAATCCACCCGCTTGCCTAGCAGGTTTTGACGGAATCGCCCTTGCTTGCCTTTTATCATGTCTGATATCGACTTCAACTGACGCTTATTCGCACCGGTGATAGCTTTTCCGCGTCTCCCATTGTCAAGCATCGCATCCACGGCTTCCTGCAACATTCTTTTTTCATTTCGCACAATGAGATCAGGTGCATTCAAATCAAGCAAACGCTTTAGACGATTATTCCTATTGATCACCCGGCGATACAGGTCATTCAAGTCTGAGGTTGCAAAGCGTCCACCTTCTAGCGGAACCAACGGGCGAAGATCCGGCGGCAGTACAGGCAGTACATCCATAATCATCCATGCGGGATTGTTTCCAGAACTGATAAATGCCTCGACGACTTTCAAGCGGCTCGTTAGCTTCTTAATTTTCGTTTCAGATTTCGTTGAATCTAATTCTTCACGCAACAGCGAAGCCTCTTCTTCCAAATCAATTTCGCTCAGGAGAGAACGAATCGCTTCCGCTCCCATTCCAGCTTCGAATTCATCGCCAAACGTTTCGATTGCATCAAGGTAGGATTCTTCTGTTAGCAAACTACCCCTTTGAAAGTCAGTGGCACCTGGATCAACGATGACATAGGCCTCAAAATACAAAACCCGTTCCATTTCTCTAACTGTCATATCCAATAGCAATCCAAGCCGTGAAGGCAATGATTTTAGAAACCAGATATGAGCACACGGCGCAGCGAGGTCGATATGGCCCATACGCTCTCGTCGTACTTTCGATAGCGTGACTTCGACGCCACATTTTTCACAGATAACACCTCGGTGTTTTAGGCGTTTGTATTTACCACACAAACATTCATAGTCATTAACCGGACCAAATAGCTTTGCACAAAACAGACCATCACGTTCGGGACGAAACGTTCTGTAATTGATTGTTTCAGGCTTTTTGACTTCACCGAAGGACCAAGACCGAATTTTTTCTGGCGATGCAATACTGACACGAATTGAATCAAAATCTTCAACCGTATCACTCTGTTTAAACAGATTAAAAATATCTCTCATTTTGAGCTGCCTCTGTGTGTTTTCGGTTGATAATCAAATAGCGTCTTGTTTGAGCTCGAGATTAAGACCCAGAGCACGAATTTCTTTAACAAGAACATTAAAAGATTCTGGCATTCCGGCATCCATACCATGATCACCTCGAACAATATTCTCGTAGATTTTGGAACGCCCTACGACATCGTCCGACTTAACTGTTAACATTTCCTGCAACGTATATGCCGCGCCATAGGCTTCTAGAGCCCACACCTCCATTTCCCCAAAACGTTGCCCACCAAACTGTGCTTTACCGCCCAACGGCTGTTGTGTAATCAAACTATAGGGGCCAGTAGATCTAGCATGCATTTTGTCGTCTACAAGGTGGTTCAGCTTTAGGATATACATGTAACCACAGGTAACTGGCCTATCAAACGCTTCTCCTGTTCGACCATCGAAAAGTGTGGTTTGACCACTTTCAGGCAGCCCCGCAAGTTTCAACATACCCTTGATCTCTTTTTCCTCAGCGCCATCGAAAACAGGTGTCGCCATTGGAACCCCTTTTTTCAGGTTTTCCGCCAAATCAAAAATCTCTTCATCGCTAAAATCATCAAGCGCCTCTTTTTTTCCACTCGTATTATAAATTTTTCCTAAAAACTTACGCACCTGTTCCGCCTTTTTGTTCTTTCGAAGCATGTCGTCAATTTGATGCCCAAGATTACTAGCGGCCCAGCCCAAGTGAGTTTCAAGAACCTGGCCCACATTCATTCGAGAAGGAACTCCCAAAGGGTTTAGACAAAGATCAACTGGAGTTCCATCTTCCATGTATGGCATGTCTTCAATCGGAACAATTTTTGAAATAACACCTTTATTGCCATGACGACCCGCCATTTTGTCGCCGGGTTGAAGTCGGCGTTTTACGGCAACAAACACTTTGACAATTTTCAATACACCAGGGGCGAGATCGTCGCCCATTTCAATTTTTTCCCGTTTCTCATCAAAACGACGATCGAATTCTTTTCGTTGAACTTCAAGCTGATCGCGTATTTTGTCTATTGCTTCGTTAGCATCCTCATTGCGTAATCGAATCTCGAACCACTCCTTACGAGATAACTGCTCCAAATAATCTTTTGTGACTTTATCACCTGGCTTAAGCCCGTTGGGTCCGCCTTCAGCCACATGATTGTGTAACAGACGTTCAATTCGAGCGAATGAATCCCCTTCAACAATGCGTAGTTGATCATCAAGATCTTTACGCACCAATGCCAAATCATCATCATCATTGCCCGCTGCCCGTGCATCCTTCACTAAGCCTTCTCTGGTAAATACCTGAACATCGATTACTGTTCCTTTCATTCCTGCGGGCATGCGCAAAGATGTGTCTTTGACATCCGAGGCTTTCTCTCCAAAAATTGCGCGCAATAATTTCTCTTCTGGTGTTAGCTGAGTTTCTCCTTTAGGAGTAATTTTTCCAACCAAAACGTCACCAGGTTGAGCTTCCGCACCGATATAAACTATACCGGACTCATCGAGCTTAGACAGAGCACTCTCTCCAACATTCGGAATATCGCGACTGATTTCCTCGGAGCCTAGCTTGGTATCCCGTGCCACACAGGACAACTCTTCAATATGAATTGAGGTATAAACATCTTCTTTAACTAGCCTTTCTGAAATAAGGATTGAATCCTCAAAGTTGTATCCGTTCCAAGGCATAAAAGCGATAAGCACGTTGCGACCAAGTGCCAACTCGCCCATATCAGTAGAAGGCCCATCGGCAAGCACATCACCTCTAGAAACCGTATTCCCAAGCTTTACCAAGGGACGCTGATTGATAGTAGTGTTCTGGTTTGAGCGCTGGTACTTGGTAAGGTTATAAATATCTACCCCCGGTTCGTTTTCGATGACCTCATCATCGTTCGCACGCACAACAATCCGAGATGCGTCCACAGAATCTACGATACCACCCCGCCTTGCTACCACCGTTACACCTGAATCTACCGCCACTGTTCTCTCCATACCCGTGCCGACCAAAGGCTTTTCGCTGCGTAAAACAGGCACTGCTTGACGTTGCATGTTTGCTCCCATCAACGCTCGATTCGCATCATCGTGTTCAAGAAACGGCACCAGAGAGGCTGCAACCGAAACAATCTGCTGCGGCGCAACATCAATATAGTCGATCTGCTCTGGCGCTGACAAAGAGAATTCGTTTTTGTGTCGACAAGAAACTAATTCGTCGGTGAACGTACCAGTAGCGTCCAAAACCGCATTAGCTTGGGCAATTACGTATTTGTGCTCCTCGATGGCGGAAAGGTAGTCAACCCGATCAGTCACTTTTCCGTCAGCGACTTTTCGATATGGGGTTTCTAAAAATCCGTATTCGTTAGTCTGGGCAAAACAAGCTAACGAATTTATTAGTCCAATATTTGGCCCCTCGGGAGTCTCGATTGGGCAAACACGGCCATAGTGGGTTGGGTGAACATCTCGCACCTCAAAGCCTGCTCGCTCACGAGTTAGTCCACCAGGGCCTAGGGCAGAAACCCTCCGCTTATGGGTTACTTCCGATAACGGATTCGTTTGGTCCATAAACTGAGAGAGCTGACTCGAACCAAAAAACTCCCGAACAACCGCAGCAACGGGCTTCGCGTTGATTAAATCTTGGGGGGTAAGATTTTCGCTTTCCACCAAATTTAAACGCTCCTTAACAGCTCGTTCCACACGAACCAATCCGATTCGAAATTGGTTTTCAACCAGTTCTCCGACGGACCTAACACGCCGATTACCTAGATTATCGATATCATCAATCTCGCCCTTTCCATTTTTTAGCGACACGATTTTCTTCATCACATCAACGACATCCTGCTTACTTAATGTTCCAGGGCCTTCGTCGGTCTCACGTCCTAAGCGCCGATTGAGTTTCATGCGGCCGACTGCAGAAAGATCATAACGTTCGTGATTAAAAAACAGATTCGCAAATAGTGCTGCTGATGCTTCCTTGGTAGGCGGCTCACCTGGACGCATCATTCGGTAGATCTCAATCTGGGCTTCTTCTCCAGAATAAGTAGGATCAATTCTTAAAGTGTCAGATATAAATGGTCCGCAATCAATGTCATTGGTATAAATTGTTTCAATTTCAGAAACATTATTCTCATTTAGTATTTCTAAGGTTTCTTCGACAATTTCATGATTCGCTGCTACCAGTAATTCTCCCGTCGACTTATCAATGATGTCTTTGGCAAGTGTCCTTCCTATAATAAACTCCTTGGGCACTTCTATTTTTGTGATACCCGATTTTTCTAATTCTTTAATATGACGAGCAGTGATTCTTTTCTCCGCTTCAACTAATACTTTACCCTTGGCACCCTTCAGGTCAAATTCAAGTTGCTGCCCTCGCAGTCTCTCAGGAACAAGAGCTAGAGTTGCAAGTTTCCCACCAAGATTAAATGTGTCATTCTCGAAAAACATTGAAAGTATTTCTTCGGTGCTGTATCCAAGCGCTCTGAGGATAATCGTTGCTGGTAGTTTCCTTCGGCGGTCAATACGAATATAGAGCATATCCTTGGGATCAAACTCCATATCCAACCATGAACCGCGATAAGGAATGACGCGAGCGGTGAATAACAGCTTACGTGAAGCGTGAGTCTTCCCACCATCATGATCAAAAATTACACCAGGGGAACGGTGCAGTTGAGAGACAATAACCCGCTCTGTGCCGTTAATTATGAATGTGCCATTATCAGTCATCAAAGGCATATCACCCAAGAAAACTTCTTGCTCAATTACATCTTTTGGCTTTTTTCCACTGCCGCTCTTGTTAAAAATAACAAGACGAAGGACAACCCTAAGAGGGCACGAATAAATCAGTCCGCGCTGCTGGCATTCCGTGACGTCAAATCTTGGTTTTTCGAGACGATACGTAACAAAATCCAGAATAACGCTACCGTTATAGCTTTCGATTGGGAAAACAGATTTAAAGGCAGCTTGGATACCTTGATCAATTCGCTGCTCTGGCGGGGTGTCGGCTTGCAGATACTGGTAGTAGGATTTCTTCTGTGTAGCTAAGAGATAAGGAACCTTAAAATCATCTGACCGCTTGCTAAAGTTCTTACGGATTCGCTTTTTTTCGGTAAAAGAATAGCCCACTAGTTGTCCTCGTGTACAGATCGCCCAAAAACAGTGTTAATCGAAAAGCGATATGCACAAAAAATATCGTTTTTCGATTTACTTCAACATCAAATTCAAATTTCTAATTCGTTAAAACAACAAGCTAGAAATGCAAACTCAAACCTCATCCTACTAAACAGCAAAATAGCAAGGCGGGCGCGGGCGCCCGTCCTGCTATCACCAAACCATGATAGAGTGAAACTCTATTTAAGTTCAGAGGTACCGCCAGCGTCTTTAATTTGCTGTTGCATTTCTTCTGCATCTGCTTTTGAAACACCTTCTTTAATCGGTGCTGGGGCGCTTTCAACAAGATCTTTTGCTTCTTTAAGGCCCAATCCAGTGATAGCTCTAACAATTTTGATAACGCCCACCTTCTTTTCACCGAAGCCAGTAAGGATCACATCAAATTCATCCTTCACTTCATCCGCAGCTGCTGCATCACCGCCGGCAGCCGGAGCTGCGACTGCAACTGCCGCTGCAGCTGATACACCAAATTTCTCTTCCATATCTTTGATTAATTCAGACAGGTCGAGCACTGACATCTCGGCGATTGCGTCGAGGATTTCTTCTTTACTTAAAGCCATAGTATTTACTCCTGATAGCTGGAACACTAAAAAATATTACTTAAACAACAGTACACAATTACCCAAAGGCCTTACGCTGCCTGCTTTGCCTCAGCAACAGCAGAAAGCGCACGGACAAACTTGGTAGGCACTTCGTTGAGTGTCGATACAAATTTCTGAGCGGGTGCATTCATAGTACCCATCAATTTGGCAAGCAACTCATCGCGACCCGGCAGCTTCGAAAGACTTTCAATCGTGTTCAGATCAATCAGGGAACCATTCATAGCGCCCACTGTGATCTTCAAACGATCATTATTCTTAGCAAACTTTGACATTACTTTTGCAACCGCAACTGGATCTTCGGATGCAGAAAAAATGACGGGTCCGACAAAGTGCTCCGACAGACATTCAAAGTCTGAGCCTGAAATCACGCGCCGGGCAAGGTTATTTTTAACGACCTTAATCCAAACACCTGAATTTCTCGCTTCCTTACGCAATGCGGTTAATTGTGCAACTGTCAGTCCACGATACTCAGCCAGAACACCAGCTTGTGCCGACCCAATTGCATCCGACACCTCACTAATGACAGCTTTTTTCTGCTCAAGACTTAAGCTCATAAACACACTCCCATTTAACAAAATGGTGTCCTGCATCAGGGGAATTCCTGACTTCGGGCCACCGTCTACGCTGGCGATTTACAAAAAATATATAGAGAATTGCAAACCCTTAAGAGCGAAGCTCACCCGCGGTCTTTGACAGTCTCATCCGAAATACCAAACAACATGGATGAAACCCCAAAACTTACTTGATCGCCGAGATAGTCGAACGATCCACTTTCACTCCTGGCCCCATTGTGCTAGACACGGAGACACGACGAATATATTGGCCTTTTGCCGACGCAGGTTTCGACCGAATCAGCGCTACAACCAAAGAATTGAGATTCTCCTGCAAATCTTCCGAAGAGAAAGAAGCTTTACCCACTGGGCAATGAACAATGCCCGCTTTATCAATACGAAATTGCACCTGACCTGACTTCGCGTCTGACACTGCTTTCGTAACATCTGTAGTAACAGTACCAACTTTTGGATTCGGCATAATGCCCCTAGGACCCAAAATCTGACCCAACTGACCCACCACTCGCATCGTATCCGGAGTGGCGATACAAATATCGAAATTAATTTCACCTTTCTTCACTTGATCAGCGAGATCATCCAAACCAACAATATCGGCTCCGGCAGCTCTTGCAGCTTCCGCATTTGCACCATCGGCGAACACGGCCACCCTTACTATTTTGCCTGTGCCTTTAGGCAGAACCGTGGCGCCACGAACATTTTGGTCCGATTTTCTTGCATTCACACCAAGAGCGATAGCTACATCAATGGTTTCATCAAATTTTGCAGAAGAAATTTCTTTAGCTAATGAAAATGCACCGGCTAAGGAATAGAGCTTTTCCCGTTCAACCTTCGCCGCCGCTGCGCTTATGCGTTTTCCTGAATTAGCCATACTATTTTACCCCCTCTGTCTCTAAACCCATACTACGGGCACTGCCCGCAATAATCCGAACTGCATTATCCATATCATAAGAACTCAGATCGGGCTCCTTTATCTTGGCGATTTCCTCTAGTTGCTCTCTTGTAACAGTGCCAACCTTGTCCTTATTGGGAACACCACTTCCTTTTTGAATGCCAGCAGCCTTTTTCAAAAGCACTGCTGCGGGAGGAGTTTTCTTTATATAAGTAAAACTTTTATCTGCGTACACTGTAATCACAACAGGAACAGGCATGCCTTTTTCCATGTCCTGAGTTTCTGCATTAAATGCCTTACAAAACTCCATGATATTAACACCATGCTGACCCAAAGCCGGACCAACTGGTGGACTGGGTTTAGCTTCACCAGCCGCTACCTGCAATTTTATATACGCGTCTATTTTTTTTGCCACTACATTGACTCCAAAATGGGTTCAAACGCCCTATTGGGATAGAGCTCCCCGGTTAATACTGAAAAAGAAAACTAACCTTTTTCGACTTGTGTAAAATCTAACTCTACAGGAGTTGAACGACCAAAAATCGTCACTGACACTCGCAATTTGGACTTCTCAAAATTGGCGTCCTCAACGGTTCCATTAAAGTCTTGAAAAGGCCCATCTACAATCCGTATAATTTCTCCAGGGGCAAACGTAAACTTCATTTTTGGTTTGTCTACACTATCGGAGACCTGCTGAATAATCTCCTGCGCTTCCTTGTCCTTTATCGGCATAGGTCGGTTTTCGGTCCCGCCAATAAAACCAGCAACCCGGGGCACGCCTTTGATTAGATGCCAGCTTTCGTCAGTCATCTCCATATTAACCAACACGTATCCAGGGAAAAATTTGCGCTCACTTGTTCTTTTCTGGCCGCCCCTCATCTCTACTACTTCTTCAGTAGGAACAAGAATTTCTCCGAAAAGAGCTTCCATGCCAGCTCTTTCAATATGCTCATGAATTGCCTTTTTTACATGCTTTTCGTATCCAGAAAACGCTTGCACAACATACCACCGTTTGTTAGTTGGCTCTTCAGCTTTTTCCGTGTCTTGCACTGCAATATCATCAACCACCTCAACCACCTCTCACCCTGAGAACAAGATCATAAATACCATAAAAAGACAAAGAATCAAAAAGCCACATAAGGAGACCCAAAATGATTGTCAGCACAATTACCATTATCGTAACTTGCATAGCCTCCCTTCTTGTCGGCCATACCACTTTTTGGCGTTCCACATTAGCCCCTTTTATGAAGGCGAATGCAGACTGGCCTGTTGCTGTAGTCAGCATGACACCAGCACCGGCAGCGACACCAGCAATAATAATCCCGATCCGTGCTAGTTGCATAACATCTGCAAAGCGATAATAAGCAAAAATTGAAACTACAATTATCAATATTGCCGCCACCAACTTGATCTTGTCGATCATCTAATTCACCTAAAGTCGTTTCAAAAGCAGCCCAAAGCATTAGTTGTTAGCACGAAATGGCAGGCCAGGAGGGAATCGAACCCCCAACCTGCGGTTTTGGAGACCGCCGCTCTGCCAATTGAGCTACTGGCCTTCGGGCTAACTACTTCAGCTTTTACAACTTATCTAGCGCAAAAGCCCGGCGGAGCAAAAGCTTACCGGGCAATCACTTAGCATAAACTTGAACAACGCTTATTCAATAATTTTGGCAACCACACCGGCACCAACTGTTCGACCACCTTCGCGAATTGCAAAACGCAAACCTTCTTCCATCGCGATCGGAGCTATCAACTCCACTGTCATCTGAACATTATCACCCGGCATAACCATCTCAACACCTTCCACCAATTCACACGCTCCCGTTACATCCGTGGTGCGAAAATAGAACTGCGGGCGATAGCCATTGAAAAATGGAGTGTGGCGTCCACCCTCGTCCTTCGACAGAATATACACCTCTGCTTCAAATTTGGTGTGCGGCGTAATTGAACCCGGCTTACCTAATACCTGACCCCGCTCAACCTCTTCTCGTTTCGTTCCACGAAGAAGAATTCCCACGTTATCACCCGCCTCACCCTGATCCAACAACTTACGGAACATCTCTACTCCTGTGCAAGTCGTGTTCTTCGTGTCGTGAATCCCTATGATCGAAATCTCTTCGCCAACCTTGATCACACCGCGCTCTATACGACCGGTAACCACTGTTCCACGTCCTGAAATTGAAAACACATCCTCTACCGGCATCAAAAAAGCGCCATCTACCGCACGATCTGGCATCGGGATATATTCATCAAGCGCTTCCGCAAGCTTCAATATTGCTGGCTCCCCTATATCACTTGTATCGCCTTCCAGCGCTTTCAGTGCACTGCCTGCTATAATCGGAGTGTCATCACCAGGAAATTCATAAGCATCAAGCAGCTCTCGAATCTCCATTTCAACCAACTCCATCAACTCTTCATCATCCACCATGTCCGCTTTGTTGAGGAACACAACAATGTAAGGTACACCCACCTGGCGAGCCAGCAGGATGTGCTCTCGCGTTTGAGGCATTGGACCATCTGCTGCAGAACACACCAAAATCGCTCCATCCATCTGGGCCGCTCCGGTAATCATGTTCTTTACATAGTCAGCGTGACCTGGGCAATCTACGTGCGCATAGTGTCGGGCTTCTGTTTCGTATTCAACGTGGGCCGTCGAAATCGTTATACCTCTCTCTCGCTCCTCTGGAGCATTATCAATTTGGTCAAACGCCTGAGCTTCACCACCAAATTTGCTCGACAACACTCTTGTCATCGCCGCCGTCAGCGTCGTTTTACCATGATCTACGTGACCAATCGTGCCGACATTCACATGCGGCTTCGTTCTTTCAAATTTCTCTTTCGCCATTATTGTAATTTCCGAAAATTCAGCAAATCAAACCAACCAGCCCGGCTAAGCAACCACACTGATACGAACCAACACACCCACTTAACCCAAAACACAACCATTGGAGCCCACAACCGGATTTGAACCGGTGACCTCTTCCTTACCAAGGAAGTGCTCTACCGACTGAGCTATGTGGGCCTCAGAAGATAGAAAAACTGCTCATGAGAAGCATGATTTGCCCTCAACAGCTTCTCAAATCTTAATGGAGCGGGTGATGGGAATCGAACCCACATCATCAGCTTGGAAGGCTGAGGTTCTAGCCTTTGAACTACACCCGCAACTTACCGCTCAGACTAAAGCTGAAATAGAAATGGTGGAGGGGGGAGGATTCGAACCTCCGAAGGCTGAGCCAGCAGATTTACAGTCTGCCCCCTTTGACCGCTCGGGAACCCCTCCAATAACTAACGCTTTAAAATCTATCTATATATACAGATCCTGCCTAAAGCCTGGCAACATCTTCAATCTATTAAAAAGGCGCCTCCAAATAAGCATTCTTATTATAAGTGGAGCCCGCAGAGGGACTCGAACCCACGACCTGCTGATTCTTACCTACTATCGCTTTCGCGACCTCTCACTTGAGAGTTTGGGGTCTGGACTTTCTCTTCACCCTGACAATCAATATGCTTTAGGTGGGCGGTGTAAAGTCTCTACACTCTCCATCAACATCACCAGAAATATCTGGCTTAACAGATAGCACGGGATTGCCAGCTGAATAGCGCTTTCAGTATTCAAAACGCTGAGTCAGTTAAGGTTTCCCCGTTTTAGCCGCCTCCACTTAATAGGTTTCCCCATTAAGGTGCAATTTTTCTACAAATCAGCTGCTCTAGCCAACTGAGCTATGCAGGCAAAACAAACCTTATACAAACGAACACCGTACACCGATGCCAAGCCAATTACTTTGAGGGGATCAATCATAAGCACCCACCCAAATCCAAAATGGAGCGCGATTGTACTCAAAAGCATACAACAAATGCAATGGGTAAATCACATAATTTGCTATTTTCGAAATAGAAATAAAGACTACATTCTCAAATTGGAAAATTGCATCTCCTACGCTGCTCCGCATTTTTCACCTGAAGCGCTCTTGCCACATGAATAGCCTTAAACGCATTCCATACGAGATATCGAACTTCCCTTTCCTAACCACGATTCTGTTTCTATTACCACTTCAGTGCCTTCTTTCATTTTTGCTTCTAACCAGTGAAAGGGGCCTAGCTGTCGATACTCTGGCAGTGATTTGGCTTCAATGTCAACAGATACCAAGTAAGAAAGGAATTTTTCGGCTAACCCTTCCTGAGTAAAATAACCCAAAGAGATTCGCGTCAATCCATCGTCTCCTTTATACATAAAATGATCCAGCCCGCTCACATTCAACTGATTGACCGTCGGGACCGCTGACGCAGCGCCATCGAATGGCCCTAGGTACACCCTTGTTGCTTTTAACTGTCTACTCTGACTTTCTTTTTCCTTAAAAGCGAACCCTTGCCCATCCATCCATACTGCCGCAAGGCCCAAGGCATCTTTTGATTTAAACGGGCCTATTCGATAACACGCAATCTCCGAGTCAAGCAGACTTGGCAACAAGTTTTCTGCTCCTCCCTCCACACTAATTTCATCTTGTGTAAACGGTGTAATGTTCTGTTCCGAAAGCCGCCCCTCCTGCAGATCTGATGGCGACTTCGGCGATTCGTTTAACAACAGCATTCCTTCAATATTGACATCCACACTATCTCCTGAAACAGATTGGTCAATATCAGCATGTCGACTACCTACTGAAAGATAGATCGCTACATTGACAACCATTAACAAAGCGGCAACCCACTTCATACTCCAACAACCTCCTCAGATATTACGTTTACTCCCAACAGCACCAGATTGGCTTCGAGCCGCATTGGACAATCACTCAATTCGATGATTCGCTTACTATCTCCTCCTGTAATGACAATTTGTGCAGCTGGGTCTTGGGAGGTTAACAATCGCCGAATTCCTGACTCAATAGCCGCAGTAACAGCGAGTTCAGCTCCATTTTTTACCGCGGACTCCGTATCTGTGTTCATCATGGTAAGCAACCCACTCATACCATCATCACAGGGCGGGGGAATAGTAATTTTTTCTGCTTGCATATTCAATGCTTTTTGCATTCCACGAACACCTGGAAAAATGACACCACCTCTGAAGTTTCCCTCAGCATCAATGTAATCTAAGGTTACCGCAGTTCCTGCGTCAACAACGATAACGCTCTTTTCTTGCGCTAAATACTTTGCTCCGATAAGCGCAGCCCATCTATCGACCCCCAATTGCGCGGGATTAGCATAGTGATTCACAACACCATTGTTCCGATCTGCTGAGCGAAGAAATTTGGGAATAATTTCCCAGCGCTGAAAAACACTATTAACTAGGCATTGCTCAGTTTGCGGATCAGAAACACTGGCGACCCATACAGCATCAGGCTCACCAATCTTATCTAGGCAAATGCTCACTTCTTGAATAAAGGTATCTGAATCATTATTGACCACACTTGGCGGAGCCCCCAAATTCTTAGTTAACCTCTCTGAGCTCACTAACTTGGTCCGCTGGTTACCCATATCTATCAGTAATTTCACAATGGTAGATCACATAAACGAATACTCACCTCGCCAGACTCAATACACTTGGTCTGCCCGTCAATTTCGACTAGCAACGCTCCACGAGAATCAACACCTTTCGCAAGGCCAATCCACTCCTTTTCCGGCATCGAGACTATAACAGCCTTGTTTTGATACACATGCAAAGCATTCCAATGAGATTGAAATTGGGCGAAGCCACTGACAATAAATGAAGTCATTAATTTTTCAAAGTTAGAAACCAATGCAACCACCAACTTGTTTTTATCAACATCCAGGCCCTGCTGGCTTAGATCGGTCCAAGGAAGATCAATGTTCACCTGTCCATCAAAGGGAGTATCAACATTTAACCCCAATCCAACCACACAGTTTCGCCCACTCAACTCTACGAGAATCCCACCAATTTTCTCGCCCTTAACAAGCAAATCGTTTGGCCATTTCAGCCCCACATTTTCCAATCCGAATTCCTGTAACGCAGAGACAACAGCAATCCCCATCACGAGCGACAAACCACTGACATCTTGCCCCTGCAACTCCCAACCCATAGACATTAAGATCGAACCGGAATGCATTGATTGCCATTGGCGTCCCCGGCGTCCTCTACCCCCAGTTTGATTCTCGGCGAGACATACACGATTCGACACACTTTTCTGATTCAACAAATAGCTATTTGTGGATTCAATTGATTCAAAATGTTCGATTAAATGATTGGCGCTTTGCCCGCGGTCCAACAGAAGGTTGCTAATTTGGTCGACACTATAATTCATAAAAGTTTACTGTGATACGTACATAACGTGGTGGTTGTGAACGGGCAAGCTCCATTTCCTTAACTTTTCACTGAATTTTAGCTTTTTTGAAATTTAGGCAGCGAAAAGTTTTTTCTGGATCATAAAACACTCTTTCGATTGATCACAGAAAAGATTGATTCGCCGATGAAGAAACGATAGGGTACGCAGCCCTGCAACAACCCAGTCATCATAACTTATGATCCAGCGGAATCAGACCAGAGAAGTAAAAATTGGCAATATTTTTATTGGAAACAACCACCCAATCGCAGTGCAAAGCATGTGCGCCACTCCCACCACTGATATCCCCGCAACACTGAAACAACTCAACTCTCTCGAAAAAGCGGGGGCAGACATCATTAGAATTGCGGTGGACAACAAAAGAGATGCACAGGCGCTAATTAAGCTTCGTGCGGAATCAGATGCCGTTCTTAGTGTCGATCTTCAGGAGAATTATAGATTAGCAGAAACTCTGGCCCCTTATGTCGACAAAATTCGCTACAACCCAGGGCACCTCTATCACCATGAAAAGAAGAAGCCATGGAAAGATAAAGTGCAATTTTTGGCAGACATTGCGGAAAAACACAATTGCGCAATGAGGGTTGGTGTAAATGCAGGATCAGTAGACCCTGCCAAACTCATTGATCAAAACGACCCTCACTCCATTACACCCATGGTGGAGAGCGCCCTAGAGCACAGTGATTGGCTAGATACCCTTGGTTTTACTCGATATTGCGTTTCCTTGAAGGACTCTGATCCGAAGAAAGTCATTCGTGCCTATCAGGAATACGCGCGAATGCGGCCCGACATCCCATTACATCTCGGTGTTACGGAAGCAGGCATGCCTCCAGAAGGTATAGAGAAGACAAGAATAGCGTTCGAGCAACTGATCGGCAAAGGAATCGGGGATACCATCAGGGTGTCTCTCACCCTACCCTATGACGATAAGCATCAGGAGATCAGCGCGGGTCGGCAGATATTGAAAGATATTGCTGATGGTAGGGTTAAAACGGTGGTGCACTTTGATGAGAAAAAACTAAATCTGATTAGTTGTCCCAGCTGTTCCAGGGTAGAAAATGAGTCCTTTATTGAGCTGGCGCAACAAGTGAAGGAACGAACACGATATGCTAAAGAACATGCAATCACTATCGCCGTCATGGGTTGTCGAGTTAACGGTCCTGGAGAAACGGACGATGCAGACCTTGGCCTATGGTGCGGTCCCAATTACGTTAATCTCAAAAAGCAGGGAGAGAAAGTAGGTGCTTTTAGGTATAACGAGATTTTGGATGTTCTGGACGTGCAGCTCAAGTCGTTGATTGAAATTAGCTAGTACAACAGAGCTCGAAGGTAGTTGGCATCGGCAGGCACTCTCTCGGCAAGCCTCTTATTTATCAACAGAGCAAACATAATAACAACTAATCTATATGCAACCTAAGCTAGTCGCTAGCGATAGACCCCACTCTTTGTTTCAAAGATTTCCTTTGGTTACACAGACCCACTTTTTGATAGAATAGAACCACTGATGTAACTAGAACACTTATAGAGAAAACACTATGCCTAATTATCGATCCTGGACAACAACTCGCGGGAGAACCATGGCTGGGGCGCGGGCACTATGGCGTGCCACCGGCATGAAAGACGACGATTTTGATAAACCGATCATCGCCGTTGCTAATTCATTTACTCAATTTGTTCCAGGCCATGTCCACTTAAAAGACATGGGGCAGCTGGTGGCTAGAGAAATAGAGTCAGTGGGTGGCGTTGCCAAAGAATTCAATACCATCGCCGTGGATGATGGCATCGCCATGGGACATGGAGGCATGCTCTATTCTTTGCCATCGCGAGAAATTATTGCCGATTCGGTGGAGTACATGGTGAACGCACATTGTGCAGACGCGCTAGTTTGCATTTCAAATTGCGATAAGATCACACCGGGCATGTTGATGGCAGCGATGAGACTTAATATACCAGCAATTTTTGTCTCTGGAGGACCAATGGAAGCAGGTAAAGTCACGTGGAGAGACCATGAACGTTCCGTTGATTTGGTTGACGCCATGATGGTTGCCGCTGATGACACAGTCACCGATGCAGAGTCCGAATCCATGGAGCGATCAGCTTGCCCCACTTGTGGATCTTGCTCTGGGATGTTCACGGCCAACTCTATGAACTGCTTAACAGAAGCTTTAGGACTATCGTTGCCAGGAAATGGAACCCTCGTGGCGACACATAGCGAACGGGAAAATCTGTTTCTGGAAGCAGGGCGAACCATTGTGTCCCTAGCCAAAAGCCACTACGAACAGGACAATTACGATGTCCTTCCTCGATCCATTGCAAATTTCTCCGCTTTTGAGAATGCGATGTCCCTCGATATTGCCATGGGGGGATCCACAAATACCGTACTCCACCTACTTGCAGCTGCAGAAGAAGGGGGGGTGAATTTTAAGATGACAGACATCGACAGGCTCAGTCGCGTCGTTCCAAACTTGTGCAAGGTTGCGCCCGCCACTCCGGAGTATCACGTAGAAGACGTTCACCGAGCGGGTGGAGTCATGTCTATACTGGGAGAACTTAGTCGAGCAGGCTTAATCAACCTAGAGGCACTTAGCGTCCATTCGGCGAACATGGCAGAATCCATCGAGAAATGGGACATTGGATCCACAGAAGATCCAGCAAAAACAGATTTCTTTCGAGCTGCACCAGGCGGTGTTCCGACTCAAATAGCATTCAGCCAAAGCAAACGTTACAAAACGTTGGATTTAGACCGAGAGAATGGGTGTATTCGGAATCTTGCACATGCCTACAGCCTCGATGGTGGCTTGGCCGTGCTATTTGGAAATCTTGCAAAAGATGGATGTATTGTAAAAACCGCTGGCGTTGACGAAAGTATTCTTAAATTTACAGGGCGCGCGCGAATTTTTGAAAGTCAAGACGCCGCGGTTGATGGCATTCTGGGAAACAAAATCGTGGCAGGAGACGTTGTCGTGATTCGCTATGAAGGCCCAAGAGGTGGCCCTGGAATGCAAGAGATGCTTTATCCGACCACCTACCTCAAATCCAAGGCACTTGGAAAAGCTTGTGCACTGATAACCGATGGTCGTTTTTCAGGAGGGACTTCAGGCTTGTCCATTGGACATGTCTCACCTGAAGCCGCCGAAGGTGGTTTAATTGGGCTGGTTGAAGAATTTGATTCGATTGAAATTGATATACCCAATCGGTCGATTCATCTCGCTGTCGACGAAGAAATACTGGAGAATCGACGTGAGCAGATGGATGCCAAGGGGATTAAGGGCTGGAAGCCAGACCGAGTACGAGAAGTCAGCGCGGCCCTAAAAGCCTACGCCCTACTTAGCACGAGCGCTGCAAGAGGAGCGGTTCGAGACGTCAACCAATTCTAATCCAGCACCTGAACTCAAGATGATTCCAACTCACTCTAGTTTTAAGAGAGTTGGAATCCCCTATATCAGACATTTACTCGAAAACATGGATCAACGAGTAAATGAGGATAGCATCGGAAACAGTATTCGCCAGCATCTCATTCGTCCAATGCTATAACCTAAATACTCCAGTTAGTTTCGAAAACATCAGAGTACTGACCTCTCAAGAAACACCTAAATGATACTTTCTAGATAGCGATAGATGGTTAACTCCGAAAGTACAAGAAAGTACTAGTGATCATCGGTAACCACGAGACAGAATCATTCACCACACGTGGTATCGATGCTGCTGCACCATCAAAGTAGGCAGCTAACAACAAAAGCCGACCATGCGAATATAAAGGGAATATGTCCGAACCGTATAATGCCGAAGGAATCATGTGACGATGGAAATACTTGGCTAAGTTGTAGAAGTTCAGACTTGAGCTGACAGTTACCCGTTTATCAGTAGCTGTCTGTCAGATAGAGTTTAGTTTACAAACTTTTCTTTCCAGATCGCTTTACCGTCGATGAGTGTTTCCATCGGC
>WLWI01000452.1_pt1 | contig 39414 bp, 22 predicted proteins | sample 6701501 | NCBI WGS metagenome assembly WLWI01 (sample SAMN12718690, study PRJNA515312) | sponge metagenome | isolation source: marine sponge | host: Mycale hentscheli | place: New Zealand: South Island, Marlborough, Capsize Point | collected 2014-11-01 | reverse complement strand
CCTCTAGACAAGAAAAAGCTCAGGCGGTTCAAGCCTCGAGGTGACGGTCACGATTTCTTGTAAACAATTTCGGAGTACGCGCACGTAATCGCGAATTTAATTTCCGGCGTTAATCGGTTAAGAAAGGAATGAGGAGAGGTGGTGGTGGTGCAATAAAACCGAACAAAAATAAACAGATGTAAATTATTTTCGCGGCTGCTGCAACAGCATACATTCAAACACTGGTTGTTTAACATGCAGTCCACTACATATTACATAAGATAAATGATTCTATATGAACACAACATAATGCTTGAATAAACAATTTCACCCATACATTACTTTTAGCCAATTACAGTACCCGCTATAAAAGTTCTCAATTTCTTTTGCTAGAGTGGCTGTTGCACGGGGGAAAAAACAAAATCAGTTGTACCATGATATTGCAATTGGTAAAACATGGTGGTTCTTTTCAACATTGTTACCTTTTTAATTTTTCCTATTACCATTATGCTTCTCGTAAGAATACAAAAAAAAACTTTTATTCTAAATAAAACTTTCTTTATCGGGGTTTTTGGGTGATACTTTTGCAAAAATTAAAGCTGTCAAATTCTGAGTTGTTTTGCGAGTAGAGCCTGCGTATGTTATTCATGTTTTCTAGTTAAGGCCATCAAGACTAAAACTGGGCTATATCAGCAATCTAGATATACAATAGAGTACATATACTATATTTTCTATAATATTCACTCCAAGCTAGCTCATTACAGTGTCAAGAGTTTCCTTTCCCCTTCACTGCAATCATACTGCTTTGAGAAAACAAACAAGTGAAGGTCTTCTACTGCTCTAATTAGTTTCCTTTTTTTGTTTCTATCTCACTGAATTTAGTAGGGTGGTGAGTGTGCAAGTGACTGAGTAAGTTGCTGGTGTTGCTTCCTTTTGCTATAACTCACTTCTTACTCTATCTTGTACCTTGGAGAATCCTTGTCATTAGAATTTCCATGGTCATCAAGGGGAAGAAGAACTTGATAGAATTTTAGTGTCACATTGTTAAGATTTGACCAATTCAGCTGCTTGAAGAGCATACATCAGTCTTAGTCTGGCTAGAAATCCAGATTTCTTGACCAACCTTGTAAAGTTAATTTTTGTATAAAATTTTTTGGTCAATTTATACCTGCTGAATCCAAATCTGGTGAGTGCCAGTTGCAAAAACTAGAGCATTTCTCGATAATTAAAATTTAAAATGTACCCTTTAATTTTCATTTAAAATCAAATAAACCATCTTATCTAACATTTACTCTAGTATTAGATCACAGTAGTTTCTCAATGGAATTAGTTCTTCTATGACATAGCATATTATGATGACATCGAACTTTAACATGCTAAGTACCTGTTGTTTCCTTACATGGTAATTTCCATCACTTTGTTTGAGTCACCTGCTTGTTCATGCTCAAACTGGTAGTTTAGTCAAGTTTAGAAACTGAACCATGATACTTCCTTCAAGAAACAGAATGTTAATGCTCTATTATCCTGAAAGTTAGACTTTTAGGTAACAATAGAGTGTCTTATTTGTAAGGGAGAACAAAAAAATAACCAGCAAAGCTTATCCAGAGCAAGAATCCAGAGTTTCTATGCAGCAAGTAAGTTTCATAGTGATGGCCTCAGTCATGAACTTCTAGAAAGTGAATTGCACTTCACAAGCCTGTATTAGCTAGTACATATTGCTTGAAAAGTCATGTTGAGTGTTACTTTAAGAAGTGCAAAATAGAAGCAAGTGACTTGCCGAGGCCTAAAAAAACTATGAAATCTGTTGTCAAGAACGCTCAGTAAAACGTCCTCAAAGAAATTCCCGTAGCTACATGAAGAACACATGTGTGTAGAACTACTGGATGGAAGACAATGCCCAAATATTCCAGTGGGTAGTCCCGTTAGTACATGATTGCCCATTTGGCAACTTTGGGAAACTCTGGAAAATTGTGAAAATCTATAACGGTCGCAATTAAATTGATCTGATCGAAGAATTTATTTCCCATATAATATATCTAGTATATCTAGTATAGAATTCTTGGGTATGTAAATTTGTTTCTGATGCCCTATTGAGGCCAGATACATTGCAATAATTCCAAATATATATATATTATATATATATATATACTATTGACCATGAAGGAAATGTATGACATAGTAGAATTCATTTCCGATTGTATTTTTCAGTTAAGGCATTGCAAAATTGAAATTTTTCTGCTTCTGCTCAAATTAAATATATGACATAGTCAGAATTATTGTATATTGTGTTGCATTGTTTGAAGAGTGAGGGTCTCAAGCAAGAGATTAAAATATGTAATAGTATTTTTTTGTTTAATAAAGTAACATCAGAGCTTTAGAATTGTTTATAAATCTTTCAGAGTTGAAACGAAACACACCCAGACTAATCTACTTTAAGAAGGTTCCCCAAAGAATTACTAATTGCTTATATTTTTCTGCTTTTACTAAAGACTTCTTGTCATAGGGTTACACACTTTCATTTAATTTTTCAGCTACTACATATGACATTTATTTTAACAATTCTGGAGACAGTGTAATGCCTCTGATGCCGATCTTGATTGCCATTGGCTCTCCAAATTAGTCAGCAGAGACAGCATTCTAGTTCTCTGGATAATGTCGACAATTAATAAGATCTATTCAGCCTCAGAATCAAGAGTATGCATTTTGAGCAGATAAAGTGAGGTGGAGAACATACAGTAGGAGGCAAAATAAACTTCTGGATTCCATTGCGTAGTACGGCCGTAAAACGGTAGTCTTTTTACCGTAGTTTTTACAGTTGTGTTCCGTACCGTTTTGATTAAATGGCCAACATTGTTTACTGAAACAGTAAAAAAACGTTTAAGCTTGTCCATTGATTCACTGATATTTTCTAGCTAGAAACTCTTCCATAGCTATATTAGCCTTGTATCGTCCGTTAAATGCTATGGGAATAATGCAAAAAGCTCGTACAAAAATTGAACTTGCTTTATAAAGCTACAGACCGAAGTTTCGAAGGGCATACAGCTATAACGAGGTCCGCACTTCGTAGGTCTTCTGTTAGCTTCCGATTTCCCGTAGTCAAAAGTCTAAGCCCAAGAAGGCCCTAACATTGAGAAAACATCGATACTGTGTGGTAGTGGAGCTAACAATTCTCCATGAGACAACTTCAAATAGGACGGCTACCAATTTTTTTACCTGAAAAACTCCGCCTCAGTAGCCTGTAAACAAAAAAATCGGAATGTTTTATTGGATAAACGATTTTTGTTTCTTTGAGTGAGTCATGTTGTGAACAAGAAAGATTAAAATGGCAACGCCGGTCGAACGGAACGGCTGTTTTTTTTTAACCAAACGACGTACCGTTTTCTCCTCCGTTTTTTATCGTGTAACAGCTGTTCTACAGAACGGAATTCGGAACTTTATTTTGATTCCTACTATATCATACATTGTAAGAAAAATATATCGTATCTATTCCATTTTGGAACAGGCTTGGCTAGTTCCAATATAGCTGTTTTGACAGCTAAAAGCTGCAAATTTATAGTGGGGTGAATGTATTTCATCTGCTTACTGGCATAAGATGGCTATATATGTAAGTCAGTGTCATGAGGATAGTATTATTGGAGATATAAGGCATTAATAGGAGGACTAAACAAGTAGGTGGTAGATTTTAGAATACCCTAAGCTCTAGGAAAAAACTATTGATTCATTGCTCATATTCTTCAACCAAAGTGCATCAACCTGCTATCACGCTCATGTGTTGAGCATGTGCACCAGTGCAAGCCCTTCCCATTTGACACCAGCATGTCAAAGTTATCATAACATTCAAATATTTTACAAGCTATTTTAGTGAGTTCCATCATTTGTAATGTAGAAGCATTATCTTTCTACATATTTGCTACTGACTTATGAAACAGTAAATCCAAGTCGTATGTATGTTGTAGTGGGACGGCACGGGACGCTCGGAGTGCTGCCACCAGGGTTGTACTACTTTAGCTATCCCCAAGGCGTTCAGGCCTTCCACAACCCGAAGTTCACAGGGTCTGAATCTGCTAAGGATTGGGGACACGGAGAATAGCCAGCATGAGGTACAACTAAAGGGGCGTACGCCAGACTGGCCAATATATAGTAAACCAGCCGAGCATGCGCGATGATTAGGTGATACAGGAAACGGAAGGGTGAATACAGAAAAGGCAGGTGTGCGTGAAATAGGATGAACGAGTGATAAGTGTGCACGCAATAGTTTATATGAATGTGGTGGGCGTGGGTCTACCACATATGTATCATTATCATTAGGGTGGCCGCATACCGCCTATGCAATTTTTTTTGTTGATGGTTGTTATGCACGATTACAACTATTGTATACTTACAGTGGCTCACAAGACAAAGTACCTGCTAAAGACGCCGCTTGTTAATTTTAGAGCGAATCTGGAGGAAATATCGGGGGCGGTTATAAAACTTTGTAATTTTGGAGCGGTGCGGTAAATTGGAGCTCCACAATTTGGTGCACTACTAGCCGAGCCGATACTCTATTGCAAAACAATGAGTTCTTTTTCATTTCAATATTACTTAATGATTTCTTCTCTTTTTTTTATTTTATAAGATATTGAAAATTTTAAGTTGTGGTGCAGTTAATTGATTTTAGGTTTACATTATTAGATTCCAAGAACAACTGATACAAGATCTGAAACTTTTATTCTATTTGCAACTCTTATGAAATAACCCCACCCCCCACTTCTTGTACTCTAGTAGCTATACGCAAGCAATTTTCCAGTTGGTTTGCATTGGTTCTAAAAAGAGCCTGCCTATATCAAGAGTAAACAAAGATCAATGCAACAATAACAAGAGAGTCCAGTTTCTTGGAGATAGCCCGAGGTGAAGGTCTTAGAGCGTGCAGCTTGGGAAGTCTTTGCTCCTCAGAAATCGAACCTGCTGGATCCATTGGCTTGAGCTCATGTGCAGAGCCTGGAGAACGGCTACAGGAGGAGAGGCAGCCTGGCGCACCTTGCCGCATGAGCTCAGATGAGGACTACTGTATGGAGTGTTGCTGTAAACGGCTATGAGACAACCTGAAGCCAAGACACCACAACTTCGCGAATATTCTTTTGCTGCTACTGCATGATTATTTCTGCTTGTGAATTATCGAATGGTGGGGTATTGGCGGGGAATAAATTAATGTCCGGATCTGCGGGCGGCCACCCTTAAACTTTTGAGTATTTTTCAATTAAAAACAACAACATTCTATTTCATTATTAAAGATGCAATAATGAATATATGAAGGTATTATTTTATTAAAGAAAGTAGCTAGTCAGTTGCATTAAGTATTGATATCATTCATATGTATGTTTTACTTTCTTGTCTTTATGGTTAGCGTAGAGCTATATGTATTGCTATAAATAAGTACAGAAAATATTTTGTGCTTGGATTATTGTAAATGCCAACTTGGCTCTACCAAGCTAACAATGAAATGACCTATAGTAAATTTTTAATGACACATTTTTTTTGTCAATTTAATCTAAGAGTTGTCACATGTGCTCTAAATGTATCAATATTTTATTACTTTTGTAGAAACCTAACAATAATAACATGAAAGGATCAGAAAAGAAACATACTAGTTCTAGGTAAGAATTTAATCAATGCAAACATGCATATAGTTGTGTGTTGGTATTGTTCTTACATGGTATTTGTTAACAAATGATATGGTATTGCCAACTTTCTTAAGTTGTATATTTGATTAGAAGGGAGATGATAGTTATCTTTAATTTATTTAGATTTTGTGGTTAGTTTTTGTGAAGTTTGAATTCTGAGACAATAATTTAGCCGAAGTGAATAGATAAAAATAAAAAAATGTAAGAGATGTGAAATAAAAAAAAGACAAGAAAGAAAGTAAAACTAAAGAAAAAAAAAAAGAAAAAAAAAAAAGAAAGAAGGAAAAGGATACAATAGATTAGAATCACTATTCCGGACAGTATAATGGTAGGTGTGTGTGATTGGATAGGTTTGAATAATAATTATGTTTATCACGACAACGACAGTGACAACCAAAGATGACAGTGCGTACATTCATGAGTTTGGTAAAGTGTCATTGTTAACTGAATGAAGTTCTACCCACTACATACATAGCTGAAAGAAAAAAGGACTTGAATACAATGTTTTTTTTGGTGAAGCAAAAAGTTAGGCTTAATTTCCAGTCATATTATCTATAGCATTCTCTTGTGACAGCCATTCTTCTGCATGTCTTACTCCATGGCTTCTACCTCTGCCTTGACCACCTGCTCTGGTGCTCACAGTGTGGCTAATTCGAGTGTCTCAGCTCCACCCACTTCCTGGACTAACATACTGGGATGCACCCCTCTCACTCTAGCATAATTTTCTGTTGCTAACATTTGTTTGAAATAATTTAATCATTACTTGTTCTCTGCAGACAGGTATATAACAATCTGGCTCCATTTGTTCATTAAAGTTAATGAAGCTCTGAAGAAAGCATACAGTTACTTGGATGATAAAGCATGAATGAGAGTAGCCCATCATTAATTGTGACAACCATATTCTATTAAAGTGTGTGTGGCATCACTAATTCATGACTCCTGTGCTCACATTACATTATGCCTGTCATACATTCACGACTACCATCCACTAAGAGTTAATATCTTGCTATTGTGACAGTCACACCTCAAAGCGGTGGGCTAGCCCTATAGTACATATCTGATATGTTCTTGTAGTATTCCCATTTTAAATATACTGACATATATTATTTTTTCACATCTAGTTTTTTAATATTCATCATTTTTACGTACCTAAATGCACTTAATTGGGATTAATCTTATCATGCAATGAAGCCAAGCTTTATGATTTGCTGATTAGATTTTTTTATGTTGTTTTAGTGGCTCTATTTGGTATTGATTGCTAGGGTAGGGTATCTTTATCATCCTTTGGTAATTTACAAGGTTAATATAGATTTTTGAATGTCTTAACCACCCAGACTTTTTTATACACGCTAAGAACTTTTAATTGTACTGTTGGAGTAATCGGAATACACTGAATTACTTTGATTTAGATATGAAGTTTCAATGTCTGGACTTTGTGATGATGGAGTAGAACTTACATTTAGAGCTATATTGCCATTGGAATATTGGGGCTTTGATGATAGGAGTTCACTATATTTGCGGTTTGGCCATCCCAGACTGGGACAGTGGATACGCAATGTTGGAAGTTTTACTCGATCTCGGTGAGTAACATATTATAAGGTTAGCATTTTGTACCAAGCAAGAACCATGTAATATAATACAATTTGTGTACAGTAAGCGCAAAAGAAATTATGGATGTCATGTTGTAATATGGCCGTAGGTGTTTTTTAGCTACGCGAAAATGTGTCAATAGATAAAAATTGATGACCGCAGAGGACGCGAAAATGCGTCAATAAATAAAAATTGATAACCGCAGAGGACATGAAACTATGTCAAAAATGTGTCTTCGCATCCACTAGTGGACGCGAAGACACATTTTTGACATATTTTGCCTGAAATATACTTACAACAATATAGAATCGTCTGCAATTGTAATTGGTGGCTTCCCTGACTCCACGTCCTACACCTTTGTGGAGTCAGGGAAGCCACCAATTACAGTTGCAGGCGATTCTATATTGTTGCAAGTATATTTCAGGCTTATGAAATATATAGACTGCCATAAGAAATTGTTGAGTAAATTTTGTCACAACAGTGAGACTTGTTTCTGGTTAAGTATACGTAGAAAATTCATTTTATAACATAATCAAGGTACACAGAATAATATTTTTAGAAACCAATATTACTTTAGCTATAACTGCTCATGATATGAAAGAAAACTTCTGCAAGTGGAAAATACTGGCACATTAGCATCCTAGTGATGAAGACATAATATTCTTGACCTGATACAGGATGGCAGTAACTCGGATGATATTGACGAAGAGTTTGATGACAGTGAAAATAACTTCAGTGCTGATGGGTGAGCAACTAAGTGGTTGAGGACTCTGACGAGAACATAATTGATGATTTTGGAAGTGGAAATTTCTACAGGAAATTCAACATACATTATATTATAGCAATAAGTAAAAATAAATATTTTATTACATAGCAGGTGCAACTGAAGGAAGCCCTCTTACATTACATCATATATGGTACAGACCAGTTACACTTCATAGTAAGATCAATAACTCTTACAAAATTAACAATACATCCTACCAGCACACAACAGTAAAAACGCCTTGGAGTACCAAACTGAATACACTCAAATATCATGAGTTTATGCTTTCCCAATAGCTAAAGCATACTCTATCATTCAATAATACTGTCCCCGAGGCAATCTTCAACCGTTCGACTTCATTCTCAAGTTTTGTGTCACCCTCCCACCAAGCAATCAATCCTCTGATTCTCGCATGCGCCCATGACTACATTACATTAGGCGCAATTAAAATTTTTAATCATGTATAATCGGTTAATGCGTCTGTATTTGTACGTACATTGTTAGGAGCACAAAAGGAGATAAAATGGATACACATACACAGCAGAAAATTAGCATGCAGGAAGTGGTACTGGTTCACTTTTTTTTAGCAAGTGTGTCACCACTAGCAGGGAGACTTTCAGCATGAATCTTGATAATATGAACAAAGACATTGTTGCTTGCATAGAAATGCGAGAGAGAGAGAAGACGAGAGCACTGTGAGAGTTTAAGATATTCTAGGAATGCAATTTTTCACGTCTCGAAGACAGCAAGAGAGTGTCTGACAAAGACTTCAGGTGTAACTTAATGACTAAGTGGACCCAGTAGTCAGGTTATTTTGAACAACTGTACCAGTCAATCAGATATTCTAAAAACTGAAACAAACTTCGAACCTGAAGTATCAAAAATTGAACATTGTCCAGACATCAACTTGAGTCTAACATGTTGACTATTGCCAGGACAGGTAAGATAGTGAACAAAGGAAAAGCATATCACTGTTCACATTTTTAATATTACTAATACTAAACCATCAACCACCCTAAATTAAAAATATTAAAAATTGGGCAAAAAAAAAAAAGCCACAAAAACAAGCCTGCCTGATAGTCCCATAGTATGTCCGGGTTGAGTTGGTGCGGTAAAATGTGTTAATAACTTTTGAAAGGAAGTAGCTACGCTTCCGGGGTTTGTATCATTTGAACGCTCGCGCCAAAGCAGTCCAGAAAATTACCTCTACAAACTTTAGAGCCGGCGGGAAAGTGCAGTTTCAAGACTCAATAGAATGTGCTGTTTCAAGACTCAATAGAAAGTGCTGTTTCAAGACTCAATAGAAAAGTCTATGGGAATAAATAAAACCACAAGTTTCCCGCACTACACACGGCGGGATTTAGTCATGTGCTCAAACCGGGCCAATCATGTGTGCTCTACCTCAGAGGCAATTGTAAACAAAAAGCAGTCGTAGTTTGGTGACTTAGTTTCTACCCTACTTCTTGACATTCTGGTTCATTTTAGACACAGAACTTTGTTGCTATTCAAGGCTGCTTAACAAGAGCGAGCTACAATGTGAGGTACATTTATAACACGGTTTGTTTGTCCACTCAGATTTTCTTACCAGTTAGATAGGGCCTAGTTTAGAAACTCAGCCAATATACTGTTTGCTGACCAAGATAATATGATATATAATTCATCATAGACTCTATATGCCACTATTGATGCTTTAGCTGTTCATTACTCCTCATATCTATAAAGGTACATTTCTCTATGGTTATGAGGATGCTATTTACCACCCTCCTAATTCAACTGCTGCTTGTAGCTACCACAATTTCATGTCATCATAAAGTTATATAATATGTCGTCATAAAATTATATTAATATATGTCAATTTTTTTGTATAATTAACAAAATTGAAATTTAACAAAATAGATAGATAATAAAGTAAAATTATGAATAAAATGTTCCACGTGAAGGACATAAAGTAATACTGGAATGTGTGCGGCCATAGCTAAAGGTGTAGGTGATATACTGGATTCTTCACATTATTGTTGAGTACTTCAGAAGTTCGTCACACCAAATACACGCTTGAGCACACAGCAATCAGACTTACTTGAGGAAGCGTTCAGCCACAGTCCTGCGCTTCTTTTCCTCGAAGATTTATGCTACATTAGTAGCTCCAGATCACCCTCTGTAACCTTCAGCCAGTTTTAACGCACAGCTAGGAGCTCGTATAAACGATAAACTATGAGTGATTAGTTATAACCGGGCATATAGTCAATACAGCTGTGGAAGAAACCGCCATAGCAGCTTCTTTTTCATTTCAACAAGATAACTTACGGTAATAATGCGTATCTTAGACCAGCCCCGTTTTTACCCGTGGGTGTCGATGTTTTGCACATTTGAGCTACTACTGTCATGTGACCTGAATTTGTTTCTGGTTTCGCCAAGTGCATTCCTCTTTTGCCACATTTGTGGTCGCGCCAACTCGACGTGGACATAATATAGCCCCATTCCAGCTAGGGTTATGCTTGTACTGTTCAAGGCATTCCACAGTGCGGCAACTGACATAAAAGAAAGTTATTTCATTTTGCTGGGCCCTCTATCTTATCAGCTAATAGAAAATCAAAGTCCCCTCACACCTGACCTGTAGCCTTGTTGGCATCACTGGAAATACGGAAGTCACACGATGAGATTATTCAGATAGTGAAAATGACCCTGCACCACTTCCTTGGTTAGGTGCCAAAGAAAGGTGTTCACATTGGGTACACATCAATCTAAAGGGGTGCATGGGATCCATGAATACTGAGTTGTCTGTTTTTAGTGGTGGACAAGCACCTGGCATGAGCCACTTCAATGTCGACCTCTGTCAATGATACTGGCCTCTTGGCCTCTCCATGAAACCTCTGTTGCTGCCACATCTCCACACTAATGTAAGTCAGTGAGCAGAGTTGGGAGTTGATCTTTTTGTTGATTCTGCACTCATTCAGATGGGAGAGGTTGGTGACGAGCCTAAGTTTTCCCATATTGTGCTCTTTAATTATTTATTGAGGTACACCTTGACAACTTCCATGTGCTAAAATGTAGATTTTGGGTTTCAATTCATTGTCTTCAGGTGAAACCTATTACTTATACCCTATTCTAAAAATTTTCCTTAGCCCCCTGCAGATGTACTAGGCACAGGTAGGATCTAGGTACCTTGCCAACAACCACTCCTTCTCTTTTGACTATGGTGGAGTTGAAACTACTGAGATGGGGTAGTACAGATGCTCATGTGTATGCCATGTACAGATACTATTTGTATGACAAGCAGGTGATATCAGCAATAACCCTGGGAACCATTCCGGATGGTTCGGTTTTGACCAGACCATCTTTTCAAAGGGGGAAATTCCGAAATAATGATTTTTACTGATATTTAAATTCCGCAATTAACAATTTTTACCTGTTCTTTTTATCAATACTTTTGCAGTGGTGTATAGCTTTGGCTATAGAATGGCTTCATCTTCATCATTGAATACTACTTCCTTAGAGTATCTGGATATTCCAGACAAATATTGCCCTCAACTATCTTCTTTTAACTTCCCTAAGAATAGTTTTGGCTCAAAAAAACTATGCAGAGGTTATGCCAGAGGACCTAGTAGTCAAGACTTGAAGGTGAAAAATTAACCAAGTCATGTTATGTTGCTTGATCCAAATCATGGGTACCCTTATCATCAAAATTTCTGCTTCTTCTTGCTTGGTTGTGCTGGTGTAGATAATAAAATTTTACACTTAAAACTGCATCATCACAGTTGGCTCATGCTCAGTACCAGCTATGTGACCACATACCTTTGAGCAACAGCCAACTGCATATACTAATGTAATAAACTAACTAAAAACATCATTTTTTTGGCATTAGCAGGGTGTATGTGCATACTAATAGTATGGCTTGTAAGTTGCCCATTAAAAAATGAATGGGAAAAATCGCTGTCCAATGGAAATTGCACGGGGAAAGTGAAATAGCGCGTAACTAATTGAAATACCTCGGCAACTAAGTGGAAAGTAAGTGAAATACCTCGGTATCTAAGTGAAATAGTATGGGTAAGTGTGCACGCGTGCAGCGTTAACCTTGGAAACAACGTACAGTTGAAGTTGTTTCTAGTTGGAGACCATGTCATTGTTTACCACAGAACCTCTAACCGTATTAGACGGAATGTTTTACAACAGATTAGGAGGGGGTCGTACGTTGAAAAGAAAGTTCCAGCGGAAGCTAATCCTGAAATAAGGAAATAGTGAGTGAACGATTCAGTGTAGCTACAATTTCAAAAGACTTTTTAAAAAGCTGGCCTACTATTAGCGAGTATTAGCATGGGTAATCTGTGCTATAGGGATTAAACTCGTATAGCAATTGAAATAACACTCGGCTTCGCCTCGTGCTTTTTCAATAACATTACTCGTGCTATTAATCCCGAATAGCACGGTTACCCGTGCTATTACTCATACAAATACTGAAATTTTAACCCTTTTGACACCGACTTTCTTGTAACACTTTGGGGTCATCTTTTAGAATTCAAATTTGATTTTAAGATTTCTACCGCAAATCAATTGTAAACAACCATAATTAAAGCTGATGTGATTACGATGTCAAAAGTGTTAATTTAATTATAGCATTGCATAACTTATTTTATCAATGTACATACCTTAGAATTGATGTGCAACTTACAGCTATGCCACTCTTTTTCTAATTAGATAATCAAAGTCTTTGCCAGCAAAGAAGCAGCTGCTCCATTTTCTCTTCTCAGTTTGTACGCAAACATTAGAATAGTTCTGGAAAAACACCCAGAAATAATTTTCACGTGGGAACTTTTCTTTGCATTCAATTTCATGGCTGTTTAATGAAAATACTATTGTTTGAAGGTATTATTTTTCCTTTAAAATAAAAGCACATGATGGTGAGCAAGTTACTAAATATATTACTAATTAAACTGATAATTAAAAAACCTTAGTAACGAGAAGATTGGCCTCAACCTTGGTTATACTCACAGCTATTATGATGCAGAAGGATTTATAGTAAACAAGTCTAAACATACAAAATGTGAAGCATTATTAAGAAGTTACTACATGTAGTTTAGCTACTATCATACTATAACTATGTCATCTTTCATTTATTCATTATTTTACCACATGTACATACATGTACATACACCTGCGTTATTGTAATGATCTGGTAAATAATTGGTTTGTTAGAATAATGATTTTAGAAATTTTAAATACATGTACAAAGTGGATATACTTAATTGGTTCCTTTGATTTTCTGTACATAGAGAGCCCAATAAAAAGTTACAGATGATGGTGTGCACATTGAAAGTACATCCAGATATCATACGGAATCCTATTGCTTATAAGTATTATGTCCTTACACAATCAACCATGAAAGATGAGACTTATGGATTTGAAGATTTACAAGTAGATCCAAAATTTGGCAAGCATTATGTCAACAGACGATTGGTAGTTGACAAATCTCAAAAAGGTACTATAAATTAGTTATGATTCTGTACTTTATTATAAACTAGCAAGTGTCCTGCTGTAAAGCAGCGCTTGATGTACTAATTTTTTCTAGTTAGAAATGCAGTAGCATAAGTTTTTTTAATCCATTCGTATATCCTCTAACACTTGGTTTAATTACACTTTTTTCCTCTCCTGACTCTCTTTCTTTCTGAGCCTTTTCCTCTGTTCAGCTCTTTTTTCTTAAGTCATTGCTTCCCTTCTCCTCCTTTGTCTTACTTTTTCCTGCTTCTCAGTCTCTCTGTCCTTCTATCTATGATTGTGGACTTCAGCTTTGTGAAACTGTAGCCTTCCTACCTGAATGTGATGACGCTATTGGCCCATGGGACGATCAATTGTGTTACTGGACAACACTCCTACACATTGACATGTTATTACTACACCGAGTAAAATATTCTATGGGTCTTTGTAATTGCTAGCTAGCTACTTTATAGTAGCACTGGGTGTTCACAGTTGGTGTTTCATGTTTAATTCAGGTTATTTCCTCTCTTCTTGTCAGACCCATAGTTACTTAATGGTTTTATTAAATGACTGCAACCCATCATCAGCTTTCATTTATGCTTTTGTAGCTTATAGGTCATTCTTTTAATTATCTGCAATATTTGTGTGCCTACTCCATATTTCAGCACTAGTTATCAGTAAGTGTGAACGCTTTTTCCTTTACATTGCACATGGTCATCTAGAGAAAGTGTTTTTAGATGTATTTTCAGTGACGTTCTGCAGAGAGACAGGTAAGTTGTTGCTGGTAAGAATTGACAGGTGAGAATTAAGAAGACTATCTGCATTGCTACTTGCCTGTGGTCTGATATTTGTATAGTTACGCTATAGGAATAGCATGCCTGTCAAACTGATCAGCTTAATGAGATTTCAGATTGATATGGCTTGGAGTAATGTGAGTATGCTAGAACTCTAGCTATACATTAGGTCCAAGTCTGTAGGAAAAATACTGTTGCTGCAAGCTATTAGTTTGCAGGCATCATCATGTATCATGACTGTGCCTACAAAATTCTAGGTGCTGGAAAAATTTCGACCTGAACAATGCTGTTTAAGTTCTTTGAAAAGGACTCATTCTGTTAAATGTTACTCACTGGTGAATATATCAAGCCTAAAAATAAAAAGAAAACTTACATTATTTTTACAATTCATTTTACGTTATAGAAAGGCCACTCTTGTTAAGTTTTTGTATTACTCAATAATTTCATAATCTGGGTAAGGAATTTGGATAAAGTGAGAGGGAGAATTACAAATTAAAATTTTATGGGAGGTCACCAGATAATATGTGATTAGCAAGTATGTGGCACTTGATGTACTAACCTTGGCAAACTAGGAATGCAGTAGTATAAGGTACTTTTATTCACTATCAGACCAGCAGGAAAAGACTGAGGATATTTGATTGTGTACTGAATCAGCCTATTGAGTGCCTTTACGTAGAAAATGTATTGAATTGGAAATTAATGCAATTGGCACTGAATGGTATTATAGAATTAGCAGACCCTAAGGGGAAGCAATAAGCATAAAAATGTAGCTTAGGGGGATGCAATAACCCAATACAATAACTCCGGACTTCCCCTTTACTGCAGAATATTGTGGCACACGATACTTGGTTAAGTAAAATAGCTTCATATGAATACAGAGACTTTTTATTACTAGCTATGAGAGTGCTCAGTTCATACAGACTACCACTTGCACTCTGCGAGAAGTCTGTCTAATTCTTTGGGTGAAATATTCTCAATTTTTCATTTTTCATTTATCCCTTTGCACGAACAATAGCTACCACGTTATCAAGTCGGGTAATGTTTTATTTTGAGTATTACAGCTGTAATTCCTCATCGTCAAGACTAACTGATTGTTCACTCTCAATGCTACAAGGTAGTGGTACTTCTTGCCCTTCACATTCCCTCTCTACTCCACCTCAAATATTGGAGAAAAGATTTTCAATGACTTCATCAGAATAAAAAATAGAATGACTTCTTGGCAGCATCCATTACAATAGCCACTCGGTTTCTATGCCATTCGCGCATGACCAGTACACAATAAATTGATTAATCATTGATACCACGGGAATATCACTCGTCTGTTGGTGGTATTTACGCTAGTGCCTGCAGAACTCGTGCAAATGCTAGCCGACAGACTCGTGATATTCTGTGGTATTCAATAATTAATCTATATTTATCTAGTATAGCTGTTTTTGTTTTTTTAACTGGGTGTTAGGCCAGTAGAGTAGTGAGGAGGAGTACCTACTAACAGCTTTGGGAGAACCACTAAAATTATAAGAATTTTAATGCAAAATGCTCAAAAACTCCCAAATTTATTGATATAAATGCACTGTACAAAACACATTGCCTTACCACATTTTTGTGGTTTTCTTTGAGTCTTCTCATTTTAAACTATTTTGGTGTATGCACAATGGCTTTTTGAATAGATTTTACATTGTGACTATGTAATTATTACTAATTTTGTATTATGTAGTTTTATTTATTGAACTCCTTGAAATCATTCACGTAAACACATACAAGTCTCTTAAATTTAATTGTGAAGTCAGTACTGTGTAGGTTCATAATTTCTAGGTTTATATGAAGTTTATGATAGTAGATGGTAATATAAATTTGCCTAACTAAGAGTTAATCTTTCTTGCAAATGTAATAGTGAAGTTATATTATATTGCTTATTTGCTTATATTGTTTAGTTCTTTATTATCTCTCTCAATAATAAAATTGCCGAGTCAAAATAGCCAGTTACTACCTATATTTAATGGCAATTTTTTACCTTGAAGTGGCTGCTAATACTCAGTGAACTTGTAAATCACTCTTTGTCTATTGAGAACTTTTAGCTTTTAAAAAAATGGTTATAATTTCCATTGACATAAGCCTTCAAAAGTATTTTCTTTGTCATCTTGTATTTCTCACACTGTATGTTGTGCAGGTGGCTTTCGTCAATATGATGGTTTAATATTACCCAGATTACAAGTAGCCACTGGTTGGTTGAGTACATTGACTAGTTACTTCACACGATCAAAATCCAATCTTCCAAGCCATGATGAGGCTCAACAATTAGCTCTTTATGAATATCTTTCTAATTTTCAATTAACATTGATCAAATGTGCCGTTAATGACTCCAGTTTAACTAAGTGTATAAATAACACATTTCTTATATTTGAACAACTTTATATTCAAAAAATATATCATGGAGATTCTGGCGTAAAGGAGATGGGAGTAACGATAGCTGCTCATCTGCAACAGGTAACTTAACGATGATTATTTTTAATATTCATTTTGTATAATGTTTTGAGTCTTATTTGGATAAAAACAACAACAACAACTTATAATGGAGTCTTTATTTTAAATAAAGAAAGTGTTAGTAAGTATTGTCACAAAACTAATTAAGACGAGCCACAAGATTTACTGATATCCTACTGTTATAGTCATAATTGGCCACACTACTTTAAATGTCTTGATTTTTAATGATGGATAGAAGGAAGTAAAGATAGTAAATATGGTAAAAGGTAGTCAGTGTTTTAATATGTCATAATGTTTAAAAGATCTGTATACATAGGTGTTTAAACATAGAGGCTGCGTTTATAATTCAATGCTATTCTCCGTAGGCGAAATCAGTGGCCTCGTTTACCACATTCTAAACTCCTTCTGGCGGTCTGGGTATAAAAAAGGAGAATCCCCGGCATGCTCTTTGTTCAAATTCAAAAGAGTAGCCATGCAAAGGAACCCTCTGTAATAGCTAACTATTCTTTCAACTCAATCCATACCACGTTTTAAACAGTACCCAACTCACAAACTGCTATATGTAATCATTTTTGCAAGTGATATAGTAGATTAATCCAGTCTAGCACTTATCAATGCTGTGAGTGTGTACCAAGGTATTTCTTGATTGATGATGAGACCTGAGGCTAGTATCGAGCAGTATTTGATGGCACGCTGCGTATCTGGTGCAGTTGAATTTTGTTGCATCAATAGCAAACAGAATGCTTCTTTTTTTTCTATTCATAGACCACCATTTTTGTTTGTTTTTGTTTCTATATCTTTCTGTTAATGTGCTCATGACTTATTTTTTTTACTTATGTGACACTGTTTCCCTATTTTGGTGCACTAAGTTGCTGTAATGCATACTAAAATGATCTCCGGGAAGTTGGTGATAAAAACTGTCAGCCGCCTTTTTTTTCCCACTTAGTGCAAAATATATCCCTGGCTATGACCTTCGTAACCTCCTCATTTTAATGGCAGTTTTGTGACCCCGATAATTAGACATTGTTTTCATTAAGAATGATGAAGTGCTATAAGGAATACGAAGAAAAAAAAGGGGGGGGGGGGGCAACTACAACACTGAATTTACAAAGCAACACTTTCTTATCTCGAAGTGCAACTATAGTACACTCTGTCTTTTGTGCTTTATGTTATACAACACTAGCAATGTCCCTGTAAAAAGAACTGATTTTAAGCTAGCTATTAATTACTTTGTGTCAAATTTGTTATGGTCAAGTTTATATCAGTTTTCTTATTTGATATTGACAGAACTTTATAGATTGGTTGATCACAACATCAGCGCAGCTCTCTCAAGTTAACATTACATCATGTGAAGATAATGGGCGACGCATGTGTTCAGTCTTGGTTTTACTTTATCTTCTTTGGAAATTACTTTACAAAAATAAAAAGTATGACGATTGTATTATTGACATGTTTATGATGCTGTTTATGAAGCCACAAAAAGTTGAAGGCAAGAAGTGGACTATAACTGAACTGAAAATTTTGAAAAGTTTTGTTCCAAAGGAATTTTATTCTAATTTAGCTGAGTGCTTGATAAAGTTACTTCAAGTGACTATTGACAAAAAAAAAATGTATCCAGCTCTATGGCTACTTGTGCTACCTGTACTTCATATTTTTCAAGAAAAAGTGCAAGTAACAGATACTATTGAAGGATTCCAATTCATCGAACTTTCACAATGGTATGATGATGACATCATTCTTCCTCCAAGTCAGTTTACATCACTTCATGTACCTGATAATTCAAGGTAATTTAAATAAATACCATGATATGGTCATTTATGACCGATTTTAGTATAGCAGCGATTTATACATGGCTGCATATTTGCACGCAGCATGAGACAGTATGGTGAGATATCATGAGTTATCTCAAGATCACAAGCCTAAAAATACTATTGTGAACATATCTAGTATAGAATATATATTATATATAAGCAGTAAAAAATAAAAATAAAATAATGTTCATAAGTTCACTTATTATGACTAGATACTCTTTGTGGTACAAAAATATTTTTCCCAAGGTGATTTTGGAGGGAATTGATACAGGGGAATATTAACCATGGTATGATCAAAAATGGTATAAAAATATTAATTTCATATCTTGATGTGTTCTCTTATTTTCCCCCTAAATTTTGGTTACAATTAATTTAAAGGGTTTTATTTCCTAGCTTGGGACAATTTCCAAGGGGATCAAACTAGATTTAGGGTGCTTGCTGCTGCTATTATTAAATTAGATGTATTCTCTCTTTTTCACAGTCTTTTTTAAACAATACAAAATTTAAAATATTTGGTCGCCACCGGGAATCGAGCCCAGACTGCTTGTATATATAACACACAAGCGCTCTGCCACTGAGCTATAACAACCAGCCGGCGAACAAACACTCCAATTCTGTATTTGTACTGTTAAGGGGTACTGCTATGCTACAGTCTCGCTCTGAACAGACCAACGAAAATTCTCTTTTTTCAAAGATTCTTATTATTCGTTGAAATTTTTACTCCTCTAATTTATCACTTCACATGAGTTGAGTATGCTTACATACATGCATATTATTGAAAATTAAAAGGACAATAATAGTTTTTTTCAACACTTTTTAATTACTTAATGATTGAAGTCCTCCAAAGCAAGCAGGACACTCTAAGGAGTCTTGGTATACACGCATGAGCACACACACACACAAGCACACACACACTATATATATATATATATATATAGACACCGATTATATAAGCTATTTAACAAGATTTAATTTTCCAATTTATGTTAATGTTTTTATGTACCACTCTAACACAGTAGCAATTTGTGACCTGTCTTGAAACTGTTATACAATTTTCTCTATCAGAATATAAAGAATTGAACACAGACTCCCTGGCTTTCGCCATCAATCCTCAGAGTTACTATAACCTCAAATTTCATAATTTTTCCTTATTTATGGACAATATTAATAATGTGTCATAATTCCATACAGTTTATTATGAAACTTATTTTGAATAATAAGAAACTCTTTCAATTTATTAATTATGGGCAGGGAACTATTTCTGTTCTAAAACAAAAATTTTATTTTGAGTATTAGATGCAGTTAATGTTACTTACTCAATAGCACAGAGGGTGTATGCTATATGCAAGAATATACTAATGGATATAAAGGCATGAATTTTATTCTTGCTGTTCATTTGACCACATTAATTCAATGGAGATTTTCTCAAACAGGGAGACAAAGAGAGAATTGTGTGCCCAAGGTGGTTGCAGATTTCTTAGACAGTCAGATTTTTCATTGATTCATAATTTTCCAATATGTGTGTTGATGAAATAATTATATTCTTTTTTGTAGAATAATTCAAAAGCTGTATGAGGAGTTGAAGGATTTAACATATTTTGATCCTAATTTATTGACAGCAATATTATATATTTGTCCAATTCAAGAACGGAATTTTCTTTTTCATCAAGTGCCAATATTTTTTTCAAGTAATTTTTTACTTTACATGATAAAAAATTGTGAGAAGCCTGGATATAAGTTAAATTCAGAACAGGTTAGTACTTTTTAAGCAATATTTATTGTTGTATAAACTGATGATTATTTGTGTTTTGATAAAGACAATACTATTGGTGACACTTCATTCTTTATTTAATCGTAGAGCTAATTGCACGCATGCGCTAGCAGGGTAAAGTGATCGTTTTCGTTTTAATTGTTCATATATATGTGTGTACATGTATATAAATATGTGTACGTGCATATTGGTATGTAGACAACTAATTTGACAGAACTATATTTTGACGAATCTAACTTACTTTTAAACTTATCCCAAAAACGTATTCACACCACTGCTACCATCTAAATCGGTGTTTACTCACCAGACAATTCTCGATCCTGGTTTTGGTAAGTGAATTTGGCAACCTTTACCATTTTAATAGTCCATACCCAACAAGCCTTGCCTATAGACAATGATTTTTACCTAGTGTTTAGGGTTCTGCTTGAACTTAAAGAAAGATTACAAAAGTTGCTGTGCTTTGAATACTTTACAGTGCTTCGAGGAAACCTGTGTGTTGTTTAGTGATATCAAAACGAATTTGCAAGTCTAGTCTAAATCTTTTGTAGAGTCTTGATAGTGTGCAATATACCTCTGCTCTATGTGGCAGACCAATTTACTGCTAAGGAGTGAGTACTAGATTCACATGTGAAAACTTACTTGGCTCAGAACAGTTTATAATAGTTAACTTGACTTACTTGGCCTAAAACACCATAGCACGCAGGAACTGTCAACGTTTGAAAAATCATAACTTCATAACTTGGTCTCACTATTTTTTTTTTACAGAGATGTTTCTCTTTGAAAGGTCTTTTCTGCTCTAGTGTGTGCATTCGTCTACTTTTTTCGAACTTTATTTGGTTAAGTTATCCATGTTTATTCTAATTTTCATTATAAAACTATAGTGTTTTTTAATTAATATCAAAAAAAAAATTAGAAACTTCCTTTCAAATTACACGCTACACAAGGTATTAAGAACTTGTGTTTGAAGTTGGAAGTTTTGATTTCAGTCCATTTAAATTAGCGTTGTTGATTGGTATCTTATTCTAGTACACAAAATTTATATTATCTTCAGTAATTTAAATTAGTCCATTGTTGTGGTGCTCATGTGCATTTAGGTTAAACATTATATTACCTTAATGAATACTTTGATTCTCAAGGTGAAGTCTGAGTCTGATATTCCTGGGTGAGTTAAAGTTGTGATCAATAATCATTAGTAGCTCATGGAGTAAGAGGGAGGGAGGATATTTGCCTTTCCAATAATTCTCAAGGTGGAAATGGGAGGGGGGTGGGGGGGGGGGTGGGGGAAGGGAGAAGACTGGTTTCAACATTTTACTTTGAAGACATTAGATAGTAATGTACTCGGAGTAATTTTTTTCTCCAAATCAAAGAGATCTCCAGGAAGGCAGGACTTATAACCTAAATACACAGGTTCACTTTGACTTCAGTATCAAGACTCGATTATAGTATACTTTGCTGTTCATCAAGTGAATTCAGGGCATAAAAAATGGTTCTCTTATTTTACTCTTTACTTTCTAAATTTTAGTTTGTATTTTGAAGCTGTGCCAAGTCAATTGGACAGTTCTTTTATTCATTAATAATTTTTTTTGTCACCGCTACTTATTGTATCAACCTCCCAGGAAGAATCCTATCTTTCATGTCTTATTGTTACCATCTGATTTATGCGTCTTTGTCATTCTTGTTCACAGCTATAGCTCATTATATGTAGTTCAAGATAAAGCATGCAAGAAGTGCTATTCAGCCATTTAAACTACACTCTTATTGGGGTAAGCGTGAGTAGCTGTGCACGCGGAGCCGTACTTTTTTTTATCAAGCCTTGGGTGTTATACCATTTGTCTTCTTGAATTTCAAGCTGTAATTAGCATTATGGGAGGCAAAAGAAGTTTTTTTGGAAATTGAGAGTCGACAGGTGCTTTTTGGGGGGCAATGATAAAGCACAAGATACTCTTAATTTGCACCTAATACAATATAAAATAGCTTCTACATTCATGCTATTAGACATTCTAGGATTTATTTGGTTGCTACATTTTTGTTTTTATCTTTGCTGGCTACCTAGCTCATACATTGTGGATATAATATATCTTACTCTGGTGGCTTAAGTTATAGCTTGTGGATTGCAGGAGCAAGGTGCTGGGGTTTGAAATTTTTCGCCAAGTTTAATTTTTTTCTTGCTCCTTGCTTTCATTTTTTTCTCACCTCTTTAGTACTTTCAATCTCCTTTCCTTTTATATACCCACTTTAATTTCTTTTTCCGTTTAATTTCTTTCAATTTTTGTTTTTATATCTTTTTATATACTAATTGTGTGGACATACTTCCTCAGTCACGACGATTGCTAGCATGGGCCATGTTTCACAGTTCTTCAGGTGTCTCGGGCCACACCCTAAGAGAGTAAAGGTGGAAGCTAGAGCTGGAGAGAGCAGCTGACCTTTAAGATAGGGATTACTGTAACAGCTGGTTAGCACACTCTACAACTGCAGGATGTAGCTATTCTGTATCAATTGCCTCTGAATTCAATGAGAAGACAATGGTCTTAGTTTCCTTACTTAATCACCTAATTAATGTGATGGTGCTAAGCATATTATTATATAGACTGGCAAGTACCCCACCACACAGTGACGCTTGATGTATTCTTTCAAATTAAGAATACAGTAGCATAAGGTATTTTTATCCGTTGTTATCATCGTCTACCACTTGGTTTATATTCCTTCTCCTGCTCTATTTTTCCCCTGAACTATCTCAGCTTTTCTTATCCCCCTCCTTTCCTTTATTCAGCTCTTTCTTCTGGAGTCACAGAGTCCCTTCTCTTCTATCTCTCTTGCTACTCAGACTCTCTCATGGCTTTGTGAAACTATACCTTCCCTTTTGAAACTTTCGCCTTCCTTTATGAAGCTTTCACAGTCTTTCCTTGCCAATTCCAACCCATTTTTTTAGCTTCAATAGTGGTTGTTTCCTTAATTTCCTTCTACGGAATGTGACAATGCTGTACTCTTTCAGCTAATGACTATGCTTTACCTAACCTGCACAGCTCATGAATTATTCATGGTTACATACATTGTCATCGTCGTCATCACTACAGACAGATGTTTATGATTCAGTCATTCTTGGCTGAAATAATTATAACAATAGCAAATTTTTCTCTTTTTAACAGCCAATATCGTTAATTATAATATTATATGTTTATATGTATCACCGCTAAAAGCTAATTAAAATAATGAATTTAAGGTGATTATGAATATTATTATTCACATATCCAGACTATTTCACATATCCAATACACTTTTCTAAATCTTTTGACCCAAAGGTGTTTGAATAATAAAGGAAGTACTCTTTTTCTTCAGGGTGGTGGGGGGTGGGGGTGTGACAAACTATGCTGAGGGTTAGCATTTTCTGAAATGTTTAAAAAAAAGTAAATTTAGCTTGTAATAATTTTATTTCATTCTTATTGTAGGCCACCTACTTTTCTACTTAACACAGGATGTAAATTCTTCAAGAAATTTGTGACTACATTACCATCGGATGCTCATAAAAAGTCATTATTTTTTGAGGGATGGTGTGTCAGTTTATCCTTGATATTATACTATTTGCACAAATTTAGTTCACTGAGTGAATGTTCAGAAATAGTTACTAAAGAAATTCAGGAATCTTTGGCCAGTGTGGAAAAAATACTTCAAAAGAACCTGCTCAGTAGTGTATTTATTCCAACTACACGTTATGGCCCTTTCCTGAACTCTCACATTCAGGACTTTCTTATGGTAAGGTTTTTTTAATTTAAAGTGTCGATTTACTAAGCTAAGTTGCTGTACACTTTCTTTTTTTTAAATTTTGATAATGGACACTGCAGTCTGTCCAAGTCAAGCTGGCTGCAAGAAAAACTTAAATAACTGTTGAATGGAAGCAGCTGTGCAACTGGAGTTTGTACAATTGAAAAGCTTGCAATAAAGCTGAAAAAAAAATATCTCCCAAGTATACTTTAAAACCAGAGGGAAAGTACTATTCCAAGACTCAATACAAAAGTCTGTGGGAATAGATAAAGCCACAGGTTTTCCGCTCTAAAGGCAACCGAGTTTAATCACATGGTTTTGCTCAAACGATTACATAATAAACTTTGTATTGAGCTCGTAAACAAAGAACTTATCCCTTCTCAGGTGTTAGTTTTCTACCCTTGTATTTCATTACTAGTGTAGTTTGTGAGTGTGGGAACACTAGACTGGGCCTTCTGTTGCTGTATCAAGGGGACAGGCAAGTCTAGTATGCAGTAAATAGAAATAATGCCATCATTTAGCTAGCAGCTGTATTATTTGGCAAGCTATTTTAAATTGCCAGAGCTGTGTTTATTTATTATCGTTCCACTATGTTCTTTTTCCGGATGTATGGGAATTTCAAATGATTCCCTTCAACTTGGGGATACCTACTGCAGCTTTCATTCTTATTTCTGTGCTATAGGTCATGTTAATGTAATAGTTATGATTGTCAACACATTGAATAGATAAAGAAATGGAATAAGAATGACCCTGCACAAGTGTATATAATATATCTTTCTCACAAAAATGATTTATTTTTCAAGCTGAGGTAAATTTTAAGACTTTTCCCTTTTGCGATCTGGCAACTCTTTTTGCGGACTAAAAACAAAGGAATCTTGCCTCTTATGAAGTTAATGACAAATCACAAACCTTCCTGATCTTTATCTAATTTTTTGCGTGGTTTGGTCTACATTTTTGATGAAGGACTTTTGATGCCAAGCATTTGTCAATGATTTTTGTTGTGCTTTAATCTCTGCTTTGCTAGTCTAGAAAGTTTAATTTTATGTTTATTTTTAGGTGAATAAAATTATTTCCATTTCATACCTGTAATTGACACTACCATTATCTAGTTTTTCTGTCATATTTATATGAAATTTATAAATGATACCCTAAAATTTTTGGGAATGAATTTTTTAAATTCAATTATGAATTTTAAAGATATGGTCCATGCAGTATGGTCATTATTTATATTTTAGTTTATGTGGACAGTGAATGTGGAACAGTGAATGTGGTTTTAAATAAGAAAAATTATTGATAAATTTAGACATTCAATGCGATCTTAAATATTGAGTGTCCTGAAGAGATGTGTATGCAGTGGAGAAATTTAGTGAAAACTATTCTTGCTACTAAAATCAAGGCAGTTAAGGTGAGCTAAATGTGGTTTGTTAATTTTAAGGTATGACAGCAAATATTCTCTGATTAAACCTATTGATTTTTTTGTTCAACTCAACATTTTATGGGCTTTGTACTAATTCACAAAGGTAAAGTATAAGCTTTTATATTCTTTAAAAATTTCTCTAGCCGTTTATCATGACACTAATTGGAATTTTGAGCATTTATCATCGTGCTCTTTGGACTTAACAATTACTTAATTTACATCAAGCTAACTTTCCTTTTTTACTCTACTTAATGATTGTGTATTAAATGCAATCTAGTTGAAATTAAGCAGCATATACATGAACTAAAAAATAATATTGAATTATGGTAAAAGTAGTACCAAGTATTTATTAACCTAGTTAGATGGCTGGATTGGTAAAAGTATTACAAAGTAGAAATTTGAAGGACCACACACCTAGTCATGATGGCCTGAGCCTAATGTTCGGGGGGGGCGTAACTCCACCCGAGCGCAGTTGATCGCAGAGTGTAGTCGAAGGACCACCCAGCTAAGCTAGCTAACCGGAATTAAAGTTGTGCGTCCGCACCAGTCCAGAGCCAGGGAGACGGATACCTTGCCGTCGTTGTAAACCTGACTAGGGATGCAGGTAAATTAGTTTACTTAACTGGGAATTTTACTATGAATATTGTTATAATCATTATGAACATAATATGGTAAAGTATGGTAAAGTTAGTTTAGTTTGTGGGAAGGTCGGTGATAAGTGTTTTCTCGACACAAAATGTCGACAGCATGTACGTGGCCATCATCTCCAGGAAATATGGTATTGAGTGACTCATCTTATAGGTAGACTATGTCACCAACTTGAAAGTTACGTTCCTTGGTCAGCCACTTGTGCCTGGCTTCAAGTGATTGTAGATGGCTTGCTTGCCATATCTGCCACAAGTCTTGCTGTAACCTCTGCACCAGTTTCCATCTCTTTAGGAGCTGATCTTGACCTGACTGGCAGGAGCAATTGGGGGTGCTTTCAGTGGACGGCCGATTATGAAGTGCCCCGTGTGGGGTCGTCGGGATTCTGGCTCCGTGATCTCCATCCTCAGAGCTCCAGGTAGCGTCCCCACTGCCACCAGAGATAATGCACAGGCTGTTGAAGGACATTCCACAGCAAGCTGGTATTCCCCCAGTTACGCAGGCGACCCAAATCAAGCCCCAACCGAGATTCACCAGACTCTACTGGAATCAATGTCTTTGTTTAAAGCCTCACTGTACAAAATCTGAGGTGGGTGAGACAGACCACAGTATATAAAACCCTATGTCTCACCCACACTCTCAAATCTGATTGGCCAACAAAACTGACTTACAAAAACCAAATAAGGACACACACACCAATTAACACTTAATACACACGAACACACAAAACTGTCAAATTAGTTCAAAGGCATGTGCCTGGCTCTTGCTCCCTCTCACCTCCATCTGGCTGAGTGGGTGTTCCCACACCCCGGAGTGAGAACAATGTCATCAGGATTTGTAGAGTGGATCGGATTCAATGGCCTCGAATTCAAGATTGCCTCAACCTCAGTGGATGAGGAGCAACCATCTTGAGAAGGAGGACTTTCATGGACTTCACCCCTGACTCCCAGAGCCCTTTGAAATGAGGAGTTCTTGGTGGAATAAAGTGCCAAGTTATGGAAGCTTCAGAGCAGAAGTGTGAGAATGACTCTTTGACCTCAAAGTGAAGACGTTGGAGTTCCTGGATCTCATTCCTGGCTCCCACAAAGTTGGAGCCATTATCAGTGCAGACATGACCTGGAGCTCCTCTACGCGTACAGAACCTGTGGAAGGCAGCGAGAAACTCTTCAGTTGAGAGGTCAACACAAAGTTCCAAGTCCACTGCTCTTGTGGCAAAACACACAAAGAGGCAGGCATAGGATTTGAGCAAGATTGGTCTTCTGGTATGTCTTTGTCTGATGAGAAAAGTACCGGCAAAATCTATGCCCCGCATGAGCTCGTTGACAGATGGAACATTGCCTACTGAGTTGCTTCAACGCATTTCTAAGACCAGGGATGTGATAGTTCTCTCCAATTATAGACATCAGAGTAGCGACACCAGCATAATGATAAGTTACATGGAGAGTTTTAATCATCACACGGACTATGTTAGACTTAAGTGAAAGTGGTACACGTTGTCGAGCTAACTTGGGATTGGCAAGATCTCGAACTCTGCCGCTGATCTTAAGTAAACCATCTGGATCAATAGAGAGAGTGTAACGAGATAGAGGATGCGAGTTAGAAAGGTGTTTTCCCCGAAGACAACTAAGAATAGCATCCTCGTAAGTCTGTTTCTGTGCTAGACGAAGGAGCAGTATCTTTGCCGACAGAGTCTCCCGAGTAGAAAGATGGGCAGAGAGGTTCCGTGATCGATAGGTGCTTGTGAAGTTATTATGGAACCGTTTGATCCAAGCCACGATTCGGACAAGATGATGAAATGATGAGTATCGAGTCCAGAGATTGCATTTTTCCTGAGAAATTGGAGTTGAGAGAAGGACAACAGCTTTGGTGTCCAGTAACTTCAGAGGTATGGAGAAGTTGGGTTTGGGCCACTTCTCCGGGGTATCTTTCAACCAAAGAGGGCCAGACCACCACAAGGTAGCGTGGAAGTCCCCTGTTGAGGAGATCAGCAGGATTGTCTGTAGTAGACACATGGTGCCATTTGGACGTTGGTACTAAATCCTGGATGGCGGAGACCCGATGAGAAACGAATGTCTTGAGAGTTGAGGGCAGTTTTCTCAGCCAACATAGCACAATGATAGAATCAGTCCGGGCATAAATGTCAGGAATGTGTAGAAGTTGGGAGGTGAAGTCTAGAAGTTTAGCCAAACGGTAGGCTGCTACAAGTTCTGCCCTCAGTGTGGTCAATTGTTTGAGTGGGACCACTCTTGCCTTAGATATAACCAAAGAGACAGAAATTGAGGCATCTTCATGCACCTGACGAAGGTATACTACTGCTCCATAAGCCAAATTTGAAGCGTCGGAGAAACCGTGCAATGATTGGAACAGAACTGGGCTTGAATTAGGATGTATCTTCGAGGAATGGCATGAGAACGAACGGCAGGTAAATTAGTCAACCAGATGTCCCACTGTTGTTGAAGATCTTTGGGTATTTCTTGATCCATCCTACACTTTTCTGTCATAGATGTTGTAGCAGAATTTTAGCTTGTATGGTGGCAGGCGCAAAGAAGCCCAATACATCGAACACCTGCACTATAATAGAAGCAAGCATTTGCTTGGTGGCTGGAGACTTGCCCTCCTGAGAGGGAGTAGCCATGTTTAGGTTATCTTTAGAGACATTCCAATGGATTCCTAAGGCCTTCAGAGCATTGTCTGAAGCAGGAAAGTTGAGGTATTCTATCTCAACTAGTTCTGGAGGGATCATCTGTCTGAAGCATCGTCACTTGTCCTCCATTTCTAAGAGTCATGCCTGACAGACTGAGCAAATCACAAAGCTGTTTCTGCTGTTCTTCGACTGGGTCAGCTCCAGCGATATAGTCATCTACGTAGAAATCATTCTTAATAGCTTGGCTGGCTTCTGGATGTGACTCCTTATGTTGCTCTGCCAGGTGCTGAATTACCTTGGTGGCAAGGAATGGAGAGGAACGTACTCCAAATGTCAAACGCTTCATCCTGCAGTCCGTGATGGTACCATCAGAAGTCCAAAGTAGAAATCGATGAAGGTTTCGTTCATCTTCATGCAGCCAGACCTCCCGGAACATTTTAGAGATATCTGCCGAGAAGCCTATCTTGTGGACTCTGAAACGCAGGAGAATGTCTAAAAGCAGTGGATAGAGGTTGGGTCCATTGTAGAGCAGATCATTTAAAGAGATACCAGTGCTAGATTAGGCAGATGCATCAAATACTGGACGAATTGTGGTGGTAGTAGAGGTAGACTTGAACACTCCATGTACGGGGAGATAGTAATGATTCAGAGAAAGTTCAGATGGAGGTACTTCCTCGGCATGGCCTAGATCGAGATACTCCTGTAGTGCCGTGTTAAAGTCAGCTAGCTTGCCACGCTTCTCCAAAGATCGTTCATTCTGAAGAAAGCATTTGTAGGTTGCTTGTCTTGACTGTCCCAGAGTTGAAACGTCAGAACACTTGGGCAATCGGACTTTGTATTGTCCATCTTTGGCGATGATGTGGGTGTCTTCAAAGTGATGGACTGCTGCTTCATCTGCAGGATCAAGTTTAGGTGCGTTTGGTATTTTCTCCAGTTCCCACAAGACTTGAAGTTTGTCATGAAGAATGTCTTCTGTCATGTGTATTTTCAGGACGGAGGATGGAGGCTCATAATCTATAGGACCTGTGACTGTCCAACCAAACAACGTTGGCTGAACAGCAATGTCAGTTGAGATGTTGTATGTGAGGGAACCCAGTACACATTTGCCATAGTCGAGACTTCCGATGAAGGCATCCAGTGGTCCTCCAAAGGAGGGTCGGCTAAGCATAGATCGTTGAGATATGGTTCTGCTGCTATCTCCTCCTTTCGATTAGGAGGATAGGCATCGGGAAGTTTTGAGATGACAGAGAGCTTGATGCTGACATGTTGAGTCTCATCATGGAGTGATTGTAGCTTTAACTCCACATAATGTTTACTTGTGCTGTGACCGTAGGCTCCCACAACTTGTAATCGCTAAGGATGCCGTTTGAGATGGAGTTGAGAAGCAAGGGCCTCAGTAATCAATGAGGAGGAATCACCAGTATTTAACGCAATTCTAGCTTGGCATTCCCGTGGTTCATTGACTGCCTTAACAAGTGCTGTATGGAGAAAAGTGATTACCAGAGGCTCAGACTTGACGGTTTCAGTAAGGGATTTATTCACAGAAGGCTCAGTGACAGACAGGAGATCAGTTGCAGATCTGGCCGACTTGTCTGTGTCATCCTTGTGAAGCAGAGAATGGTGTTTCTGTTTGCAGTGATGGCAAGTGTAGGTAGAAGGACAGTTACTGCACGTATGTGAGGAATTGAGACAGTTTGTACAGCCCTTACGCTCCTTCACATATTTAAGTTGCCTTGACACCTCATAACTCAGAAAGACAGGACACTTATGTAGGCTATGATACTCATTACACAGACTACACTGAGATCGATTGGTAGTTGACTTGGAGGTGACGTTAGAACGGGTTGATGAAGATTTGCGAGAGGTAGATGGTTTGTCAGTTTCGTCCACTCCTCTCTCATCCTTGGCTGCAAGATACTGGGAAAGAGTGGCCAATTTCATCTCCTTCATAGCCTGGTATGGAAGAAGGAAGCGACTTTGTGAAACCATCCTTACTGAAGTTCACAGTTTCACGGACTATGGTTCGTCGGACATGATGTGGAAAGACTATGGTTGGACTACCATAATTATTGATGAGGGCCTCAACTGCCTTCACATAGCCACCTTCCCCCTGTGAGTGAAGAAGGACAACCTGGCGAGCATTCTCATCCTTCATTGCTTTTAGCAGGAGACACTTTTCTCGTTGTCATTGAGGTGACTGCCCCTGGAGTTGAGTGTCGAAGAAAATAGTTCATAGAATGGTCTCCAATCTAGTGGTTTGCCAGAGAATGTTGGCATATCAAGATCAAAGCGTGAACGCTCCTGAAAGGTGATTCATTCTCCTTTGTCCTTGTCAGACTCAGATGACTTCTTACGATCTTCAGTGTGTTTCTTTCTTGATTTGGCCAGATCCTTGGAAATCTGGGAGAGTTGAGACTGAACCTTATTTCGAAGTGGAGCCAGCTCTTTGTCTTCAGTGAATGAGATTGTCTGTTGAAGATAGAGATTGAGGCGCTTCTGGACCATGGCAACTTCCTTCTCAAATTCAGGAACATCAGGATCACGAACTTCAACAAAGTTGTCAAACTCGTTCTGAAGGATGAAACCATCTTGGTAATGTGAGTGCCTGGTCTTGAGAGTCTTGATCTGACGGAGAAGATCACGGTGCATGTCTTTTACTTCTTCAGTAGCAGCAAATTCATTGTCAATCTCCTGCTCTGTAAGTTCTTTGTCCTGAAGCAAAGTATCATATCTATTCTGTAATGCGAGATGAATTTTGACTTCTCGAGACAAGTCTTGTTTGAATTCGGAGAGTTGAGGTTGATTATGAGAACTGAGAGGCAAGGTGAGCAGCTCATCGAGCTTAGTCTTCAGATGGGTGATACGACCATGTCAATAAGTCCTCTTGGCCTTGACCATGTCCAGTCGTTTGAGTTCGTTGAAGGTTGAAGTTTCATCCATTGAATAAATTACTGAGGAGTGAAGCGTTTTGATTTCTGTCACAATAGGCAACTTTGTCAGAAGGTCGTCGTCTGCCTTTGCACGGCTATTTAGAGCTCACCTTTTATTCCCTTGTTAGAGAAGCTCCTAGTCCGTAACAATGATTACTTGGAGGAGGCTTCCTAAAATCCCTGGTTGCAGGAAATGGCTTCGTCAATCGTCTAAGTCGGAGTGCGGAAGTCGAGAGCCGAAGTTGCTGAGTCTTCGCAGTGAAGTATCCGGCTCGAAGGACCAATGATCGGGGGGCGTAACTCCACCCGAGTGCAGTTGAGCGCAGAATGTAGTCGAAGGACCACCCAGCTAAGCTAGCTAACCAGAATTAAAGTTGTGCGCCCGCACCAGTTCAGAGCCAGGGAGACGGATACCTTGCAGTCGTTGTAGACCTGACTAGGAATGCAGGTATAGGCAGTACGCACGGTCTTAACCCCAAATTAGTTTACTTAACTGGGAATTTACTATGAATATTGTTATAATCATTATAAACATATGGTAAAGTATGGTAACTTAGTTAGCATGTTCATTAGTTATCCTCTTGTTCGGAGACGTCTTCCAGTCCCGGACATCTAATGCTTTCACTTTGTAAGTGTTTTCAGTAGCATGTCAAAGGGTAACTAATTTAAAAGGTGCACTCACACTCTTTGGGCACGAAATACCCACAGAATAGACCATAGTTGCTAGGTTTGTTAGATTTACCTCTGCTTTTGCCAGAGCTCTTTATGTTTTACAAGGTAGCTAGCAAGTACTACCAGGAGAAAGCACTCACCAAAAATAAAAGATGGCAGAGCTCTTTTTGTTTTACAAGATAGCCAGCAAGTACTACCAGGAGAAAGCACTCACCAAAAATAAAAGATGGATGCCCATCATATCTCAGAAATAGCCTCATCAAAATTTTGGGCTTTACAGTAATATTGCACAAAAACTGCGAAAGTTTAGATGTCCAGATTTCATATATCACAGAAAAACATATTAGGAGTAAAAGAAGCTGAGAACAAAATTGTGATGGTCAACTATTTATAGCTCCAAGCCCTGGTAAAGTATGAACTAATGTTAAGTTCTCCCATTTCTGAGCAATTCGTGAGAGAATTGGACTATTTTTTTTATGGGTAAATTCGACCATGACTTGTCTCAGCTGTACACATGCAAAGGTAAGGCACAGCTGCAATTCATGGGCACCGTTATGTGGGAAAACAGGGCATAATTTTTGTAGTTGATACCATCCAACTTCAGCTGGAGTATGCTACTAACAACATTCAGATTGCTATGTAAGAGCACCCTTAATAATATAAGAATTGATTTAGGAATACAATAGGTAAAGACAGATTTATTTTGTAATTGTTTTTTTTTTTAGAGCACTGATATACTAACTGATGTTTTAGTGGTCTTGGACAACACGGACAACACTCACGATTTGATAAATGAAGTCATATTTAATGAAGTAATACAACGATTTTCATATACTGTAAGTCACATTCAACAATATAGTGTTGCAAGTTGGCAACCCTCCCCTGTTCTGATTTTTATGTATATTAATATTAACTTTTCCACAATTATCATGTGAGTATGGTTTACACTTATCATCTTGCATTGGAGCCCTAGAAAACATTTTAGAGCTAACCCTTACAATACTTGTGTTGTTGCAGACATCAAGGCATCACTTAAGATAGAATTGAGATATTGACAAACAATACTTTTCAATCTGCTAGAGTATGTCTAATATCTAATAGTATATAGCTCTCTTGATTCTTATTACATGCAATACAGTTGCATTTGTCATATGCATGCATAGAAGCATAAGATAAAGTAAGAAAACCTTAAGAAAGTGACTTCAGTTTATTTGTCAGATTAACTATACTGGCCAGTGCTCTAATGAACAAATCTCTCAACATGCAAATTTTAAATCAATCTACTGGGTTTTATTGTGATTTTTACTAGTATTAGTGCAAGTCCTCAATTATCGGTCCAAGTTTGTGCCTCAAAACACAACCTGTTAGCTAAACCAATTCAGAAGTTATTGTGTGGACCAACAGTAAGCAAATTTTATACTAGATAACCTTACCTTACTTTTTTTGTATCGCTATTTGTGGGACTATAAGCAAAGATCAAGTAAAAGCAGTTAGGCTCAATTATCGACTATGGCCAACCAGTATTGGCCCACTGTGGCTTCCAATGTATCGATTACTAACCAACAAAGATTCCAGTGTAACTCCCTCATGTTGTAAAACTACGATATTTAACGCGCACCTTTGTATTCTCCACTTACGATTACTCTTTACCAAATATATTCAGAGTATTGCCTATTTTCTAATCGCCTTTGGACTAAATGCATAGTACTAAAGCCTGTCAACAGGCAACTGCATTCTACCAGCAACTATCTGCAGACAAGTTAAAAAGCTCGCCAATATGATTTACGCTTTTTAGCTCAACCATTCACCTAAGAACTTCCAAATGGTTGCTGTATAAGTTTACTAAAATCTGCGCATTTCTGCCGTTTATTACTAGGACGATAAGAGAGGTAGGCAGGTCAATAGTTAATGTTGGTCAATGTGGTAGTCGTTACCGAAATCTGACACACTGAATGGAAAGAGCAGAACAGCCACATACTGTATATACCGAACTGTTCTTTACAAAAAGGAATGTAAAATGAAAGTGTAAATGGATGATATTAATTACATTTGTAAACAGCAGAGGTGAACGTTGGAGAAATGGCCAAACAACTAACTAACATGAAATATATCTCCAAAACAAGGTATCTGAAAATCTAGGTGAGTGGATTTCATTCTTGTTTGGAATCCACCACAGTTGATAATTGAGGACTTTCGCTGGTGGGTAGTTAGAAGTACATGTATAAGAATTAAAATTTGTCATTAGGCAACACCAGGAACTTAGTTGTGTGTTTGTGTGATTTCCTTGGAGTCGTTATAGCGTCTTTCCAGTTTATGAATAAAGCTTTTTTTTTTTGGAAGGAAGTGAGAGCATACTACTGATTTTGTTTAGGTTAGCAATATAGATATATGTCTTCTTAGAACAGTAGAGTTTCGCTACTATGCTACAATAATGCATAAAGTTATAACTCTTTTCTTAAGTTTAACATAACTTCGACTTGTGTTAATTTGATTTGGTCTATAATGAATTCAATTGATACAATTGGTCGCACATGCATAATTCAACAGGTTTTCTATAAAATTAGCTGTGATACTGTATGTAAGGGAAGCTAGTTGTTTACTGGGGCTTGTCTGGACAGTTATTGTGTTTGGAAAGCTAGAAATGATAATATATCTAAAGATGTTATCTAAATACTTGGACATATTTTGTTTATTGCAGGACTCAAAGGCAATAACAGTGCTTTATAATAAATTAGAGCATAAATCTGAACTTAAAAGATTGGTTGGTAAAGTATTGGATAAGAAATTAGCCAAAGCTGTTCCTGAGAATGTTGAGATTACGATTAAGAATCTTTTGGAATGGGATATGTGGCCTCTCCTTCTATCAATTCACAGTGAGTTCATTAGGAAATTGAATATTATGTTCTTTTGTGTTTGTCTTATACTGATATATCTTTTCAAGTACAATACCTTTTCAAGTTCCGAGTGCACAATATAAAGGGAATGTGTACTTCTTGTATACCCATGAATTGTACATCTTTAAAATAACCTGTATCTACCAAGTAACTGAGAGTACCAACGAAAATAACCACATGAAAATAAGAACTTTTCTTTAGATAACTATCTCATAGTGGTTTATGAAAATATTGATACATATCTTCAAACTCCATTGCTACCCACAAAGATAAAAGTCTTTTTTTTTTTTTAAATCAATGAAATAAAAATCTCATGTTTGCAAAAACTATCAGTGTATTTATGCATGCTTATATTCCTCGTCAATTGAAGCTTGTGTGGAGAATGAAATTTGAAGAACTGATGTTTATGAGGTGTAATCAATTTTTGTTGATACTTCGTTTAAAAAAGTAACTTGTTAGATTTAAGGCTTTAAATTACAAAGTTCATTTTCAATTAACAACTTAATTCGTGCATACAACTAGAGAAAATGATGATTCACATAACCCCTTAGCTAATGGTAATGCAATTCTAAAGTATTTGTAATTGAAATAGCTACCATATTGGTATTGAGGTTATTTTAAGTATATAGATGTGTTTTAAAATGCTATTATGCATGAAGGCTTAACCTTACATTAGGCGCCAAAAAAAATGTTCCGTATTCCGTTCCGTAGAACATTTGCAGAAATAAAAAACAGGGGGAAAATGGTACCATGTTTGGTAAAAAACGGCCTTTCCGTTCAACCGTGTTACCGTTTTAATCGTTCTCCTTCACTGCATACCCAGCCTTAAGAAACATAAAGAATCATTTATCCAATAAAGCGTCCAATTTTTTTTGTTTACACACTTCTGATGTGGAGCTTTTGGGATAAAAAAAAAAAGCTGTCTAATTCGAAATTGCTTTGCAGAGAATTGTTAGTTTGACCACCACACAGCATCGGTATTTTCTCGATGTTAGGGTCTTCGTTGGCTTGGATTTTTTACTGCTGGAGGTCCATCAGTAGCAAACAGAAGACCTACGAAGTTCGGACCTTGTTATAGTGGTATGCCCGTCGGAACTTTGGTTGGCACCTTTATTGAAACAAGTTAAATTTTTGTACGATCTTTTTTGCACTATCCCTGTAGCGTTTAACGGGTGATACAAGGCCTTTACTTGCTAACATAGCTATGGAAGAGCTTCTAGTTAGAAAATATCAGTGAATCGATGGAAAAGCTTAACCATTTTTTTAACGTTTTAGTAAATGGTATCGGCCATTAGTCAAAATGGTACATGACGTAATAGTAAAAACTACGGTAAAAAAACCTACCATTTTACACCATACTACTGAACGGAATATGTAACATATTTGGTGCCTATACTGTTTGAGCTGGGCCGTCATTCTACATGGAAAGGAAGTATTACTATTGTAAGTGAAGCATAAACATTTGGAATTGTTTTGCCCTTTAGTTTGCTGGTTAGTATTAATCTATATTCTACACTGTATGTGATTGTACACTTGTATGTCAGTAACGATGACAATGAGGATGTCTGTGTATTCACAAATAATTCATTAGCTGAGATGGATGGTAAAGTGTTTTTAGTATGACAACAATGATGATCGTGTTTGTGTTCATGAATAAAGCTTAGCATGGTTGACATCGTGTCGTTAATGTAAGGACGACGGTGACATTGGTCAGTTTGAATAAGTTCGTGCATCAAGCACCACTAGTGGCAGGTACTTGCTAGTGTTCGATAATTTTGGAAGTTATACACACCCTTTGGACCCTACCTGCTTGAATAAGCAAGTGTTTGTTTTGAAATTGTTTGTTCACCATGAAGCATTGAAGAATGTTTTTGTGAGGTATAGATTTTTACTAATGATGTGTAATTTGTGTAGGAAACAAAAATATGAGAGATAGTCCGAAGTATTCTTGTTTAAATGAGGAAAGTGATATCAAGTGTACTCAAGCTTATAGTGTTTTAGAAAATTTATTTAAAAACTGTGAATCTCGATTAGTTACTCTTAAAGAAGTAACTGATTTGAAGCAAAATAAGAAGAAACTGTTGGACCTTTATTCTGCATGCTTCTCAACTTCAAGTGATAAAGAACATGTGCAAGACAAGGAGGAGTTTGAACTCAAATTGGATCAGTGTTATACTCAAGCCAAACAATTTTTAGATGCAAAAGTACTGCTATCATTATTTTGTGATCACTTGAACCGAAGTCGAATGTTTATTGAAGGTAAAAAATACATAATTTCTGTATTTGTTAACTTATTCTTGTATTTAATAGGTTTGAAGGAATTGGAAAAGTGTGTTGGAAATAATTATGAACTTTATAGTCTGCAGCAATTGGGCACTGTTCACAATAATGTACTTCATATTATTCCTTTTGAAGAATACATTAACATTCTTTCTATTCTGGAAAACTTCAATTCACTTTTTAAGGTATATGAAAATGATTTTGTTAAGTACTTTTTTAAATCTTTGGTGAGGAGTTCGATCAAATCTAAAGTACAGGTCAATTTGCAGAACTTTGTTGAGGATATTTGGAATCCTTTCTTTAAAAGGAGCTGTATTTTTATTGAAAGTATTAGAGACAGGAGTATCAAATTGAGAGAAATTGATGAGATTGAAAGCCACTGCACTAAAAGCGATAGACTGGAAAGTCAATTGTTAAGTTTATTTTGTGGTCTTGAAGTTTGCCGTGGTCGCAGTCCATCAATTGCTGATCGTAGTTGGATTTTGAAGCCAGTCAATCAAATACAGACATATGTTTCTTTGTGTGAGCAAGCTAAAGCAGCACGAATGGTTCTTCAAATAAAAGAGAAACTTGAACTTACTGGTGATTTTGACATCGTGGAACATGTAGCTCATAAAGTGTCTGAAACCATGCAAGATCAGCCTCTGAGCTCTATTGATATCAGTGTGGGGGCAGTAGCTTCTTTTTTAAAAGATATGGCTTCCAGCAAGCAAAAAAGTGACAGCATTGAAATATTTTCAAATTGTTTGGACATTGTAACATGGATGAAGAATGGTAAGCCTTTTTTTTTAATGTATTGATAATCATCTTTGAATAACTACTATATAGCATGAAAGTTAGTTTATTTAATTTTCATGAAGGCTACAGTCAATTCCATAAGTAGTAAATACTTCCTAGCCCTCTTTTTATACTGGTGGTGTGTTTAGCATATTTGTAAGTGGTTGTGTTACATATAAAACACATGTATATTTTTCCTCGCCTTCAATTTACATATTAAATATTAAACCATATACATGCATGTGTGAATTGAGTTAAGGAGATAACTCACTATGAGCTGCAGTCGTTTTTCTATAGTTTTTCATTTTTTTTGGTTTTCTTGAAACTCAAGTGTTTTATGTTTAGCTAGTAGCTCATTGAGGAAAAGTATTTTCCTTTCAATTATGCACTGAATTTAACTTTTAAACAACAAAGAAGACAATTATGTCCTATAATTTCTAATCTCTTTTTCACACAGTGAAATTTAAGTGTATTTCAATTTTAATGATTAATGTTACATATCTGTTTTAAAAGAATTAGCTGTGTTTCATGTACGTCAATTTTAAGATGTAATAAGTGCTTTGTATTGCTAGTTGTTGTTGTTTTATTGTGAACATGCTCCAGTCTGCATAATGTAATTCTGTGTAGTTTAAGCTACACAAAAGTAACAAAATGTTTGGCTATCACAATGATCAATCCCAGGACCACTTAACACACAAGCGTTCTGCCACTGAGCTATGACCAACAACAGGAAACCAAACTTTTCGATTGTGTATTCGTACTGTTATGGAGTACTGCTATGCCACAGTCTCACCCTTAATATTAATAGACCAAAGAAAATTTTATTGTTTTAAAGATTCTTTTTATCAATGGATTTTTTACCTTGCTATTATATTATTGGCGAGCGAGCGTAGTGAGCGAGACACTTACAGGGGTAACACAATTGAAAATCGGGGATGTTTGTTTATTTATTTATATATGTGAGCGGGTCTGGGAAAAGGGACCTTACGGCGCAAAAATTGAAATTGAGATATAGGCTCCAGAAGTAAGTCATCGGAAAAATTCTTTCTTTCTCCTATTTTTGTTTTTTGCAGAATTA